>Ga0116221_1002508_pt1 | contig 11945 bp, 10 predicted proteins | sample Sb_taG_5_FD_88965 | JGI IMG/M metagenome (GOLD analysis project Ga0116221, IMG submission 88965) | Peat soil microbial communities from Weissenstadt, Germany - Sb_50d_8_FC metaG | ecosystem: Environmental > Terrestrial > Soil > Wetlands > Peat | place: Germany: Weissenstadt | collected 2010-09-21 | reverse complement strand
GTCCTGCCGATCGTGAAGCGGAACATCGTCCGCTTCTCGAAGAAGGGTAAGGCCTGCCCATAGGTCGCGAGGGCGTTGTTGAAGGTCGCGGCGTTGGGGAAAGAGGAGCGGTCCGCCACGATGGGCGGCTGCAAATACTCGCGAACGGTCGATGGATTATAAGCGAAGTACAGGCGGAACGGCGCGTTGACCACGGGCAGCATCACCTGCAACTCGAGACCCGTGGAGGCCCGCGGTTTTTGCGTGCCGGGGGCGATCTTCACCAGCCCATCGAAGCCGGCCTGAGGGAACTGCGTGTTCAGGTTGGTCACCTGGCTGGAGACCATGGTGAGCTGATTCGACCGCAGAATCTTGTCCACGCCGGCATCGAAAAACGGCGCCAGCGTAACCGGCCCTACAATCGGAATCCGGTATTCGAAGTTACCCAACAACTGGGTGTCGCCGCCCGGCGTGATGAGCTGGTAGCTGGGCACCGTCATGGTGACCGGCGTCGAAACAATGGCGCCGCCGCTGACCACCTTCTGCATGCGCGTGGACCCATCGGAATTCAGCACGTTGACCGACGCCATCGACGGGATGAAAGCAATCGGAGTGATGCCCCAGATTTCGAAGCCGCGGATATCCTGCTCGCCGCCCATAAACCGGCGGGAAAACGGCGGAACATACTTGCCGTCGTATCCGGTGATCATGGAGGTCATCATGTGAAACGCGAAGACGTGGGTCCGGTGCAGGGGATTCACGTGGAAGTACTTGGCGTCGATGGTGGGCGAAATGGTGTTCACATTGCCGCCCAGGAAGCTGCCCGCAAAGGCGGCCGAGACGAAGAGGCTTTTGCCGCCCGTCGGATTGATCGGATGGTTCACCGTGTTGTAGGTATACGAACCCGTGATTGTGCTGGTACGGATGCCGTCCAGCGAGTTGGGTCCCGCCACACCGCTGAAGTTGATGTACTGGAAATAGTTTTGCGCTGCCGTGGTGAGCGTCTTCACGTTGGAAATATCGAAGCCGTAGGTGATGCCGACGCGCGCGAAGCTGCGGCGCAAAGGATAACTCGCCGAGACGTTGAAGCCGTGGCTGTTCTGCGTGTAGTTCAGCAGGTTCTGAGACCCAAGCTGGTTGTACAGCGGAATCAGATTCTGGCCGGCCAGAATGGAGGCTTCCCGCCCCTGGTTGAAATCGAAGAAGCGATAATAAACCACGAATCCGAGTTGCAGCGGCCGATCCAGAAAATACGGCTCGGTGAATCCCAGGCTCACGTCTTTCATGCGGGTTCCGAGCTGCGATTGGAGCGAGAGCGTCTCGCCCAACCCGAGGAAGTTGTTGGTAGAGTAATTGAACCCCACGAAGCTGCCCGCGATTCCCGAAACACCGCCGTTCAATCCGATGGAGTTCTTGCCGCGCTCCCGGACCTTGAGCGTGATGTCGACGGTATTGGTGTTGGGATTGGTCTTGATGTCGGCGGCTTCGTCCTTCTTCAGCATTTCGAAATACCCGAGCTGGTTGAGGCGCAGAATGCTGTAGTCCCACAACTGGGTATTGAACATGTCGCCTTCGTCGAGCAGGACTTCGCGCCGGATGACCTTGTCGCGGGTGGTGGTGTTGCCCGAGAAATCGATGCGCCGGATGAAGTACTGCTTGCCTTCGTCCGCCGTGATGGTGAGATCGATCTGGTCGGTGTTCGGAGTGAAATCGAAGGAAGGCTCGGGGACGAAGTTGATGAAGCCGAACTGGCCGTACAGCTTGCGCATGTTCTCGAGACCCTTGCGCAGTCTCTCGGTGGAGAAGACCGAGCCCTGCCGCATGCCGAACAGCGGCAACAGCACCGCTTCGGGCTCGCGAAACACTTTGACCCCCACGAAGTTGGCCTTGTTGAGGTGGTACAGCCGGCCCTCTTCCACCGGAATGGTGATGTTGGCGCCGATGCCCTGGCTGCGCGTGAGGAACAGCGGCAGCCGCCATCCGTGGCCGCCGGTGGGAATGATTCTGACGGTGTCCTCGAGCGTCTTGGCCTGGAAGTAGCCGAAGTCCTGATAGCCCTGCACGATGCGCTGCTTGTCCTCTTCGAGCTTCGCCTGGTCGAAGGTCTTGGCGAAGAGATTCTCGAGAACGATCGAGTGGGGGACGCCGTACGGATGCAGGTTCTTCATCTGCCAGGTGACCCAGCGGGCAGTCATGGCCTTATTGCCGGTGATCTGGATCTCCCCTACCTTGACCTTGGGGCCTTCGTTGACGTTGAAGGTGACCTTCAAGGAGGAGGGCGGGATCTGCTCGATCTGCGGGTCGACGGTGGCGTACTGGCGGCCGCGCTCCGCGAGGAAATCCTTGATCTCGACGGCGGCGCGCTGCACCTTGTCGGGTTCGTACTGCGACTCCACCGAGAGGGGCACCTTGCGCTCCTTGAAGCGATCCAGGATCTCGGACACGGTTATGGAGTGGATGCCCTCATAATTGATGGAGCGGATGACGCGGCGTTCGACTACCACGAAGCGTATGACCACACCGGCACGGCCAGGCTCGGTTTCGAGGGTGACGTCGTCGAAGCGCTTGGTGTTCCACAGCAGCATGTAGTCGCGGCGCAGAGATTCCTCGTTGTAGATATCCCCCGGCTTGGTGTAGATCATGGCCTTGAGGGTATCCTGCGGCACGCGCCGGGCGCCGCGAACTTCGATCGATTCGATGGCCTGCCCGGTAGCTTGCTCCGGGGTTAAGGTTGCCGGCTTGGGTCCTTCCAACTGCGGCTTGGGCGGCTGCGCGGGCGTTTGCAGCGCGGGTTTCGCCTGGTCGACCGTGGGCGCCTCGAAGGGGTTTCGGGCGGGCTGCGGAGGAGTCTGAGGCTTGGGCGGCTGGGCGGGCGGCGGTTGCTGCTCGGAGCCTGCCGGAGGCGCGGGTGGTGGCTGCTGCTGTTGTGAATCTTGCGCAGCCAGCGGATACAGACTCCCTGCGCAGAGACAGGCCGATACGACGACCAGGCTAAAACGCCTGAAAAAACTCATGCAAGCATACCTTTCCACTCTGCGCGGTGACGAATTCTTGGATGCACGGGAAACACCACTCGGTACCGATGACCTTCGAAGATGCTAAGTCATAATTTTAGCGGATCTTGAGGGCCGACAACAACGAGTGGCCACAACTACAGGTGTGAACATGTGGCACAGCGATCAGGCCGGGCTGAAGGGGCAGAACCTGGGCGCCGGCATTTTCCCGGTCACATCGGAAATCGCGAAATATTTCCTTTGTTTTCAACAATTCCGTACGTCGCCCTGGCGGTAGCCGAATGTCGAGGGAGTAGCGTCGTGGTTGAGGAACTATGGCCACACGCAAACAAATCGAGGCGAACCGCCGCAACGCCCAACTTTCCACCGGCCCCCGCACCGCTGCGGGAAAGGCCGTTTCCCGCTTCAACGCCCTGAAAACCGGCATTGACGCCCGACTGCAAATCATCCCTGGTGAAGAACCGGAGGCGCTGGACGCGCTCAAGGCCGAATATCGCGAGCGCTTCAAACCCGCCAACACCGAGCAGAGCTTGCTGGTGGATGTGCTGGTCAGGTACGACTGGCAGCTTCGCCGGCTGCGCGTTTCCGAAGCCCAACTTTGGAAACTGGGAATCCGGAATGACTGGACACCCGGACAGGAAATCCCCTTCGGCAAGGCTTTCTACCGCGTGCCGCTCACTTTCCGGCGTCTGCAACGGACCGTCGAATCTGCGTCGCGGGAGTATCTGCGGCATTTGGAGGAACTCAAGCGGATGCAATCCGAGAGCGCCGCGGCGTGAAACCGGGAAGACCACTCCCGAACCCGGACGAGCCGGAACCCAGGGAAACCGTGTCCTTGACGCGGAGGCGCGGAGCACGCGGAGGAAGACGCGGAGAAAACCAAGAGAAAATCAAAACCTGAGATCACGGAGAAAGCGGAGAAACCCTGAGAAAACCGCGATCAGGGCCGGGCGGGCCCAGGGGGCAACCCCGTCAGCAAGCGGTGGTGACGGCTTACGCTTTTGAGCTCAAGACTTCCAGGGCTTTCTTGACCACCGGGTCGTCTTCCATCTTCTTCTTCTGCTGCTGTTGCAGTTGCTCCGGTGTCAGCGGAATGGGCTCTCCGTTGTCGTCGTAGTCCACCTGGACCTCGGCCTCGGCCGCCTGGGTTCCGGGCGTGACCCCGGTGTCCTGGATCGCCTTGCCGTTGGGCGAGTAGTACTTGGCGACGGAGAGAATGATGGCACTGCCGTCGTCCATGGTGATGGCCTTGCGTTGCGCGGCGTCGCCGTAGGTGCGCTCGCCGACCACCTGCGCGCGATTGTTATCCATCAGGGCGGCGGCCACGATCTCGGCTGCGTCCGCGGTGCCGCGGTTGGTGAGGACCGCCGTCGGCAGGCTGGTAATGGCTTTGCCCGGATCGGCGTCGAAGTTCTGGCGCGGCACTCGCTGGCCTTGCATGTAGGCGATGTGGCCCTTGGTCAGAAACAGATTGGCCATGGCGATGCCATCTTCAGGCGAGCCCGTGAAGCAGTTGCGCACATCGATAACGAGCTTCTGCGCGCCATCCTTCTGGAGCTTGGTGATGGCGGCAGCCACCTCTTTCACCAGCGCCGGCGACAGGGCGTCGATGTTCACGTAGCCCACTTGCCCGGCCAGCATTTTGCTCTCAACGGACGGCAGACTGACATTGGCGCGCGTCAGCTTCACCGTCTGCGGCTCCGGTTGGCGCACCCGCACCACGCTCAACTCTACGCTGCTTCCCGGGTCGCCCTGCATCAGCATGGTGGCGTAGGCCAGGGGCATATCCCGGGTGGCGATTCCCTTGATGCTCTCAATCATGTCGCCCGTCGTGAAACCGGCCTTGGCGGCGGGAGAATTCGGCACCGCGCCGACCACTCCCACATAGCCGAACTTCTTCGACAGCATCAATCCGATGTCGGCCCGCTTGAGGTCTTTGTTTTTGAGGTATTCCTTGTACTGATCCGCGTTGAGGTAGCTGGCGAACGGATCGATGGCTTCCAGCAAGCCGTTCAAAGCGCCCAGCGTCACGCTCTTCATGTCGGGCTCTTCGACGTATTCGCTCTTGATGTGCGCTACCACGTCGCTGAAGACGCCGATGTGCTTGAGGGTGTCGTCCGCATTGGACGCGCCCTGGCCGAGCACACCCCCGACCACCAGCAGAAGCGTGAGACACGTCGACGCGCTCACGATGAAATATTTGATACGGCTGCTCATAGGTGTTGAAAACTCCGGAGGCCCTTGGAAGTCATTATACCAGCTCTCGCCGGGCGAACTCGTGCTACCCGATTGGACGCGCAGGGGTGGGGTTCGGTTCTAAAGATTTGTTTTTGGCCCTACCAGCCCATGCGCTCCCGGAGACCGGTGATGTGCGCGGCGTGATGCCGCCCGTGCCATGCGTAAAGCGCCAGGTTGGTATCCAACCGTACCGTCCCGATTTCCGAATGTCGAAACCGGCGCTCGAAATCCGACTCGGCGAGATTTCGCAGGAGCGCCACCCAGCGGGTGTGCAGGCCGTCCAGAAGCGCCAGCGAGATCTCGACCGGCCCGGTGCGGGCGTCGGGCAGTTCGGCCCACTTCTTTTCGTCATAGCCCTTGACCGCGGGCTCTTCTTCGGTGAGCGCCAGGTGAAACCGGATGTAGCTGTTCATGTGGCTGTCGGGTACGTGATGCACGACCTGGCGAACGGTCCATCCGCCGGGCCGGTAAGGCGTGTCGAACTGCTGGTCGCTGAGGCCCCGAACCGCCTCCCGCAGGCGCGCCGGGGCGGCCTCGATCTCGGCGATCAGTAGCGGCCTCGCGTCGGGCGGGACGGGTTTGCTGAAATCGAATCTTCCGATGGGATAGCTGAGGTCCATGGACTGATCTTAATGTAGGGGCCAGGGACCGGGGTAGGTAGCTCGCTCAGCTCGCGTCTAGCGGGGGGAGGAATCTTCGACGGCCATTCCAGAGTCCCGTGCGGTGATGCATATTGGTCAGTTTGATAGCTCCGGTGAAGAGGTGCTCGGCCGAGCTATGCTATGATGAATTTGCAACTGGTGGTGTCCCCTTATTTTGGGATCAATTGCTCGTACGAGCAGCCGGTTGCCTTTTTTTATGTACGTCCTCTACTTGGACGAATCCGGTGATGAGAACAATGCCGCCAATCGCCATTTTGTTCTTGCCGGCGTCGCGGCCTTCGAGAGGCAGATCCACTTTCTGAGCGAGGCGACCGACGCGGTTCAGAGCCGCCATCTGCCTGGCCTCGAACCTGTGCCCTTCCACGCCTCACCGATGAGGAAGGGTAAGGATTTTTGGCGGAAGATTCCTGAGGAAAAACGGCTTCAGATGGTAGCCGAGGTCGGAAGTGTTCTGGGCGAACTCCGATAATCGGGGAGTCGTCTTGTTCGGAGTTGCGATTGAGAAGTCCTCGCAGTGCTATGGTGAGCCGGCGGTTCAAATCGCCGTGGAGGAAGTCTGTGGGAGATTCAACCTCTTCCTTGCTCGACGTCACAAAGAGAACGATACACAGCGTGGCCTGATCGTCTTTGCGGAGGGCAGGTTTGACCAACGCGCCCGAACGTGGGTACGAACGTTTCGCAGGTCTGGGACACGAATCGGCTCGATCCGGAATTTCGCAGAAGATCTTCCGTATTCTGCGAGTGCAAACGACTCGAGGATGCTCCAATTGGCCGACTATGTTGCTCACGCAATCTTCTTGAAATTTGAGCAGAACGATGACTCGCTCCTGCGACCGATTCAGGACAAGTTTGATCATGTCGGCACCAGGAATCATGGTCTGGTACTGAAGAGATCCTGATGGGCCGGCCCTCTCTTGTTTGTGCAGAATGCAGCGATCAAGGCTTCGCCGCGGAAGATAGGGGCCAGTGGGCCGGGAGAAGGTGGCTCGCTTGCGCCGCATTTTTCAGTCTGGGAGCCACCCGAACGTGCGCGAAGATGGAAGGATGAAATCGTTCACCCTGGCCGCGCTGCTAGCCTAGTCTGCCGGCTGCCCGCCGCCGAGCTCAAGCCGGCGACCATGGAGGCGTTCGAACGCTACATACGCCAGACCGAGCAGCGACTGGATGAACGAAAGTCCTTCCTGTGGGCCGACGAATCCCCGGACCGCGCCCGCCTGGTGCGGCAGGGCCAAGTCGTGGTCGAGCCGGCCGGCGCCAAGCCCGTTGTTTCCGTGCCCGACGGCCTGGTGCATGACTGGGTGGGAGCGGTCTTTATTCCCGGCGCGACGATCGAGAAAACCATCGCGGTGATGGCGGACTACAACCATAAGGCCGAGTATCATCCCGAGATCCTGGCGTCCCGGATTCTCTCGCGCAACGGAAACGATTTCCAGGTCTACATGCGGCTCCTCAAGAAAAAGGTGATCACCGTGGTGCTCGACACCGAGCACGAAATTCACTACGTCCCGGTCGACCAGACGCGCTGGCGCAGCCGCTCCCGAACTACCAAGGTCGTCGAAGTGGAGCACCCCGGCAAATCCAACGAAAACGCCCTGCCCCCGGGCACTGGCCAGGGCTTCCTGTGGCAGTTATACACGTACTGGCGTTTTGAAGAACGCGATGGCGGCACGTGGGTGGAATGCCGGGCCGTCTCACTCACCCGCGATGTGCCGACCGGCTTGGGCTGGCTGATCAACCCGATCATTCAGGACCTCCCGAAAGAGAGCCTGGAGAACACCCTGCGGGAAACGAAAGCGGCCGTCGGCGGCATCAAGCCGCCGAGGCAAATTCAGAACTGAGTTCTGATCGATTAACGTAGAATCAATCAGTTACGGACTGAAAATCAGAACTGAGTTCTGATTTTGGGCGGAGGCTAGAACGTGATTCCCACCAGGAACTCGGCCTGATTTTGATTGCTCGAGATCACACCGGCCAGATTGAAATGCGGCGATGCCCACCGGGTGTAGCGGATCTCGGGAGAGATGTGAATCACCAGCGCGTGTACATCGACTCCGGCGCCGATCACGAATCCCATGGTGGTGTTGTTGGAGAGCGACGACGGCTTGGATGTACTGGTGGTCGACGAGGAAATGATCGGTGCAAAGGTCTGGGTGATGGTATCGGTCAGGCCGCTCAGGGTGTCCCAAGCCACGCCCGATTCCACATAGGGCCGCACGAGGGGGGTGTGGAAGCGGTATTTCAGCACGATGGGAAATTCCCAGGAACTGGAAGTGGCTCGGTCGGTGGTCGTGGTGCTGGAAGAGATCGCGCCCGCTATGGCAACTTGGGAGAGATGATCGGTGTAATTCAGGTGACGATAGAGGACGTCGGCTTCGATGGCGAAGCCGGCCGGCAGACGGATCTCCGCCATAGCGCCGACGATGTAGCGGTTGGGGACGCTGTAACTGGCACTCTGCACGGTATTGAAAAAGTCCGTGAAAGGCACTCCCGCCTTCAACCCTGCCGAAAATGGCTGCGAGAACGCGGGAACGGCACCGAGCAGGAACAGGAACAGAGGTCTCATGAGGATCACACGCGCAGGGAGAAAGTCTCGCCCAGGTAGATGCGCTTGACCTCGGGGTCGCGCTCCAGAGCTTCGGGACTGCCGGCGCGGAAAATGCGGCCGTTGTTGATGATGTAGGCGCGATCCGTCACCACCAGGGTTTCGCGCACCGCGTGGTCGGTGATGAGGATGCCGATGCCCGAGCGCTTCAACTCGAAAATGGTGCGCTGCAATTCCAGCACCTGAATGGGATCGATTCCCGAGAAGGGCTCGTCAAGCAGCAGGAAGCTGGGACTGATAACCAGGGATCGCGCGATCTCCACGCGCCGCCGCTCGCCGCCGGAGAGCATGTAGGCGCGGCTGCGGCGCACTTTCTCCAGGCCCATCTGATCGATCAGCCGATCCATGTTTTCGCGGCGCTGGCGCGCGCGCAGGGGCAGCGTCTCGAGGATGGCGAGCAGGTTTTCCTCCACGGTCAGCTTGCGGAAGACGCTGGCTTCCTGCGGAAGATAGCTGATGCCGCGCCGCGCCCGCTGGTACATGGGCAGACCGGTGATATCCTCCTCATCCACCAGCACCCGGCCGGAATCCGGGCTGATGAGCCCCACGATCATGTAGAAGGAGGTGGTCTTGCCCGCGCCGTTCGGCCCCAGGAGCCCGACTACTTCGCCCTGCTGCACAAATACGGAGACATTGTCTACCACACGCCGGCCGCGGTAGGTCTTGGAGATCTCCTTCGTCTCGAGTTTGCTCATGAGAGACTATTTGCGCTGGATGCGGCTCTGGCCGCGTATGACAACGAGCCTATCATCGTTGGCATAGTAGGTCAACTCGTCGCCGTCGGTGGTGGTCTGTTTGCCGCTCAACTTGCGCTCGACCAACTTCGGCGCTCCGTCCTTCAGGTACACCTTCTGCTCGTCGGTGTAGTACTCGGCGTGCTCGGCGCTGCCGGTCCGTGTAGCGACACGCGAGTTCTGGACGATCTCGACGGCGCCATCGGCGAAGGCCCGCTCCAGCCGCGAGTCGGCGCCCGATTCGGCGAGGAACGCCTGGAGGACCTTGGCCTTCACGTTGAGACCGGGGCGAGACAGAACGACGCCGCCCGAGTAGACGGCCAGCCGGTTGGCCTCGGTATAGACCAGGTGCGGTGCGTGCACCACGGTCAGCACGGGAGCCGCAGGCTGCTTCTTCTTCTGAGCGGACTTCTCCTGGCCAGGCTTGGCATCGGCCGCCGGGGCGTCGTCCTTGGGCTGCTCCCAGAGGTTGGTGACCACGTTGCCGTCGGCCACCAGGCCGCGCTTTTCGCGATCCAGGTCGATTACCGAAGCCTGGATGCGGTTGGCTCCCTGCCACATGTGGACATCGCCCTCGTAGTGGATGGTGCGGTTGTGGTTGGACGATTCCATCTTGCGGGCCTGCGCCTGCAGGGGCTGATCGCCCGAGAGCATCTGGGAATTCTTCTTCTCGTCCTTCTCGGGGAGCCGGCTGGAAGTCACGCCGCCCTCGGCGATGAAGTCGCCGGAGCGTTCGTCCATGCGGATGTGATCGGCGGAGGTGGAACCGGTGGAATCCCACATGCGGGCGGAGGTCTCGAGCAGAATCAGGTTCTTGTCGGAATCCAGGCTGGCCTTGGCGGCGCGGGCGTGGCGGTCTCCCTGTTCATAGCCGAAGTCGCCCCACTGTTCCATGGAACTCATCTGGCTGGTCTTGGGATCGAAGTGCGCCAGCATGTCGCGGCTCGTCGTGACGGATTGCTTGCGATTCTTGTCGCGCTTCAGCTCGTCGGCCGAGGGGTCGGTCATGGTCTTCACGTTGGTGGCGCGAAACGATTCGATCCGATTCTGCGGGCCGTAAGCGATCACCATGTCTTTGCCGTCCAGAATGCGATGGTGCTGCGACGGCAGGTTGGGCAGGAATTCCAGCGTCCCGGGCGCGTGCGTGACCATGCTCGAAATCTCGTGGCCGCCTTCGCGCATTTTCATTTCGAGGGTGTCGCTGCGCAGCACGTGGGTCTCGCCCGGCTGGCGGCCCGGCGCCGGCACCGGCTTGGAGGTGACCACGCTGTTGCCCGCGGAGGTCACGTCCGTGAGGACGCTCTCGTTCCCCTGCTGATCGAAATTCAGCTCGACGTGATTCGCGGTGACATCCGTCTCGGTGGTTGCGGAGGTCGAAACCAGGTGCGCATTGGTTTGGCCGGTGATTTTGCTGGCCTTGCCATCGTCGTCGAAGTCGACCGTTAGCTGATCGGCGGAATAGACCAGCTTGCGGTTGGGATAAGTGTCGGTGCCGTGCGCCTTGACGGCTTCGATCTTGCGGATTTCCTTGTGGCCCTCGCCGTCGTCCTGCAGGTGGATGAGTACGTTTTCGCCTTCGACCACGGTGTTCTCGCGCGTGAGCCGGCCCCACGGCTGGAGCAGGATTTCCGATTCGCCCTCCCGATATTCGAGGCTGCCGCCCTCGATCTTCATGAGCTTGGCGTGGGGGCCGATGGGCTTCCAATCCACCTTGACGTCGTTTTTCATGAAGAGCTGGTGGGTGGTGGGATCGTAGGAAGCGCCGGTGGCGGTGCCGTCGCCGTGCTCGAAAACGAAGCTCGACGCGCGGTCGGTTTGGGCGCGGCCGTCGGTATCGTAAGTGACGCCGGAGGACTTGATGGAGATGGGGGTGCGTTTCGGCTCGCCCGCGGCGGGAGGAACGACGGGGAGATTGAGCGTGATCTCGACGTCGCCTTCGGAGTAGAGGTGGTGGTCGTCCTTGAAGTACGAGGCGGCGGCGCTCTTGACCAGGTTGTAGGCGTCGCCTTTCTTATTGGGGATATGCAGGGTGACGCCCTTGAGGTCGACGCGGCCCGAGTCCGTCTGCTCCTTAAAGTCGTCGGCCGTGATTTCGGCCTTGATGTGCCCGGTTCCATTGTGGGTGTCGGTCTCGCGCATGTGCCAGGCTTCCGACGAGGAGTTCAGGCCGAGCGGCAGGGGCGCGGGCTTGACCAGAGCGTCGTCCTGTTTCTGGAGTGCGATCCGCTGGGCTCGATACCGGGCGCCAATGCCGTAGACAATGGCGACAATGATGAGGAGCAGGAGCCACCGCGTGCCTCGCATGGGATTAATCCCAGTGTAGCGCGTCCGTGGGACAGGCCTCCCGGCCTGTCCGCAAATCGGCGTAGACTGAAAGAAGGATGGCCCAGGCACTGTTTCGTCCGAGATTTCACGCTGAAATATTGCGGAGGGTATTCGACCTGCCCGGACATGGAATGACCAAGCCGCTCGCCGAAAGCATTCTAGCTCTTGACTTTCCCGAGGCCGACGCAGCCCGTATTGACGAACTCAACTGCAAAGCGAACGAGGGGACGCTCACCGCCGAGGAGGAAGCCGAGTTGGAAATCTACGTCAACATCAGCGATCTCCTGGCTTACTGGCAATCGAAAGCCCGCCAAAATCCGCAACAGTCCTCATGAGCGACTTCGCATGCGGCTGACTCGGTGGGGCAGCCAATCGTGGCTGCCGCCGGCTT
>Ga0116221_1002507_pt1 | contig 11946 bp, 13 predicted proteins | sample Sb_taG_5_FD_88965 | JGI IMG/M metagenome (GOLD analysis project Ga0116221, IMG submission 88965) | Peat soil microbial communities from Weissenstadt, Germany - Sb_50d_8_FC metaG | ecosystem: Environmental > Terrestrial > Soil > Wetlands > Peat | place: Germany: Weissenstadt | collected 2010-09-21 | reverse complement strand
TTAGCCGCGAGCCAGCGGCGAGCGCGTGAACAGAAGGGGAAGAACGTCCCGACTGTTCGCGCACTCGCCGCCAGCTAGATGATTTCGTTTAACCGCGACCCAACGGGGAGCGCGTATACAGAAGGGGAAGAGCGTCCCGTCTGTTGCCGCGCTCGCCGCTGGCTCGCGGTTAAACGAAACGTCTCGGAAGTTCGAGCAGAAAGGTCACGACGTAGCATGCCCATTGCTGAAAAAGATATCCGGTGGGTTGCGGATCCCAAATTGGGCATCCTGGAACGGCTGTACCTGCCCGCCATGTTCGAGGGATTGCAGACGACCGTAAGGCACATGCTCATGCCCAAGGTCACCGTGCAGTTTCCCGAGGAGCAGCCGGTGCTGCCGGCTCATTACCGGGGCGTACACCGGTTGAATCGGGATCCGGATGGCCGGGTGAAGTGCGTCGCCTGCTACATGTGCTCGACCGCCTGTCCCGCGCATTGCATTGACATTGTCGCGGCGCCGTCCCCCTGGCCCGATCGGGAGAAGTATCCCGAGACTTTTGTTATCGACGAGCTGCGCTGCATCTACTGCGGCATGTGCGAGGAAGCGTGCCCGGTGGACGCCATCGAGCTGACCACCTTGTTCGATCTCACCGGCCTGAGCCGGGAGGAGATGATGTTCGACAAGGAGAAGCTGCTGAGCGTCTTCGATCAGACCGTCAAGGACGGCACCGACCCGATCCGGACCAAACCGGGCCGGCTGAGCGTGGCTTCCGATCCGGCGACAACATGAGGCAAGCGGCAGCAAATGTTCTCCCCTCGCCCCGGTACTCCGGGGAGAGGGGCCGGGGGTGAGGGGCCTTAGCCGGGGATCGCTCGTCCCCCTCACCCCCGACCCCTCTCCCCCGAAGCGGGGGAGAGGGGAGATAATTACCTGCCCAGCGCCTGAGTTGCCGCCAGGCAGAGCCTTGGCGCGAGAAGGTTGTATACCAAGAGACATGATGAGAGTGCAGCCACCCTTGCTCACCTTTGCCGCGGTCACGCCGATGCAGGACTCATGGTCGATCGTGTTCCCTGTCATCCTGGCCATGCTGGCGATCTACTTGCTGTTGCCCAGGCCGAGGAGCTTGCCTCGTCTCTGGGGAGCCGCGGCCGCGGCCCTGGCCTTGCTGCTGGCTGGCGGGTTTTTGATCGCACGCCAGGTTGCATCCGCGGAGACTGTCCTGTTCTGTGCGTTCTCGGGCATCGCCATTGTGGCGGGTGGGCTCATGATCACCTTGCGGGACCCGGTGCGAGCCGCCCTTTGTTTCGCCCTCGTCGTGCTGAGCACCTGCGGGCTGTTCCTGCTCCAGGCGGCGCCGTTCCTCATGGCGGCGACCATCATCATTTACGCCGGGGCCATTATCGTCACGTTCATCTTTGTGATCATGGTCGCCCAGCAAGGCGGCCAATCGGACGCCGACCATCGTTCGCGCGAGCCGTTCCTGGCATGCGTGGCCGGGTTTGTCCTCCTCGGGGCCCTGCTCGCCGTGCTGCGCTCCACCTACAACACCCGCGAGCTGGACGCGGTCCTCGACCTGACGGCGTTGGCCGCCAAGCAATCTTCCTACAAGAAAATCCGGACCGTCCTTGCCGATGATAAAAGCGCTCAAGAACTCGCCTCGCGTGAAGCTGTCCAGATGCGCGACGCCCTGAATGAACTCGTGTCGGGCTGGGAGCCGACCGGCGATGTCGAGAAGCTGAAGGATACGCTGAGCAAACTCCACGAGCATGGCCTGCAAGTCCGCAAAGGCTACGGCAGCTTGCAGGTGCCGGCGGGCTTGCCGATTTCGAGCTTCAGCCGGCCTGGCTCGGAGCAGCAAGGCAAACCGGCCCTGCCCGCGGAAAATGTCGCGTATCTTGGCCGAGCACTTTTCACCGACTACCTGCTGGCCGTCGAGCTCGGCGGCACCCTTCTGCTGGTGGCCACGATCGGCACCATCGCCATCACCGCCCGGCGGCCGGAGGGAGTGTCATGAACGATCCGGTGCTGACGCTGGAGAACTATCTTGCGGTAGGAGCCATTCTTTTCGTGCTCGGCACGATCGGCTTTCTGGCGCGCCGCAACCTGATCATCATGTTCCTCTCGGCGGAGATGATGCTGCAAGGCGTGGCCATCAACCTGGTCGCTTTTGCACGCTACCGCGGCAACTTGCAAGGGCAGGCGTTCACGCTGTTCATCATCACGGTGGCGGCGTGCGAGGCGGGCATTGCCCTGGCGCTGATCCTGATGCTGTATCGCAAGCGCAAATCGCTGGATGTCAGCCTCTGGCAAGACCTGCGCGAGGCGGGACAGGAACCGACGCTGGACGAGGAGCCGCTGGAGCTGCCGCCTCTCGAGTCGCCGCTGCCGACGTTGACCCCGTCGGGCCTGGAGCCGCAGCAACCTCGGGAGACCAGCCATGTCTGATCTGTCGTCTATCCTGTGGCTGATCCCGGCTCTGCCGCTGGCTGCCGCCATTTTGATCACCTTCCTCGGGCCCTGGCTGCGCGAACGCAGTCACTGGCTCTGCATTCTGGCGGCACTCGCTTCTTGCGCACTCTCCGTGGTGGTGCTCGTCGACATTGCCCATGACAATCCGGTGATCCATACCTACTACACCTGGTTCAAGGTCGCGACCGTGGACGTCGGCTTCACGCTGCGCGCCGACGCCCTGACGGCGTTCATGCTGGTGACCGTCACGTTCATCAGCAGCCTGATTGCTATCTACGCCTCCGGCTACATGCACGGCGATCCCGGCTATGCCCGTTTCTTCGCCGAGGTGTCGCTGTTCATCTTCTTCATGACCGGGCTGGTGATGGCCGACAATTTCCTGCTGCTGTACACGTTCTGGGAAGGCGTCGGCCTGTGCAGCTACCTGCTCATCGGTTTCTGGTTCCAGAAGCCTGCCGCAGCCGCGGCTGCGCGCAAGGCGTTTCTCGTGACACGCCTGGGCGACATCGGCCTACTGATTGGCATCCTCCTGATCTGGGTGGGATTCCACGCCGACGGCGATGTGACCAAGTCGTTGTTCGCACTCGACTATCAAACCGTCTTCGAACAAGCCAGGCTCCAGAACAATCCCGGCTTGCTTTTCGTTGTGTGCATGTTCCTCTTCTGCGGCGCGGTGGGCAAGTCGGCCCAGTTTCCGCTGCACGTCTGGCTGCCCGATGCGATGGAAGGCCCGACGCCCGTCAGCGCGCTTATCCACGCCGCCACGATGGTCACTGCCGGCGTCTACCTGGTGGCCCGGTGCACGCCCCTGTTCGTGCTTGCACCCGAGGCTCAGCTTGTCGTGGCTTGCATCGGCGGCTTCACCGCCTTGCTGGCGGCACTCATCGCCCTGACCCAGAACGACCTCAAGCGCGTGCTCGCTTACTCCACGATCAGCCAACTCGGTTACATGTTCCTGGCTCTCGGCAGCGCTACCAGAACCAACATTGATCTGCCGGACGCGCTGGTAACGGTCGCGGTCGTGGCTGCGATGTTTCACCTGTTTACCCATGCCTTCTTCAAAGCCCTGCTTTTCCTGGCCGCCGGCAGCGTTATGCACTCGATGGGCAACGTGATCGACATGCGCCGCTTTGGCGGACTACGCTACGCGCTCAGGACCACGCACTGGACATTCCTCTGCGGAGCCGGGGCCCTGGCCGGCGTGCCGCTTCTGGCAGGCTTCTGGAGCAAGGACGACATTCTCAGTGCGACGTTCGGCGCCAGTCGCGCAGGACATCCTCACTCAGGCATCTACCTGATCCTCTTGATCGTTGGCTTGCTCACTGCGGGGTTGACCGCGTTCTATACGTTTCGGGCCTACTTCATGACGTTTTGGGGCGAGCTGCGCACGCCTCACGAAGCAGGCGAGCATGTTCACGATTCACCCTGGGTGATGCTCGTGCCGCTCATGATTTTGTCGGTCGGGGCGCTCTTCGCGGGTTATGTGAACGCCGAGCCGCTGCTGCCGGGCTGGCTTGCGGAGTACCTCGAGCGCGCGCCCTCCTTGCAGCCGTTGGCCGAGCATGGCGAGGTGCTGACTGCGGCTTCACGAGCCCTCGTCATGAGCACGAGCATCGCGCTTGCCCTGGGAGGCGTCGGGCTGGCCTGGTTCCTGTATGTCTTGCGACCGGGCTACTCGGCTCGGATCGCGGCAGCGGTGCCCCGGTTGTATCAATTGTCGCTCAACAAGTTCTACATCGATGAGCTGTACGATTTCTTCATTGTCCAACCGCTGGTCGGGCTGGCCATCTTCGCGCGCATCTTTGACTTGAACGTGGTGGACGGACTGGTAGACCTCGTGGGTCAAATCCCGCGGTTCCTGGGAATCCTGTTCCGCCCGATCCAGAATGGCCTCACGCAGTTTTATGCGCTGGCCATGGCCCTGGGGTTGGCGGTGTTTCTCATTGCTTTGGTGTGGCGCTTGGCCTGGTAGCAAGGAAGATAGGAACTACATCACCGTGGACGATTCCGCTGATACTAGCCCGAAGCGTCAGCGAGGACTTCGCTAACGCGTCGGGAGCGAGGACCTCGCTAACGCCTCGGGAGCGAGGACCTCGCTAACGCGTCGGGCTAGTATGAGCCGAGTTGCAGACGGTTATTTGGTAAGTGCATAAATGGTAATCGACCAACCACGCATCGAACTTCTTTGCCAGCTCGCGCTGCCCTTCTTCATGGGGATCGTGGTGGCGCTGCTGGGGCCGCGCCGGGGCGACCTGATCCGCTGGCTCAGCCTCGGGACGGCACTGGTAAGCCTGGTGCTTGCATGCACGTCGGCCGGGCGGCTCATGCACGTGGAATGGGTGCGGAACCAGCAGGCTTCCCCTGCCGGGGCCGCTGCACTTGCCCAGACCGCGAACGCCGTGCCGACATTTCGACCCGAGTTCGTGCCTGGAGCGCCGACTGACGACCCGACAGACCCCAAGAGCCATACGACTACCTGGAAAATACTGCAGCTTGGACCCGGCGCGGTGCAGTTTTACATTGGACTCGACGGCATCAATGTCTGGCTGATCCTCCTGACGTCGGTGCTGTTCATGCCCTCAGTCCTGATTTCGTGGACGCATGTGGATACCAGGGTCAATGAGTTTTACGCCTGGCTCCTGATCTTGCAGAGCGCCATGTTCGGCGTGTTTCTGTCGTTCGACATTCTGCTCTTCTATGTCTTCTTCGAGCTGACGCTGGTGCCGCTCTTTTTCCTGATCGGCGTCTGGGGCGGGCCGGAGCGCCGCTATGCCGCCCGCAAGTTCCTCATCTATACGTTGGCGGGGAGCCTGATCACGTTCCTGGGCATCCTTGGCATCGTGCTCGCGTGCTACGCCGACAACAGCTCCGAGCTGACCTTCTCGATACCCCGACTTGTCGAGATCGTGCACACGCGCCTGGCCTTGCAGGATGCCAATGTGCACGCCTACTGGGGAAACGTGCAGTTCTGGGTCTTCCTTGCCCTGGTGGCAGGCTTTGCGGTGAAGGTGCCGCTGGTGCCCTTGCACACCTGGCTGCCGCTGGCCCACGTGGAAGCGCCGACGGCGGGCAGCGTCGATCTGGCCGGCATCCTCTTGAAAGTAGGGGCGTACGGATTCCTGCGCCTCTGCCTGCCGCTCGCTCCGGATGCGAGCCTGTCGATGGGCATGACACTTATCAGCATCCCGGCCGCGATCGGCATCATCTACGGGGCATTCTGCGCGCTCACGCAAGATGACATCAAACGGCTCGTTGCCTACAGCAGCGTCAGCCATCTTGGCCTGGTCATGCTCGGCATGTTTGCTCTCAATCAGGTCGGGCTGAGCGGCAGTTTGCTGCAGATGATCAATCACGGGCTGAACACCGGGGCGCTCTTCTTGCTCGTCGGCATGCTTTACGAGCGCTATCACACGCGCAAGGTCAGCGATTACGGCGGCATGGCCAGCAGACTGCCGATCCTGGCGTGCTTCATGATGTTCATCATCCTGGCGAGCGTCGGCTTGCCGGGGCTGAACGGCTTTGTCAGCGAAGTGCTGGTACTGATGGGCGTCCTGGAAGCGGAGTGGTCGCGAGGCGTGTTCCCGATCCTGGCGGCGATCACCGCGTCGACCATCATCCTGGGAGCCTGGTACCTTCTCACCCTCTTGCGCCGGACGTTCTTTGGGCCGCTCAAGGAGCCGCACGTCGAAGGGCATGTGCCGGTCACCGATTTGAACGGTCGCGAACTGGTTGCCCTGGCGCCGATCGTCGTGCTTTGCGTCGTGCTCGGCGTCTATCCGCAGCCGGTTCTGGATACGTCGCGGCCGGACCTTGACGTGATTGCGGAGATCGCCCATCGGGCACGCCTGCGTGCCGGGGCAAGCACCAAGGAACATGCTCAGCAGCCCGCTGCCCAGCAAGCGCAGAGGAAGGAAACGCCGTGAATTCGCCGGAGATTGTGAGCGCGCTGGTAAATGTCTTCTCTCTCATGATCCCCGAGATCGTGCTTGGCGGGGCTGCGTGCATCCTCTTCCTTGGCGCAACATTTCGCGCGGACCGCCAGCTCTGGGCATCGGTAGCGCTCGTCGCCCTGGCCGGAGCCGGCCTCGCATTGTGGTTGAGTCCCCAGGAAGCGCCCAGCCGAGCAGCAATTTATGCGGGTGCCCTTGTCAATGATTCGCTGGCCATTTTTATCAAAGTCCTTGCCCTGTTGGGCGGAGCTCTCCTGGTTTTATTGAGCTGGAAGGATGTCCCCGAAAGGACGGCGGCCGAGTACTACGCCTGCCTGCTGATCATCATTGCCGGCCTGGGCCTGGTGGGGGCGGCGAACGAGCTGGTTACGCTGTTCCTGTCGCTGGAGCTGATCAGCATCCCGACCTACGTGCTCTTGTACTTGCCGCGGCAAGACAATGCTTCGCAGGAAGCGGCGCTCAAGTATTTCTTGCTCAGCATCTTCTCCTCCGCTCTGCTGCTCTTCGGCTTCAGTTATCTCTACGGTTTGGGTGGGACGACCAACCTGCCGGCGCTCATGGAAACGCTGAGCCAGGCCGGCCGGGACGGCTTACCCGGCATCACGCAGGTGGCCCTGGTGATGATCGTTGCCGGGCTCGCCTTCAAGATCACTGCCGTCCCGTTCCATTTCTATGCTCCGGACGTTTACCAGGGGACCTCGACGGCGGCGGCGGCACTGCTTGCCTTTGTCCCGAAAGTGGCAGGCTTTGTCGCGCTGATCCGCGTGCTTGGCTATGTCTGGGCCGGGCATGCTGGCAGCGGCCTGGCCTTCGGCATCCAGGGGCCCATGCTTCTTTACATCCTGGCCGCGGTAAGCATGACCCTGGGAAACATCCTCGCGCTGCTTCAGGACAACGTGAAACGAATTTTGGCGTACTCCGGCGTGGCCAATGCGGGCTACATGCTGATCGGGCTGGCGGTCGCGCCCGACCTGCGCGGCGACGGCATGCCGGGTGGTGTCGATGCCGTCCTGTTTTATCTTGTCGCTTACGGGGCGATGACCACTGGCGCATTCGCGGTGCTGGCGTACTTGCAAAATCCGGGTCAGACGGTGGAGACGGTCGACGATCTCGCGGGACTGAGCCGCAACCAGCCCGGCCTGGCGGCCTTGATGGCCTGGTTCCTATTCAGCCTCATCGGCATCCCGCTGACGGCTGGCTTTGCAGGCAAACTGCTCCTCTTCTACGGCGCCCTGGCTGCGACGCCGCCTCTCGAGCATCCCTGGCTCTTTCGCATCCTGGCGACCGTCGGCGTGCTCAACGCTGCGGTGGCGGCGTGGTATTACCTGCGGATCATCGCGGTCATGTATCTGCGCGATCCCATCCGACCGCTGGCAAGGCCGCGCTCGTGGCCAGGGCTGGCCTGCGTGTGGTTTTGTGCGCTGGTGACGCTCGCGTTCGGCGTGGTCCCCAACCCGCTCGCGCAGTTCACGCTCAAGGCCACGTCTGCGAAGGCACCGGCCAGCCTAACTACTCCAGGTGCCGATGCTGGTAAAGTACCAGGGAAGCGCGTTTAACGCGGTGCTGTGAGGCAGGGGACTGGAAATAACCTGTAGCCGCATTCGCCAGAATGCGGGAACCTATCACCCGCATTCTGGCGAATGCGGCTACGGGGAGCTTTCCTTCCGTCGGCCGCCTGAATGCTCAATTATGTTAGGCCATGAGCTGGAATTAGCCGCCCGTCAGGTCCTCGATCAATTCCGTTTCGTTTCTCCGGCAGATAGCGTCAGGCCGCTTGGCAATCTAGGCGGTTTCAGCGGTGCCGCGCTTTGGCGTGTCGAAGGTGGCACGGGCCCATTGTGTCTGCGGGCGTGGCCGCCACGCGAGAACTCCGCCGAGCATCTCGCCTGGATCCATCACTGGATGCAGCGCGCCCGCGCTTCGGGATTACAGTTTGTCCCCGCGGCCTTCGCCACGGTCCGGCACGCTACCGTTGTCGAACACGCCGGTCGGCTCTGGGACCTGACGGCGTGGATGCCGGGTCGAGCCGACTTTCACGAGCGGCCTACGCCAGAGCGGCTGCAGGCGGCATCCACAGCTCTTGCACTTCTGCACGTTGCCTGGGCGAAGGAGGCTTCCCAGACTGGTCGCTGCCCCGCGCTGGCCCGGAGACAAGAGCTTGTGCATGTCTGGTCGACAGTCGCGCAGGCGACATCAGGCCTGCTGCAGCAGTCCGCCGATCCCGCATGGCCATGGGCCCAGCGCGCGCGCTCGTTGCTGCTTGGCCGGGTCGACTGGGTGACGCGGGCGTTGGCTCCCTGGACGGACCGGCATTTCACACTGCATCCTTGCCTTTGCGACATCTGGCACGATCACGTTTTGTTCGAAGGGGACACGGTTTCCGGTCTGATCGACTACGGCGGCCTCAAGATCGATCATCCGGCCGTCGATCTCGCGCGCATGCTCGGCAGCCTGATCGAGGATGATGAGCATCTCTGGGAAATCGGGCTGGATGCTTATAGCCGCGTTCAACCGCTGGCTACGGAAGAGCGTGGATTCATCAGAATGCTGGACCAGACGGGAACGGTGCTGGGCATGGTAACTTGGTTGAAATGGCTCTACTGCGAGGGCCGGGCTTTTGAGAATCGCCAGGCAGCTGCAGATCGCCTGGCCAAACTGGTGGAGCGGGTCGAGGGCTGGAGGAAATGAAAAGTCCGCAGTCCTGGAGCAGGACTGCGGACTGGAAAATCTAGCGCTTGGAGAACTGGAAGCTCTTGCGGGCACCCTTGCGGCCGTACTTCTTGCGTTCTTTCATGCGGCCGTCGCGGGTAAGGAAGCCGGAGTCGCGCAGCTTCTTGGCCATGCTGTTGACGCCCTCGGCATCGCTAGCGCCCTCGGTGGGCAGGCCGAACATCGACTTGAGGGCACGGGCTACACCCTGGTTGATGGCACCGCCCTGGCCGGTGAAGCCGCCGCCTTCAACGGTGATGAAGACGTCCAGGCGCGTGCGCATCTCGGTCAATTCCAGCGGCCCCGTCGCAGCGGCGCGGTCCTTGTCCTCGGTGAAGTATTCGTTCACGTCGCGGCCATTGATAAGCAGCTTGCCACTGCCTTCCGTCATGCGCACCCGGGCCACGGCCGTCTTGCGCCGGCCGGTGCCAAGGTAGAATTTCTTCTTCGCTTTCGCTTCTGCCACGGTCGATCTCCGGGTCACGTTTTCGGTTTGAGTTCCAGCGGTTGCTGGGCCTGGTGCGGATGGCTTGGCCCGGCATAAATCTTCAACTTGGTCATCTGCTGGCGGCCCAGGCGATTCCGCGGCACCATGCGCTTCACCGCTTCAATGAGGATACGCTCGGGTCGCTTCGCGAAAAGATCGCGAGCGCTGATCACGTGCAGGCCGCCGGGATAATGGCTGTACGAGGCGTAGGTCTTCGAGTCCCACTTGTTGCCGGTGAAGCGAACCTTGTCCGCATTGATGACGATGACGAACTCGCCGGTATCCACGTGCGGCGTATATTCGGGGCGATGTTTGCCCCGCAGAATCGTCGCGATCTGCACCGCCAGCCGGCCCACCACCTGGTCGGTCGCGTCGATCAAGTGCCAGCGTTGCAGCACCTGATCCTTCTTGGCCATATACGTTCCCATTGCCGTTTCCACCTGTCCAAGCTCAGAATCAGTGAAACTGTCATGATAAGTTCCGCACCCGCACCGTCAAGGCCAGCTCGGCCCTTCGGGCATTTTGAGAATACGAAACGGTAAGAAAAGCTGGCCGCGCAAACAAGCCGATTGCAGAAAGCACCTAGGAAATGGACTCTTTGGGAGGCCATGATTATCACACCGCAAAAAGCTGCGCCTGACACGCCGGTTCTGATGTACTTGTGTATAGAAACGGGAATGTTAGTAGTGGAGAGACCAACACAAAGTAACGCGTCGATCCATTTTGTTGTAGCTGGCGTGTCGCCGTGGACGTCTTGGGACCGCTCCTGATCCTTGCCATTCCGACGATGCTGCTGGCGGCCTATTTCTGGCTCCGCTTCGGACCAAAGAGATGCCCACAATGTCGCCGGTGGACATTCGGCTACGCAGGTACGCCCGTCGGCATCCGTTGGATGCGCCATAACTGCCGAAAATGCAACACGCGATTCAGTGGTAATCCTCGACTGCCGCTCTGAAGCGTGATCCTTTCCAGTTTCTGGCTGCCGAGCCGGCATCGAATACTGACCAGTGGGCCGAAGTCGTCTACCAGCTCCTCTTGAGCCTGGGGCCGGCGCATTTCGGCGCAGAAGCCGATCAGGCATGGGATGCCGAAATCAGAGAGAGCGGTGGCCGGAGAACCTACTCAGACCATCCGGAGAATTGATGCCCCATGAAACTCGCCACCATCGGAGCATTCCGGAGCGAATTTGAGGCAACGTTGGCGAAGGACGCACTGGAAGCGAATGGCATTCGGGCCTCCTTCGCCGGCGGATACCCCGCTATTGGGTTGGGGGGATACTCCTTGCTGGTGGTGGACCAGAAGGATCTGAAACGGGCCGTCAAGATTCTCAAGGAAGTGAAAAAGCACGATGGAACCAATCTTGAATGGACCTGGCCGCCCAGCTTTCACCCCAGTAGACTCGCGGTCTGCTTGGTCATCTTGGCTTTCTTGATACTTGGTGTGATGCTGAAATGGTTTTGATATCCGTCTGCTTCGGCGGTGAAAGGCAGGGTAGGCGTGGCCCGATGGTCCAAATGGTTTTGGTGGGCGATATTGCTGACGCCAGTCGTTGTCATGCTCCTCGTGCCTGCCTACTTCGTGCTCATGATCTGGATTGAGGGGAGGGATTGAGAGCTATCGGGTGAACCAGCACAAACCTGGCACGCTCCAGCCAGGCGCGGGCTGTTGCGAGCGGCGGACACATCATCGACGTTGACTCCTCGATGGAGATCGTACAGTCAGGCATCCGTGGCCAATTTCCCTGTGCGTGGGTTACAATCTTGAAGTGAGATCATCGGGCAATCGCAGGGGAATTCTATCCGATCGTGGAGCACGCCTATGACCACGCCATCCCAAATTCTGGACGCCGCGCTGGCGTTGAATTCCGAGCAGCGGGCCGAAGTCGCCCACCAACTCCTCTTGAGCCTGGAGCCGGCGGACTTCGATGCGGATGCCGATCAGGCCTGGGCAGCCGAAATCCGTCGCCGGTTGCAAGCGCTTCGGGAAGGCCGTGTCGCGTTGCGCGATTGGGATGAAGCTCTGGTCAACATTCGCCAATCGATCGTGTCCAGAGGCAAGGCGTGAAGCTTCGCATCGATCCGGCTACGGAGGAGGAAACCCGAGAAACCGCGCAGTGGTATGAACTCCGACGGCGCGGGCTCAGACGCGCGACTGCCAGATGCGCTCGTCGCGGGAACCATGGAGCACTGCCAAGACTTCTGTCAGATCGGTGCAGGTGAGATAGTAGACCACATGCCGAAAATCTCGGAAGCGGACGGCGCGCACGTCTTGCCAAATAACTCCATAGATCTGCGGCAGTTCCTCGATGCGCTCCAGGGTGTCACGCAAGCGAACGAGGAACCGCTTGCC
>Ga0116221_1002506_pt1 | contig 11947 bp, 6 predicted proteins | sample Sb_taG_5_FD_88965 | JGI IMG/M metagenome (GOLD analysis project Ga0116221, IMG submission 88965) | Peat soil microbial communities from Weissenstadt, Germany - Sb_50d_8_FC metaG | ecosystem: Environmental > Terrestrial > Soil > Wetlands > Peat | place: Germany: Weissenstadt | collected 2010-09-21 | reverse complement strand
CGGGCGTCACAACCACGCCCTTGTTCATGTCGAGCACCCACAAATTGCCCTCGACGATGGTCAAGGGCTTGATGCCCGGCCCAGACGGCGCCGTCGGGGAATGGGTGACGACCACAGAAGAAACATTGGAGGTGCCGGTGCTGCGCGCGTGCCCGGAACCGCTACCGGTCGATCCGGAATTGCTGAAATTGGAGGCAGGCGGCGAACCGCCGCCGCTGCCATGAGGCGGAATGCTGAAATTGTCGTAGCTGCCCTGTTCCAAGCTGTCAGGCGTGGAATGGTTGCTAGGAGCCACGCCAGATCCACCGCCGCCATCGCCGCCATGCCCGGCGCGATTGGCGAGGTTGTCCAGACCGGCCGTCCTGGGTGGCGGCGGTGGAGAATCGCCGAACAAATTGAACGGCTGATCGTTCAGCACACTGAAGCGCCCTCCATCCTGTTCAAGGCCGCCAACGGGGCGCGGCGGCGCTGTTTGCTGTTGGGCGGCAGGGGTCGAATCGCCGCTGCCGGCATCGACGGGCTTCCTCGGCAAGCCCTGAGGCAGCGAAACGAGCGGCTTGCCGGTCACAGCCAACTCTTGCGGCTGCGTGATCGCCGTGCCGTGGGCAGGAGCGCTACCCAATCCGCTTGGCCCATTGTGCATCGTGTATGCCAAGGCCAGAACACTGGAGATCGTTTCCGTCGGTGCGGCCCGATGCTCCAATTGCTCGCAGCTGAGCGCGATTCGCTTCTTGAGTTTTTCTTGAAGAGATTGGCTCTTTTTGGCACGTGCGAAGAATTTGCGCATGGTGATGCTCCAGGGGTAGACACCATCCCTCTACACCTGTGCGCATGGCACCAGGTGTGCCCAGGATTCCTTGCCTCGCCAATGCTCTCTATTCCAGGGAACGATCCGCGTTGTAGCACAAGCTGACAGCTTGTGTTGCAGCCGGCCATTGTGCGCGGGCACCTAGGGAATTTCCGCACAAGCTGACAGCTTGTGCTACGATTGCCGGATCACGGACCGGCCGGTGCGCGCACAATCACCCTTGCGCCTCTATGTGATCCGTTTTGAGAAACTGCTTTACGATTCAGACAATCATGGTCAAAAAATGTGCAGGTGATAGGCGGCTCGAGTCAGGCGCCTTCCTGCCCCTCTATACGTATATAGCGCAAGGAGGCTATTTCCTGCCAAAGGAAATCCGGTTTTTTCTAGAATTCCTTTAACCTTCACGAGGAAGCGAGAGAAAAGTCTTCGCACACAAGGAGTAATGTCCAAAGCCAATACCTTGGCTGATGGGAGGGACCGCCTGCTTCACGGAAGCAGCCGCTATGTAAATCGCCCTAATATTCCGGTGTTCGGAGCTTCCAGGCGGAGACCATCACTTGTCAACTTGCAGAGGTGCCTTCCCTCTACTCTCGCTGCCAGAAGGCCCGCCATTTATCGATTATTCTCTTTTGGAGATGCCAACGCGCCGCGTCGGTTCGTTGCGTGCGAGACTTTGGACTTGGCTCACCGTGGAGGTCGTACAAGAAGAAGTCTCGCTCCCCCGGGGTCAGGCACCCAAGGAAATCCTGCTCCAAGGCTCCGCGCGGCAATTCCGTGATCGCGATCTTGTCTTCCGGGATCTGCCAAAGCGGAATTTCCTGACCCCTATAGCGACGGCGCCGACACTGTTGGTGCCATTGGGCGCACTGCCAGGCCAGTTTGCCTAGATAGTTCTTGATCGTTCCGCGCGCCGCGTCAAAGGGCCCGAGGAGGCTTTCGGCATGAAAGACCACCTCGCACCACAACGATTGCACGATTTCCTCCACCCGATCCTCGCTGACCGCATCTGCTCCCAAGCTCCGCCGAACGACGCGCAGCAGATGAATATGGCAACGATCGAAGAGCTGCTGCCAGATTTCCTTGGTCGCACTTCCGGACAAACAAGCGTCCACTAATTCCTGATCCGACGGACGATTTGGGCTCGACATCCTTCTGACAATCCTTACGGGCGCACAAAAGACCGAGATGCATTCGCTCTGGAAGCCGACGACCACACCTGTGACCTCGCTGATGCGGCAGTCAGAGGTGCGGAGTCGTCTTCTGGCGTTTCAGACAAGAACAGAATTGCAGCATGCAAATGCCTCCGGGACCTCGACTGAGATCACGTAATTGATTGATGCAGATTCGCTGAAGAAAGCGGACGGGTGATTTTGAAGGATGGAACAGTGCTAGGATAGAACATTTCTGGGGCCTCTCAAAAAGAAGCCGGCGACGCAGGGACCTTGTATCGCCACGAATTATTCACTGCTCCGCGGCCAAGGGGCCTACTATGCGACAACGAGCAGTTCGGTTTTTCGCGTTTCTCGATGGCATGAATCGCCTGACGGCTCCACCGCTTCAGTCAGGCGGCAGGGCCAAATGGTGTATTCGCCAAGAGTTAGATGCCAGACTCAGCTAAAGGATTCGTTGGCGCGCAGCCAGAATAATCCAGGCCGAGTGCTGTTGCGGCAAGGCAAGCCGCTTTCGCTGCGGGCGACGGGGCGTTTGAATCGGGAAGGCGAACCTGGGCGGGACGAACGAGTCGGAATCGGAGATCGGACTTGAAGCAATATCGGTGCCGAGCGTGCCAGAAACCGGCGCAATGGGTTAACTGGCAATAGGCCACTGACTTACACTTGGTCCAGGAAAATGACACCGCAAAACGCTTGGGTCAAAAACGTCGGAAATCTGGGCGCGCTGTCTAGATTCTGGGCGCTCTTATGGAACGCAACTCGGCCGATTATCGAGAGCAAGAGCCTGCATTCCACGCTCAATGGGAGTACTGGAAGAGAACACACTCCTGCGCCCGAGTTTCGGGCACGTGAAAGCAAAGGGTGGCCCGCCAACGGCTAGGAGCCACTCCCGGTGCCCCAGATAGCCTCGACAGTGTATTGACGGTAGAAGCAACCAGGTGCCTCAACCTGGTTGGCGAATGCTTAGGGCACGTCTGGCTGACAGATGACTCACATTGGCGGCCCCACGTCATTGCTCCTGTCAGTCCATTCCAGATCGCGATGAGATTGTGGCCGCGTTGCCGTCACGCGCCGTCGTCTGCCCCCCAAATGCCCCCTTTTGCGGGGCCATCCCTGCCAAGAACATGGCATGGAGTCCCATTCCTGGCCGCAAGTCTAGTCTAATTTGCTGTGTAAGTTCGAGGCAGGGGGGTCGGTTTGCCGCCATGGTTCCCCACGCATTGCACGAATTAGTCAAGCCCGTAGGACCGATTGGGGAATCTGCCGGAGCAAACCCGTACGGATTCAACAATCCGTGCCACTTCGGGTAAGCCGACCCGAACACCGCTCCGCAAAGTCCACCAAGAAGACAAAGGGATCGCCCGATCACCGCCCCAGAAAAATGGGGGCAAATTGGGGGCAGCATTGCCCACGCGAACGCGACATGCGTACAATGTGATCGAAACCTGGTTTTCCCTTTAACTTCGGTGCTTCAATGGCTTGCGACGTGCATGCAATGCGAGGCGAATGCCAGCGAAACATCATCATTCTAGGTTCGAATCCTAGTTCCGTAGCCTACAGCTCGTCTCCCGTCAATACCTTAGCCGACCACCTTGGACGTTTCGATCGATGGAGGAGAAGTCGAGGGCTTCTCCCACCAGGGTTCTCCGGCCGCACTTTGTTTGCCGTCGACAACTTTGACGAATCAATCAGAGCGACCTATCCTTTTATGGTCCCTTTAACAAACTTCGTGTGGGAGTGTGCGCTATGCCCAAAGCAGCACCAAGGGCGGCTCAAGCCGCCTCAAATCAATTGGAAATCACGGAGGCCGGCTCACCTGACTCCAATCCCGCCCTCCACCCATTCCCCGACTTTCGGCTTCTGTTCGAATCTGCGCCGGGCCTGTATCTCGTTTTGAGCGCTGACTTTAACATCGTTGCAGTGAGTGAAGCCTACCTCTGTGCGACGATGACGAAACGGGAGCATATTTTGGGGCGCGGCATCTTCGACGCTTTCCCCGACAACCCTAACGATCCAGCCGCCACGGGCGCTAGCAACCTGGATGCTTCTTTAAAGAGGGTCCTGCGGGACCGGGTTCCCGACTCGATGGCGGTGCAGAAGTACGACATTCGACGGCCTGAAGCGGACGGCGGCGAGTTTGAAGAACGGTATTGGAGTCCGGTCAATTCGCCAATCTTCGGGCCGGATGGCGAAATCGCATATATCATCCACCGCGTAGATGACGTGACCGAGTTTGTCCGTCTCCGACAGCAAGGAGCCGATCAGGAGAAACTGACGCAAAAACTGCTTACCCACAGCGAGCAGATGGAGGCCGAGGTCGTTCTGCGGGCGCAGCAGATACAAGAAGGCAATCGGAGACTTCGTGAGATCAATGAGGCATTGCAGACGGAGATAGCTGAGCGTCTGCGATCCGAACAAGCCTTGCGGGATCAAACAAGGGTTTTGACATCCATCCTCGGCAGTATGGGCGATGGAGTGGTCGTCGCCGATGAGAAAGGCAAGTTCACGCATTTTAACCCGGCAGCCGAGAGAATACTTGGCCTCGGTCTCACTGACTCCGCGCCCGAAAAATGGGCAGCACATTACGGTGTCTACTTGCCTGATAACGAAACGCTCTGTCCCACGAACCAATTACCACTGGTGAGAGCATTTCGGGGAGAGGCTGTGAACCAGGTTGACCATATCATTCGCAACGAAAAACTGCCGCTGGGCATCTGGGTCAGCGTTACCGGAAGGCCATTGAGAGACGAGTCCGGTGCTAACAAAGGAGGAGTTGTCGTTTTCCAGGATGTAACCGCACGCAAGCAGGCTGAGGATGCGCTCCAGAAAGCCCACGTCGAATTGGAACGGCGGGTTGAAGAACGAACCGCAGAACTCTGTCGTGCCAACGAGCGTCGTCAGCAACTCGAAGAACAATACCGCCAAGCGCAGAAACTGGAATCCATCGGTCAATTGGCAGGCGGCGTGGCCCACGACTTCAATAACCTACTGACCATCATTTCAGGCTACAGTGATTTGTTATTGGACAATCCGCACCTCGATGAGCAGACCAAGGGACTTCTAGAGGAGATCAGCAAGGCGGGCGTGAGAGCCGCTTCATTGACCCGGCAATTGCTGGCATTCGGCCGCAAGCAGGTTGTCGAGTTCAAGGTGCTGGACCTGAACACCCTCGTCACCGACACGGAGAAGATGCTGCGGCGCTTGATCGACGAGGACGTGTCGCTGACGACCGTGTTGGCCCCGGCGCTTGGACAGGTGAAGGCCGATCTGGGGCAGATGGAACAAGTTATTATGAACCTCGCCGTGAATGCTCGTGACGCTATGCCCCAGGGTGGCAAGCTGACCATCGAGACGGCGAACGTCGAATTGGACAACAGTTACGCGGAGACGCACGCCGAAGTGCGGCCCGGGTGGTACGTACTGCTGGCGGGTAGCGACCCGGGCTGTGGCATGACGGAGGAGGTCAAGGCCCGTATCTTCGAGCCTTTCTTCACCACCAAGGGACTGGGCAAAGGAACGGGGCTGGGCTTGGCAACCGTCTACGGGATCGTCAAGCAGAGCGGCGGACACATCTGGATGTATAGCGAGCCCGACCGCGGCACGACCTTCAAAGTCTATCTCCCACTGGTCGGCGAACGCATTTCGTCGGGCAAGTCCTTTCCTGGCCTGCGCGCCACACCGACAGGCAATGAGACGATCCTGCTCGTGGAAGACGAGGATGCCGTGCGAGCCATCACCCGTCATGTCTTGCAATCGTGGGGGTACACCGTGCTTGAGGCAAGACGGGGCGGGGAGGCGATCCTCCTGTGCCAGCAGCATCAAGGTAAGATAGATCTGGTCGTGTCGGACGTGGTGATGCCCGAAATTGGAGGTCGGGAGTTGGTCGAGCGAGTAACCATGTTACACCCCGGTATCAAGGTGTTGTACTTGTCGGGCTATACAGATGATGCTGTGGTGCGGCACGGTATTTTGCAAGCCGAGGTGGCATTCCTGCAGAAGCCGTTTAGGCCCGCTGCACTAGCGAACAAGGTACGGGAAGTGCTCGATCAGTAGTGGCCCTCCTCCCTCGATCCATCTGTACCAGGTTGCCGGGTAGCTGTGCGGGGAGGGGCAACCCAAAGCAAGTGCTCGGCGTTAGCCTTGTGGGTAGAGCGCCCGTGGCCATCAGATTGGCGCCGCGTAAGATGTTGGCTAACATCGCCCTCAGATTCCAACCGGAGAACACTTCGATGCCACGGGGACGACTGAGGAACGACACCGGCCTCAGCAAAATGGAGGCAATGAGGAGAACCCTGGCTGCCCTCCGGAATGAATCTGACGTAGCGGTCATTCATGGCGCTAATGCGGCTATGAAGCCCTCGCACCTTCTGTGCCTGAGAGGCATCCGAAAGGTCGCCTGCCAAAAGTAGGTAGAGCCTCTGCAGTCCGTGTTGTCGAGAGTCTTGTATCTGCGCAATCGTATTTCTTGCAAATTCTGAATCACGAATGTCACCGTAGGATTTAATCTGAATACCGAATTTGGCATGTGGCCCCCATTCGATCAATTGGTCGCAGCCGCGGTCTTGAAGAGACTGAAAAATGGATATCCTTGGCCTTTCAAGGAGGCGTTCTTCGAGGCGAACCCTAAGCAGTTGCAGCAGGTCATCGTGCGAGTTCTCCTTGAACCCAGCGGCGAGGGCTTCATCGGCAGCTGATGGCCAAAGCACCCTCTCCAGGACCATTGATGGCTCAAGGATGCTGTCTTGGCGTTCCTTAAGCTCGCGCATCGTCTTGCAGTCGGGCGAGAGAATGATTCGGATAATCTGTCCAACAGGAGGCGGCGCGCACCATTGTCTGCTTCCAGCGAAGATTCTTGCGGGTTCATCATGTGGGACCACGTGCTGAGGAAGGCCTTCCGCCGGACCTTTCGCGCGAAGGCTGCCCTTTTGACAGATCGTTGAACAGCGACGTAGCTCAATTAGCCAGTCAACCGCCTCTTCGTGAGTGAGACGTACGAACGAGGGCTCGACCATGGTAGCCGGATTGACCGAATGAAGAATCCATGTTTGGTCCGGAAGGCGGTACAGGTCTTCAAGCCCTTGATGTTCCATGCCACCAAAGTACTGAGCGCCGTAGATTTCATTGCGGCCAATGATTTGAGATTCTTTCATCGAACTCTCAGCTCCTGTGCCCATGTGTTGAATCCAAGCAGTATTATATTTCGCAGTAAAGCGACAGCGTATTCAGCCACGTTTCATCCAAATACGCTGTCAATCGCTTGGCGCTGCTGGTCCGGGAAAAGATGCCGGTAGCGGCGGACCATTTCCTCGGTCTGGTGTCCCATCCACTCGTTAATCACCCTCTGGTCCAGGCCCACTGCCGCGCAATTCGATGCAAAACTGTGGCGCATGACGTGCCAACCTCTGAGGATGGCCCAGGCACTGCCTTCCAGAGCACGTCGAAAATGATCATGCGCTTCGTCACGTGTCACGGCAATGGGTTCTGTTCGATGCACCTTGCTGCGGACGACTTCCGCCTGGCAGAACAGGTGCTGCCCTCCAGGATGAACCGCCAACCAATCGCGCAGGACCGTTTGCACGAATGCAGACAAGGGCACACGCCGGCTTGTCCGCCGCCACCGATCGCGCTTCCTTTCGTGGACCAGCACAGTCCCCGAGGGGAAGTCCACGTCGTCCACCCGCAACCGGAGCAGTTCGCTCCGCCGGACTCCAGTGTGAGCGGCCAGGCAGACCATTGGATAGAGGAATGACTGGGCCGGACAGTTGTGAATGTGCTGAAGCAACTGCTCGATTTCCTGCCGCGTCAGAAACAGCGAGTCCCAAAGCTGGCGTTTTTCCACATCGGAAAGCCCGCCGCGAGCAATCTGGCGTTCGATCTCGACCCGTGTTTGAAACGGTGGCTTCTCATCCGTCTTCGGATACTTCAGCCCCCGTCCCGGGAAAATCTGTTTCAGCCGGCCTGTCTGCGAGCCCCAGTTCCAGCAAGCACGGAAACTGCCCATCTCCTTCCGCAATGTCACGGCACTGAGCGGCCGCCCACGGTAACGTTTGCATGCCCGCCGGTTGATGTGACGCTGGAGATCCTCCGGGGCCAGTGATCCAATCCTGAAGGATTTGCCCAGGGTGTCGATAACGTGCCTTAGATGCATGCACACAGTGGCCAGCGAGTTTTCTTCCATCGCCCCGTTGGATTGGACATCGACATATGCATCGCGGAGCTCGCCCAGACTCAGAATGTGAGCCGACGGGGTGGCGTTCGGCTGGCCGTTCAGCTTGCCGTCCGAAAGCAGGAAGGTGCCAATGTCTGCTCCCGGCGGAAGTTCGAGACGGCCACGCTCAAGCAGGTGGAGGTTTTCTTTGAACCGAGCCAAGGCCGCCTCGGCGTCGTCACGGCCGGTGCTCTTGATGGTCTTCTTGAGCTTTCTGCCGCCCCAGCGGAAGCAGATTTTGAAATGTCCAGACGTGGGGTGTTGTTCGAGCCAAGCCACGGGGTTGCCTCCATGAAATCGTATGCTCCGATCCGCTGTCCGGACCAGCGATACGACTCCAACGCGACCCCTATCCTGCCCCCCAAGTGCCCCCCAAACGGGCTGGCGCAACAAAAAGGGGCCACGGGCTGTTCGCCGTAACCCCTTATGCTTCAATGTGCCGGAGACAGGACTTGAACCTGCACTGCCCGTAAAGGCAACCAGGCCCTCAACCTGGCGCGTCTGCCAATTCCGCCACTCCGGCGTGGTCTGCTAGTAGCTTAGTACGACGGCAGAGCGGGTCAAGTGGGGTTTGTGCGCTCCAAGGTATACGAGGGAATCAGGCGGAAAGAGGGCGTTCGGCCACCGTTTCCAGGCGCTGCCAGAACTGGCCGAGCAACTTGAGGCTGCTGGTCGCCAGCCGGCCGCGGGCGTAGGCGACCCGTGCATACATACCTGCGAGGCCACGTGCTTCGCTTTCCAGAGCGGGCACTTCCGCTCCAAGCCGTTGGGCAAACTCCAATGGCGTTTCCTCGAGTTCCCTGCCCAGGCCACGTTCCCAGGCCCAGGCCTCCAGCGCTTCGAACGTGTAGGTTGCTATCTCGTCTGGAGAAAACTGAGCTGCAGTGCCGTTGGTGAAAGGATTGCTGAAAGCGGAAAACGGACGGGGGCGCGGCCTGCGTGGAGAGGGAGCCTCGGCCGCCTTGGCGGCGGGCTTCTTGCGACTGAACAAGCTCTTCCACCATGCATCTAGCGCGGCTAGTAGCTGCTTCGCCCAGTTGGTGAAATTCGCGAGGAACTTTAGTCCCGAGCGCAGCAAGAAAAACAATACCGCCAGCGCCAGGATGGCGAAGACTACCCACTTGAGGAAAGTCGCCAGAGCACCAAGCGACGGCAGGATGGATGGCGACGGACTGCTCGGCGGCGTCGATGGCTTGTTCTGGCCTGTCTTGGATTGCGTTTGATTCTTGGCGTCCTTTTCGGGTACCGGCGAACCGCCTGGACGTTTCTTCTCGCTTTGGTCTTGGCCGTTCTGCTTCTCGGAGTTGCCCTGCTGCGCGTTCTCGTCTTTACTCTTGCCGTCGTTTTCATCCTTGCCCTGCTGGTCGCGGTCGCCGCGCGAATCGAAATTGTTCTTCGACGAATTCCGGTCGCCCGATTGTTTGTCATTGCGGTCGCCACCGCTCTTGCCTTTTTGGTTGCCTGAGTTGGAACCCTTCTCTCCTGAAGATTTTCCTGAGGAATTGCTACCGCCCTGGCTTTGACCTTGGCCCTGCGAGGACTTGCCGCCGCTCTGGTTCTCAGCCTGTCCCTTGTCCCCAGGCTTCTTTCCTGAGCTATCCCCGGCGGTGTCATCGGAGCGGGACGTGTCGGAGGATGATTTTCCTTCCTGTCCGTTCCCAGCCGAGTCGCGTTTGATGGCGAACCGCGAGGCTTTCAACAACTTCGAGCCCGCCCCGGAGAAATTGATGATTTGGTACTCACCGTAGGGACGCGGCAGCAAGGCGCCGATCAGCAGCATGAGAACGACCAGGGCGCCGCCGAGCATCAGCCAGACTCCGGTCATCGCCCTGGGCATTTGCAGCTTCCGCTGCCGCAGGTAACGGCGCAAGCCCAGATAGCTGGTCGTCAGCAACAAGCCGAGCCCGCTGGCGACGTAGCAAACCATCAACCAAAAGGCGTAGCGGCGCCGGCCTTCCTCCGCAGCAGGGATCAGCGCTTGGCCCAACCCGAATAAGGGCAGCGCTGCCAGCGAGAAGTAGACGACCCATACCCCCGGCGTGTGCGGCTTGCGCAACTGCTTTTCGCGGTAGCGAGAGTAGCGGTCCCACCAGCCGAATAGACCAGGGGAGGAATCCCTGCCGGCCTTGTCATCCTCCGTCTTCGAGCCCGCCTCCTCAGCCTGCGCTTGCTCCATCCCGGCAGCCTCCAGCACGCCTTTTCCCGATGCGTCCACGCTGTCGTCGATGTAGGTGCAATCCCAGGTCAGGCGATGGGCGCACCACCAACTCAGGGCCATCAGGCCCAGGTTGATCGCCCATCCGAAGCTCGCGGTAGGGCTGCCTTCGGGATATTTCACAAAGGACTGGAGCGCGACAAACACGGCTCCGCCCAGGGCCAGTCCGAACAAGGCCGCCCGCCCGCCGCTCTGTTCGATGGAGATGCGGGCGATCAAGACGATGCCGAAAACGAAGAAGAAGAGCGTCCATTGCAATCGGCCTGTGTATTGACCGACGTAAAGGATTTCCAGAAGGAAGAAGACCAGGCTGCCGACCAGCGTCATGATCAGCGCCGGGCTAAGCGCGATCGTGACATAGTCGCCAAGCGTTTGTTGAGGCTTTCCCGCAGGCATCGCTCAGCCCTTCAAACCTCGACCTGGAACGCGTAGGTGTTCGCGCCGCGGACTTGCTGCTGACAAAGTTCCTGCAACCCTAGTTCATCTTTGAGAATGCGAACGTCCCGGACCCCTTCGGCCAGCAAGCGTCCATAGTACTTTTCAAGCTGCGCTTCCTCGACGGCAATGAGCACGGCCGCCACCGCATAACCCTGGCGGTTGAGGGTGCCCAGGGCTAGCGCGGTCTCGGCCGGCACGGCGCCGAGCAGGGCGACCACGGTCGCGTCGCGCGGCAGCCGGCTAGCCGACTCGAGGATCAGCTCCGCCAGGCTCAATCCGTCGGTCAGCTCCACGCGCGCCAAAGTCTCCCGGATGCGCTGAAACTGCTCCATGCCGCGACGTGTCTGGACGACCAATGGCTGTAGACGTTCGTTTTGCTGGCGCATGCCGGCCTTTTCCCTGGCAGCCAGGCGCGTGCGGTGATCGTGCTCCCAGCCTTCCAATCGTATCCGGTCCGCGGTGTCACGGCCGTTACTGATTAGCCCGATCTGCTGACCCATTTCGTAAACGGCATTAGCCAACGTGGCCGCCGTGGTCACGGCCAGCTCCGAGCGGTGCGGCTCGCCTCGAGACGGATAACTCTCCTTGTGGAAATCGAGCACGAGAGTCGCGCCTGCCAGGGTAGAGGGCTCATAGATCTTGCTGTGCAAAATGCCGGTGGCGGCCGTCGCCCGCCAGTGCACTCGATTGAGCGGGTCGCCGTGCTCGTAGGGACGAACGCCCGCCGTGCGGGTGGGGTCTTCGTAGAGGCGGTGGATCAGGCGAACGTCGCCAATGGGCCGGCGCGAGGCAAGATCGTAACCCTGCAACGGCACGACCTTGGGGTAGACGAGCAAGTAATGCGGCTCGGCATCGACGCGGTAACGGCGGTGCAATCCAAAGACGTCGCCGCTTTCCATGATCACCGGCCCGATCTGGTAATAGCCACGCATGCGGCAGCGCAACTGGTAATTAAGGTGCGCTTCATTGCCTGCGCGAATCAGGCGGATCGCAATCCGCTTCCCCTTCACGCTCAGCCGGCGCTGGTTCGGCTGAAGGGCCAGCCTGGGGAGCATGTCCTCCAGCAGGACCCAGGGAACCGGCATGGTGCCGGTGTTGCGAACGGT
>Ga0116221_1002505_pt1 | contig 11952 bp, 8 predicted proteins | sample Sb_taG_5_FD_88965 | JGI IMG/M metagenome (GOLD analysis project Ga0116221, IMG submission 88965) | Peat soil microbial communities from Weissenstadt, Germany - Sb_50d_8_FC metaG | ecosystem: Environmental > Terrestrial > Soil > Wetlands > Peat | place: Germany: Weissenstadt | collected 2010-09-21 | reverse complement strand
GCCAATGGCACCACCTGGACTTCCATGGGGTCGGAAACGATGACCATGGCCACCCAGGCCTATGTCGGTCTGGCCGTCTCCAGCCACGACAACGGCACCTTGAGCACCGCGGTGTTCGATAACATCACGGTCATCGGACAGATTGCGGTCACGGTGACGCCACAAGCGGCCGGGATCACGCCATATCAGTCGCAGCAGTTCACCGCGGCCATTTCGGGAGGAGGTGGAGCCACCTGGACGGTCGACGGCTTCACCGGCGGCAATAGCACGGTGGGCACGATTACTACCGGCGGACTGTACACCCCGGGGTCAGCCGTCGGTACGCACACCATCGTCGCTACCAGTGTGACTAATCCGTCACTGTCGGGCAGCGCCACCGTGGCGGTCACGGGTCTGGCCGGTGTTTATACCTACCATAATGACCTTTACCGGGACGGCGCCAATAGCCAGGAATATGCGCTGACAACGACCAATGTAAACACCTCGAGCTTCGGCAAGCTCTTCTCCTGCACTGCCGACGGCGCCATCTATGCGCAACCGCTCTGGGTCGCCAATCTGACGGTGAACGGCGCGCAGCACAACGTGGTCTTTGTCGCGACCCAGCACGACAGCCTGTACGCGTTCGACGCCGACGCAAACCCCTGCGTACAGCTCTGGAAGGTCAGTCTCATCGATACCGTACACGGCGGCACCGGCAGCGAGACCACCGTGCCCTCCGGGGTCGTCCCGGGTTATCTTGTCGGTCAGGGCGCCGGCGACATCACGCCGGAAGTGGGGGTGACCAGTACGCCCGTCATTGATCCGGCCAGCGGCACCCTCTACGTGGTCTCAAAATCGGTGAATGCCGCAGGCCCGACGTTTTATCAGCGCCTCCATGCGATTGATCCGACCACCGGCAATGAGAATACCGGCTCTCCGGTGACGATCGCCGGAAGCGTCTCCGGCAAAGGTGACGGCGGCACCACGGTCATCTTCAACCCGCAGCAGGAGAACCAGCGGGCCGGACTGGCACTCGTCAACGGCACCGTGTACATCGCCTGGTCTTCCCACGAGGATACCTCTCCTTGGCACGGCTGGATGATGGCCTATACCTATAACGGCTCGTCATTCACGCGGTCGGCGGTGTTCAATGTGACGCCGAACGCCCGGGATGGCGGCATCTGGATGGGAGGCGGGGCTCCGGCGGCCGATTCGAGCAACTATCTCTATGTCCTTACCGGCAACGGCCCATTCGACGCCAACAGTGGCAGTGCACCGAATAATGATTACGGCGATTCGCTGCTCAAGCTGACGAGCAGTCTGACCGTCTCGGAATACTTCACGCCGACGGATCAGCTGGCGGACTACGACGACGACTACGATTTCGGATCCGGCGGCGCGGCCATCCTGGCGGATCTGCCCGCGGGCAGTCCGTTAACGCATCTGGTCATGGGTGGCGGCAAGGACGGCAATCTCTACATCCTGAATCGGGATCTGCTCGGCGGCCTGGGTGATCCCAACGCTGTGCAGGAAATCAGCTTCGGCCATGGGATCTATGCCACGGGAGCGTACTGGAACAGGTATTATTATCTGGTGGGCGACGGCGGTCCGCTGATCTCATATGTGCTCGACCCAACGGTCCCGAAGTTCAGTCTCGCGAGCTCTTCGGCCAATAACTACGGCTTTCCGGGCAGCGCGCCGTCGGTGTCAGCGGCAGGAACGGCCAACGGTATCGTCTGGACTGTGGACAACACTAATTACTGTACGGCCCAGTCCCCGGACTGCGGCCCGGCCGTGCTGCACGCCTACAACGCGACGAACGTCGCGACCGAACTATGGAACAGCTCGATGGTGGGCGCAGATGCGGCGGGCAATGCGGTCAAATTCACTGTCTCGACCATTGCCAACGGCAAGGTCTATCTGGGAACGCGCGGTAACAATACCGGCGGGGTCTACGGCTCAACCACGGTGTCTGGTGAGCTGGACGTCTACGGACTGAAATCCAACTGAGATCAGCCGCCGATATACTCTGTACAGTGATTGCACATCAAGGCTTGGTGCTGCACACCGCCTCGCCCTTGTCGAACACGACGCGCCAGCTATTATCTGCCTCGAGTCGCCAGACGGAGTTGAAGCGTCCGACAATCTTGCCCTCTTCATACACCGGTCCAGTGCTGAGCGCGAGCTTGCCCGAGGCCAGGACTTCGACGTGATCCGGCGCCCAGGAGAAAGGCGCCTTGCGACCCTCGAAGTACGGTTGCCATTGCGCCGCCACTTCCGCGGGACCGTGTTTGACGGTAGTGCCGCTGAAGAACACGGCGTCGGGTGACAGGAACGTAACAAACGCCTTGAAGTCGCGACTGGCCATGGTCTTGGCAAAGGCCTGCTCAGTGGCGATCACCTGCTTGACGGCGGCCGTTGTCGCCGCGGTGGCCGCATCCGGACTCAGCGGCGCAGTCTGGCTGCGCGAATTGGCGCGCGCGGCCGGGCCGTGAGCCTGCGGGCCGCCGGCGCAGCCATTGATCAGGCCAGCTCCGACGACCACAGGCAGGATGAGTTTGCTATAAGTCACTTTTCTGCCCTCCAAGCGTGGTCGTGAGTGTATGGTCCATCGGGCGGTGCTGGTTGTCGACCGCCCCGCGGCCAGGGCAACCGCAGGTTCATGCGAGAGTAGCGGCGAGGGATGCGGTGTGGCGGCAAGCTGAGATCGAATTATCAACACGCGGGCGTGGTTTTCACGAGTTGACCGCTGAGGTCGAAGCCAAGGTGCGCGACTCCGGCATCCGGATCGGAATCTGTCACCTGTTCCTGCGCCATACCAGCGCCAGCCTCTGCATTACTGAAAATGCCGATCCGCAGGTGCGTCGCGACCTGGAAGGCTTTGCTCAGCGCATGGCGCCGGATGGCGACCCCCGATTCCTGCATGACGCCGAAGGCCCGGATGATATGCCCGCGCATGCGCGTAGCCTGATATTTGGCCATGAGCTGACGCTGCCGATTCGGAACGGCATGCTGGGTCTGGGTACCTGGCAGGGCATTTATCTGTGGGAGCACCGGGAAGGCGCGATGCGGCGCGAGATCATCGTGACGTTCGCCGGAGAGGCCTGAGTGGCGCGCGCGTGCTGCCAGCGGGGGTTGCAGCACGGATTGCCAGCGGTGGAGGCGCGGCGACTTGCGCTTCAGCAGGTGCAGGACCGGGCGCGAACCCAGGCTGATCGCAACCGCCTTGGGCAGTTCGCAACGCCCGCTCGCCTGGCCGGCGAGCTGCTGCACTACGCGCATCGGCTGCTGCCCACCGGGTCGGTGCGCTTTCTGGATCCGGCCATCGGGACCGGATCGTTCTACTCGGCGCTGCTGCGCGAGTGGCCGATGGCCGAGATTTCCGCCGCCACTGGCTTCGAGGTCGATGCGCACTATGGTGACCCGTGCAAGGCGTTGTGGCATGGCACGCCGTTGCAGCTGCGGCTCGAGGACTTCACTGCGGCCAGGCCGCCGCCAGGCGAGACCGGGCGATACAACCTCGTGATTTGCAATCCGCCGTACGTGCGCCACCACCATCTGCAGCGCACGGTGAAGGCCCGCCTGCAGCTGCGTTCGATGCTGACGACGGGCGTGCGACTGAGTGGGCTGGCCGGACTGTATGCGCACTTCATCACCCTGGCACACGCCTGGATGAGCGCCGGCGCGCTGGCCGGATGGCTGATTCCCAGCGAATTTATGGATGTGAATTACGGTCGGGAGCTCAAGCGCTATCTGCTGCGCGAGGTCACCCTGCTGCGCATCCATCGCTTCGATCCCACCGAGCTGCAATTCGGCGACGCGCTGGTGTCCTCGGCGATCGTGTGGCTGCGCAATCAGCGACCAGTGCGCGGACACCAGGTGCAGTTCAGCAGCGGCGGGAGCTTGAGCCGCCCGAAAGCATGCGGGCTGGTTCCCGCGTCCCGGCTGGAGACGGCACCGAAGTGGAGGGGATTTCCGGCGGCGCTGTCGGGCGGCCCCAGATCCGATGCGGCCACGCTGGGAGATTATTTTCGGGTGCAGCGCGGTGTCGCCACGGGCGCCAACGGATTTTTCATCATGACCGGTGAACAGGCGGCGGAGCGCAGGATCCCGGCCCAATGCCTGCGTCCCATTCTGCCCGGCCCGCGGCATCTGGAACTGGACGAAGTGCAGGCGGATGCGGCCGGGCTGCCGCAACTGGCGCGGAGCTGTGGATTCTCGACTGTCGGCTGTCCGAGGAGGAGATCCGCGATCGGCACCCGGATCTCTGGCGCTACCTCGATAGCGGCAGGGCAGCGGTCGCCAAGGGATACCTGTGTGGCAGGCGCGAGCCATGGTTTGCGCAGGAAGTGCGCGCGCCGACGTTTTTTCTGTGCACGTATATCGCGCGCAGCCGCCGCGACGGCCGCGTCCAGCGTTTCATTTTCAATCGCTCGCAGGCCATCGCCGCCAACAGCTACCTGATGCTCTATCCGCGCGAGGCGCTCGACCGGTTCATCAGGCGCGATGCGGAGCGCGCCAGGCTGGTATGGCATGTGCTGAACCGGATCGGCGCTGACGTGATCACCGCCGGCGGCCGCGTGTATGGCGGCGGTCTGCACAAGGTCGAGCCGAAGGAGCTTGCGAGCATTCCAGTTCCGCAGATGGCCGCGCTGCTGCGGGGCTGACTATCTTTTCGGATCTATGAGCGTCTATTTTCATAATACGCGGCGTTGGCCCGCTGTTGCGGAGCTCGTCCCGGTCCAATCATGTCTGCGCGGAGCGGGTCGCTCAAGACGGCGCCGCCGCACCGTGCGCCGGCGGCGCTGCGCTACTCAATCGCTATGGCACTAGGCCAATTGCCACCGTAGGTGCGCGGGGACCCGGGCACCGCAGTCAGAGCTCCGGTGTTCGGATTGCGGGTGAACATCGAGATCGTGCCGACATAACTGTTGCCCTCGTACACAAACTGTCCCGAGGGATCGATTGCCAGCGCGAACGCGCCATCGCCAACGACAGTCAGCAAGCTGGCCATTGGCGTCAGCGCCCCGGTGGTCTGATCGATCGTGAACGCAACAATCTGATCATTCAACGAGTCCGTCACGTACAGGAACTGGCCGGTGGGGTCAATCGCGATGATCTCGGGGTTCGCGCCGCCGGCGAAGCCGCCCGCAAATGGGGAGCCGGTTACGGCTGTCAGCGCACCGCCAGCGCCGATCGTCCAGCCGGACAAGGTTGCGTCGGTATTGTTGGAGACGTACACGAACCGATCGAGCGGATCGACAGTTACCCATACCGGATTGTTGCCGGTGGGGACCTGCCAGGTCGAAAATTGAGTCAGATCGCCCGAGCCCGGCGTTGCATTGAGCGTGTAGCCCGCAAGGCCCAGCGGAGGATGATATTGGTTGGTCGCAAACACGTAGCGGTCCGAAGGATCGACCGCCACGCTGCTTGGACTAGTGCCGGGGAACGGAGCTGTGGCAAACGGTGAGCCGGCCACCTGGGTCAGCGCGCCGTTGGTCGGATCGATCAGGAATACCAACACCGTGCCTAAGCCCGTGCCGCCGGCGCTGTCCGTCGCGAGCACGAACTGCCCCGAAGGATCCACGGTAATCCCCGACGGCGTGCTCCCCGCCCCGGTCGATTGAGTACCGACGCCCGTCAACGCTCCGGTCGCCGCGTTGACCGCGTAAATGGAGATATCCGCGGCGCCGGCATTGGCCGTGTAGACAAACGCTCCATTCGGAGTGACCGCGATTGCGGTCGGATTGGCGTCGGAGGGCGCTGAGTTGACCAGAGCGAGGTTGCCAGAGATGGTTTCGATGCTGAAGGCCGTGACGCTGTTGGCGTAGTAATCCGATACAAACGCGTAGCGGCCATCGGTGCGGCAGGTGATCGTCACGCTGGTGACATTCGCGGCAGTCATCGTACCGGTGCCGTTCGTCACGCTGCAGTACTGCGGCGGACTCGAGGGCTGCGTCTGCACGGTGACGGCGTAAGCTGCGCCGCTGACGAGGGGGGTCGCGAATGTGAAGGCTCCGCTGGCGGACACTGCCAGATTGTCGCCGCCGTTATCCTGCAATACCAGTCCGGAGCCGGCGAGACCGCTGACGGTGCCGCCCACTGTGTGGCCATTGCTCGTACACGAAATAGCTACCAGGGTGATGTTGGCACTGATAATCGTGCCGCTGCCGTTGGCGACCACACAGGTTTGCGCCGGGTTTATCGGCTGGCTCAGGACGGTGACGTTGTAGGCAGCGCCGCTCGGCAGGGTGGCAAAGGTGTAGGACCCTGAAGCGGACACCGGGAAGCCGTTAGCGCCGTTGGTCTGCACAACCAGACCGGTGCCACTCAGACCGGTGACGCTGCCGCCGACGGTGTAGTTATTGGTCGTGCAGGTGATCGCAACGTTGCTGACGTTGGCGCTGGTGAGCATGCCGGTGTCGTTCGCGACCGTGCAGGTCTGCGACGGGCTGGTCGGCTGGGTCATGACCGTGACCGTGTAGTTGCTGCCGCTCGCCAGTGTGGCCAACGTGTAGCTGCCGCTGCTCGTGACCGCGACGTTGTTGCCGCCGTTGGTCTGCAGCACCAGTCCGGAGCCACTGAGGCCACTGACCGCGCCGCCGACCGTGTAGTAATTCGTTGTGCAGGAGACGATGACGCTGTTCACGTTCACCGTGGATACCTTGCCCGCGCCATTCATCACCGTGCAGATCTGCGAAGGATCGATGGGTTGGCTCTGGATCGTGACCGCGTAGGTCGCTCCGCCGGCAAGGCTGTTAGAGAAGGTAAAGCCGCCGTTGCCCGAGATCGGCAGTGCGTCGCCCGCATTGTTCGCGAGAACCAGACCGGAGCCCGAGACCCCGATGACAGTGCCGCCGACCGTATACGATGTGACTGATCCGCCGCTGCTGCTGCCGCTGATACTGCCGTTGCCGCTGCCGTTGCCGCTGTTGATCGTGTCGCCTGCGCTGTCGAGTCCGGCCGGGCCGCAGGCAGCCACCATGGCGCTGGCGCACATGGCCAGTGCCAGTGCGCGCAGCGTGACCAGGCGAGCATGCCGCGGATCAGTCAGATGCATATGATATTGCTCCAATCGTGCCGTGCTGCCCTCGGCGCGTGACTAGCGGGAGATCCGCGTGACTGCACCGCCAATTGCGGTTGCAGGTGGAAATTTTGGGGTACGTCGGCGCCGCCATCTTTCCCAGCGATTATTCGGTACGGGGCGCTCGAGGGCCGTGATAGCCGTCTCAGCGCGACAATATCTGTCGCCATTAGGTGAAGCCGGTCACGCCGCGTGCGATGTTATGTTTGGTTACCGGGGAGCAGCGCCTGCGAGGGCACCGCGTAACGGATGCAGCACGGTCAGTTGGAATTATCGCAGCCAGCCGCACAATCAGGCGCGGCCATTGGTCGCGCGCTGGTGTCTATAGCTTGAAATCGGTTCTCTGGTTGCTTGAAATCCAAATCAGAAAGCGGCTTATCGGCGCCTGTCGGGCAGCCCCCGTACCGACGATGGAAATAGCATAGACGCGCTGCCTGGCCAGCAAAAATTCCACGCCGATATCGCTGTAGTCCATGGTCTTCACACCGGATTCATCGTCGATTGACTGGCGCGTTGGCGCCCCGAAAAGCGCGACGATTCTGGATTCTGGATCATCAATTCCCGCGCCAACGAGCCTGGAGCAGTACGCTGTTGGCGGTTCTGATCGATCGATGCAGTCGATCTTGGTGACGCGCCCGAGGTTGGCGTCGAATGTTACATCGAGACGCGGGTCCAAGCTGGCCCCGTTGTTGTATAACCAGGTGCGATACCGATTGAGGTCCGCCCCTGGCGGCAATGCCGGGTCTTTCTGAGGATCCGTGTAGAAGATATTGCCACCCGATTCGCCGGGCTGTTCATTGGCGTATACGACAGGCGGATCTCCCAGCTTGTACCTGATGTTCCCTCGCGTTTCGCTAATAGCGATACCGCTGAGAACGGAAAGTTGTTCGCCAAATCGTCGGTAGGAATGATACGTCCAGACGATGGAGCAGGCGACAACACCGACCAGGAGAACACTCCTCACAACGCGCGACCGTACGCTTTTCGCGCCTGATGCCAAGGGGTTCGACTCCTAGAGAATTCCGGCGAAAGGTCCGACCTTACTTGCACCATCGAATCGCGATACGCGCTCTAGGAAATCTGCCCGCGCGTGGGGCGCTGCTGGTCGAATCAGGCTCTCTGGCAGAGCCGGGCCTGACTTCAGCCGATTCAGCGGCCAGTGTTGCTCGACAATTTCGTCGATTGCCGTTGACAGCCGCCAGCGTCTCCCACCGTCTCCTTCAGGGCAAGTCCGTCTCCCGTGAGTATATCCGCATGAGCGTGCGTATGAGACGGCGCAGGACAAAACACGAACGACTGACCCCGTTCATTTAATGGTGGGCGGTACTGGGATCGAACCAGTGACCCCTGCCGTGTGAAAGCAGTGCTCTACCGCTGAGCTAACCGCCCTTGTCGCGAAAGGCCCGAGAGTTTAAGCGGCGGCCCGTGGCGAATCAATTGCCGCGCCGGTACCATGCGCGGCCTTGATTGGCCGATCCTGGGCACCCGCCAGCGTCCCGGCCGTCGAGGATTACGTACTCTAGCCGCGAGACCACGCAATGACCGTCGTCACCCGTTTTGCCCCGAGCCCCACCGGCCTGCTGCACATCGGCGGCGTGCGCACGGCGCTGTTCTCCTGGCTGCACGCGCGACACCACGGCGGCAGGTTCATCCTGCGCATCGAGGATACCGATCGGGAGCGTTCGACGGAGGAAGCCGTCGGCGTGATCCTGGACGGCATGCGATGGCTGAATCTCGACGCCGACGAGGGGCCCTATTTTCAGTCGCAGCGCTACGAGCGCTACCGGGCGGTCATAGCGCAGCTGCTCGAGCGCGGTGCCGCCTATCGCTGCTATTGCACCCGCGAAGAGCTCGAGGCGATGCGCCTGCAGCAGCTTACCCGCAAGGAAAAGCCGCGTTACGACGGGCGCTGCCGCGAGATTCAGCAGCTCCGGCCGGGCGTCGCGCCGGCCATCCGCTTCAAGAACCCGCTCGATGGGGAAGTGATCATCGACGATCAGGTCCATGGCCGCGTCGTGTTCCACAATCGCGAGCTCGATGACCTGATCATCGAGCGCTCAGACGGCAACCCGACCTACAATTTCTGCGTCGTGGTCGACGACATGGACATGGGCGTGACCCACGTGATCCGCGGGGACGATCACCTGAACAACACACCGCGGCAGATCAATATGCTGCGCGCGCTGGGCGCGACGCCGCCGGTGTACGCGCATGTGCCGATGATCCTTGGGCCCGATGGCGCCAAGCTTTCTAAGCGTCACGGCGCGGTCAGTGTGCTGCAGTACAAGGAAGACGGTTATTTGCCCGATGCGCTGCTCAACTACCTGGTGCGTCTGGGCTGGTCGCAGGGCGATCAGGAAGTCTTCACGCGCGAGGAAATGATTTCCGCCTTCGACATCAAGGACGTCAACAAGGCCGCCGCGGCATTCGATCCAGAGAAACTTCTTTGGCTCAACCAGCAGCACATCATGCGCGCGCCCGTGGGCGCTCTGGCGAGCGGTTTGCGCTCGCGTCTCGCGGCGCTCGGCGTGGTGGTCGATGACGACAGGCTGCTCGAGGGAGTTGCCAACGCGCAGCGCGAACGGGCCAAGACGCTCAACGAAATGGCCCAGAACAGCCTGTTCTTCTTCTGCGAGATCGAGGCGTACGACGAGAAGGCCGCGCGCAAGAATCTCACGGACGATGCGGCGCCGGTGTTGCAGGCCCTGGAGGACGGCTTCAAGGCGTTGAGCGAATGGAATGCCGGGTCGATCCATGAGGTGATCAACGCCGTTGCGCAGCGCTACGGTGTCGGCCTGGGGAAGGTCGCGCAGCCATTGCGGGTGGCGGTCTCGGGCGGCGCGGTCTCGCCGCCAATCGACATTACCGTCGCGCTGCTGGGAAAGGAGAAGACCTGCGCTCGTATCGAGGCGGCAATGCGCTGGACGTTGACGGCTCGCTGACGGCCTCAATGGCCGCCGCGCGCCGAATGCTGCCCGCAGCAAGACGGTGGTTGACAGGATTCATGGGCTTGCGTAGCTTCGCGCCCCTCCCGTGGGGCTATAGCTCAGCTGGGAGAGCGCTTGCATGGCATGCAAGAGGTCGGCGGTTCGATCCCGCCTAGCTCCACCACGATCATTCTGGCCGTTCGACTGTCCCCATCGTCTAGAGGCCCAGGACATCGCCCTTTCACGGCGGTAACAGGGGTTCGAATCCCCTTGGGGACGCCAGATATATCATATTGTTAATTGTTCGATGTCAGTGGTATTCATCGGTGTGGGAATCTGGTGGGCATAAGGCCGCGCCTGGCGCTTCGCTACTCGTCTGGAACTGCCGACGCGCGCCCGTCTGCCTTGGTTTTATCACCGCTGGCGTCGAGGGGGTCCGCTCACGAAACGGAATTTTATGCACGCTTAGCCGCAGAAACCAGGTTCTGAACTCACAGGTATTGTAAGGCCAAGCTAAACTCGGAATGGCCGGTCCGGGGAAGGCCATCAGGCAGCAGACGGCCGAAAAGCGGCTCTTGCGAAACTCGAAATGCTCGTCACAAAGCGGTCATTCGAGGTGTAGCGCGAGACTCTTGATCTCGGCAGCAGCTCAGTCAGTGCCTCCAACAAAGATGGTATGACCGCACGGGTGTGCCGCAGTCACGGCCTCGGTGATGGCAAAAGCGAACTCGGCCACTGTTGGCAGCGCGCTGGGCGCGCGCCGACGCATTGGCTAATATACAACGCAGCAAGGAGCTTGGCCGCACGGCCCGGACACAAACCATGCAAAGGAACAAAATCATGCGCCACGTAACTCCTGCTATCACGTGCCTCGCGTCTGTCCTCGTCAGCGGATCGGCCTTCGGCGGGGCCGATCTGCTGAATATCCCTCTGAACTGGAAGCCGACATCCACCTTCGCCAGCATGGGTTCGATTGATCTCAGCGGAAATATCGTTGCGACCAGCATCCATTTTGAGGCGTTGGTCGATGCGCGCCAGAATCCCTCGTTAATCGCGGAGAACCGCGAGAAGGCCAACAAGTTCCGGCAGGTGACAACGACGAGCGATGTCGCCGCTTTCGTTACCGACCATTTCAAGGAGAGCCTGCACGCCGGCGGACTGAACATCGTCGACGGCGCAGCCGACGTCACTATCAGCGGGGAACTCCGCCAGTTCTTTGTGACCGAGACGACGACCTATATGGGCGAGGTATCGATGGTAATCCACGTCAAGAACAGTGCCGGAAAGGAAGTGTGGACAGGCTTGGTCGGCGGAAACGCTGAGCGGTTTGGCCGCTCGTACAAAGCTGACAACTATTACGAGACGATGTCGGATATGGTGCTGCGCGCAAGCTATAACCTGCTCAGCAATCAGGGATTCCGCGATACACTGCAGAAGCACTAAACCCCTTCTAAGCATCGCCGGATATCACACTGAAGTGTGAAGAGAAAGTCGTACCGCGTCTAAATCCATGAGCTGACCAGCGCAAGAGGTCCCAGCCGGACGCTTAAACTTGACCAGGAGCATGACGGCGCTGAGCGGTCGGTCGCGACCGGCGGTGAACGTTGTGCTTGTGCCGCTGAAGGGAGTTTATGAGGAATCGCCCAAGTCGTGAGCCCGCTTTGGACTGGCACCTTCTAAGGCAGCCACCGATCTGTGAGCAGTACTTTTGGACACGACTTGGCACCAACGTTCTTCTGGGGTGGCTGCGGTCACCAGGGCGGCCGGCGAGTGCTCTCGCCAACCGCTTGATCCCGATGAGTGTCTGGTGCGATTTCGATCGCAACCGGCGAGCTGAGAAGCTGACGTCCCCGGCCGTGGTGTACGAGAGAGCTGCTGAGCAGCGCTGAACGGCCGAGGGCCGGAGGCCCGAGGGCGTTCAGCGCCGGCGGCGCCCCGAAGGGGGCGGTCATCGTGAGTCTT
>Ga0116221_1002491_pt1 | contig 11969 bp, 9 predicted proteins | sample Sb_taG_5_FD_88965 | JGI IMG/M metagenome (GOLD analysis project Ga0116221, IMG submission 88965) | Peat soil microbial communities from Weissenstadt, Germany - Sb_50d_8_FC metaG | ecosystem: Environmental > Terrestrial > Soil > Wetlands > Peat | place: Germany: Weissenstadt | collected 2010-09-21 | reverse complement strand
ACGGGGAGCGGAGGGAGAAGTCTTTGTTTTTCAGAGGGATCTGGGACACACGCCGGGGTAGGACTATGCGTAGGCCTGCACGGTTGTTTGACTCCGGTCCTTGTGCTATCGTTTTGTTCGCCAAGCGGATTTTCGTGGGCTCATCGGATGGCAATCGACGATTATTTCTCGTCAGGTTTCCGGGCCTTGACCAGGGACGGGCCGAAGGAAGGCTATGCTCCGCTAAGCTGGCAGCGGCGCTTGTTTGAGCGGTTCTGTCAAAATGACATTCCGAAAACCTGTGACTTGCCAACGGGGCTAGGCAAGACCAGCGTTATCCATATTTGGCTGCTTGCACTGAGGCGTCAGATATTGGAGCAGAAGAGGCCACGGCTCCCCACGCGACTGGTATATGTCGTCGACCGGCGAACCGTAGTGGATCAGGCAACCACGCTTGCGGAGGGGATCAAGAATAATCTCCCGTCATTGAATGTCGAGGACGACTGGGTTTCCGTCAGTACCCTTCGTGGCAGGTTTGCCGACAATCGCGAATGGACGATCGACCCGTCGCGGCCCGCGATAGTCATCGGAACTGTCGACATGATCGGCAGCCGTTTACTTTTCAGCGGCTATCGATCGTCCTACAAGTGCCGCCCGCTGGATGCAGGTCTATTGGGGCAGGATTCTCTGCTGATCTTGGACGAGGCGCATCTATCCGAGCCGTTCGAGACGCTGATTCGTGCGCTTAGCGACGAGGGCAAATTTCAGGGCGGGCAGGGTTTGCCAATGCGGGTAATGTGTATGTCGGCCACGGCCAGTGGTAATGACGCCAATCCGTTCACGCTCGAACGTGGCGATCTCGTCGCAGGCGATCCCGAAACCGATCCGATCATCCAGCGATATGAAGCGAAGAAGCAGCTAAGGGTAGACACCGTCGAGCAGAAGGCCGTGCAAGCGGAGATAATTAACGCTGCGCGCAGCCTCGGGGAGGACAACTCACGTGGTGTGGTGTTCGTAAGACGGCCAGAGGACGCCATAGAAATCGCGCAAGCTATTCGCAAGCATAAGCCTTTCCTTGACGCCGTTGAGGTTCTTACCGGGACGATGCGTGGCCTCGAACGTGATGAGCTACTCGAGAAGCCGGTGCTCAGGCGATTCCTCGATGGCGATGAAAAGCCGGAGGATCGGTCGGGCAAGGGACCCGCGATCCTAGTCTCCACGAGCGCGGGGGAAGTGGGTTTCGACCTCAACGCCGACCACATGGTTTGTGATGCCGCGCCGCTCGATTCCTTGATCCAGCGCCTGGGGCGCGTTAATCGCCGGGGTTATGGAGATGCCACAGTGCGCGTGTTCGTCGCCAAAACCGACGGAAAGAGGAAAGAGGAGAAGCCCGAGAAGAAGAAGCGCACGTTAGAATCTGCCACCGCCGAGGCGATCAAGTGCTTGGATGGTCTTCCGGGCATGAGCGGAGATGGAACACGCGACGCCAGCCCGAAGGCGATCGATGAGCTGAAGAAGAAACTGACACCGCGGCAGCTTCAGCAAGCCTCTACTCCGAAACCGGCGACAGTCGAACTGACCGATATTCTCCTCGATGCGTGGTCGATGACCACGATCACGTGCCCAATGCCCGGTCGCCCACCGGTCGCGCCGTGGCTTCGTGGAATGGATGCCGAGGAGCCGCAGACGACAATCGCATGGCGCGCGGAACTCGACATCGAGGAGTTCGATCGTCTTGATTTGGACGACATCGAGGAATGGTTCGATGCCTATCGCATCCTTCCTCATGAGACGTTGTCCGTGCCTGCAAGCAAAGCGGCAAAGTGGCTAGTTGAGCGCTGGGATTTGTTGGCCGGCGGATCATCCAAAGCGATCTTCGCGAGGTCCTGCGTAATCGAGCGCGCTGGCCTGGAACTAGTCGGGCTTGATCGCCTCGCGGAGGAACTACGCGAGAGGACCGACTCGATTGTACATGCCAGCATCATATTGCCTGCTTCGTTTGGTGGGATTCAGACGGGCAGAGGACTGCTCGACAAGACAGCGCCTAAGCCGGCTGAGGGTGGTTCCGATGGCACGACGCCGGATTCGCTCCGGCCTGTCGATGTTGCGGACGAGAGGGAGCCACGATTGCGACGAATCCTCGATGGCGACGCGGAAAAGCCATTAGTGGGGGAGGCGCTCGGGGACATTGGTGGGATGGCTCGGTTCGCATTCGATCTGCCTTGTGACGGTGACACCAGCAAACAACTGGTCTGCTTCATTCCCAGGCGGGAACGCCTGGATTTCGGCACGCGTAGACAGCGGCTTTGGCGCCACGTGGGCCTCGTCAGGAAGCAGGCGCGCGATGTTGTGCAGAGGCTAGCGGTTTCAGCCGAAATATGCCAGGCTGTCAACCTCGCCGCCGCCTGGCATGACCACGGCAAGGACCGGGAAATGTGGCAACGCGCGGTCGGCCGTGGGCCCGAGGAGCGCCCGATCGGCAAGTCAGGTGGTTCCATGAAGCGGGTTTCCCGTGGCTACCGCCATGAATTTGGCTCCCTGCGAGAGTTCATCGATGCCCACGAAGGGAAGATTTCCAATGAGGTGTTCGACCTTGCGGCGCACCTGATCGCCGCGCACCATGGGCGGGGCAGGCCGCACTTTCCGAAAGGCGGCTTCGATCCGTCTGCTGCCGCCAGATCTCCAGAGATTGCCGTTGACGTCATCCGGCGCTTCGCTCGGCTCCAGCGCAGGTATGGCTATTGGCAATTGGCTTGGCTGGAAAACCTGCTCCGCTGCGCTGACGCGACGGCTTCGGCAGAAAACGGGAAGAAATGAGCAATTCCGCTAACATCACTATTCCGGTCGATGAAACCAACCCTGGCCAATTCTTCGCCTGCTGCGGGTTGTTGGAGGTGGCGGACAGGCTTTGGCCGGGAGCTGAGGGGTGGTTCGAGCCCGGAACGTTGCGGTCTAATTTCCAGATTGCAGCATCACCGGCGGCGAATCTGAGCGACATTCTGGTCACTGCCAAGCGACTCCACTTCGACCTGGGCGAGGGCGAGCGAAAGACTGACGATGATGGCGAAGAAGAGGATACGAAAACGGTCAAACCGATCATCATCCAATCGCCAGTGGCGCTCGTGCTTGATTGGTGGTCGGACAAATCGATCAAGCCGTGGGCCGGCTCGATGAAGGAGCGGCTGATTCTCAGGGCGATGCTGCTGGCGATTGAGCCCTCGGAGTCTGATCCACTGAATGCTCCCAAGACTGTTTTTGACCCGCCGACGGCTTCAAAACAGGGAAAGCGGAACGAAGCGCCCGCAAAACGTGAGCCCTTCTATTTCGATTGCCGGCGCGGCTGTAACGCGCATCCTCTTGATTCGGGATTCTCGCCCGATACGCAGAATTTGAAGTCTGAATGCTTTCCTGCAGTCGAGGCAATGTGTTTCATTGGTTTGCAGCGTGCCCGGCCGGCTCCGACCGACGAACCGAACCGGTCGCGCTATACCGTGTGGACGAAGCCGCTCCCCGTTAACGCGATTGCACCCGTGGTGTGCGGCTTCACTCCGGTCCATGGCTCACTTGCATTCGCTTTTCACAATTTCTTCCGAACAGATCAAAGAAAACACAAATGCTTTTCCCGCGCCACACAGCGAAAGGAGTAGGAATGTCAGAAGTGATTGAGAAGTTCGATACACTGCTTCAGGACGACGGCCCGGCGGCGATCGTTTTCCATCGGAAGCTTCGACCCGTCGAGGGGAAGGATTCATGGATTTTTCCGCCGACCTTTGCTCAAAGTGAATCGGCTGATGAAGATGAAGAGGGAAGCGGTGGCGTTTACCAAATCGATCCCCTACCCAATGATGAGAGAAAAAACGTATGCCTGATTGACAGCGTCGGTTCACAGGCGAATCGTATCGAACCGATATTTAAGAAGGCGCCCTATTCGGAACTCGTGCCGCAGGTTAGAATCAAGCTGAAAAACGGCGACGAAGTGAATCTTCTTGATGCCGGCCACCGTGCTGCAGACGCTGTGATACGTTTTTCGAAGGCATATGGGCCGAGACTTTACGATGCTTTCAAGGCGTATCTCAAAAGCCGGGACTGTAGCGAAATCGTCAAGCTCGCGCCCACGTCGCTCATTTTCGGCGTCTGGGACTCACGCGGGACTGGAGCGAAGATCCAGCGGGTGGTTCGATCCGTGGTCCGCGCCTACAATGTGATCGAGGGGAAGCGATCCGCGACTTACCGGGCGGCCTACGATTACACGGCGAATGACGTTATCAATCCGGAACGCGATAAGGGCGCCGGAAAGAACAATCCTCTCTCTCAAGAGGGGTTCAAGTACTCACTGGCGACTAAGACGCACGGTGGAGTGCTCGTAATAGGGGATATCCAACAGGAGGCTATCGTCAACCTCGTTGCTTTACGGATGCTCTCTGGAGATCTGCCGACGAAACGTTATCTGTTGGGCCTCTCTCTGGTCGCACTGTCCTACCGCGATCAGGAGGGATTTAACCTCCGCGAGGGCTGTCTGCTTTGCGCGGCTACCAAGGAGGATTTCCACGGATTGTGGAAGGTTGTGAGCTTTGACAGCACCGAAGACGGCGCGATCCTTAGAGATTTTACACACGAACAGGCCTTGGCCTTCGCCAATGAAACCATCAGCGGTATGAAGATCGAGCAGCCGGACGCCGACACTTTCGACAAGAGAACAGCCGAAAAATGGCTCACAATCGATAAGAAGAAACGCAAGGTCCTCGCCAAGACTAAGCATCCCGCCAGGGCTATTGCAGATGAAGAAGCTGCCGCTGCGGCAAGGGAGAAGCAAAAGGAGCCTGCCGCTGGCGCCGGCGAAACTAAAACACCATGACCCACCTCTGCATCACCGTGCATTGGCTGGATGGCCGTTATCACGGCCTTCTTGATCGTGATGGCCCGCCCGAATGGCCGCCATCACCATTCAGGTTGTTTCAAGCGCTGGTGGCCGGTGTCGCCCGTCGTGGGGAGCTCGACGGTGACATTGGCAAGTCCCTTGGATGGCTGCAATCGAAATCTCCGGTCATCATCGCGCCTCGGTGGTGCCCGGGCCGGATCATCACCCGTTTCGTGCCGAACAACGATGGCGACAGAGTTCCCGATCGGCAGCATCGCCTGACAGCCAAGACCTCACGCCCAACGATCATGATCGGTCAGCCGGAGGTGCATTACCTTTGGCCCGTTGACCAGGACTGCCCACAGCGGGAGTTGATGGAAGCGTCGCGTTCACTGTGCAGTCTCGGGTGGGGCATCGACGTGGCCTTTGCCAACGGCCAGTTGCTCGACGACGCGCAAATCGGAAACCTCCAAGGAGTTCGATGGTTCCCAAGAGCGGATACACTTCACGATGACGGCCTACTGCGCGTAGCCGGGGAGGAATCTATGACGGATCTGCGTCGCGCCCACGAATCTGCGCTCAATCGTATCGAGCACGGCAAACCGTTGCGAACCGTTGACAAGCCACAGGTGTTCGATCGGGTCTTCTATGCAAGCACCGAACGGCTGCTAGGACAGCCGTGCGAAGTCTTTGCTCTCCGCACCAGTGGCGACGACTCGTACCCCTACCCGCACGCGAAGCTCATCCATATCGCGGGCATGACCCGATGCGCTGCCATCAAATCAATGAAGGAGTACCCACCCGAGAATGTGGGGGACTCTGCGGGCTGGGTTGAGTCTTTTGTGGCCGGTCACCGGCCTGACGGAATCGAGAGCCACGAGCGGTTTTCCTACCTCCCCCTGCCGTCCATCGGCCACGAACATGCCGACGCGATGATTCGCCGCGTGATGATCGCCGCCCCTTTCGGACACGAGGCCCAGGTTCGCCATCTTGCCGATCAATTAGACGGGGTGCAACTTGAGCCTGAAGGTGATCGAGAGGCACCGGTCCTTGACCGGATACGACTTGACAGCGTCACGCGCCACTATCTGGCGCCTTCCACGGTGTGGGCCACCGTCACGCCTGTGATCCTTCCCGGCCATGACGACCATAAGCCGTCGAAGACCATTGGACTGATCAAGCGGGCGTTGTTCCAGAGCGGAATCGAACAGACTTGCGAATTCACATGGGGCGCGGTGCCCAACTTTCCGCATTGCCTGACTGCGCATAAATACGATCACGATGGACGCCACGTCGGCTACTTTCGTCCTCAATACCTGGACGGCTTAACTGCCATTCATATTCGGATAGCATTTGACCAGCCAGTTGCCGGACCGATATTCATCGGAGCGGGACGGCATTGCGGCTTGGGCGTACTCGCGGGTTTCTCTCGGCCAAATGATCGTTGAAGGCGATGCGATTTTCCTATCTTGTCTGCTACGACATCTGCGACGACAAGCGCCTCCGCAAGGTCTTCCAGACCATGCGCGGATACGGCGACCATTTGCAGTTCTCGATCTTCGAGTGCCAGCTTACGGGGCGCGACCTGGCGCGGTGCCGCGCGGACCTGGCGGCGATCATCAACCACAAAGAGGACCAGGTTCTGTTCGTGAATCTGGGTCCGGCTGAGGGACGCGGCGATCGAGTGATTACGGCCCTCGGAAAACCGTATACGGCGGTGGACTCTCCATGCATCATCGTGTGAGGCCGTCAAAATGCATCTTGAGCGGCGCGCGATTCGGGGAAGACGCGCCGTGTCGCTCCGTGCAACGGTGTCGCTCCGTGCAACGGAGTATCATCGTTTGAGGCCATCATGGGCGCTTTGCCGATCCCGATCCAAGAGGGGCGGACACTGCCGGACTATTTGCCGGCCCGCATGGTCAACGAGTTCGCGTACTGCCCGCGCCTGTTCTTCTACGAGTGGGTGGAGGGGGTGTTCGAGGAAAGCACGGACACGGTGGAAGGCGCCATCCAGCACCGGCGGGTAGACGAGAAGGAGACGGCGCTGCCCGAGGCCGCGGCGCCTGGAGAGGAGCCTCCGCAATCGATTCACGCGCGGTCGGTCACGCTGACGAGCGAGCGCCTGCGCGTGATCGCCAAGATGGACCTGGTGGAGTTGGAGGGCGGGACGGCCACGCCGGTAGACTACAAGCACGGGCATCCACGGGAAGGCGAGAACGGATTGGAGCTGTGGCCCTCGGACCGGGCGCAGGTGGCGGTGCAGGGGATGATCCTGCGGGAGAACGGCTACGGGTGCGAGGAGGGAATCGTTTACTACCGGAAGACCGGGCAGCGGGTCCGGGTGGCCCTGGATGCGGCGCTGGTGGCCGAGACGGAGGGCCTGATTCAGCGTTCGTGGTCGGCCGCCGAGGTTGGGGAGATCCCACCGCCGCTGGTGGATTCGCCGAAGTGTCCGGGTTGCTCGCTGGTGGGAATCTGCCTGCCGGACGAGACCCTGGCGAGCGGCGCGGTGGGACTGGAGTCGGAGCCGCAGCAACTCGGGCTGTTCGAAACGCCGCGGCGCAAACCGGTGAAGCGGGAGGTGCGGGCGCTGGTGACGCCGCGGAACGAACGGCGTCCGCTGTACCTGAACAGCCAGGGCGTGCGAGTGGGGAAGTCGGGCGCGGTGCTGCAGGTGAAGGACAGCCGCGCGGTGCTGCAGGAGGTGCGGATCGGCGAGATCTGCCAGGTGAGCCTGATGGGGAACGTGCAGATTTCGACGCAGGCGGTGCAGGCGCTGTGCGAGGCGGAGGTGCCGATCTGTTACTTCTCGATGGGCGGGGGGTTTTACGACATAAAGACGGGGCTGAACCAGAAGAACGTGTTTCTGAGGCGGAGCCAGTTCCGGCTCTCGGACCAGGAGTATTTCACGCGGGCGATTGCGCGGCGGCTGGTGGAGGGGAAGATCCGGAACCAGCGGACGCTGCTGCAGCGGAATCATATCGAGCCGCGGCGCGAGACGCTGGCGGGCCTGAAGGAGATGGGGGAGCGGGCCGAGCGGGCGGGGTCGCTCGGGGAGCTGCTGGGAATCGAGGGCAACGCGGCGCGGATGTATTTCGGCGATTTCGCGGGGATGATCAAGCCGGACGAAGACGAGGCGGCGACGGAATTCCGGTTCGATCGGGAGGGGCGGAATCGGCGGCCGCCGGGCGATCCGGTTAACGCGATGCTATCGCTGGGGTACAGCCTGCTGGCGAAGGACCTGACGGTGGCCTGTTTCGCGGTGGGGTTCGACCCGTACGTGGGGTTCTATCATCAACCGAGGTTCGGGCGGCCGGCGCTGGCTTTGGACCTGATGGAGCCGTTCCGGCCGCTGATCGTGGACTCGGCGGTGCTGACGGCGATCAACACGGGGATGGTGACGGCGCGGGATTTCGTGCGAGTGGGCGGGTCGGTGGCGTTGACGGCGGCGGGGCGGAAGGGCTTTTTCCGGGCGTACGAGTTGCGGATGGATACGCTGGCGACGCATCCGCTGTTCGATTACCGGGTGACCTACCGGCGGATGTTGGAAATTCAGGCGCGGTTGCTGGCGCGGGTAATCGAGGGAGAGATTGGGGAGTATCCGGTGTTTACGACTCGCTGAACGGCTTGCGAGCGGTAGGGTGGGGAAGGAATGGCGGGGGGCGCTCGCGAGGGGTTAACTTGTGGGCGGATGAGGAGTTAGACTTGGGAGGAAGGTGGTTAGGGGTGGTTGGAGGAGCGGAGGTTGCGGGGCTCTCGCGTTTGGGCCCCAAGGTCCTTGAAAATCGAATAGATAGAAGGTTAGCTATTTCCGCGCTCAATTGAGCGCGGCCCCATTGAAGCCGGAGTGACACCGGCTGATGGGAAGGGAAGAACCTTATTTCCGCGCTCAATTGAGCGCGGCCCCATTGAAGCGACTCCGACCAGGAATACACGCCCCTGCAAATCACCATTTCCGCGCTCAATTGAGCGCGGCCCCATTGAAGCCACTTTCTCCGGGCGGCAGGTCGTCCGGACGCCAAATTTCCGCGCTCAATTGAGCGCGGCCCCATTGAAGCGACCAGAAGTACCTTAGAATACCGCGACCATTTGCCATTTCCGCGCTCAATTGAGCGCGGCCCCATTGAAGCCCTGATCCCGCGTCCCAGAATTGCCAGGTCACCAGGTCATTTCCGCGCTCAATTGAGCGCGGCCCCATTGAAGCACCGCTGTTCGTCCGCTGATTCCTTCCAGCGCCGCCAATTTCCGCGCTCAATTGAGCGCGGCCCCATTGAAGCTCGATTATCCGTTTAGCTTGTTCATCTGCGTCCAGAATTTCCGCGCTCAATTGAGCGCGGCCCCATTGAAGCATTTACGGCGGCGGCCAACTCGCTGCGGCGGGCGCGGGATTTCCGCGCTCAATTGAGCGCGGCCCCATTGAAGCACTTCGAGCTGATAGACATCCCCCTCGAGGAGATCGCATTTCCGCGCTCAATTGAGCGCGGCCCCATTGAAGCCTCCTCCTCCTATTACGGAGCAAACCCCCATGAACATTTCCGCGCTCAATTGAGCGCGGCCCCATTGAAGCTGGTCTGCGTGATGCCTGTAATTGATTAAAGGCTCATATTTCCGCGCTCAATTGAGCGCGGCCCCATTGAAGCGCAGAAGGGCGCCTGCAAATTCTGGGGGGCAAGCCTGATTTCCGCGCTCAATTGAGCGCGGCCCCATTGAAGCGGATCCCATTGCGGCGGCTACTGCCTCGGTACGCGGTAATTTCCGCGCTCAATTGAGCGCGGCCCCATTGAAGCGCGTACAGAACACCTCCCAATCCACGTTGGCGTGTATCATTTCCGCGCTCAATTGAGCGCGGCCCCATTGAAGCGGAACATGCCGGCGAGACCCGGAGCCTGGACGTATGATTTCCGCGCTCAATTGAGCGCGGCCCCATTGAAGCCGACCAGACGTGGACAGCACTCGCCGGCGCGTACACCATTTCCGCGCTCAATTGAGCGCGGCCCCATTGAAGCCAGAGGGAGGGGTCGCGCCCGGAACGCTGGAAGGAGATTTCCGCGCTCAATTGAGCGCGGCCCCATTGAAGCCGCTCGATCTCGGGATCGGCCTGTGGCCCCTGGTAACATTTCCGCGCTCAATTGAGCGCGGCCCCATTGAAGCCAGATGCCGCGACCGGATGGGCGGCCCTGGACAATCAGGTATTTCCGCGCTCAATTGAGCGCGGCCCCATTGAAGCGATTTCGAATTATTGGGAATCCGCATCTCTCAGCCGGATTTCCGCGCTCAATTGAGCGCGGCCCCATTGAAGCTACCCGATCCCGGCGACTCCCTGGATGCCTTGCGGCCCATTTCCGCGCTCAATTGAGCGCGGCCCCATTGAAGCAAAAAGGTAGTCGGTGCATTGGGAATGCATGTGCGTATTTCCGCGCTCAATTGAGCGCGGCCCCATTGAAGCCAGGCCTTCGGAACCACGATCTTTGTCCCGATCACCTGAAGTCTTACAAGGGGCGGTCGTGAATCATATGGCCGTTCAAGACCGGTCAGTCAGATCCAGAGCGAACCATATAGCGCGCCGTATTTCTGCGAGAACCTCCTCCGACAATTTCCCGAGTCGGCGTTCCAGGCGAACTACCGGTATCGAAGCAATTCCCTGCGCATTTGCCACGGAATTGGCGTTGAGAAAGCCAGCTTTCGGAATCGGCACCTCGTAGGGGCTCTGCCTGTTTTGAGTAGTGAGCGGGACGTAGATTATCAGCGCACGCGGCGGATCGGGATCATGGCGCGAGACGATCACTACGGGTCGCGTCTTAGCCGCCAGGCCGAGATCAGCCAGCCAGACCTCACCGGGATGCGGGCTCATCCAGCGTGTCCAGAACTTCCTGCTCGACCGCACGCGAACGCAGCAGATCCAATACGTCCTGATCTGCGAGGCTGATCATTTCCCAGACGCGCTCACGCACTTCTGCAGCCGTCTCCGGCTTCCATTCGCGCAGTTTGGCATCCAGCGTTTCTAGTAAGGCATCCATGGCAAGACCCAGGCAGTACGGCCGCGCCGACTCTACTACGGCCCGGTAGCGCCCAATCACCATTCTACTCTGTCCCGACCACATCTCAACCGCGCTCACTTCGCGGGCGGGCCTCGGCGGCCGCCCCTGCCGGGGGTGATGGCGTCCCAGGCAGCGTCGCCGGTCTGGCGGTAGTCCTTCGGCAGCGTGGTCCACTCCGGACGGGTGATTCCGTTCAGATCGTAAACTACTTTGCCGTTGTGGACGGTCAACTCGCAGGCCAGGCGCTGTTTGCCAGCCAGGCGGGCGCCGTACATATCGGTGAAGCCGAAGTTGCCGGTCTCGAGGCGGAGCACCGAAACATCGGCCGGCGATCCGACGGAGAGGTTGCCCAACTCCTCATGGTGGATCTCCTTGGCCGGGTTCCAGGTGGAGCGCACGATCACGTCGTCCAGGCTCATGCCCATGGCCAAGAATTTGTCCATCACGTTGAGCATGTCCTTCATGCCGGAGTTCATGCTGCCGATGTGCAGGTCGGTCGAAATGGAATCGGGGAGAAATCCCTGCTGCATGGCGGGGACGGCGATGCGCCAGGCGAAGCTGCCGCCGCCGAAGCCGACGTCGAAGATCACGCCGCGCTTGCGGCCCTCGATCATGCCGGGGTTCACATGGCCCGCATCGTCGAGCTCGTGCCGCAGGCCGGAGTAGCAGTGCGTGTAAATATCGCCGGGGCGGAGCTTCTTGGTCAGCAGGTCCTGGATGGGCCGCTCGGGATGGTCGTTGCCGAAATCCACCATCACGGGAATGCCGCCGGCCAGGTTGCCGGCTTCGACTGCATGCTCGACAGGTGTCCATTCCGGACCGGCGTAATGGGCGGTCTTGAAGCCGACGATGAGACCTTTGTACTTCTTGGCCATCTCCGCGGCCGGCGCGGCTTCCATGTCCGTGAGATCGTTCTCGAAGCGGGCGCCGCGCATGCCGTGGCCCACAATGTTGAGGAACGCGAGGACGCGGGTTTTGGAGCGGTCGATGATGTGATCCTTGAACTCCTCGAAGTTGCGCCAGCCCGCGCAGCCGGCGTCGGCAACGGTGGTGACACCCACGCGGAACGTGTATCCGTCGGGGTAGAGGCTGTT
>Ga0116221_1002490_pt1 | contig 11969 bp, 10 predicted proteins | sample Sb_taG_5_FD_88965 | JGI IMG/M metagenome (GOLD analysis project Ga0116221, IMG submission 88965) | Peat soil microbial communities from Weissenstadt, Germany - Sb_50d_8_FC metaG | ecosystem: Environmental > Terrestrial > Soil > Wetlands > Peat | place: Germany: Weissenstadt | collected 2010-09-21 | reverse complement strand
TCGCGCGTCTGCAGGAAACCGTTTTCGTGGATCGCCAACGGCGCCGCTCGATCCCCGGCGCCAATGCGGCGATGGCCCAAAGAATGCTCGCAGGCCGTCCCATGCTGCTATTCCCGGAGGCCACGACCGGTGACGGCTCGGCACTCCGCAAATTTCATAGCTCGCATTTGGCCGCCGCGCGCGATCTCCTTGCCAAGGCTGACTGGGTCGACACGGTCTGGGTGCAACCAGTCGCGATCCGCTATTCAACACCCACGGCGGCATGGTTCGGCGACGCGACCTTACTTCCGCATCTTTGGGCCGTTCTCAAGGGCGAGCCGATCCGCTGCGATCTCGTGTTTGGCAAGCCGCTCGCCTATGCGCGGGGAGATAATCGCAAGGTGATCACCGGTCATGCTGCTTTCGCAATCGCCGGCATGCTCGCGTCCATGGCGCGAGCGATCGAGCCGGACCTCGCCGCGCGGGCCGAGACGCCTGCCTTCGATCCCCTCGCGGCGAACTCCTAGAGCATGATCCCAAAAAGTTGCAGACTTTTTGGATAAGATCATGCGACAAAAACAATGAGATAGAGACCATGAGCGATTCATCTTGAAGCGATCATGGGCTAGATCTGGCCACCAATCAGACCGGCCATGAGTGCGACTCATAGGGCCGCGAATCCCTCATTCCCTGATTCGCGGCGTGCAATGGGCTGTGCACAACCTCCTTGTGCGGGCCTTGCCAGGCCTCTAGACCGGCTTTGTTACGTTTTGTAACCGGAATTGACAATATCTTATAAGTCTATGATAAAAAATAAATTTCCTTGTTTTTGCGAGGCTTGCGGCAAGGGTTTCCAAGGCAACCGCGACGATCCCCTTTTGCTCCTTCCGGCGCATGATGCTATGCCACGATATACCCATATTGATCCAATGCGGCCGAGAAGCGGCAAGCAAGAGCCAACCGCCCAATGCCAGACCTGCCAATCGCCTCGTGAACTCATCTGGACCGCCGAAGACGCACGTGCAAAAGACCCACAGCCTCGCCGACTATGCAACGAAGCGCTTCCGGCTTGCGGGGAAGGCGTACCTCGACCTCGGTGACCCTTTTTTCGCGCCGATCGACACGTTGCGGCGTGAAGCCGAGTTAAATGGCCGACGCTTCGTCAGTTTCGCCAACTACGATTATCTGGGGCTGGCGTCCCACCCCGTGGTCAAGGCGGCGGCGGCCGTGGCGCTGGAGAAGTTTGGGATCGGTGCGCTTGGCTCCCGCCTCGTCGGCGGCCAGCGCTCCTCGCATCGCAGTTTGGAGACCGGCCTCGCCAAATTCCTCGGCGTCGAGGACGCTTTGACCCTGGTCAGCGGCTATCTCACCAATGTGACGACGATTTCGCATATCCTTGGATCGCACGATGCGCTTTTCATCGACGAATTGTCGCATAACAGCATTGTCAGCGGTGCCAAGGGCACCTCGGCAGAAACCATCATTTTCCGCCACAACGATCTCGACCATCTCGATTTCCTTTTGCGCGAAAAGCGCGCCAATTACCGGAATGCTCTCGTCGTCGCCGAAGGCCTCTACAGCATGGATGGCGACGTCGCCGATCTTGCCGGACTTGTCGAACTCAAGGAGCGTCACAAGGCGTGGCTCTTGATCGACGAGGCCCATTCGCTCGGAGTGCTCGGAAGCGAGGGACGCGGCCTGTGGGAGCATGCCGGTGTCGATCCGCAACAAATCGATCTCATTATCGGGACTTTATCGAAGACTCTGTGCTCTTGCGGCGGTTTCGTCGCCGGCAAGGAGGCGGTGATCTCTTGGTTGCGCTATACGCTCCCCGGATTTGTTTATAGCGTCGGCCTCTCGCCCGTTATATCGGCGGCGGCGGAGACGGCTTTGCAATTGATGCAGCAAGAGACTTGGCGGATTGAGCGGTTGCGCCAAAACGCCGAACTCTTCGTGGATCTCGCGCATGATGTGGGGCTTGATACGGGACCTGCCATCGGGCGTGGCGTCGTGCCAATCCTATTCTCCGACAGCCATGAGACTCTGGCTGCGTCCAGTCATTTGATGGAACACGGCTATTATGTGCCGCCGATCATTCAAATCGGGGTGCCGAAAGACCAACCGCGTCTGCGTTTTTTCATCTCGGCTCTGCACACCGAGGCGGAGATTAGGGGTGTGACGGAGCTCTTGGCGAAGCGGACGACCCAGCGTGAAGCACCCGCTCGTTCGCTGACCGCGGCTGGCTGACGGCGGCGCCAATTTTCGATTTGGCGAATTTTCGCCCGCCACCCATGATATGTCTCTCAAACATGCGACCGGTCACCACGGCGCAACGCCCGGGCTCGACAAAACAAAGATAGGCCGATGAGCGAGAACAAAGATAAGATCGAGATCATTCCGGCGAACGGGCTGCGAAACTTTCTCGCTTTTTGCCAGGTCCCCCGGCTCCTTTATAAGGGCCAACCCGGCTTCGCGCCTCCCCTCGATGCCGAGCGCTGGACCATGTTCGCGCACAAGCTCAATCCGCATTTCAAGCTCGTCCAATCGCAAACCTGGCTAGCCCGCAAGAATGGCAAGCTTGCCGGGCGGATTTCCGCCCAGATCTACAATGAAGAGTACACACCGCTTGGTGCGTCGCGGGCGCAATTTGGGTGTCTCGATGCAATTGACGACGACGCAGTTGTCGCGGCCTTGACGCGAGCCGCCGAAGATTGGCTGCGCCAACATGGCGCCACGCTCGTGCATGGGCCTTTCTCGCCGTCCATCAACGCCGAGATGGGGCTGCTCGTCCAGGGCTTCGAAGCCGCGCCCATGGTGTTCATGCCCTGGAATCCACCCTATTTGGTCGAGTCCTTGGAGCGCCTAGGCTACACCAAAGCGCGCGATGTTATTTCCTACCGCTACGATGTCGGCGAAAAAGACCGGCAGGCCAGCCCAAGCATTATGGAGCGGCCAGAATGGCGCAAGAGGCTCAATATCCGGACCCTCGATCTTAAGAACATGGCCAAGGAAGCGCAGATTATCGTCGATATATTCAACGATGCCTGGAGCGAAAATTGGGGCTTTGTCCCCTTCACGCTCGCCGAATTCATGTCGAGCGCCGACGGGCTCAAATTGGTGATGCCGCCGGAAGGCGGCTTTATGGTCGAACTCGACGGCGAGCCGCAGGCCTTCGGCGTTATTCTGCCGAACCTGCATGAGATAACCGCCGATCTCGGCGGCCGACTGTTGCCTTTCGGCCTGCCGCGCGTCATCTCGCGGATCAGGAACCACACCTTTGTGTCCGGGCGGCTCGCGCTCTTTGGTATCCGCCGCGCCTTGCACCGCAAGGCCGCGGGTGGCGCGGTCATTCTGGCTTTTATCGAGGAAATGCGCCAACGCAGCAAATCGAGTTCGTTCGAACACGTCGAATTCGGCTGGGTTTTGGAGGATAATTTCGGCATGCGCCGGCCGATCGAGCTCTCCGGTGCGAAAATCGATAAGGTCCACCGAGTCTATGAGAAAAGTCTCGCGGCTTGATCCGTTAACGGAAAATGGAGGCCAGTCCACGCGGGAGCGAAGCGAACCCAAATGGAGCGTTCTGGTGAAGGCAGCAAGGACTCAATCGTCCGGCAATGCGACGCACCGGCACTCTTTCTATGAAAGGACGATCACCTCATGAGCTTTCAAGCTTTTGATCGCAGTAGCATCGAATCGCGTGCGCCTCAGAATTCTTTCATTCCCACCACCTTGCCGCGCCCGCATCCTTTACGCCGGCGCGCGATCTTGGCAGCGCATCCGGAAGTCGCAAGTTTGATCGGGCACGACCCGGTGACGGCTGCCATCACCCTCGCGACCGTGATTGGACAGACCCTGATCGCGGCAGGTCTCGGCTCTCTCGGCCTTGAATATTGGTGGGTGGCCTTGCTTGCCGCCTTTGGCATCGGCGCCTTCGCCAATCACGCGATGTTCGTCGTCATCCACGACGCGACCCACAATTGCATCTTCAAAGCCAATGCCTTGAACAAATGGGCCGCAATTCTCGCCGATTTGCCGAACACTTTTCCGTCCGCGATGGGATTTCGCTGCTACCACATGAAGCACCATTCGCATCTCGGAGATTATGATTTCGATGCCGATTTGCCGAGCCGTTGGGAAGCGCGCCTATTTGGCAATAGCGCGCTTGGCAAGGCGGCTTGGATGTTCCTGTTCCCTGTGCTGCAGCTCACCCGTCTTGGCAGGCTGAGAGGCACGGTGCCGATGTGGAGCCGCTGGACACTCATCAATGGTGTCTGCGTTTTCCTCTATGATCTCGCCATTTTCCTGTGCTTCGGTCCGAATGCGCTTCTCTATCTCTTCGCGTCATTCTGGTTTTCGGTCGGCGGCTTGCATCCGCTCGCCGCACGCTGGATCCAGGAGCATTTTACACAAGATCCGGCGCAGGAGACGTTCGATTATTACGGGCCCTTGAATCTAATCGCGCTCAACATCGGCTATCACAACGAGCATCATGATTTTCCGGACGTGCCCTGGTCACGGCTGCCGCAGCTAAAGCAGATGGCACCGGAGTTTTACGCCGGTCTGAAGACACATAAATCGTGGGGCGGACTGTTGCTCAAATTCATCCTCGACCCGCAATTCACTTTGTACACGCGGGTCGATCGCAGCGCCAGCCGGAAGTCTGGTTAACCGGCCTCGTTAAGCTGATCCGTCGCCGGCAAACCCTCCAGAAAAGGCGTCGTTTTGGGTGTGCGCTTCCAGGTTTCGGAGGCCCCAAAAACCGTCTTCAGAATAGACGGTGCATTTGAGAGGCTGACATAGATCATCAAGGGGATCAGCGAAGCGAGGGTCGCGAGATAGCGCCAAAACGAGCCTCGCCGCAAGATTACATAAGGAACGAGCGTCATGCCAACCCCGATGATCAGGACCAAGGCCGTGATCGTCCCGATGCCCACCAGATAGGGGGCAAGATCGCCGCCCCGGATGACCGCGCAGAGAGCCAAGGAAAGGCAGGCGAGCGCAACGCACGGATAAAACGTCTGGATGAGGATCAGGAAACTCGCCGACAGCTTTCGCCAAATCGGCCAATTGGCCGTCCAAACCTCGCTGAGGAGCTTGCGGGCCACCTGCACAAAGCCGTTCGACCAGCGTCTTTGTTGCACCTGCCAATGCGAAACTTTTTCGGGAACGAGACCGGGCACGGCCGGTTCCATCGCAAAAATTCCGTGCCATCCGGCGATTTCGGCGCGAATGGTAAGATCGAGATCCTCGCAGAGAGAATAGCCCGACCAGCCGCCAGCCGCCTCGATGGCCGCGCGGCGCCAGACCCCGCCGGTGCCATTGAATTGAAATAGCCAGCCGGCACGAAAGCGCGTTGCCTGCTCGATGACGAAATGCGCATCGAACATCAGGCCCTGAGCGCGGGTCAGCCAATTGGTCCGGTAGTTTGCGAATTCGCACCGCGATTGCACGAAACTCGCGCTTGGATCGGCGATCAAAGCGGGAACGACCGCCCGCAGCCAATTCGCTGGCGGCCGGAAATCGGCGTCGAGAACGGCGACAAAAGGGGCATCCGACTGAGCGAGACCGGCGGCCAGGGCGCCCGCTTTGTAGCCACGGCGATCCATCCGGTGCAGGTGTGAAATAAGATAGCCTTGCGCATGCAATTCACGGACGACAGCGTTGGCAATCACGGTCGTTTCGTCCGTGCTGTCATCGAGAAGCTGAATATGCAGCCTGTCTCGCGGCCAATCCAGCGCGGCGGCCGATCTCAAGCAATCCGCAACCATCGCAGGTTCGTTGAAAACCGGGATTTGCACCAGAATAAGCGGGAGACTGGCTTCGCTCAGAACCGCTGTGGAAAGGGGCTTGCCAAGAAACCTGCCGGTGGTTTGCTCAAAAATATTGATCCCGATCAGAATTAGAAAGCCGCCACCGACAAACAGAAGCCCGCAGAAGGCGGCGAGCAAGCCGATCTCGCATCCGATTCTGAAGAGTTCCAGAAAACTCAAGCGCCAACCCCCGTAACACAGTCACTTCCGGTCTGCTGCCCTGCCCATCGCATGGGCTTGAGACTAAAAAGCGTCTTTCAACTTACGAAAGCGCCTTTAATCCTCCTGAGCCCGGCATTCGGCCCAGACTGTCTCTCGCGACGGTCAGGCGGCTGGCTGGTGCAAGCAACGGAACCCCTCATACGAGCCACAAGAATGGACTCTACTTTGACGTTGAACCCCAAAAGCACGGTTTCAACAACAAACAAATTGCAACAAATTGTTTCAGGAATTGAGTGATTGGGGTGATTAACTTTAAGGATGAGTGAAGGATCTTCCGCGGGAACGGAAGGTCATAAGGAATCGTTAACGAATACGCTCTTCTGTTTGCGGAATGTTAACCCTGAAACGCGCCATAACTTTATCCACAAGCCGAATTGGCAGGATGCGGGAGACGCGCGCCAGCAAATACAGAGATCTCGGAAAAGCGATGACCGCCCTACCCCGTTCGAGTCCTCGTTGAATGAGGAGCGCTGCCTCAGTGCCGGTCATTTCGAGCGGTTTTATGGCATCAATGCTATCGTTCAGCGGGGTCTTCACAAAGCCGGGGATAATCAGACTGACTCGCACGCCGCTGGCCTCGATGCGGCCGCGCAAAGATTCGCTATAGGCGTGGACCGCCGCCTTCGTTGCGCAATAAGACGGCGCATAGGGCAACCCGCGCAAACCCGCGATCGAGCCAATGAAGACAATTTGGCCGGCTCCGCGCCCGCACATCGGTGCGATCAAGGGTTCGACCGTGTTTAAGACACCGATAAGGTTAATGCCAATAATGGCGCGGACCGCCTGCGGGTCCTCGGCGAGGTCGCCGGGGGCGAGGCCCGTTGTGATGCCCGCATTGGCGATCACGAGATCGAAGGGACGCCGTGCGTCGGCGGCCTTGATCCATTCTGCCATGGCATCTTGATCGCGCACATCCAATTGGCCGAGGCTGACGTCGGCGCCTTGCGCGCGGGCGGCGGCAGCAACATCCTCCAGCCGTTCACGGTCGCGCCCGATCAAAGACAGGGACACCCCTTGGCGCGCGTAAACCAGCGCGAGCGCACGGCCAATACCGCTCGATGCGCCGGTGATGAGGATGGAGCGTGGCTGCATTTCAGCTGATTAGGTTTGCGTTTTTGTGCTGAACGACCGCTTCCGCCAAAATCACAAGGTCATCGCTCCGGCCGCGCGCGGTCAACCGGAGAATGAGTTCTGGTTTTGGGACCCAAGCGCTGCGCAGGACACGGCCCATCACGCGAATGCCATCGCCTGCCAGCACCGGCCGCAGAAACTTAGCCGAAAGCCGCGCGATGAACAGATCCCGCCGCCACCCCATGATCAAGGGTTCGAAACAGGAGAGCATCAGCATGCCATGCACTGGCGGCCCGGCGAGACCCGCCGCCTTTGCTGCTTCCGGGTCGAGATGCAGGGGATTGTCGTCGCCGGAAACGGCCGCATAACGCGCGAGCGCTTCCTGCGCGAAAGGCCCGAAGTTTTGGGCGCCGATCTCATCGCCGGCCCTTGGCCAGTCCGGCGGCGGCGCCCCTGGTGCGGCGTCGATCATATGTCCGTTTCCGCGACAAGCCGCACAATCCGCAAGACGGTTTCGAGACGGGCGCAAATCTCCCCATCTGCGGTGGAAACCACCATTTTCAAAATCAGGCGCGGCGGCTTTTCACTGACCTCGATCTCGACGTCGAGGACATAACGCGTGTCAATGTGCAGGCTTCTTTCATGGGCAAAGCTCTGCGACTCGTGAACCGGCAGAAAGCCTTCGCCGCCTGTCAATTGCAAGATCAAGCCGCGAATCGCTGGAAGCGCAAGCCAGCGGAAAGGGAAGGTGAGAGGGACGAAATCGCCGGTCCCGATGCCTCCCGTCTCGCGCAAAAACCCTGCGACCTCGCCAGGCTCAGTCCTAACCTCGATCGCGGCGAGGCGAACCGGCGCATTCTCGCCTGGCTCCGGCGCCAAGCCGGAGACGGCCGCCGCTTGCGCAGGATCGCACGCGGTCATGCCGCGACGGCGCGCCGGACGATGAGGCTTGCATTAATTCCTCCAAAGGCGAAGGAATTGGTCAGGGCCGTCCTTATCGGCATGGGACGCGCCTCGTTTGGCACCGCATCGACGGGGCATTTGGCGTCGGCCTCGCGCCAGTTGATGGTTGGCGGCGCGACATTCTCGCGAACGGCACCAATCGTCACGACAAGCTCGAGCGCTCCGGCAGCTCCCAGCGCATGCCCATGAATGGGTTTGGTCGAGGACACCGGGAGCTTTGCCAACCGATCACCGAAGACGATCCCTAATGCTTCCGATTCCGTAGCGTCGTTCGCCGTCGTCCCGGTCCCATGCGCATTGACATAATCGATTTCGCCCGCTTCGACATTGGCGTCGGTGAGGGCGTTGCGCATGCATGCGGCGGCTCCCTGCGCATCGGGCCGCACGGGATCCTTGGCGTCGGCCGAAGTTCCGTAACCGGCGATTTCAGCAAGCGCTTCCGCACCCCGGGCGCGGGCGTGTTCCGCTTCTTCGAGGACAAAGACCGCGGAGCCCGCGCCGAGGATCATGCCGTTGCGGCCCTTGGAAAATGGCCGGCATGCGTCCGGCGTGAGCACCCGCAGTGCTTCCCAGGCCAGCATCGAGCTATTGGTAACGCAGTCCTCGGTTCCGCCAACTATGGCACGATCGACGAGCCCTGAGCGGATTAGATGCACACCGATTCCGATTGCCTGAGTCGCCGAGGAGCAGGCGCTCGCCACCGCGAAGCACGGCCCGGTCGATCCATAGCGGATGCTCAGCATAGAGGGGCAGGCACTGGGAATGAGACGCGGGATCGTCAAGGGATCCGGACGCCCTTGCTCGACCAGCGTCAGATAAAGCCCGTTTTCCAAAGTATGCATGCCGCCAACCCCGGTGCCGATGATGGTGGCGGTGCGCGGACCCAACGGTTTGGCGGAGGTGAGCCCAGCCTGGGCGATCGCTTCGTCGGCGGCCACAAGCAAATATTGGGTAACCGGATCGCAAAAGGGCAATACGTTAGATGTAAGATACGCAGCCGGGTCAAAATCCTGGACTTGAGCGGAAATCCTTATGCGGCCCCGGTAGGGCCTCGCGAAGCGCGTCTCACCGACACAGGAACGGCCATCGCGCGCGGCTCCCCAAAGGGCCGGTGCGCCGATTCCCGCAGCGGAAACAGCGCCCATACCGGTGACGACAATACGCCGCGCGCCCGCCATTCAGTTTTTTTCTTTGATGATGTAGGCGGCGATGGCGTCAATCAAATCGCGAATGTTCTTTGCCTCATGGAAAGGGCCATCCATCGGAATATAGACGTCGAATTTTTCCTCGATGGCCGTCAAAATCATCACGATGTCGATCGATTTCAAATCCAGGCTTTCAATCGTCGCATCCAAAGTTGCTTTCTCGCGGTCAACCATTCCTTCCTTGACGATCACGTCGATGATCTGATTGGCAAGCTCGGTATGATCGAGGGCTTTCGTTTCCACCGATTACTCCTTGCAAATGACCAAAAGGCCTGGACGTCGCGCCCCGGCTCTCCGGAGCCTGCCGCGAGACATTGATCAAGCGGCACGCGCGGAATTCTACGCCGATCAAACACAACTATCCAGCAATGCCGGTCAGCGGCGTGACGCAACACCCCATGCCTGCACTCGCCGGGGGGCCGGCGCGGACAGACAACAGAGGCTAGAGAAATTGGTTAGACCAATCCGCGATGGAAATAAAGACCCCGTGCGCGGTACTGCACCGCCGGTCTCCATTGACCCGGCCATGATCGGTTTAAGTGCGGCCGCTCATTGTCTCTATCTCTTTGTTTTCTCGCATGATCTTAAGATCATGCGAGCTTGCCAGAGGAGCAGCATCGCCTGTCCATAGGTGAACCTAGACTTTTCGTGTCCGGGGCGAGCGGATTTATGGCCTTCTACGGAATCGCGACGACCGGCGTCCCGACCTCGACGCGATGAATGAGGTCGATCACATCTTCATTATACATTCTGATGCACCCATAAGAAGCGGCCGTACCGACGGATCTACGCATGCTCGCCGTAGTTCCGTGAATCGCGACTTCGGAAAGGTTCAAGGTGATCGCGGCAGCACCCATTGGGTTTCGCGGCGAGCCTCCGGGGATGACCGATGAAAGATGCGGATGATCTCGCCGCACGACGTCGGGAGCTACCCATGCGGGCGAGAAGTACTTGCCTTGCACAAAGGTTGAACCCTGCCACGCCTTGCCTGCCCGGCCGACGGCGATTGGATAGCGAACCGCTGTCCCGGTCCCCGTGGTGAAATAGAGCCTCCGCTCGCTTTGCTTTATAACGATCGTGCCGGCGGGATAGCTCTGTGAGAACGCGACAAACTCACGCGCGCTCGCCTCTCCTGCCGTCACCCAAGTTGCCAAGCTCACAAAAAGAGCGGTGCTGAATCGAATTGTGTTGGCCGTGCGGCCAAGCATTATGCGCTGCTTATACATGGACGTGCCGATCGAATACTAAATGAATCCGCGTAAGCTCAGATAAGCCGAGCCTTAGTTAATAAATATAAGACGCTACGTTCAATCGATGCGACAATCTCTGGCGATGGTTAAGTTATAGTTTCTAAGTGGCTTACTGATTACACCCCCCTTAACGTGGATCAATCGATTCGGTTGCGTATCAATTCTTCAACAACAGCGGGATCGGCCAAAGTCGAAATATCACCGAGTGCCTGGAATTCCTTTTCGGCGATCTTGCGCAGGATGCGGCGCATGATCTTGCCGGAACGGGTCTTTGGCAAGCCCGGCGCGAAATGAATGATATCGGGGCTGGCGATCGGCCCGATATCCTTGCGCACCCAGGCGACGAGATCGGCGCGGAGCGCCTCGCTCTGTTCGACCCCGATCATCAAGGTGACATAGGCATAGATGCCCTGGCCCTTGATGTCGTGCGGATAGCCAACGACGGCGGCTTCGGCGACCATCTCATGCGCGACGAGGGAACTCTCCACCTCCGCCGTGCCGAGCCGGTGACCGGAGACGTTGATGACATCGTCGACCCGGCCGGTGATCCAGTAATAGCCGTCAGCATCACGGCGGCAGCCATCGCCGGTGAAATATTTGCCGGGATAGGCTGAAAAATAGGTCTGGATGAAGCGCTCATGGTCCCCATAGATCGTGCGCATTTGGCCTGGCCAGGAATCGGCCAGAACAAGATTGCCCGAGCAGGGCCCTTCGAGGAGGTTTCCTACGAGGTCGACCACTTCCGGCTTGATCCCGAAGAAGGGCCGCGTCGCCGAGCCGGGCTTCAGATCCGTCGCGCCGGGGAGCGGCGTGATGAGGATGCCGCCGGTCTCGGTTTGCCACCAGGTGTCGAGGATCGGGCAGCGCCCATCACCAACGACATGATAGTACCATTCCCAAGCTTCCGGATTGATCGGCTCGCCGACCGAACCGAGCAACCGCAGCGAGGCCCGGCTCGTTGCCTTGACCGGCGCGTCGCCTGCGCGCATCAGGGCGCGGATGGCGGTCGGCGCCGTGTAAAAAATATTCACATTATGCTTGTCGATGACCTCCCAAAAGCGCGACGCGCTCGGATAGGTCGGGATGCCTTCGAACATGAGTGTCGTGGCGCCATTGGCGAGCGGACCATAGACGATATAACTGTGCCCGGTCACCCAGCCGACGTCGGCGGTGCACCAATAAATATCTCCGTCATGATAATCGAAAACATAGTGATGGGTCATCGCGGCAAAGACGAGATAGACCGCCGTCGTATGCACCACGCCCTTCGGAGTTCCGGTCGAGCCTGATGTATAAAGGATGAAGAGAGGGTCTTCCGCGTTCATCTCGGCGTAAGGGCATTCCGTTGCGGCTTGCGCCGTGGCCTCGTGGTACCAGATGTCGCGGCCGTCCTCCCATGCGACTGCGCCGCCGGTATGCCGGACAACGAGCATGGTTTCGACGATTCCGCCGGTTTTCTCGATGGCCTC
>Ga0116221_1002479_pt1 | contig 11985 bp, 12 predicted proteins | sample Sb_taG_5_FD_88965 | JGI IMG/M metagenome (GOLD analysis project Ga0116221, IMG submission 88965) | Peat soil microbial communities from Weissenstadt, Germany - Sb_50d_8_FC metaG | ecosystem: Environmental > Terrestrial > Soil > Wetlands > Peat | place: Germany: Weissenstadt | collected 2010-09-21 | reverse complement strand
TCGGTAGCGAAGTTCGGTAGTGATAACCGCTGAATGCATATAAGCGGGAAGCACTCCTCAAGATGAGATCTCCCAACCCGTAAGGGATAAGAAGGGCCCAGGAAGACTACCTGGTTGATAGGCGGGAAGTGGAAGCGCAGTAATGCGTGCAGCTTACCCGTACTAATCGCCCGTTCGGCTTGACCATAAAATTTACTCGGTGCAGAAAAGCAGTTGTCAGTTCTCAGTTGGGTAGGGCGCGGCTTCAGCCGTGCCTCAGTTAGAACCTGAACTGAACTCAGCAACGTTGTTTGGAAGTCGTTAGAACCTGAATGACTGAGAAGCAATAACTGATGGCTGCTGCGCCGAAGGGATCGCCGTAAGAATTGCTCAGTACTTCGGTACCCAGTACTCGGTACCTAGTACCTAGGAAACCAATCTATTCAGTTGTGAGGTTTCGTCCTCACGATCTTTTACAAGTTTGCAGCGCCGCAAGCTGAGGGATGAGCACGAACGCGTGCTTCAGCACGGCAAAGCTGACGGCCGAGGGCTGACAGCGGAAAGCTGCTGAAGACGTCGGTGATCATACCGCGGGGGTCCACCCGTTCCCATCCCGAACACGGTAGTTAAGCCCCGCTGGGCCGATGTTACTGCACGCGAAAGTGTGTGGGAGAGTAGGTCGTTGCCGGCATAGATAAAGGCCACGTTCAGAAATGAGCGTGGCCTTTTCCTTTTGCTCGACCGAATTCAACTTCCGGAGCTCGACTCGAGTCATGTATCCCCGGACGCGTTCGGCCTGGGGGCGCTCGCTTTGCTCGCGGGGCCGACGAATGCGTCCGCCCCTACGTGGATCTGGCTACGCGGCGGCTTGCTGGTTATAGGCCGGGACTAGCGTCTCGGCTACGAAGGTTTCGTAACTGGTTGGGCTGGTATTTTGCGCTGTGCGCGGTTCGAGAGCGCGCATGTATCCGGAGTTGAGTCCGCCGATCATCTCCAGGAGCAGCCGGGCGAATTGCTCGGACATTCCCATTTGCAGCAGGACGGCGCGGAATTGGTCGTCGGGGGCTTGAAGATATTTGAGATCGGGCTTAGCGATTGCCTTGCCGATCATCGTTGCGACTTCGGTGTAGGTGAGATCGCGTTGTCCCAGCAGTTCACGGGTTTGTTTGCCGTGAACGGATGGGTGCAACAAGGCGTCGACGGCTGCGGCTGCGATGTCGCGCGTGGCGATCATGGGAAGTTTCAGGTCGGGACGGAGCGGGGTGGTGACGGCTCCCATCTGGCGGATCGCGTTGACTCGGGGAAGAGTGTTTTCCATGAAGTAGCCGGCGCGCAGGTGGAGGACATTGGCGCCGTTGATCTGGCTGAGCTTTTGTTCGAGATGATGAAGGCCGACCACGGGGCCGGTCCCGCTGTCTTTGTCGGCTCCGATGCTGCTGAGCGCAACCACATTCTTGATCCCCGCATTTTGCACTGCAGTGGCAATCGCATCGCTTGCCCGATTCGAATAGCCGAGCGGGTCGGTGCTGGCGGGATTGGGCGGGATCATCACGTAAGCCGCGTCCGCCTGCTGGAAGGCTTTGGTGAGAGCCCCGGCATCGGTGACGTCGGCGATAAAGGGCTCGGCGCCTTTCGCTGTGAGAGGCTGTAAATGGGCTGCGTTTCTGCCGACGACACGAACTTTTTGCCCGCGGGCAAGAAGATTGTTCGCCACTACATGTCCTGTGTTGCCGCTTGCTCCCAGTACTACGTACATAAACTTACCTCCTTTTTGGTTTGGATGCCGGCGGCGTGGTCCTGGGCGCTTCTTTTTGGCCCAGGGGATTACGGTCGGGGCGAAATAGATTAAGGCGAGAATGCCCTTTGGGGCCACGATTGTCGGCGCTCCGTGCTGAAAGCCATAACCACGAAGGGCACGAAGTCACACGAAGGAAGCGCGGGAACACCTTCGTTAACTTCATGTTCTTTGGTGGTGAAGCTGCTTTACCTACTTTTCGCGTCCGACGCCTAGGGCGTCGGCGACACGGTTGATGTAGTTGAACCAGGACGCGATCAGGGTGATCTGCAGGATGCCGCGATCGTCGAAGCCGGCCTGGCGCAGGGCTTCGATGTCGTCCTTCCAGACTTTGGTCGCGTCCTTGGTCAGCTTGACTACGTAGTCGAGCATGACGCGATCCTGCGGCGGAAGCGGCGCTGTTGTGTAGTCCTTCTCCAGCGCGTCGACCAGCGTCTTGTCCAGCGTGACTCTACGCAGAAACTCTGCGTGCGACTCGATTCAATAGACGCAGCGGTTGGTCACCGAGACCATGGTGGCGATCATCTCGTGCTGGCGGCGGCTGAGCGGCAGGTCGGGCGACATGAGCGCGCCGAAAGTGGAGAAGGCGTGATAGAGCGCGTCGGGAATGAGGGTGTGCGAGCCGACGATCGCCGACGCGCCGGACGGGTCAGGATGCACGGGCGTGGCGTATTCCTTGGGATAGAGCGCTTTCTCGCCTTCGATGGCTTTGCGGAGTTTCTCGTCGGCTTCAGCGAGTGAAACGGACCGAATCCAGGTCATGGTTTGTGGTTGTCCCCAGTGCGATGTTGTTGATTCGCAGAAACATACTCCTTCGTCGTGCGGTCGCCTATAGCCAGTTCATACTAGTGTCGTGTTCCGGAAATTCGTAGCAAATGCAGAGCACGCAGTCAGCTACGCGATACGAAGGGACAGGTGCTGCAAACAAAGTACATAGGTCTTTCGCGTTGCTCAGGATGACATTCCGACTTTCCGGATACTAGCGTGGATTGAGGCTGGGTGCGGGTCCTGGATGCCGGGATCGAAGGTGGTTTGGTTTTTGATTCCCTTGGTAACCCGTTCGTACACTCCCTTTCGGTAACCCTTGGTAACCATGCCTTCCATGACGCGCGGTCGTACAATTGGCCTTGTCCGGTCGGCCATCCTCCGATATGGAGAATAGCCTTCGCGCCTGGTGATTGCGGTGTGGTCTCTGGAGCGCGCCGCGAATTCTGTATCAAGCTGGATTGAAGTCGTCAGGATTTGAGACCAGGGTCTGGGGTTCGCACTCTTATGGCGTTGTTCGGCTTCAACAAACAGAAGGCTCTCGCGAATGCGGAGAAGCACGTCCAGCAGGGCAAGCTGCAGAACGCCATCTCCGAGTACGAAAAGGTCATCAAGAACGATCCCAAGGATCTGACGGTCACCAACACCGTCGGCGACCTCTACTCGCGCCTCGGCGAAAGCGACAAAGCTACCGAATGCTTCAAGAATGTAGGCGACGCCTATGCCAGCCAGGGGTTCACGGTCAAGGCGATCGCGATGTACAAGAAAATCAGCAAGCTCAAGCCGTCGCTCGAGAGCCTGCTGAAGCTGGCCGAACTCTACACCCAACAAGGGTTGTTCAACGACGCGCGGGCGCAGTATCTGCAGGTCGCAGAAGAATTCCTGAAGGCGGGGGAACTCGACAACGCGGTGCGCATCTTCCAGAAGATTCTGGAGATGGATCCGGAAAACACCGGGATGCGGGTGAAGCTGGCGGAAGTCTACATTCGCCTGGGCAAGAAGAACGAGGCCTGGCAGATTTTCACCGCGGCTGCGGAAAGCCTGCGGGCGAAGGGATCGCTGAGCGGGGCGGAAGAGATTCTGCAGCGCATGCTGACGCTCGATCCGGGGAATCCGTATGCATTGCTGATGCAGGGCAAGAACCTGCTGGAGTCGGGCGATGCCGCCGGCGCGGTGGCGGCCCTGCAGAAAGTTCCGGACATCGATTCCAATCCTGACGGTCTGAAAGACCTGCTCAAGGCTTATCTGCAGACGGGTCAGCTCTCGGATGCCGGCGCGGTGGCGAGCAAGCTGTTGAGCGTGCACAACGATCTTTCTGCGGTCGCAAGTTTTGCCGACGCGCTGCTGCAGGCCGGGCAGTTTGAGAACGCGCTCCAAGTCTATGACCAGCACGCCGAGCGGCTGCTGGCGGAGAACTCGGACAAAGTGCTGCAGAATCTGCACACGATCATCGGCCATGTCCGGGAGAATCCCGACTCGCTGCAGAAGTTACTGGAGCTCTTCCACAAGGCCGGCGAGACCACGCACATCGGCGAAGTGACCGAGCTGCTGGCGCACGCCAGTGTGCAATCGGGCGATCTGCCGCGGGCGCGCGAACTTTATCAGAAGCTGGCGCAGATGGAGCCGCAGAATCCGCTGCACATGCAGAACTACCAGCAGGTGGCCAGCCAGCTGAGCGGCTCTTCCGGCACCAAGCTCATTACGCCAGAAGAGGCTGTGGTTCTGATTGACGATTTGGATGCGACGGCGCCGTCGATTCACCAGCACTACTCTGATGAAGTTGCACTGGCGGTGCGCTCGGCGCTGACCGACGCCGAACTTTTCATTTCCTACAACATGCCGCACAAGGCGCTGGGACCATTGGCGGCAGCGCTGCCGATGGCGCCGCAGGATCTGCGCCTCAATCAGCGGCTGGCGGCGCTGCACACGCGAGCCGGGCGCTTTGCCGAGGCTGCGGTTTGCTGCCGAACGCTGCAGAACATCTATTCCGAAGCGGAACATCCGGACGAAGCGACGCGCTACGGGGAACTCGCCGAGCGCTATGAGGAGCGTGCGGCGGCTCCGGCTCCCGGCGCGCAGGTGGAGGAAGCGCCGATTGTCCTGGATGCTGCCCCGCAGGCTGAGGCTGAAGAAGCGCCGGTGGCGGAATTCTCGATCGAGGACAGTAGCGGCGAGGAAACTACCGCCGAAAGCGTTCCGGTCCAGGAGGCGGCGGCGGAAGCCGAAGTGGAAGAGGCTCCAGTGGCGCACGCTTCTGCGCCGTGGCCGGCCGGACCAGCGGAAGAGATCACGGTTGAAGCGGCGGCGGAAACCGAGTTTGCGGTTGAGGAGCCGGCGGAGACATCGGCGGCGCCAGCATCCGAAATTGACTTGTCGGCGGAGTGGGATGACGCCGTCACCGTGGAAGCCGATGAGCCCGCAGCGCAGGCGGCGGCGCCAGCAGTCGCAAGTCACGCTGTTGCTCACGAGACTGCCGACTCCACGAAGAGCGACGAGGCGATCGAGGAGATTCGCTTCTATCTGGCCAACGGCATGCCCGAGCAGGCGAAAGTCACGCTGGCCAAGCTACAGACGCTGACCAAAGATCGGGCCATGGTCGCCGAACTTCAGGCGGAGATCGATGCCGCCCTGCAACAGGCCACCGAACAGGAAATTGCGGTCGACGCCGAACCGGTCGTGGAAGAGCTGACGGTGGACGACATTCCTTCCGCCGAAGTAACGGTCGAGGAAGAGGCAACGGAGGCGACACCTGCTCCCGCACAAGCGCAGACGGAGGTTGAACCGGCTGCTCCTGCGGCCGAAGAACTCCCGGTCACGCCCGAGCCCGTGGTGGCGGAAGCTCCGTCCCATCCCGGCGCTCTGAAGGAATTTGTGTCGAGTTTGGAGTCGGCGCTGGGAAGCGAGTTCCTGCCCGGCACGGTCGCCAAGCCTGCCGCTCCGCCAGCCAGAACGACAGCCGCAGCGAAGAAGCGGGTCGAGCCGGTTGCTCCGGTTGCACCCGCCGAGCCCGCTGCCGAGCAGGGTAAACCGGTTCTGGGCGAGTTCGTAGCCGATATCGAATCGTCTTTGGGCGAGGACTTCCTGAAGGGCGCGCCGGTGGCCGAAGCTGAGCCAGCAACCCCAGCAGCGAAGCCCAAGCATGCCCCTCATGTTCCGGCGGCAGCGAAACCCGTGTCCACGCCCGCTCCGGCGGCCGCTCCCAAGGTCCACGCACCGCTGGCGGCGAGTGCCGCGGCCTCAGCGTCGGCTTCGACTCAAGCTTCGGCTCAGGTCAACCCAGCTGCGCATCCGAGTGCAGTAGCACCGCACGCAGCCTGGCCGCCTGCGGCGGAGGCTCACCAAGCACATCTCCCTGCACCCCCCGCGGCGCATGCGCCGGGCGCGCCTGCGGCCAAGGCTTCTCCCTTCGGGGAAGATGCTGGGGTCGATCTGGCGGAGATGTTTGGCGAGCTGAAGCAGGATCTGGAGGCCGGGGTTGCGGCCAGCGACGAGGATCCGGAAACACACTACAACCTGGGCATTGCCTTCCGCGAAATGGGATTGCTGGACGAGGCGATCGGAGAGCTGCAAAAGGCCTGCCAGGCGTTTGATCACGGCCATCCGTTCCCACAGATCATGCAGACTTACACCTGGCTGGCGCAGTGCTTCCTTGATAAAGGCGTGCCCGAGGCGGCGGTCCGGTGGTACGGTCAGGCGCTCGGCGTTCCCAACATCGACGGGGAAACGCGCACCGCTTTGAACTACGAATTGGCCTCGGCTTACGAAACCGCAGGCGACAAATCCTCCGCGCTTAAGCACTTCATGGACGTCTACGGCAGCAACATCGACTATCGCGACGTGGCCGAGCGCATCAAGGCCCTGAAGTCGTAGAATAGCCCGATGGGTTCTGTCCCCAACTTTTTCCGATCGAGGTGTGGTGCGCGACGAGGTCAAGGTCTGACGCTATGACCGACCCCACTCCGCTAAGCAGTGTTCCCGGCAAGGCGGCGGATGCTGCCCCGACGCCGGGCGGGACGAGCACGGGCGTTTTGGATCCTCCCGAGCAGCCCGCGGACCCGCCGGGCCCGAGCGGGTTGCAGCTCTGGATGCACCGAATTTCAGTGTTTCTTTTTGTGTTGATCAGCGCGGTGGCGGGGGTGCTGCTCATTATGTTGCCCTGGACCCCGGAATGGACGGACAACTACCTGCTGCTGCAGTTTCCTAACCTGCGCACCGTAGTTTCCAGCGGCTTTTTCCGCGGTATCTGCAGCGGTTTGGGACTGCTCGACATATGGATTGGCTTCTGGGAGGCGCTTCACTACCACGAGCAACATTAGTTTCCCCAGATAGATCCGACTGAGACAGCTATGACCGACAAGCTCAAGGCCGCGCCCGTCGCGTACCAGAACGAACCGTTTCTCAACAGCCCGGACGGGCGCATACTGCGCATTCTGGCGGAATATCAGGAGCCGCTGGCGCGATTCCGGCGGGAACAGATCCAGGACACGGTCGTTTTTTTCGGCTCGGCGCGCTTTCAGGGACGCGAGGACGCCGCCAAGACCCTCAGCGCCCTCGAAAACAACCACGGCAACATCCCGGCGGCACAGCTCGAGAAGGATCTGAAACTGGCACAGGCCGGGGTAGACATGGCGCGGTACTACGAAGACTCGCGGCGGCTGGCTTTCATGCTGACCAAGTGGTCCATCCAGATTCCGGCACGGCGACGGCGGTTCGTGGTGACGACAGGCGGAGGTCCCGGCATCATGGAAGCCGCCAACCTGGGCGCGCATGAAGCTGGCGGCAAGACGATCGGGCTGAACATTCAGCTGCCGTTTGAGCAGTATCCCAATCCTTACATCACGCCGTCGCTGAACTTCCAGTTCCACTACTTTTTCATGCGCAAGTTCTGGTTTGCCTATCTGGCCAAGGCGCTGGTGATTTTTCCCGGCGGGTTTGGGACGATGGACGAGTTGTTTGAAATTCTGACCCTGGCGCAGACCGACAAGCTGGCCAAAAAGATTCTGGTCGTCATTTATGGCAGCGAATACTGGAATAAGATCATCAACTTTCAGGCGTTCGTCGACGCGGGCGCGGTCTCGCCGGAAGATATCAACCAGTTCAAAGTCGTCGATTCGCCCGACGAAGCGTTTGAGTTCCTGCGCGATGGGCTGACGGCGCATCACCTGGGCGGCGTGCCGAAGAAAGCGGGCGAGGCGCTGCCGGAAATCGCGAAGACCCGGCCGTAGGCGACAATCCCCGAACTGATGGCGGTTCACCCGCTTCTCTACTACATCACCGACCGGACGGCGTTTCCCGGAGACGAAGCTGCCCGCTGCCGCCGGCTGCTCGAGAAAATTGGCGAAGCGGCGCGCGCGGGCGTCGACTACATCCAGTTGCGCGAGAAGGATCTTTCTACGCGCAACTTGGAATCGCTGGCCCGCGAGGCCGTCTGTGCAGTCAGAGAATCCCGACGACAGCCGACGGCGTTGCTCATCAACTCGCGGACCGACGTGGCGTTGGCGGTCGGGGCGGACGGAGTTCACCTGCGATCGGATGACATTTCTCCGGTGGAGGTTAGAGAGATCTGGCAATGCGCAGAGCTCCCCACCCTTCGAAAACCGCGAAGGGTGGGGCAGCCGACGTTGGGGGATGGGCGCCGGACAAGGATTCCGTTGATCGGAGTTTCTTGTCACTCGCTGGAGCAAGTGTCTCGGGCGAAGGCGCAGGGTGCGAACTTTGCCGTGTTCGCTCCCGTGTTTGAAAAGAAAGATGCTCCTGGAAGCCGTCCTGCCGGTCTTGAGCAGCTCCGCGCAGCCTGCCAGGAGAGCATTCCAGTTCTGGCCCTCGGCGGAGTCGATCTCTCGAACGCGCGTTTGTGTCTCGAAGCTGGAGCTGCCGGAGTCGCAGGGATTCGGCTGTTCCAGGAAAACGACGTCGGTGAAGTTGTGCGGTGTCTCCGCAGTGGAGTGATCGTTGGCGAGTAGACCAGAACCTCAGGGGGCTGGCAGGCTGCGGAGAAAATCATTTCACAGGCCTCAGCGCCTAAAGGCGCTGTTAATTCTGTAGCGCACGCGGCATCGCTAAAGCGATGCCCTGATACCAATCGGACTCTTTCCGCAACCTGGCCTATCCCGTCCACTTCGCGCCGGTCTTCAGGATGAGCATCACTTTCGAGAGGCGGCGCTTTTTTGTTTCTTCTTGTTTCGCTCCGCTGATCGAGTTTGCCATTTCTTTCTTGTGCGTGAACGCCAGCTTCTCCCATCGTTCTTGCGCTTTCTTGTTTTTTGCCAGCTCTTTCTTCAGCTCCGGAGGCGCCTCGACGGTGCGCTCTTCCGCATCGCGCTCCATGACGACGTCGACGGTGTCTCCGGGCTGCGCTCCGGCGCCCTGGCACAGAGTCTTGTTTACGGGCATCATGTGAGGGCCGCCGCAGGGCATCAGAGAAGAACGAAACGGGAAGCCGTTGATGGTGCCGCGCACAGGCACACGGCCACGAGTTCCGAAGAATTCCGACACGTCGACGGGTGGCGTGATGGCGGCTACTACGCCGGCTTCTCTACCCTCGATCAAAGCTTTGAACCGCAGCTTCTTCTCTGGCATTTGCAGTCTCCAAGCAGGGGGCGCTGCTAAACTCTAATCCTGAACTGCAGAGACGGCAAACGGCATGACGCTAAGTTTCACGCAATCGAAGGGCATGACGGACGCGGCCGGCGCGACTGCGATCGAGCCAGCGCTGGTGTCGATCCCTGGAGGCTGGTTCCTGATGGGGTCCGATTCGGGGCAGGATTGTGAATGCCCCGTCCATCGCGTTTGGGTCGATTCGTTTTTCCTCGCCGCAACGCAAGTTACGAATGAGGAGTACGAGCGGTTTTTGCGGGCGACGTCGGCGCTACCCCCGCCGTTCTGGCAAGACGCGAACTTCAACCATCCGCGGCAGCCGGTGGCCGGTGTTTCCTGGCACGAAGCCACGCGTTACTGTGAATGGGTGACGTCGCGAACTGGACGGGCCCGTCGCCTGCCGACGGAGGCGGAATGGGAGCGCGCTGCGCGGGGCGGGCTGGAGCAGCGGCAATTTCCCTGGGGTGACGATCCTCCGCAATCGTTGCCTGACTACGCGACGCGCTGGCAGACCGGCCCTGAGCCGGTCGCTCGCTATGCCCCGAACGCTTTCGGTCTTTACGACATCGGCGATAACGTGCATGAGTGGTGCAGCGACTGGTACGACCCGAACTACTATTCGGTTTCGCCGGAGCGCAACCCGGGTGGGCCGGAACGAAGTTCGATGAAGCCTGGGCGCAAGTCTTCGCGCGGAGGATCGTGGCGGCACCATATCAAAGTCGCGCGCTGTTCGGCTAGGTCCAGCATTCCTCCGGAGTTTCAGTATGCTGACTATGGGTTTCGCGTGGCTTGCGATTGAGTAATTGTGAAATTGGGTAATTTTGTAATTGAAAACCTCTCGGTCCAAAGCTAGGTTTTTCAATTACACAATTACCAAATTACACAATTACCCAATCTCACATGTTCAATAACGATCTTCTCAAGAACAAGCGCATCCTGATTACCGGCGGCGGCACCGGCCTGGGCAAAGGCATGGCGCAGCGCTTTCTCGAGCTCGGAGCCGTCGTTCACATCTGCGGACGGCGTGAGGATGTCCTCAAGAAGACGGCCGGGGAACTGTCTTCCGTGGGGTCAATCCGCGCGATCGCTTGCGACGTTCGCGTCGTGGAGGCAGTCGAGGGCATGATCGACTCGATCTGGAAAGACGGCCCGCTCGATATCCTGGTCAACAATGCCGCGGGGAATTTCATAGCCCGCAGCGAAGAACTGTCTGTCAGCGCCTGGAACTCCGTCATCGGCATCGTGCTCATGGGGACACTCAACTGCACGATGGCCTGTGGACGGCGCTGGCTCCAGAGTTCGCGGCCCGGCACGGTGCTGAGCATTTCGGCGACGTACGCGCCAGTGGGATCGGCGTATGTTGTGCCGTCGGCGGTTTCGAAAGCGGGAGTCGAGGCGCTCACTCGCAGCCTGGCGGTGGAGTGGGGAAATCGCGGAATTCGCATGAACGCGATTGCTCCGGGGCCGATTCCCACGCAGGGCGCATTTTCACGATTGCTGCCGCGGGCTGACCTGGAAGCGCTTGCCCTCAACCGCAATCCGCTGCACCGCTTCGGCACTCTCGAGGAAGTGGCCAATCTCGCGGCTTTTCTGGTGAGCGACGGCTCGGGATACATCAACGGCGAGGTCATTCGCATGGATGGTGGCGAATTCCTGCAAGGAGCGGGGGAATTCAGCAACCTTGGGCGCGCGCTGACGGAGGAAGACTGGCAGGCGATGAAGCCGAAGAAACCGGGATCTAGCGCGAAAAGCTAGAAGTTGCCGGCCAACTCATCCTGAAGGGGAGGAGTACACTGGGCGGAACCCTCAGGGGCTGAAGCCCACATCTTTCTTGGGCCTGAAGGGGCACGGCTGGAAGCCGTGCCCTTCCCAAAGCCGCTCATGAACCTGTGATGACGGGATACACGAAGCGGAAGATCCGCGGGATCAATTTTTCATTTCTGTTGGCGTCGTTCGTGTTTGCCTGCTGGGCGCTGGTTTGCGCCTGGTATGGCTGGCCGCGCGGCTTTCGCGGAGGAAGCACGGCGGGATTTTGTCTGTTCGGGCTGGCGGCGTTGTTCTTCGGAGCTTTTCCAGCGATCTGGGGGCGATATCCCCGGAAGCATCCGGTAAATCATGAACTGCTGCGCTACGGCGATCTGGCGCAGGTCTCGGAGCGCCTCGACCGCGAGATGGGAGGCGAGGTCGAAGCGCTCGGACCGTTCCGCTTCACCGCGTCATTTCTTGTCTACGACTCCGGCCACGAATTTCAGATGGTGCCTTACGATCAAATCGCTTCCGCGGAAATCGATAAGCCTGGCAGCGACGAGCCGGCGGCGATCGTGGTGCAGACGCGTCGCGGGCGCCGTTATCAGTGGTATCGCACGTGGATGCAAGGGAGGTTCAATCCTGAGCGGGTGCTGGAGAAGATTCGCGCGGCAGCTCATCTGGATGCGCCCGCCGGTTGAGAATTGGGCAGGTTATTTCTGGTCCTTGCGCGGCATGACGATTCCCTTTAAAACCAGGTTGACCAGGCTGAGAACGATCGCACCGAGGAAAGCGGCGAGAAATCCGTGCACCTCGAATCCCGGTACAAACGCAGCCGCCAGCTTGAGCATCAACGCGTTGATCACCAGCCAGAACAGGCCCAACGTCAGCAGCGTCAAGGGGAAGGTGAGAATCTTGAGCAGCATACCAAGCGTGGCATTGATGAATCCGATGGCCAACGCCGCGATCAACGCGGCCGCTGGGCCGCTGACGTGAACTCCGGGCACAACCCGAGCCACGATCCAAACCGCAATCGCGCTCAGTACCCAGTTTAAGAGCAGGCGCATCCCGATCTCCTCAACATCAGGAACTATAAGCGCCGC
>Ga0116221_1002478_pt1 | contig 11986 bp, 9 predicted proteins | sample Sb_taG_5_FD_88965 | JGI IMG/M metagenome (GOLD analysis project Ga0116221, IMG submission 88965) | Peat soil microbial communities from Weissenstadt, Germany - Sb_50d_8_FC metaG | ecosystem: Environmental > Terrestrial > Soil > Wetlands > Peat | place: Germany: Weissenstadt | collected 2010-09-21 | reverse complement strand
GGATGACCCGCTTTTAAGGCGACACCGACCTCGCTCTCGGCCTTGAACCCGCCAATACCGGGACCATGGCCCGCGCGCGGATCAACGATTACGAAAGGGCGTCGCTGGGGATCAATCGTAACCCCTTTCGGCGGAACGATACGCACGAGGCCATAATTCACCGGGCGCGGGAGCGTGCGCCCATCGATGATGAGCTCAGCCTCGTAACTGAGCACATTCGGCACAGTCTCGGCCAAATGCTCGCGATATTGATTGCCGCGCTGGCGCATGACGTCCCAGAACAACACCGTGCGCTGGGCCGCATCGATCGCGTAATCCATCGCCGGGCCGACGAGGCCGAACATGTCGGATGACAACTGTGCCTGCCGTGCCGGCGGTTGTGTGCTGCTCATTTGAATCTCCATCTCCGATGATCAACCCCAGCTCAGGGTCATGCCGACATCACCCGGCAAACCGCCCGGAAAATCCACGATTTGTACTTTTATCTTGTAGCCCCGCGGCCGAAGGTACTTGCGCCAGAATTGAAGCATTTCCTTCGGCTCGCCGGTGAGTGTCTCTTCCCAGCCTGGCTCTTGCTGATTGATGGCGCGGCCCTTGTCCGTGCACAGCTGGTTTGAAAAGCGAAAAACCTCACTCTCAGTCTTCCGATTCTTCATCCCGCGTTCGATGATGGCCATCGCGCGCCGGATCGCCTCCTCCTCGGAGATATCCGAAGGTTTGCTGAGCTCATCGATGAGCGCCTTTTTCTCGGCCTGTGCCTCAGCCAGCATTCGCGCCTGCTTTTCGGCCTCTTCGGCCTCGGCCAGTGCAATTTTTTGCATCACCTCCTTGGCGGAGGGTAGCAATGCGTCAGGGTTGCTTGTCATGCTTTGCTCCATGCGTCAGCAGATGGAAGAGACCTCATAGAGGATGCAAGCTTCGTATTGTGTCCCCATGGAAGCGGATGGGATTAGCGCTCGTTGGTAACTATTCTCGGGCTTCGACACGTGACGTACTCTTGCTTGTCAATGAAACAGGAAAACCGGCACGTCGGCGTGCTGCAAGACGGATTGGGTGCAACCGCCGAAAACCGATTCTTGGAATGGACTTCTGCCGTATGCACCCATCACGAGCAAGTCAGCGGCGCAGTCCTTAGCAACAGAAGAAAGCAAGGTTCCGATCGGGCGGCCGGCGGCCTTGACAGCTTGCGCTTCCGCACGGATGCCGTGCCATCTCAAATAATGAGCTACCGCTGCCGTGTTCGCTGAGGGGCGGTCATCCTCGACGTTCGTGATGATGACGCGCTTGGCCTTTACCAGCAATGGCATCGCAGCGGTTATGGCGCGCGTCGGCTCCGCCGCGTCCTTCCAACAAATCATTATCGTTCTGGAAAGGTCTGCCGGCGTCTCGGCCGCTGGGATCAGAATGGGACGGCCTGAACCGAACAGGAGCTGTTGAAGGAGATCGGGCGGGAGCCCGTTTGGCCGGCTGGCGCGCGCCATCACCACCAGATCGTGTGCCCTCGCTTGCGTCACGAAGGGCTTTTCTTCATGTCCGGGTTCTTCCCGCCAGTTCGCCGACACGCTCAGGGACCAACCGGGCGTGTCAGTGACCTTGAGCCCGTGCCGCCTGCAGAAATCCTGGAAGTGTTGCTTGCCGGCTTGAGAGCGGGCCTGCGATTCTTGTTTTTGATAATCAAGCGCGTTGCGCAAACCCTGTCCGCGGGCAAAAGTCGCGTGAGGCGAGCATATCAAGGCCTCCGCTGCATCGACGCGGACGTGAAAGAACTCGAGATGCGCCCTGAAGAGCAGGGCAACCGCAAGTGCCGTTTCGAATACGACGAAATCCGTATCGCTGCCGCCCGCCGGAACCAGGATCGTCTGGATCATCGGCCTATCCCCAATAACGTGCTGCAAAAATCGAAGCCATCGGTATCTCTTGGAGTTGTCCTAGTTCAGATCCGCTGCATGGCCCGGGTCCGACGCTCGGGGACCTCGCACGGGCTTTCCGTTGCGACGGTTTGGAGAGCAGGCTCCGAGACCCTGAACCAAGTCACATACAAGGCGGGCAAGAAAATCAGAGTCAGCACGGTCGCTACGGCGAGCCCACCGATGATCGCAAAGGCCATCGGACCCCAGAATACGGTCGGCGCAATCGGGATCATCCCGAGTGTCGCGGCTGAGGCGGTGAGCAGGATCGGGCGGGTCCGGTGGATGGCGGCAGTCACCACGGCGTCCCACACATGCTGTCCGGCCTCAATCTGTCTCCCAACCTCGTCGATAAGGATGACTGAATTGCGCGCGATCATGCCGACGAGCGCCAGCACTCCGAGTATGGCAACGAAACCCAGTGGCGCCTGCGCCAGCAGCAGTGCAGCAACGACGCCGATGAGACCGAGTGGGGCCACGCTCAGCACCAGCAACACGCGCTGGAAACTCTGCAACTGGAACATCAGTATGGTCAGTACAAGCACCATCATGGCCGGCAAGACTGCCTGCACGGACGCTTGCGCCTTGGCACTCTCCTCGACGGAGCCACCGACCACGATCTGGTAGCCGATCGGCAGTGACGCCGCGAGCCGGTCAATGCTGGGCTGCACGGCTTTTACGGCGGTCGCCGGCAGCAGGCCCGGCTCCACATCCGCCTGCACGGTCAGAGTCGGGACCCGATCCCGCCGCCAGACGATTGGATACTCCTGGGTGTATTCGAAGCTGGCGATCTGCCGCAATGGCACGACACTTCCGTCGCGCAGGGGGATCTGCAGCGAACGGATCGATTCGAGCGACGTTCGTTGCGCGTGTTCTGCGCGCATATCAACGTTGATCAGATATATGCTGTCGCGCACCTGTGTGATCGTAGTACCGGATACAACGCCATTGAGAGCCAGCGACACGTCCTGCGAGCTCAGACCCAGCTGCCGCGCCTGGTCTTGGTCGATACGCACCCGCATGACTCGTGCTGGCTCGCCCCAATCGAAGTTGATGTGGCGTAATCCCGCGACCGCCTCCAGCTGCTTGGCGACCTGCAGCGCGGTCTCGCGCACACGCGTGAAGTCCGGGCCGCTGACGCGGTATTTCACCGGCCATCCGACGGGAGGGCCAAGCTCGAGCGGATAGATCCGGGCGACTGCAGCAGGGAGCTGCTCTGCGAGCGCCTGCTCCAGACGCGCGCGCACCTGATCGCGCTCTTTCAGCCCTTTGGTGACCACAACCGACTGCGCGAAGGAGTCGTTGGGCAGTGCGACATCGAGCGGCAAATAGAAGCGGATCGCTCCCTGCCCGACATAGGTGGAGAAGCGCTCGACATCGGGATCGGCGGCAAGCATCTTGTCTAACCGCGCTGCAGCCTCGCGCGTGGCCAGCACCGAGGCATTGTCCTGCAGCTTGAGGTCCACCAGGAGCTCCGGACGGTCGGAGGACGGGAAGAACTGCTCAGGGACGAAGCGGGTTCCCCACAGCGCCGCCACGAACAAGCCAAGCGTGACTAGAATGGTTATCCACTTTGCGCGCATTGCTGCCAGTAGACAGCGTTTGAACACGCGCATCGGCGCGCCTAGGGTCTCCTCGGAATGCGTGTGCTTCGGCGGACGCAGCAGCGCAATCCCGGCAACTGGTGCGCAGATGCCGGAGACCACCCAGGAGGCCAGCAGCGCGAGCGCTACGACGGCGAACAGCGAGAACGTGTACTCGCCGGCGTCGCTGCGCGCGAAGCCGACCGGCACGAATGCGGCAATGGTGACAAGCGTGCCGGCAAGTCGCGGATAGGCGGTGGACGCATAGGCGAAGATGGCAGCCTGCGGCTTGTCGTCCCCGCGCTCCAGCCGGCTGACCGTGCTCTCGATGGTGATCATGGCATCGTCCACCAGCAGGCCGAGAGATATGATGAGAGCTCCGAGCGAGATGCGCTGAAGGTCAATGCTCAACGCGTACATTGCTGCGAAGACGATCGCGAGCACCAGCGGAATGCAAATGATGACGATCGCGCCTGCGCGCAGGCCGAGGCTTATCATGCTGACCACGAGGACGATGGCGATAGATTCCCACAGCGCCTGCATAAAATCGTCGATCGAACGGTGTACTGTATCGGGCTGGTTCGAAACCATGACCGGCTCGATGCCGATCGGAAGATCGGCCTTCAGCTCCTGCATGGTGTGTCGAATATTTTCGCCGAGTGCGAGCACGTCGCCGCCGTCGCGCATCGAAATAGCCAGCCCCAGGCCAGGCGTGCCGTTGATACGGAACATGGGATCCGGCGGATCGGAGTATTCCCGCCGCACCTCGGCGATGTCGGCCAACCGCACATTGCGGCCCCCTACATCGAAGTTCATTGCGAGAATGTCCTTTTCCGACGCCATGGCACCGCTGACCCGCAGCGTTATGCTCTCCTCATCGGTTGTGATGACGCCTGTGGGGGCCACCGCGTTCTGCGCCTGCAGCGCAGCCGCCAGCTCCGAAGCCTTGAGCCCATAGCCGGCGAGCTTGGCGGGCGAGAACTCGATAAAGATGCGTTCAGCCTGTTGGCCAATGAGGTTCACCTTGTTGACATCGGGCACCTGCAGCAGCCGCGACCGGATCTGCTCCACGTAGTCGCGTAACTCACGATGCGTGAACCCATCCGCCGTGAATCCATAGACAATGCCGTATGTATCCCCGAATTCGTCGTCAGAAACCGGGCCATTGACCCCCTGGGGCAGGGTCAATTCGATGTCTTTGATCTTCTTGCGGACCTGGTACCAGGAATCCGCCACCGCCTTCGGCCCAGTCGACCCCTTCAAATAGACAAAGATCGTCGATTGACCCGGATTGGTGTAGCTCTTGATGTAGTCGAGGTTAGGAGTCTCTTGCAACTTGCGCTCGATGCGCTCGGTGATCTGCAGCAGCGTGTCGTTTAGTGTCGCGCCCGGCCACTGTGTTCTCACCGTCATGGCCTTGATGGTGAAGGTGGGATCCTCGTTGCGTCCGAGTCGCATGTAGGACGCGACGCCGATGACGACGAGCATCGCCATGAAATAGTGCACGAGCGAGCGATGCGTGATCGCCCATGCCGAAAGATTGAACTTCGTCATGAGGGCGCTCCGAGGAGGCGAACTTTTTGTCCGGGGCGAAGCGCGTGTACGCCGGCCGTGACCACGAGTTCACCCGGCTCCACTCCCTTCGACACCACAATGCTGGAAGATGCGTGCCGGTCGAGTTCAACGGTACGCAGTGACACTTGTAAGGTCTTGGGATCGACTACCCACACGGCCGGTTGGTTATCCAACATTGTCAGTGCAGTCGCTGGAAGCTCGATGCCCTGCGTTCCTCGCATGCGCGACTGCCCGAACACGGTAGCGCCGAGCCGCATAGCTTCGGGCCATTCGTCGAGCCCCACCTTGACCTGGAAACTTCGAGTTGTTGGATCGGCCTGCGGTGCGGTCTCCCGCACTCGCCCGGTGGTCTGGATCTTCGGATCGTCGGTCAGCGCGACAGTGATTAAGGCGTCAGGGGAAACTTGGCGCATGAGGCTAGCGGGCACGTCGAACACAGCATCGACCCCGTCATAGTGCGCGACTGTGACGATCGTCTGGCCGGCCCGTACCACCTCGCCGGCCTCCGCGGACTTGGAGACTACGACACCTGGGGCATCAGCCCGAAGCTCGCTGTAGCCGAAATGGTCCTGCGCCTCATGCAATTGGGCCTTGGCGACGTCGAGCTGGGCCGTGTCAGTATTGAACGCTCGCTCTGCGGCATCATAGTCCGTCTTGGTGGACCAACCCTGGTTCAGCAGAGTCTGCTTGCGATCCATGTTATTGCTGGCTTCGTGGAGTGTGGCTTCCGCTGCGGCAAGCCTCGCTTGGGCTTCTTGCAAAGCGTCGCGCTGCGGCTGTGAGTCGAGTTCGGCGATGAGGTCGTTCGGCTGTACCACCTGCCCGACCTCCACATGGCGCGCGATCATGCGGCCATCAATGCGGAAGGCGAGGCTTTCCTCCGTTCGAGCGCGGATATGGCCGGTGAGCGATACCGGCTCTCCTTCCGAGCCGGCTGCGGCGGTGACGGTCCGCACTGGCCGGATTTCGGCCGCCGGCTGCGGCTTGTCGCAGGCACCCAGAAGAATCAGAGCCAGCAAGGCTACAACGGCTGGAGATCTCATTTCATGCCTCATGTTCGCGCGCGCCGTGCGGATGGCTGTCCCGCAGCAGCAAATTCTCCCGATGGATGATTTTGTTCATGACTGATCTTCGGCGCGTGGCCGGAAGATCGCGATTTGGAGCGCCGCAGTCTATTGCGCGTTGGTGGTGCGTAATTCGTTTTTGGTCGGCGGCGCTAAGCTAACGCTTATGAGGCTGCGGGAGCCGTTTAGGCGTAGCTACATCATGCATCAGCGGGAGTGAACAGGTTGAGGCTGATCGATAGGCCGATTAGGAGCCATTACAGCTTTTCTGGCGCCAGCTTTAGCATGTCCGCCATTCGGCTGAGCTCGGGAAGCGAACGGGCCTTCATCTTCCGCATCAGGTTGGTGCGATGCACCTTCACTGTGGATTCGGAGATGCCGATATCGTTGGCAATCTGCTTGTTTAAGCGACCGGCCACGACCTGGATTATGACTTCACGCTCGCGGGAGCTGAGCGTTTCGAAACGTTGCCTGAGCACACTCAGGGCCCTATCGCTCTCCCGACGGGCACGATCGCGAGCAAGCCCCACCCCGACAGCCTCGAGGAGGTCCTGATCACGGAAGGGTTTTGTGAGGAACTCAATGGCACCGCCCTTCATCGCTTGCACAGTCATCGGGACGTCGGCATGCGCCGTAATAAAGATGATTGGCATTTGTCGGTTCGCTGCGGCGAGGTCGCGCTGAAGCTCAAGACCGCTTTGCCCCGGCATTCTCACATCGAGCACCAGGCAAGACGGACCGTCCACCTGGTCGGCCTTGAGAAAATCGGAAACCGACGAAAATTGCCGGGTATGTAGGCCGACCGTCCTCAACAGCCGTCCAACCGAGTCGCGAAACTCCGGATCGTCATCGATGATAAGGACGCTTGGGTTCTCGTCAGGCATCCCCGAACTCAGCGTTTAAGGGGGCGCATTCTCCCCAATAGAACAGGTTAGATTCTACGCAAAATCCGCAGCAGTGAACAGTCCCTCCTACCTAAGCGGAGGGCCGAGTGCCTAAGCGATCGCTTAGGGTCGCGGGCATTGCCTTATCGCGAACCTTCACCGACATTGGAACATACACGTAGGGCACGTGGCATCGGAAACGGCGCCGGGGGCCAAGCAGGTTGAGACGCAATGGCGAAACCTACATTGATATCCATCGTCGAAGATGATGAGCCCTTTCGCGAATCCATGAGAAAGCTCATCATGGTGCTGGGCTACCCCGTCGAAGCGTTCTCCTCGGCAGCCGATTTCCTGGCGTCGCCTCTCCTCAGTGCCACCGCGTGTTTGGTAACTGACCTTCAGATGCCTGGAATGACGGGGCTCGAGCTTCATAGACACTTAGTTGATGTGGGATATCGGATCCCGACGATTCTCATCACCGCTTACCCGGATGAGATTACTCGAAACCGCGCCTTGAAGAATGGGGTGGTCTGTTACGTGTCTAAGCCCGTGGATGACGAACACCTCGAACGCTGCCTTCGCTCGGCTCTCGAATCCGGGAAACCGCACGAAGAGTGCTCATGAATCTTCCAGGCCTACCGGCAGTGTGAACTGAAATATTGCGCCCCGAGGTCGATTGGCCTCCGCCCACAACCGACCGTCATGGGCGGCGATGATGGACCGACAAATCGAGAGTCCCATTCCGAGTCCGGTAGACTTTGTGGTGTAGAAGGGCGCGAAAACACGCTCGAGATGCTCCGGGTCAATTCCTGACCCTGAATCTTGCACGGCCACTAAGATATCGTTCGCCTGACCCTGGTTGGTGCTAATCGACAACTCTCGCGCGCCCTTCTCGACAGAGCTCATTGCTTCCACGGAGTTTAGGATCAAATTGAAGAGGACTTGTTGCAGTTGAACACGATCGCCGAGAACGGAGTCTAACCCATCCATGAGACGGGTGCGGACCGAGACTCTGTTCTTCTCAATCGCGCTTCGCGCCATCTCAATCACCTCCTGGATTGCCTCATTGAGGTCAAAGGGATCCGTTCGTGGAGGCGCCTTCTTGATGTGGTCGCGCATCCGACCCACGATATCCTTCGCTCGGTCGGAATCCCTGACGATACAGGCAAGTGCTTCCCGGACTTCCCCCAGATTTGGCGGGCTCAGTTCCAAAAAACGCATGCCCGCACGGGCGTTGTTGCGCGCGGTGGCGATGGGGTGCAGAATTTCGTGAGCTAATGATGCGGCCAACTCTCCCATGATGCTCAGGCGATTTACGTGCGCGAGGTCTGACTCCAGCTGGCGAAGTCTCTCATGCTCCGCTTGCGCGTGTTTGCGTTCCGTCACATCGACGAGTGTCGCGACCATCTCGCCAAGTTCTCCATCCGTGGAGAGCAAAGGGTGGCCCGTCGATTCGACATATTTGATCGTTCCATCGGGAAGCACGATTCTGAACTCGAGCACGAAATCTCTTTTCTGACGCACGGCCTCTTCTGTCTCTGCATTCACTCTCGCGCGATCATCTGGATGTATCCGTTGCAGGACAGTTTCCCGGTCCGGGAGGCCCTGCAGCGGATCGAGTCCCCATATTCGGTAACTCTCCTGCGACCAATAAACGGGCGCGGTCGCGTTGAAGGCCAAGGTGCCGGTGTGGCTCAGCCGTTGCGCTTCGGCCAGATAGGCTTCATTGCGTTGCAGTGCTTTTTCGCTTGCGCGCAGCTCTTTCTCCGCCTGTTTGCGTCCCGTGATGTCGCGCGCCAGCGATAGGCGAAATCGGTGTGCTCCCTGCCGGAACTGGCGAGCACGAACCTCTACCGGGAACGCGGTTCCATCCTTACGCCGGTGAAGAGTCTCGAAGGTTACCGTTTCCCCGGTCGCTACTCGCTCTCCGATCCGCGCGATCGATGCCTCGTTTAGGCTGACATCGAAGTCGCGCGGATGCATTCCGATCATCTCCTCGCGGGCATAACCCAAGCTCTCACACGCCCATCGGTTGACGTCGAGAACGGCTTGGTGCTCGTCGAAAAGGAAGAAACCATCTGTTGCGTGATCGACGAAGCTGCGAAAGCGCTCCTCGCTCGCGCGCAACTCGTCCTCTGCCTGCTTACGCTCGGTGATGTTACGCACCAAGCATAAAAACCGACTTCCGGTTTGCTCAAATTGGTTTACGCGAACCTCAATCGGGAAGGAGGTGCCGTCCTTGCGCCTATGGCGGGTCTCGAATGTGAGTGCTTCCCCGCCGGCCATGTGCTGCTTCAGGTACTGCATTGACGCATGGTCGAGACCGACCTCTAAATCGCTTTTGTGTTTGCCGATCAATTCTTCCCTGCTATAGCCCAAACCATCGCAGGCTTGGCGGTTGACGTCGAGAACGGTCCAATCCTCATCGAGCAGAAAGAAGGCGTCCGTCGCGTGATCCACGAAGGTGCGGAAGCGCGCCTCGCTCGCACGTAGCTTAGTCGTTAGCGCGGTCACGACCAGCGACGTCGTCAAGAACGCCACAATTCTCTCAATATCCTCCGGAGCATCAATGCGGAACTCGAACAATGGCGGCGCGAAGAAGTAGTTCAGGCAGGCTGCGGCGACGATCGATAGAACGACCGAGACGGTGAAGCTGCCGAACAGCGAAGCCAGCGCGACTAGAACCACATAAGCAAAGCCCGTCCTCGCAAGGCCAATGCCCAGCCGAAAGCAAACGAAAGTGATCAATGCCAGGCCGGCGCTACCCAACAGGAACTGGGCGGCAGCGGCCAGTAATTGGGCTCTTCGCTTTTGCGGAATCTCCATGCCAAGCACGCCCCAAACGATGCTCTTAACGGCTGCGGGGACGCGGACAGCCGCCTGACCCCGCCGCCCCCTCAAGCATGGCGCTTCCTCTTGCGCGAGCCGAAAGCCGGCTAATCGGCGCAAGGAATTAATTTACACTACTGGCGCTTTTGGCGGAAGGTCTGCGGACTGTCATCCGCCGCACTCGCCATTTCCGCCGTTGCCGCACATTGCTCGCTTCTGCCTAGGGATGCAGGAGCAAAGGCCCAGAAGCTCTTTTCCCGCAGCTTTTCTAATACATTGGCTTAGTATCGCCGACCACAAGCGAACCCCGCAAGACCGACGCACTATAGAGTGCCGCGCCCCAAAGCGCGATGTTCTCTTCACGCAGGAGCGTCACACATGAAGGCTGAGGGTCGAAAAATGTCCGGCACGATGAAACCACAAACCGATCAGAACGCCGGTCGGTTGATTGGTCTAGCCGTCACCGTCGTGTTCTTGGCAATGCTGATTCTGAATGCAATCTCCTATTAGGTGCATCAGGGGCGTGCCGTGGCGCAGGTCCCGACGGAGCGAGGCAAACTCAGGAATCCAAGCGCACGAAAATGGAGTCCGAAGGGCGGAAAGCCTGCCGGCGGTATCTTCGACAGGAGATACGAGCAGAGAGGATGAGACGATTTTCTCTAGTCTGCTCAAGCCGCGCTAAGCACAGATGAATAGGAGTGTATGTCGATGTCGGTAAGCACAATTGGGGTAATCGGGGCCGGTGTTATGGGCAGTGGGATCGCCCAGGTTGCGGCCACGAAGGGTATCAACGTGATTCTGCTCGACGTCAACGACGAGTCTATTAAGAGAGGCGTCGCCGCTGTCGAGCGTCGACTCGGCAGGGTGGTTGCCAAGGGCAAGATGAGCCCGGCTGAAAAGGAGGCTGCGCTCCGACGGATAAAAGGCGCGACAGCATACGACAGTCTGAAGCCCGCAGACGTTATCATCGAAGCCGCGACCGAAGATTACGATCTCAAGACAAAGATTTTCAAGAACGTGGATGCGCTGGTCAGTACGGAGTCCATTGTCGCCTCCAACACCTCCTCTGTATCCATTACGAAGCTTGCATCCTCGATGTCGCATCCGGAGCGATTCGTCGGGTTGCATTTCTTCAACCCGGTGCCTGTCATGTCTCTGGTGGAGATAGTGCGTGGGCTGGAGACGAGTGATGCGACCCACGACGCAGCTGCGGCGCTCGCGGCCCAGCTCGGCAAATCGCCCATCACCGTCAAAAGCGCGCCGGGGTTCGTGGTCAATCGCATTCTGTTGCCGATGATCAATGAAGCCTTCTTTGTGCTTGCCGAGGGATATGCGAGCGCGGAGGACATCGACAGGGGCATGACGCTCGGTTGCAATCATCCGATTGGGCCGCTCGCGCTTGCAGACTTGATCGGCCTCGATGTGCTCCTCTCCGTGATGCAAATCCTTCACGACGAGTTCGCCGACTCGAAATACCGGCCCTGCCCGCTGCTGAGGGAGCTGGTGGCTGCCGGCCACCTTGGTCGCAAGTCGGGCCGGGGCGTGTTCAGCTACTAAAAAATTATGGGGGTGTTCTTATGGCGAAAACGATGAGAGCCGGCGTGGTGCGCGCTTTCGGGAAGCCTTTAAGCATCGAGGAAATTCCCATTCCGACCCCGGGACCGGGCGAGGTTTTGATCAAGGTTGTTGCAACCGGCGTCTGTCACACTGACCTGCATGCCGCAGAGGGCGATTGGCCGGTAAAGCCTTCGCTGCCGTTTGTCCCCGGCCATGAAGGCGCCGGTATCATCGCGGCGTGCGGCCCGGGCGTGGTTGGCCTAAAGGAAGGCGATCACGCAGGCGTTGCGTGGTTGCACGATGCGTGCGGTCAATGCGAGCATTGCATGACCGGCTGGGACAGTCTCTGTTTCACGCAGCACAACACCGGCTACAGCGTCAACGGCAGCTTCGCCGAGTACGTAATCGGCGCGGCGCCATATGTGGGGCGCTTACCAGAGAAGGCGGATTTAGCCGAAATGGCACCCATCCTTTGCGCCGGGGTCACCACTTACAAGGGCATCAAGGAAACCGAGGCAAAGCCGGGAGAGTGGCTGGCAATCTCCGGCATCGGTGGTCTCGGGCAGCTTGCCGTGCAATACGCAAAG
>Ga0116221_1002477_pt1 | contig 11991 bp, 8 predicted proteins | sample Sb_taG_5_FD_88965 | JGI IMG/M metagenome (GOLD analysis project Ga0116221, IMG submission 88965) | Peat soil microbial communities from Weissenstadt, Germany - Sb_50d_8_FC metaG | ecosystem: Environmental > Terrestrial > Soil > Wetlands > Peat | place: Germany: Weissenstadt | collected 2010-09-21 | reverse complement strand
GCCGGGATTGATGGAATTCACTCGAATCTTACGCGGTCCCAGCTCTTTGGCAAGCGACCTGGTAACGGCGTCGACGGCGGCCTTGGTCGCGCTGTAGACTGACATGTTGGGCAGAGCCCCCGTGGCGACTACCGAGCTGATATTGACGATGTTGCCGCCCGAAGCGCCGAAATGCTTGACTTCTTCCTGCGATGTGAGGATCAGGCCCAGCACATTCAGGTCGAACAATTTATGGAAGTGTTCGAGCGTCACGCTCTCCAACGGCGCGAACTCGTAGACGCCGGCATTGTTGATGAGGATGTCGAGCTTGCCGAATGCCTTCTTCGCTTCTGCAAACAGACGTTGGATGTCCGCCTTCTTGCTGACGTTCGCCTGGACGGCAATTGCCTTGCCGCCCTTGCCGGCAATCTCCGCGACGACGCGCTCAGCACCATCCTTGCTGGAGGAGTAGTTGACGACCACGGCCGCACCCTCATCTGCCAGGTGTTTGGCGATGGAGGCACCGATGCCTTTCGATGCGCCCGTCACGATTGCGACTTTGCCTGCAAGTTTTTGCTCGTTCGTACTCATGGGACTTCATCCTCTCGTTTCTTGATGTGCTTCCCTCTGCCAGCGCTCCCAACCGCGGCCGTATCCGCGGGAGGGCGGGGCTGTTCTGTAACGGTCAGTACAAATATATTGCCCTGGAAATCTCCCGACAAGTGCTCTAATGTATCGTTAGGTACATAATTCGGGAGGTTTGCCGTGCCGATCGGGCGTCCGCGTGCGTTTGACATCGAGAAGGCCCTTGACGAGGCCCTCCTGGTATTCTGGCGCAAAGGCTACGAGGGTACGTCGCTTCCGGACCTGACCAGGGCCATGGGCATCAACCGCCCAAGTCTTTATGCAGCCTTTGGGAACAAGGAACAGCTCTTCCGTAAGGCACTCGATCGCTATATCGCTGGACCGGCAGCTCATGTACGCGCAGCGCTCGACGAGCCGACGGCGCGCGCCGTCGCCGAGCGGCTGCTGTATGGGAACATTCAGCTGCTTACCAAACCGGGCAACCCACCCGGATGTCTCGCGGTACAAGCGGCGCTTGCCTGCGGCGCGGAAGGGGATTGCATTCGCCGCGAACTGATTGCCCGCCGTGCGGCCAGCGAGGCTGCACTGCGCCGGCGCTTCCGGCGTGCGCTCAGGGAAGGGGACCTGGCCGCCGGAGCCGACCCCGCCGCGCTCGCCCGCTACATTACAACGGTGGCCCAGGGGATGGCCGTGCAGGCCGCGGGCGGTGCAACCCGCAAAGAGCTGCAACAGGTCGTGGAGATGGCCCTGCGCGCTTGGCCTGAGTGAAGAAAGACATGGTATGCGAACGACTCGTCATCATTAGGGAAGCGTAAGCCCCTCGCCCCCAAGTACGGGGGCGAGGGGCTTACGAAGCATGAGGCAGTGGTCGAGCAGTCCTCAATGGAATGAAGGCCGAATCATTGCCGTTCTTGGGACCGTTACAGACTTCATTTCTGTAGGATCAAATGATCGTGGTTGATGTAAACAACCTCCGTCCCGTCGTCAGTGACCACCGTGCACTTGAAATGGGCATGCTCCAGGCGGGCCCGCCCTACGAGGGGATAGTTCTTCTCGTCATCGAGTTGGTACTTGAGCAATAAGCAATTGCAGCGGAAGTTCTTGGTACGAGTTTTTTCGGGCAGGGCCAGAACGATTTCCTCAGCGGTCGGAAAGGTTTCCAGGTGGGCGTCGATGGGGTGGATCAATGCTGCGGGATCGCTGAATCGTAAGATGTCCTGGATAACCCTTCTAGACCCGCCGTCCTGTAGCTTGGCCTTGGCCTGGCGCTCCTGGATGAACAGATCGATGAGTTGCTGGCGTTTGCCAGCGTCCTGGCTTGCGACGAAAAAGTGAACCTCCGCGGGCGTTGGGTCGTTGCCGCGCAGATCCTTGCTGATGCGACGAATGAAATCGGCGTCGCTTTCGGCTTTGTCCGGAGCGAAGGCGCTTTCGGATCGATCAAGGATCGGCGTCCTGAGCTGCGCATCCTGGGCGATACAAAGCGAAGTGAAGGACCCGCCGATCAGGGCCGCGAACAGACCGGCGCACAACACCACGACTGTGCCAAGTCTTAATTTGGATAGGAACATGCTCTTCAGAACCTCCTGTGTCAAGGCGATGACTTCGGTCGCGACGACGCTTTCGGTGAGGGGTTGCCCCGCGGCGAGCAGCATCGCGGCCTTGGTTGAGGAAACTACAAACGTGGGCGACAATGCGGCCTGGGCAACGCATTCGCCAAAAGTGGCGGCGGACATCACGGCAGAAAGTGCCAGACCTCGTCGTGTGAGACGTTCACGAAGCATGCGCCGAGCTCGTTCAAGCTTGCCGTGCAAGCTTCCTGGTGAGAGGCCAAGCCGTTGTGCGGCTTCATCGCGCGTCAGGCATTCGAGGTAGCAGAGGATCAACGGCGCGCGATAACGTTCCGGCAAGCGCCGCAGCTCGTCGTCCAGGATCGCCTGCGCTTCGCGCCAGCTCACCTCGACGGCCGGGTCCCTGGACGGCCTCGCAGCCACCCCGCATTCGCGATTCTTTCGTCGCGCGTGGTCTCGCTTAAGTTTGGCGGCCAACCGGCAAGCCACGCCATGCATCCAACTGCTTAACGCTGTCTTCTTGCGAATCGAAGCCGCCCGGCGCGCTAACACCAGAAAGCTGGCCTGACAGGCATCTTCCGCATCATGGAAACTCGGCAGCGCCCGCCGACATACGCCAAGCACCATCGGGCCATGCCGTTCGATCAAGGCCGTGAAGGCCGCTTCATCGCGGACGTCGACATATCGTTCAAGCAATTCGCGATCCGACAAACGCCGGTAGGTCTGCACCGACGCCACCTTGCGAAGGTGCTGGACAAAACCATTGAGTGACTGCTTGGCCATGGTTCAAACACTCGTCCGAGACCACATCGTATCTGCTTAAGGTAGTTCCCGATCATGCTGTTTGGGCGCGCTCTACGGCCAAGATTCGAGAAAAGTACCGACGCGGCGGTTTTCAGTCCGGCTGTTTGCTGCTGGCTCGGAGATCTGTGCTCCCAATCCCTCAGGACAACTCACCACATCCCTGCCGAAACATGCACTTGCGGAATGTAGCCTGCCTGGATCGCAGCCACCGTGGATTTCGGGGTTAGAACCAACACTCTTTCGTCCCCCGAGCACGGCTGGGGCTGCCGATAACCTCCCGGCGACCAGGCGAACAAGCTGTCGTTCCATTTTAAAAAGGCCTGTCCCACCTGGCCGTCGCGCTTCACGAATACTCCGCTTGGCAACTCATCCAGCTTCGCCAGGAATGTGCGTTTCGAGCGGTCCGGCAAGAGCCGCTCATGCTGCAGTTGCTGGTCGATGATCTCAGCGCTGAGTCGCTGCGAACCGACTATCCCCGGATTTCCCGACTGCCAAGCGTCACGAAAGGCAACGTAGCTTTTATGACGGCATTCGGCACAGGGACGGTGGCCGGCTGCCAGTGCGGTGGCTTCGTCGAGGAAGAATAGCTCGGTGTAGCGGCCCGGCGTCATCACGGTCCGCGTTCGGCCTCTGAACTCCAGCACGCATACGAGCCAGCGTTTGAGTTGCCAGGCGCGCTTGATATTACCTTGGTCATCATGGAGGACGCCTCGGTTGCCCATGAACGTACCTCGGTCAGCGGCGGCGATGATCTCACCGGCAGGCGTCACGCGGTTCTGTCTTGGCACCGGCATGCCTCCTCACCGCAGGGACCGACGCTCATCGGTGGGCCCGCTGCCTGGCACGAGAACATGGTAGACTTGCATGGAATGGATCAATACCCGGCCAGTTCTCAAATATGCGAAGGTACCCAGCACCCGCTGGCGGAGCAAGGGACCCGGTTTAGAAGAAGTGAGCTTGTTTCGGGATCAGCTGGCATCCAGAATCTTGGTCGGAAACATACTGAATTATTTTCCTGGTTGGCACCATTCAGCAGCGCTGCTTACGGCCCCCATGAAAAGCAAATGCGGCTGAGAATCCTCCTCTGCATGCTACCAAGACGGTGACAATCACCCACTCGAAAGCCCGAAAATCCATAAAACTGCCGAATTTGGCGTACCTCCGGCTTTTTTGTGTTCTATGCTTTTTGTGGATCCCCTCCAGCAGAACCAACCCCAACCATCCTAGACGCTGAATAAGCGGATTCCCGGAGGGCAGAAGCTCTAGGCACATAAGTGCAGCAGACCCACGGCAATTCTCAAGATGCGTCAGATAGCGTGCCCAAGCGAGCGCCCCGTAATGCGCCTACGTACCATAACAGCCAATGCCAACGCGAGTTACGTCATGTGACCAATAGCTGTCATGAGACACTCTCGCTCGCTTAAGACCTAGAATCGATTTTTCGTTCTGGGTGCGTGGAGATCGACCATGTTATTGTGCATCCGTCCAACGCAGTGCCACAAACATCCTGCGTTTTGCCCTCTGAGTTCTCGGCCAGGGACCGCAGCCTTGGAGTTCGCCCTTGTCGCACCTACCTTGTTCTTTCTGATTCTCGGAACCTTAATCGGCGGCATGGGCGTTTTCCGCTATCAGGAAGTGGCCAGCATGGCGCGGGAGGCTGCGCGCTTTGCGAGCACGCACGGCGGCAATTACGCGAAGGACAACAATCAAGCGATTCTCAACGGAACGCTGCCAAACGTCACGGACACTTACCTCATCAACTCGATCGTGCTGCCCCAGGCGATTTCCATGGACAAGTCCAAGGTCAATGTCTCCATCAGGTTCAATACGTCCAGTGGATCATTTGATTGGGACGACACGGCCAATAACGGCAATCGCTGGCCTTACTCCCCGGTCGTGGTGAACGGAACCACTTATTCCCAGACAAACACGGTGAGTGTCACCGTCACCTACACCTGGGTTCCGGAAGGTTATCTCGTTGGTCCGATCACTCTGTCGTCGACGTCAGTGATGCCGGTAAGTTACTGAAAGCGTCACCGGCTCACTTCCAGAATGCGAGGCATTCGGTCCTGGCTATTTGCAGGGCTTGAAAGGCAGGCGGACTTGGCTTTCGCCTTGCTGTATTGGCAAGTCAATGTGCACTGCTCGGGCGCCCGCCACTCAAACGTGACGCACCGGGCCTAGTACTCGGGAGTAGAGAAGGCATGTTCCTATCCAAACCACAAAAGAAAAGACGGGGTACCGTCGCCATCCTGGTCGCACTGAGTCTGGTGCTGCTCATGGGAGTGCTCGCACTCCTTCTCGATGGCGGCATGTTGAGGGACAATCGTCGTCAAATTCAGACGGTTGCGGACATGGCGGCGCTGGCTGCCGTCACCGAACTGTTCAGCGACTACGCGACAGCCCAGGGGCAGGACCCCAACGGCACGGCACGGCAAAGCGCCCTCGCCAATGCTGCCAGCAACGGCTTCAACAACGACGGGAAGAAGAACACCGTCACGGTCAATCTCTACCCCTCGGCCTATCAAGGCGGGGCGTGGAAAGGCCAGACGATCCCCCAGGGCTATGCCGAAGTCATCATCAGCTACGAGCAACCGGCATACTTCAGCAATGTTTGGGGCACGACCACAACGCAAGTATCGGCGCGGGCCGTCGCGCGTGGAACCTGGCAACAGGCAAGCGCGGGTATCCATGTGCTCGGCAACTCAGGGACAACCGTGTCCACCCAGGGGAGTCCGTCCGTTCAGACTGATGGTCAGATGGTGACCAATTCCACCGATAATAACGCCCGCGACAACGGCGGCGGGAACTTCCAGGCCACTCAGTTCTTCTTTTCTGACGGAGGGGCTGATGACGATTCTTACCGCAACGTAAACACCGGCTCTACGGACTCCAGCATCATCAACCACTCCGTTCCAGCCACTCCCGATCCGCTGGCCGTGCTTCCGACGCCCTCGCAGCCACGCAATGCCTGTACCCCGGATGGCAATCAGGCATGCAATCTCAACTGGTCAGGCGACGATAGCTACGGCGCCAAGAATGGACAACTTACGTTGTCCCCTGGGACCTATCAAGGCGGCATCTGCGCCACGAACGGCTCCGTCGTCTTGCAGCCAGGCATTTATTATTTGACCGGTTCAGGACTGTCGCTTAGCGGAAATGCGAGTATCTGCGTCTCCGGTCCGTCCTGCTCTGATACGGGCTCGGGCGCGCTCATCTACTACACACCCGGCTCTGGCAGCTCTGGCGGCTGGAACGGTGGCAATTACTGGAATCAGGGCAATGCAGGGTCGGCGCCGCGGTCATGGCAGGCCATGCTTCTCGTTGCCCTGCTGGGGGATGGCAGCGGCGCTGGCGGTGCTGGTGGATGCTGCATGTGTTCATCGACCTGCGGTTCGGTGTCTTTGACCCCGCCCAGCTGCGGTACCTATCAGGGAGTCACCTGTTTTCAGGATCGCAGTTGCAGTGGGACCAACAACATTACCTGCAACGGCAATATGAACATCAAGGGCACGATCTACACGCCGTGTGGAACGGTCGCCATTACGGCAAACTGCCAGGATAAGGGAGCCAACGGCGCACCCAAGGACGCATGTGGATCCCAGATCATTACCAATAGCATCAGCGTAGCCGGTGCAGGCAGCTTCTCCGTGGCCGGCGGCAGCGGTACCCCTGTGCGCCTTATTCAACTGTTAGAGTGACGTCCGGCAGGCCATGACGTGGTCGCAAGTGTTCGGGTGGGGCGGATGGAAACGCTGTCCGTCCCACCAACCTGACTGCGGTATTTTTTGTGAGTTCAGTGCGGCCCAAAGAGCATTATTGAGGACTGCGACACCAATGCATCAAGCGGGTGCCATGCTTTCGTACTCGAAAGCATGCTTTGGAGTACCAAAGCATGGCACCCATTTCCTAATGGTGCATTAGCTGCGCAGCCCTCTATAAGGAGCATTCCCGTGGTATTCCTCCTTCCCATTGGCAACATTCGCAAGGCGCCGCCTCGCAAGACCAGGAAAGGTGCGGCGGCTGTCGAGATGGCGCTGGTATTGCCGTTTCTCGTTTTCGTCTTGCTGGCTTCGATCGATTTCGCCCGCGTTATCTACTACACCATCGTCATTGATAACTGCTGTCACAATGCCGTTATTTTTGGCAGCCAGACGTATGATAATCAGAATCAGCAATGGATCGGCAACCAGCAGTACTGGCAGGGGCCGAACAGCCAAATGCTTTCCACCGAGCAGGCCGCCGGTGACGTTGACGGCACCAATCTTTCCCCGGCTCTGGCCAACAGCAATATCACGGTGTCGCCCGGAACTGACGCATACGGGAACTCCGTCAACAATGTGACCATCACCTATTCCTTTAAAACCATCGCACCTTTTCCGGGGATACCGTCCACCGTCACGATCACGCGCACCGTGCAGGTGCGTGTGGCGCCTGCCATACCCAAGTGACGCGCGCGTTCCATGCCTTCGCGTTTTCCTCTGACAACAGGCCGGCTGCAAAAAATCACGCGACAGCATGGCCCGCCTCACTCGAATGAACTCGTCGTTGGTTATACCTTCCCTGGTCCCCACGCTCCCACGAGGGGACGGCGCCCGCAACCCTCCACGTCTATTCGCCCGCTTTTCCACTTCAGTGACCTGCGAATCGGTATGCCAGGCTTTCCCGGCTGCTGGACGACACGAACGACATGCCCCTGGACACGAGCTCGTCCGTAAGTTCCATGCAGACATGTGCCCAAGTCTGGGAGATGCTTGACCCAGACGCGGCCCTCGGCAGATAGTCGCGCTTGTGCGCGTTTGCCTCGTTCGTCATTTTTCATGGAGTACTTGGCAGAGCGACGGGACTCTCGCGTTGGCCCAATGTCGAGCCCGAGCAGCGCGCTCATGCAAGCAGTCAGCGGCAGACACCGGTATGACGTTTGCTCCACCTTGCCCTGCATTTCATCAACGAGGAACCGGGTGTTGCACGGAGAGATATTTCGCGTCGAAATAATCCATCAGCCGTGCTTCTTGTTGAGGAGGATGGGATGATGAGACTGCTCAAGCTGTTTGGGCCGCTGATCGTGCTGGTTGTATGGACGAGTTTGGGTTGGAGTGAGGAGCCCACGCGAGGCACCATCAAGAATGTCTCGGCGGGCGACAATCAAATCGTCGTCACGGACAAGAATGGCAAAGACTGGTCGTATCAAGTCCTGGACAATGTTGCTCTCTTCATGGCCGGTGAGCCGAGCCCCAAGCTCGAGGCATTCAAGACCGGGGAAGAAGTTTCCCTCCTTTGGGAAAAGAAGGGCGACCAACTCCAGGCGTGTGCTATCTTGCTCCATAAGGGCGACTTCAAGAATGCCCAAATTGCAGCCGCCACGATTAAAAGCCCCGCCGCGGACGACAAGTCGATTACTGCCACGGACGCCGATGGCAAAGAGCGGACCTACCAGTTGATGGACAATGCCAAGATCCGCCTGAACAACAGGCGCGGCAGACTGAGCGACTTCAAATCTAATGACCGTATCGTCGTCGTCTGCGAAAAAGAAGGCGATCAGCACAAGATCCTGGCCATGTGCGAGGATCCGATTTCTGCGCAAAAGAAGTGAAAGCTGACGAGGAACACGAGAGTTCCTATGCCAAGCAGTTCACCTGAAAGACCGGCGGGGCTCTGAACCCCGCCGATCTTTCGACTGTCGATGCACCCGTCGGCCAATTCGTTTTGACCGCCAGCGCACACTTCGTAGCTTCTCACCCTGGCTGCATGGCGCAAACTCACCGCCATTCGTCGCAAAAAAAGTTGAAGCGCTGCCCCCCCATCTTGCTCTATCCTTAAGAGAGCGAATGATGTCCTGGGAGGAAGGCATGGCCAGCGAGCAAATCAGCATCTTCTTGCGACGCCTGCGACACGCCATGGCACCTGAAGGGGGAGGCCTTTCGGATGCGCAACTGCTGGAGCGTTTTGTCACCCAGCGTGACGAGGCGGCATTCGAAACCCTGGTCTGGCGGCATGGCGGCCTGGTTTTGCATGTGGGTCGCCGTTTGCTGCACCAGGCCCAGGACAGGGAGGACGTTTTCCAGGCCACGTTCCTGGCATTGACCCACAAAGCTGGTTCCATCGACAAACGGGAAGCGCTGGCGAGCTGGCTCTACAAGGTTGCCTACCGGGCGGCTCTGCGCGTGGCTGTTCGCACGGCCAGAGAAGCAACCGGGCAGCAGAACCGCCTGGCCTTGCTCGTTTCCCAGCCAGCCGACTGCGGCATTGCACCTGAGATTTCGCCGATGCTTGATGCGGAGATCAATCGTCTGCCGGAGAAATACCGCGCAGCCGTAATTCTCTGTTATCTCAATGGCAAAACTACTGCGGAAGCAGGTCGGCTACTGGGCTGCGCGCGTGGCACGGTTTGCTCCCGGCTGGCCTGGGCGCGCAGGCGCCTGCGCAGCAGATTGACAGGGCGCGGTTTGACGCTCTCGACCGCCGCTCTCGGCCCGGCGCTGCCTCCGGCCGCGGCACCGGCCCGGCTCGTCGCCACCACCGTCAGGGCCGCACTGTCATTCGCTTCACAACAGGGGACAAGCGGCGCACTGCCAACGCGCGCCGTCGCCCTTATGGAAGGAGTATTGCGTACCATGTTTTTTACCAAGCTGAAGTTCGCGGCGCTCGGCCTGTTCGTCCTGAGCATGCTGGGCCTGGGGACAGGCCTGACGACGCGCTACGTGCTGGCGGATAAGCCAGGTGGCGACGAAACGCCAGCTCTGGTGCGCGGCTCTGGCGACGGTCTCCGTCTGCCGGCGGACATGCCGGCACGGCTACACATTCAGGCCACGGATATCGGACTACGACCGGCGACGAAGGCACGCGTGCTTCGCCTGGCCGGCTCGACGGCTTTGGATCCAGACGGGATCACCCGCGTCCGAAGTCGCTTTGCACCATCTGAGGTAATCGAGATTGGCAAGCCCCAGGGAGAGAGCCGCTCCTTGCAATCGGGCGACAAGGTGGCCAAGGGACAGCTGCTGGCCGTCCTCCGAAGCGACGATGTCGCCCAGGCGAAGAATGACCTGTTTAGCTCCCTGGTGCAGCAAAAGCTAGACGAAATGATTCAGGAACAGGCTGAAAAATCGTCCACGGCAGTGCCCCAAGTATACGAGCTGAGCGCCCGGCGAAATGTCCAGGCAGATCGGAACGCCGTCGCCCGCGCCGAAAGCAGGCTCAAGTCCTGGGGCATCCCCGATAAGGAGATCGAGACCATTCGCAACGAGGCACGAGAGGCAGCCAAGAAGCCCAAGCAGGATACCGAAGAAAAAAGCAGAACGCGTCGAGAGCAATGGGCGCAGGTGGAGTTGCGTGCCCCGGCCGACGGCACCATCGTCGAGCGCAATCTAGCTCCGCATGAGATCATCACGGACGGAACGGCAAATCTATTCCAGATCGCCAACCTGGACAGTCTCATTGTCTTCGCCAACGTAACTGAGGAGGACTTGCCGAATCTCCAGGCACTGCCGATCGCTGACCGGCGCTGGACCGTACATGCCCAGCCAGGCGCTGATCGGACATCCCAGGTCGAGCCCATTGCAGGCGCGATCGATGATATTGGCTACGTGATCGACCCGAACCAGCACACAGCCGTGGTGAAGGGCCACATCGAGAACCCGGGACACAAGCTCCGGGCCGGCCAGTTTGTGACTGTCAGTGTTATCCTGCCGCCCGCCACCGGCGAGGTCTGGCTGCCGGCAACGGCCGTGGTTTCCGATGCGGGACAGAACTTCGTTTTTGTTCAGCCAGACCCGAAGAAATCGCTCTATGAGCAACGCCGGGTCTACGTCGTGCGTCGCGGCCATGATGCGGTCCACGTTCGCTCCAGACTCACACCGGAGCAGGAGCGGCAAGGATTTCAGACGTTACGGCCAGGAGAACGGGTCATCACGGTGGGTGCGCTCGAGTTGAAGGCGATGCTTGACGACCTGAAGGCGAACTAGCGTTTGACGCGCCGTGACGCTGTCCCGGCGGAAAGGCCTAGGAGACCGGCTTCGTCGTCGAGCCAAGGACTTATTCCATTTCAAAAGACAGAATGGAGGGGTGGACCGCAACGGCTTTCGATAAGGCGGCTTCACGATGGGACCGCTGGAGTGTAGACTCGAAGGGGACCAACTTAGTGGCCGATTAGGCGAGGGACCCCATGAGTAGTTCAAGCGATACCGTCGACATACTCCTCCCTGGCCATGCCGCAAGCTCGGAACGCGCCCCAGCGCCGTTGCTACAAGTTCTCGTGGATGTCGCAGGCCTTTCCCATCCAGGCCATGTGCGTCCCAACAACGAAGATCATTTCTATGTCGCGCGCTTTGGCCGCTTTCTGGAGACGCTCGGCACAAACCTGCCCAGGAACGAATTATCGCGCCGCTATGAAGAAACGGGCTTCGGCATGGTGGTGGCCGACGGTATAGGCGGCAGTGCGGCGGGGGAGGTGGCCAGCCGCTTGGCCATCAGCACGCTGGTGCACCTGGCCTTGGCCACGCCCGACTGGATTATGCGACTGGACGAGGACTTGCTCGACAAAGAAGTCAAGCTGCGGGCGAAGGAGCGTTATAGGCAGATCGGCGAAGTGATGGCCGAACAGGCCCAGGACGATCCGAGCTTGCGAGGGTTCGGCACCACCATGACCATGGCGCTTAGCCTGGGCAAGGACCTGCTCGTGGTACACATCGGGGACTCACGCGCTTATCTCCTCCGGCGCGGAGCATTGCACCAGTTGACCCGCGACCACACGTTGGCCCAGGCCCTGGTGGAAGGCGGGGTCATCACTCCACAGGAAGTCTCCACTCACCGCATGCGGCACGTCCTGACCAAATCGCTCGGTGCCACGAGCGGGGCCAAGGATCCCGATATTCAAGAAATCAGACTCCAGGACGGCGATGGCATGCTGCTCTGCACCGATGGGCTGACGGAGATGGTGCCGGAACCCACGATCGCGGCCATCATGGGTCGAGAGGAAACAGCGGAGGAGGCTTGCCGACGCCTGGTGGACGAAGCCTTGAAAGCGGGCGGCAAGGATAATGTCACGGTGATCGTG
>Ga0116221_1002472_pt1 | contig 12000 bp, 15 predicted proteins | sample Sb_taG_5_FD_88965 | JGI IMG/M metagenome (GOLD analysis project Ga0116221, IMG submission 88965) | Peat soil microbial communities from Weissenstadt, Germany - Sb_50d_8_FC metaG | ecosystem: Environmental > Terrestrial > Soil > Wetlands > Peat | place: Germany: Weissenstadt | collected 2010-09-21 | reverse complement strand
CGACGGTTGCCGATCGAGCCGTCATCCGAGCTCCACCTCGCGGGGGCTGATCCCCAGGCCATCACGCGCGATCAGCGCCAGCACGTCACTGTGGATCCATGGCGTGTGGGTCTTTCCGCCGCCCTCGGGGAGGATCCCAAGACGTCGAGCCAGCCAACTCGTCTCGCCGCTCTCCTTGCCTTTCGCGTCGCGCTTGACCCGCCCGCAGCGGATCGCTATCTCGCTCATGCTCACTCCCTGCCACTCGACCGCCGCGAGCACCGCCTGACGCAGTCCCCGGTTGAGCACGATGGGGCTCCCCTTGACCCGCTCGAGCTCGGTGCGCAACATCGCCGTGGAGACCGCGGTGTCCTTGAGATAGCGCGCGAGCGATCTGACGGTGAGCGTCCGCACGGGCTCGTAGTCCTCCAAGCTGGCGATCGCTTCGCGCACGCTCACGGCCTTGGGCTCGCCATCCGTTCCGAGCGGCGGATACTGGCGCCAGCGCAACTCGGGGATCGACATCCCCGTCTCAAGGAGCTCCAGCCGGTAGGAGCAGCCATGCCGGTCGACGATCTGGTGCTCCTCCTCAGCCGAGGCCGTCTGCTGAACGATCTCCGATTCCTCGGCTTCTTCCTCAGCGAAGGGCGTCCGCTCCAGGTCCTCTGCTGTCACCGCCCGGCAGCGGCAGCGATGGTGATCGTCGCGGGTGTCTGCCATGTAGCGGCTGCAAACCAGGGCCGCGTTCTCAGCCGGCTCATCGGCGGCGAGATGAGCGACCAGCAGACCCTCGCCGAGAGTCGCGGCGTCGCGATCCACGACCAGCACGCTTCCCGCCGACCCCGGCAGGGCGACCACCTCGCGCGGACGGCCCATAGCGTCGGTGTAGCGATCGAGCTCACGCCGCTGCTTGCCCACGCTGTGCTTGCGCCGCACCCGGACACGGGCGGCTCGCGGCGGTGGGCCACCCTTGTGCTGAGTGGATCTGCGTGTGCTGGGGGGCGCGGATGAGATGGTGGGCGAGGTGGCGAGTGAGGTGGTTTGAGTCATGACTGTCTCCTGGCCGATGGGCAGCTGTACGGGTGTTGGGACAGCCTTGTAGAAGCCAATCGAGCAACCGTCAAGCAGCGAGAATCGACCTGAGCAGCGACCACGCAGAACTCCGAGAACCCCTTAAGGGGGTTCTCGGAAATGTCCAATCAGCTCGAGCACCCGAGCAAAAGTTGGCGCGAAAACGCTCATCGAAGACCGACCGTCGTCCCCTCCTCGAGGACGTGTGGAGGTCTGCTTTGAGCATCCCTATCGACGAGCGGTGGAGCTCAATCGATTAGGCCGGCGAGAAGATCACCGAGGGCGCTATGGACCGGGGTCAGCGGATGGGCAGCGAAGGACCACGCCTACGGGCTGCTTGAAGACTCGCCGGTGAGGATGACGGTGAGCTATGTGGGGGGGGTCGGCGTGTGCCGAATGGCTCAGGGAAGCGAAGAAATGAAGAGGGCGAGCGTAGCCGCTTGGTGCAGACAGCGCAAGCCGCGACGCTTACAGACGCCTCGAGTGACGCCGTTGCCCACCCAGCATCCCTGCAGTTTGGCTCTGCAATGCCGAAATGCGCGGTAATGGAGCGCAGTCGCGTCACTTGCGCGGCCTAGGGCGACTGCGGCAAGTCAGCGCTCGGAGGGGCCGCGACTGCAACACGCAGGGGGACAACGGCGCAATTTTCAAGGCAAACTCATGAGCGTTCCCACGCCAGATCGCGAGCTATGCCCAGCGGTCCTCCTCGGAGGCCTACACGCCGATATCTGCTTCAGCCGACAACGGGTTGAGCATCTGTGATGGCCCGTCAGGACTCGTTGTGAGGCGATGAGGTCATCATCGCTCTGCTCGACCCCAACCCCAACGTCAGATGGCCAACCGGCGGGGAGTCACCGGCGGCCCGCGGGGCATCCAAAGTGGTCGTTAGGCTCGCCGTCATCGTGAATGAGCAGGATCGGTTCGACGCGCTGTTTGACCTCCAGGACTCCTCGGAGCAGAAGGCCGATCGCCTGTTGCTCGACAGCGTTTTGGTGGAGCATCAGGCGCTTGGCTCCGGGCGTGGGCACGGTAGTGGGCACGAGCAGTTCGAGATGCGGCTGCGCTCTCCCGCGGGTACCGACGTGCGGGCGTTCTTCAAGCCGGCGAATGGCCTGCGTCAGCGTTCGTTGGAGATGTTTGGTCAGACACGGACCTCCTGTGTGCTCGCCGAGGCGCTGGCGTGGCGGTTCGCGGTTGCACTCGGCGCTCCGTATGAGAGGCTTGTGGCGCCCTGCGTCCTGCGCTTCTTCGATGTGATCGACACCGACGCTCCGGGTGCCATGTCGCTTGCGTGTTCGGGTGTGGATGAGAGCTACGCGCCGGCGGATGAGGTGCCCGAGCAGTGGGCGGCGGCCGCGCTGTTTGACGCGCTCAGCGGCCAGCAGGACCGTCACAGCGGCAACTGGCTGTGGGACGAGGAGTCGCGGGCGCTGCACCTGATCGATCACGGCTACGGCTTCGCGTGCCGCGGCGATCACTCAGCGAACTCCGAGATCTTGCGCGTTCGTCGCCAGCGCGGACCGCTGGGACTGAGCGAGTCTGAGCTTGCTCTGCTCGGCCCGATACTCGACGATGCCGGCCTCCTCGGTGTGGAGCGTGTCCTGTCTGACCCTCGCGCTCGCTCGTTGCGTTCCCGTGCGCAGGCCATGACTGAGCCGCCTCGTGTGATCTTGCGTGAGGGCTCGTTCCATTAGCGTGGAGTACAGCTGCGTCGCGGAACGGCCATGTAGGCTATGATTACTCAAGAGCTAACCTACGGTGATCGACTGAGAGGCGAAGATGGTTCACGTTGAGTTCTGGCGTCCGGGCAGCAAGATCGGACAATCTGAGTGCGTTGCCACGCTCACACAGCGCGGGCGATCACAGCCTCAGATCGAGGGTCGTGAGCCACTCCTCATCGATCTCGAGCGGGTGGTGCTCAGCATCTCCACGGGCGAGGCGATTCGTTGGGAGGATGACCCGGAAGAGTGGGCACGGAGCCTGACCGGCTCCTACCGCTCGCCGTATCTGCTCGCCGAGATCGTCCACGACGATCACCCTACGCCGGAGGACGCCGGCGAGCGGCTCATCGTGCGCCAGCGTGTGCACAGCGGCTCCTGATGCCGCGCACGACACGCTCCGATCCGACCGCCAAGCTTGTCGGGCAGGCGATCCGCCAGGCCCGCCATGACGCCAGTCTCACCCAGGCGCAGCTTGCTCAGCGACTGCGGACCACTACGCCTTACGTCACGAACGTCGAGGCGGGCCGCGCCAACCTGACGGTGGGCCAGCTTGCCTCGATCGCCGACGCGCTGAACGCGGTCCTCGACGTCAATCTGCACGTCGTCGACGACGGACGCCTCGCCGTTCAACGAGCGAAGTGACACCGACTACTCCGGGCCGGGCCGGCGAGGGTCACCGGCGAGCCTTGTGCTCCCAAGCGTCGGCGAGCAGCTCGCCGAGTAGGTCAGCGCCGATACCTGGGAGGCTCACGGAGACGGCGCGCAGGCGCTTGCCCCACCAGAACTCCTCACAGACGTCGGCCTCGTTCTGTACGGCGGTGTGGATGCCGTCCTCGTCGAGCATCACGTTCATGTGATCTTCATCCCAGAGCGTGGCGAAGATCCTGCCATCGACTCGGAAGGACGGCCGGCCGTGGTGGTCCTGCTCGGTCACGTCACCCAGCGCCAGCGCGATCGCTCGAGCTTCCTCACGAGAAACCATGAGCTGCTCAGGCCGGTGGCTCGGGCCGATAGGTGCCGAAGCTCCAGGTGTGTCCGTCGAGGTCCCGCGCTGAGTACTCACGCGAACCGTAGGGCGTGTCTTCGATCTCGCGTGTGATCTCGGCGCCGGCGGCCTTCGCTTGCGCATAGTGAGCGTCGACGTCCTCGACGGCGACATAGATCGCTTGTGATGCCGGATCGCCCTGCCCGAACATGATCATGCCGTTGCCGAGCGCCATCTCGGCGTGATGGATGGTGCCATCCTCGTCGCGATGGGCTGCGCGCTCGGTGAACCCGAACGCTCGGGAGAGCCACTCGAGCGCGGCGTCCGCGTCGGTGAAGCGCATCGTCGGGAAGATGCTTGGTGCCTGATCAGCCATCTCTGCTCCTTCCTCGGATTTGCGCCGAGATTACGCTGCGTCCGCCGGTGCGTCTTGGACAAACGTAACCCGCTCGGAGAAGTAGGCCGTGGGAGTCGTGCTGGCGAAGGCGCGGAAGTCGCGGTCGAGGTGTGCCGCGAGCGGGGCCGCGACGGTCAGCATTCCGCCCGATACGAGCATCCTGCACGTGTGCTCGGCCGACGCCGGAGGCTAGTTGATCACCCGCCGGCCCCAGGCGAAGGAGCTTCCGAGCCAGCTGCCGGTCAACGGCAGCACGTAGACGCCCTGACCGGAGGAGTGGATCACCCAGTTGTTCCCGAGGTAGATCCCCTCATGGATGATGTTGCTCTCGGTGGCCTTGCTGTTGAAGTGGGCAGACCCGAAGAACAGCAGGTCGCCGGGTGCGAGCTGATCGATGTTGAGCCGCCCAGAGCGCGGGATTTCGCCGGCCTGTTCGGCCGCTGTGCGTCCACGGATCTGCTTGCCCCATGGAAGCCCGGAGACCCTGTATACCCGCCATGCGAACCCGGAGCAGTCAAAGCCGCCGTGTTCGAGGCCGTCGGCGGTGCTGTCGGTGGTGCCGCCCCACACATACGGGTAGCCGATGCGCGAGACGGCGATCCGCAGCGCCTGGCGCTGAGCGGCGGTCATCTTTGGGAGCTCGAACGCGGTCAGCGCTTCCCGCGCGTCTGAGACGTCCCAGGCGGTCACGTCGATCACCCTCGCAAGCGACCAGGCGGCCGCGGCGCGGGTGATTGGCTGATCTGGGAACAGGTCGAGTCGCTGTGCGCCCACAGGATGCTCGTAGTCGAGTTCCAGAAAGCGAGCAACCACCTCCGTTCCGAAGTAGGACGGCGGATCGAGCCCCACCGAAACGGCGGTTTGCTGCACGTGCGCCGCCACGGCTGCGAGCCCGAGCTCTTCGACGAGCATCCGGTCGAACGTCGCGACGGTGACCGGGTTCTGGGCGGTGTGGGCGATCGGCGCCGGTGGCGTACCGGTTGGTGGCGCGGGTGCGATGGAGGGACTTTGCTGGTCGGGCGAGTGGGGTTCGCCGGTGGTTGTCGGTTCGCCGGATGCGCCTGGTCCGCCGGCGCTCGGTTCGCCGTTCAGGTTCGGTTCAGAGGTTGCACTTGGCTGGCTGGGAGCGGTGCTTTCTTCGCCCGCGCCGGGCGGGGTCGGTTGGACGCTCGCGCTCGGCAGCATCGGGGCGAGCGCCGTCATCGTCGCGTTGGCCTGTGCGGCGGAGAGATCAGCGGCGCCGGAGAAGGAGCCGGCGCTTTCGGACATGAGGCCGTCGGCGAGCACCTGACGCTGCTGGGCTGAGTCCCAGCTTGCGACCGAAACCGCGGCCGCTGCACGCTCGCAGCCGAGCGTCCCGGAGGCGAGCAGCATGATGAGCGCGAGGGATGTGCATAGCGCCCGGCTGCGGGCACGCTCGAGCAGGGTGTGCGTCACGAATTTTCATATCGGTGGTGTGTCTGCCGCGCTACATCTCGTAGCCGGCAACTCGACATATCGACCCCCCTAGCGGTGGATTACGTCGTAACTTTCGTGATATGATTGGACGATGGCCACGAAGTCCGCCCCGTTCAGCATGCGTCTGTCGAAGCGGATGGAGGCGCTTGTCGATCGGGAGGCCAAGCGCACAGGTCGTAGCAAGGGGGCCATCGTCGAGGCGCTCGCGGAGGAGGCGTTGCGGATGCGGCTGTTCCCGGGGATCGGGTTCAATGGCAAGGACTGGGAACGGCGCGCATGGGTGATGGGGACCGGGCTCGATGTGTGGCAGGTCGTCGATGTCTATAAGGACGTCGGCTCGGTGGAGCGCATGGTCGAAGGTTGGTCCATCAACGAGCGGCAGATCCAGCTTGCGCTGGACTACTACAAGATGTTCCCCGAAGAGGTCGACGCCATGATCGCCGATAACAAGCGACCGATCGAGCAGCTCGAAGAGGAATATCCGTCCATTCCTGTGCTTCGAATTCCCGTCTGAGCAAGCGCCAGACATTTCGTGAGGCTTCTCCTCGACGCACACATCTCGGCGCAACGCGTCGCCGTGCCGCTCCGTGATCGAGGTCACGACGTCCGGGCCGTCGCCGAGGAGCGCAAGTTGGACGGCACTCCTGACGAAGAACTGTTGGCGCTGGCGGCCGAAGAAGAACGAGTGCTCGTCACGTGCGACGTCAGGGACTTCCCCGCGATCGTGCGCCGCTGGGCCGAGGCCGGACGCCCGCACGCGGGCTGCGCGATCATCGTCAGGATCGACCACAGCGAGTTCGGGGCAATCCTCGACGTCATTACCCGCGCAATCGCTGTGTATCCAGTGCGGGCCGACTGGAAGGACCTGACGCTCTTCCTCGCCAGGACTCCGCCGGCGTAGCCGACCAACCCAGCGCAGCCGTTTGCGACGGGCGAAACTGCTCTGTGCGCAAACCATGCGCTGATGGCCGCGCCACCGGTCGGAATTGGCTGACGAAAGGCTCGCGCGGACCTTTCGGTCCTGCGTCGGGTTCCGGCAGCTACGTCCCCGTCGTAGCCAGCCCACATCCTCGGGTCCCGCCGCCGTCCACTGAAGCAGATGCGCCACTGCTGATCGACGCGGATGCTGTAGGAGCCTGCCCGCACCGCGTCTTCTTCTCATCCCCGCCGGGTTATCCCGGTGACCTCCCATGCCCGGCCAAGGGCACTGCCATAGAAAGCCACAATGACGAGGACCAAAGCACGTTGCAGCGCGGCACTGTGGGTGTTCGCGAGGAGCGCTACGGCGAGGCCGAGCTGCACCGAGTAGCCCACAACCGAGATTGACGCGAAGACGAGATTCAGCTTTCTGTTTCGAGAGCTGGAGGCAAAGTTTCCAGCCCGCTTTGCCCTCGGTATCAGCGCTCTGGTGGCCAGGAGGCCGACGGTTGCCATTGCGATGCTCGAGAGCCCGAAGACGACTGAACCACCGGTCAACGCCAGGATCGAGACGAAGAAGATATCTACCAGGACGACAAACGCGCTCCCGGCCAACACAGTCCGCAACTCCCGAGTCGTGGGGTTCTCGTCATCCCCGTTGACGACCGATACGGCAACGACGAGCAACCCCAAGATGGCAGCGGACGCGCCCGCGCTTGCGGTGAAGAAGCTCTCGTAGTGGCCAACCACAACACCACCTTATTGGGCACCACGGCGCGTGCAAGGGGACGCACGCGCCCTTGACGCCGTAGGACTGTGCGCTGCAAAAGCCGAAGAGCCCCAGGCGATCTTGAGCCAGTGGTGCCCTAGCTGCTCGCCTTGCGGCGTGCTGCTCGTCTAGACATCTGGACTAGCGCGATGGCGACCACGTAGAACACGGCTCCCACCCCTCGAAAGCCGCCGAAAACGAAGAAAAGACCCATCGCTGGCAACGCCGCCCAGTACCATGGTGACTTCACCTGATCTCGCCAGGACGCTGTGCGCCACGTCGGGTCGTTCGCGGCTTCTTTCGCCTGGCTCGCCCATCGTTCGGTGAGCCGCTGATCCCACGGCTTCTTGGAAGCATTCGAGGTCACGGTTCGAAGGGTATCAGCGGACTCTGAGCCTTTGGAGAGCAGAGGACTCCCTGTGCGCTGCTGGCGGCGTTCGTGTGCGCAATGGTTTGTTTGCCGACCAGAAAAATGGAGCCAACCGAAGTCAATGCGAACCGCTCGGCCCAACTTTCCGGCGGGCGGATGTCGCTCGATGATGCGGAGTAGTCCTCGCTGACCGTAGTAGCCGGGACGAACGAAACCCCGGCGGTTTGGCCCGTCCCCCGAGGGGGCTGCACAGGGACCGTCCCGGGATCTTCGCGTCTACGGTCGCGCGCACGATCGCCGATGAGCCGGAATGTCCAATAGCATGGCCAAGTCACTGGCCAAGCGCCTGGCTATCGGCTAGCATGTAGCTACGCCAAAGCCCTAGAGCACACGATCAAGTGCCACGATGAGCGAGGGGACCATGTCAAAGCTCCGTTCAGCCCCACTGCAAGCCCACAGAAAGGCCGTCGAGTCGAGCATCGCCGATGTCGTCGGATACCTCCAGGAGGTGCTCGGACAGAAGCTGGTCGCGCACATTGCCGGAGTAGCTGACCCCAGGACAGTTGCGCGCTGGGCAGCCGGCGAGCGCGCTCCACGAGCAGAGCACGAGCAGCGTTTGCGCTGTGCCTACCAGACGTTCCAACTGCTGCTCGCCGAGGAGTCTCCCCACACCGTCCGCGCCTGGTTTCTCGGCCTGAACCCACAGCTCGACGACCAGTCCCCCGCACAGAGCATCCGCGAAGGAGACTTCCGCGACGTGCTCGTGGCCGCTAAGGCGTTCCTCGCCGGGGGATGAGTGGCGCGCAAACGGCCGAAGATTGTTGAGCCACCGAAGAGCGGCCTGTGGCGGGTCGGTCGCTCACTCGGCCCCCTTCGCTTCAGCGACCCGCTCGACCCCGGCCTGCTCGAAAACCGCACCACCGGCGACCGCTTCGACAGTCCCACCGGCGACTATCGCGTCTGCTACTTCGCGACGGCGCTCGACGGGTGCTTTGGAGAGACACTCTCCCGTTTCCGACCCGACCCCGGTCTGAGCGCGATAGCCCACGAAGAAGGTTTCATGGCGCTCGGCGAGGTCCCGGCTGACTGGCGCCACCGCCGTCTTGCGGTCCGCGCCATCCCTTCACCGAGCGACGTGATCCCAGCGATCCGCTTTCTCGATGTCGAGGCAGCGGAGACTCGCGCGCTGCTTCGTAACGAGCTCGGCGAGCTGCTCGCCTACTACGGCTACAGCGACCTGGACGTACCCACGGTGCGCGGCGGAGACCGCCGTATAACGCGCTGGATCGGGCGCTGGGCCTACGAGCAACGCGACACAGACGATCGCCTCGAGTACGCCGGCATCCGCTACCTGTCACGGCTCTCATCCGAGTGGGAGTGCTGGGCGCTGTTCGAGGACGTGGCGCTCGACGAGCAGGAGAGGCGACCAATCACCCGCGACGACCACGCACTCACACGCATCGCCGAGCTTTACAGCCTGACGGTCTTCTGAATCGCCTCCAATGGAGCCAACCCGACTCGAACCGGTGCCGGCGGGCCCTGGCCACGCGCGTCCGTAACACGACCGAAGCTGCGTTCTGCTTGTCGTCCTCAACGGGCGTGGCGTCCGCCGCTTGTTATCGACCTGCGCGCTTGTCGAACCGGCAGTGCGGAGGAGTGGATCAGTCCGGTTGGGCGTGGTCCAGTTGGGCGTGGCCCATGATGAGGGGTCGCACGATCGCCGGGGCCTTGGGCACACGCGTGTGCTGGATGTCCTCGACCCTGAAGCCCGCGGCGTGCAGGCCAGCGAGCGTGTCGCGGTTGCAGTGGCAGCCATGACCGATCCGCAACCAAAACGGGTGGATGCGATCCTGCCAACGCGCAACGCGCGGATCATCGCTGCGGACATGCTCGAGAAACAACAGAGTTCCATCGGGAGCCAGCACGCGCCGGACCTCAGCAAGCGCCCGGGCCTGGTCGCGCACCGTGCACAAGACGAGCGTGGAGATGACCGAATCGAAGCTCGAGTCCTCGAACGGCAGACGATCGGCGGGAGCCTGTACGACGTTCGCGTCCGGACGTGAGGCGGCGACCCGACGCTCGAGCCGCTCGGTCATCGATGCCTCGGGCTCGGTCAGGGTCAGCACGATCTGATCACGGGGGTAGTGGCGCAGGTTCAGGCCGGTACCGGCACCGAGCTCGAGCGTGCGACCGCGAGCACCGAGCAGCAGCCGTCCGCGCATCTCCGCCAGCCCAGCCTGCTCGCTGCGCCTCATTACGCGGTCGTAGCCGGCGGCGAAGATGCGTCCGTAGAGGCTGATGTGGCGATTATTTCAGGTCGTGTCCAGTTGGCGTGCCTTATTGGGAGGTCGCTCTCCGGTCCAACTACATGTCAGATGGGAAAGTCGGGGTCCAACTCGATGTCATATTGAAAGTGGCCTGAGCGGCAACAGAATCACTCCACCCGAGGACTTCAACTCGTTACTACGACTGTCCGTCAGTCGCGTCCGCGAGGCTCAGCCCAGGCGGACTCTCCGGTGGAGAGCCTGTGGGCGAGCAGAGCGCTGGTAGTCATCAGCGCAGCGGCGAGCGCAAGCGGAAGTGTCAGATCGACATTGATCACGAGCAGCGCACCGACCAGAGCCCCCGTGAACATCGCGCTCACCGAGATCAGGCGTCGGGCGGGGTGGCCGCCCGCTCCTCCGGCCAGCCGGGAGTCCGCCGCGATGCCCGTCAGCGTCAGCGTCAAGACCGTCGTCGTGAGATCGGGCACAGCCAGCCGCCGCGCAGTTGCGTTCTGGATCCCCATCGCGACCGCCAGCGGCACGGTCAGCGCGTAGCGCCCGCCCCCGGACACGGGCTGACCGACGATCGCCGCGAGGACCACCGCGACCAGCACGGGCACAAGGGCGATCGTGCCCGCCGTCCGCAGGTGCCGTCCGCGGTGGGCGCCAAAGTGGACAGCGATCCGACCGCCGGCCAGCGCTCCCAGGAGAAACGCACCCAGGGCCGCCAGAGACACCGGCGCTGACAGCCCCGAAGCTCCGGCGAGAGCGAATCCGAGGAACACGACGTTACCGGTCATGTTGGCGACGAACACGTGACCGATCGCGACATAGCTCACGGCGTCGACAACGCCGGTCACCACGGTCAACACGATCAGCAGCGAGGGTAGCGGTCCATGCCCGCTGCCAGCCCACGGCCACAGTTTGTAAACACGCCCAGCTCTGAGTGGCCCTTCGGCTCCCATCAAGAGGCGGCGAGCTCGCCCGGCGCATGACGCCGCAGGGAAGCCTCGTGTACCCGCAGGGCGCCTGGCTCGAGCGTCGCCTCGAGGATCAGCACGGTCGCGCACACGAGGGCCCAGGCCTGGGCGACGAGTGCCCACAGACGCTCTTCGAGTCCCTGATAGGGAGCGAACGAGTCGTGCAGAAAAAACGTGACTATTCCAGCGGCCAAGAGCACGAGAGCGCCGCCCAGCACCAGGCGCGCCAGCCGGCTCGGCCAGGCCGAGCGGGCAAAGGCGAAGCCCGTCAGCAGGAGGAACGCCTTGATGCCGACGCTCAGCCACGCATGGGCATAGAAATGCCAGGAGGCGGCGCCCGCGTCGTAGCGTGACTTGCATACAGCGCTCAATATCGATGAGCAGTCCATGCGCAGCGGCCCGACGAGAATCGCGCAGAGGCCAGCGAGCACGAAAAACACCGGCATCGCCAGCGGCCACGGCCGCCCACGCAGGGAGGGTACGACCGCGACTGCCAGCGCGATCCACCCCATTCCCCAGATCGCCATGAAAATGACGAAGATCCAGGGATTCGCCGCGCCGATGCGGCCTAGATGATTGATTCCATGGGGATCAGGCGCAGTAGTTGACCAGCGCCCGGCTCGGGCGTCCGAGTTGGTGGTTGAGGCTGATGGCGGCGGCGAGGGTGAGTAGGCGTTGCAGGATGCGCTCGCGGAGGCCCGCGAGGGTTCTGGCGCCGTGTCGCTCGAGGGTTAGCGTGCCCTTGCAGCTCCAGAAGATGCTCTCGATCCGTTGACGGATCGGTGCGAGGTGCGGCCCGCGGCCGGGCTCGTCTTTGCGGCGTGGTCTGAGGATCGTCGCGTCCATCTCGCTGACGGCTTGGGCGAATGCTTTCCCGGCGTAGCCCTTGTCGCCGATCAAGGTCACTGTGCCTTGGCGGCGAGTGCGGGCCAGTAGCTCCAGCGCGACCTCGCGCTCATCGCGTTTAGGGGAGGCCACCGTGACTGCTCTGGGCGTCCCGTCGGGGGCGAAGATCGCATGCAAGCGAAACCCCCAGAAGAACCGGGAATGGCTTGCGCAGTAGCCGTAGTCAGCAGCATCCCCCAGCT
>Ga0116221_1002471_pt1 | contig 12001 bp, 7 predicted proteins | sample Sb_taG_5_FD_88965 | JGI IMG/M metagenome (GOLD analysis project Ga0116221, IMG submission 88965) | Peat soil microbial communities from Weissenstadt, Germany - Sb_50d_8_FC metaG | ecosystem: Environmental > Terrestrial > Soil > Wetlands > Peat | place: Germany: Weissenstadt | collected 2010-09-21 | reverse complement strand
GACCGCGACGTAATAGAAGCGGGCCAAGTCGTGAAATGGGCCGATGGGCGCAAGCACGATTCCCGCGCGCTTCGGATCGCCGCTTCCTGCCTCGACCTCGCCCGCTAGTTGCGCCGTGCGAGTCGAAATGACGATGTTGAGCGGCCCGGTCGATCCCGGCCCAATCGTGAAAGGCTTGAACCGGACGTCCTGATCGCCGAGAGATGCCGACTTCAGGAATGCGCCGGCTGGAAGTTTATCGACGTTGAGCACCCATTCTCCGGCAAGCACCTGCTTGAGAATGAAGCCGCCGTCGGCTCCCGGCTGCCCCACGATCGGTGCATCGTTACTCCAGGAGTTTTCGCGCACCAGTCCCACCTCGAAATCGGACTTCGCCCGCCCCGCTTCCCCTTCGATGCGCAATTGGCCCTTGATATCCATCGGGGGAGCAAGCGGCAGGATGACCTCGTCACCGGCCGTCCGTGTATCGACCGGCTGCGATGCCGCCCACACTTGGCCACCCACGTTGACGCGGGTTTCGACTCGGTAGACGCCCTCAAGAAGATTACTAAAATCGAAGCTGTAGTCTGGCCCATGGGCGAGGTACGCTTGGCCACCCAGACTGATCAGGACTTCCTCACGCTCGGGAGCGAGGACCGGAACTCCTGTGAGATGGCCGTGAATCGTGCGTGGCTGCTCGGCGCGCAAGTGGAAATCCGCTCCCGTCAGGCTCTCGCCGCCTCGCACGTGGAGAACGGTCGAGTCTTTCCATTCGCGGCTGCCTCCGTAATACTGCGGTGTCAGCAGCCCGTTCCCGTTTCCTTGCGAGCGGACGCCCTGACTCTGCGGAGTGGCAAGCAAATAGTAATCTCCCGGATCGAGCCCGATGAACTGGTATTCCCCGCTGTCATCGGTGATGTCGCTTCGCAAATTCACCTGCGCCCGCTTGCCGGAAAGCACGGTTACGATCACCTTAGCCGCGGGGTGGCCGTCAGGCTCGAAAACGTGCCCGGTGATGTTTCCGGGACGAATGAAGAGAAGCTTCAGTCCACCGCGGGTTTCGCCTTCCTCGATCGATATCAGCTCGGGGATTTTCCCCGCGCCGGTGGTTCCGTAAAAACTTCCCCAGGCCCGCGGCACAACATAGTCACCCTCTCTTAAAAGGATTACGCCCGACCCCCACGCGGCCCCCACACCTTGCATCGTGGCGCCCAGATCGTACTGGCCGGCCGGGAGACCCGCGAAGGTGAATTGGCCCGAACTGTCGGTGCGGGCCGTCGCCCAGCGCCTCGGCGCCCCCTGCAAGGTCAAAGTGACAATTGCCTTGCGAACCGGCTTGCCAGTCGATGCTTCGACTACCGTACCCGAAATCACGGCGTGGCCGGCCTCTTGCCCAACAGCAATCGACGCGACCACCGCAATCGCCAGTAAAAGGCGCATCGTTTGAGAGATGCTCCGGCTGGGGTACGGGTTACAACGCTTACCGGCCCGTACCCTGGATCTGCACCCCTGTTGCGGGTCGCTGCCGTCGGGCGGAAACTTGGTGGTGGATCCTTCGTTCGCGGAGCGCACCTTACCCACCCACCGGGGATGCGAAAGCAGCAATCCTTTCGATAACCCCTTTTCCCAGATACCGGTCGAGACGCCGGATGTCCGCGATAGTGATCGTCGAACCGGTCCAGATCGACGGAACGCCCCGTTCCTTCGCCTTCGGAACGAAAGGAAACTTCCCTCAGACGGCCATCTCCGGCAACACGTTCGGGATCTCGTGGGCTTGTGCGAGATAGACGGAAAATTCATCCGTTGCATAGAGTTCGGCGTCGATGGGTAGCGTTTCAATGTCGCGGAGCAATAGGCGCCCGACTTATGGCCTTTCACTTTCACGCGCTCGCCAATCGTACTTCAGCTTGCATTCGGGACCCGCGTGGCTCCGGCTGTCGACATGCAATGTGCAGGCTTGCACCAACGAGTTCCGCATTTCCACGCCGCAGGCCGTCAACGGACAGTGCATCGCCGCCCGCGTATCTTCAACCGAAGAGTTCCTACGGCACAATCACATACGTGACGATTCGGCGGTCCGCCGCGTTTCCGATCAAATAACCGGCCACCGGAAAACCCAAGGCCAGTGCACCCAAGCCAGCCTTGCCCGTGTTGCTCTTGGCTAAGTTGATCGTCCCTCGCAGAGCCACGTATCCGATGGCGCCGCCCAACGCGGTGCACACAATCCGCCACACTTTGGTGGAAGGCTGCACCACATCCACCGCCTGCAGGGTCGCCCGCGGAGCCAGGAATCGGCCCTTCGGATAAGCCTTCCGGTTGGAGCTTTTCGCCACCTCAATGGCCAGCGCATCCACCTCCAACCCGGTTGCCTTGCCCTCGATGCGCGCGCCATCCGGCATCAACACCCGCACCCGCTGGCCCACCACCACCGATAGCCCCGCCCAGTTGGTCTGCCGTTCGTCAACCGCGCCCGCCGCCGCGCGCGGTACGCCCCACGCCAGCAGCGCCAGCATCGCCATTCCGATCGAGCCTCGATTCCGCATCCGCCGCCTCCCCGATTTTCTACGGCGCGATCACGTATGTGATCGTGCGCCGGTCGGCCCGCCGCCCAAGCAAATATCCGCCCACCGGCACGCCCACGGCTCCCGCGAACAGCGCCGCCTCCACCGGATGCCCCGTTTGAAACCCGTCTTTCACTATCGAGATCGCCAGGACGGCGAGCGCAGCTCCCACCACGCCGCCCACTCCCAGTCCGACCACTTTCCAGCGCCTCGTCGGCTGATCCACGTCCACGGCCTTCAACGTCGCCCGCGGCACTAGAAATCTCCCCTTCGGATAAGTCGTCTTATTGGTGGTCTTGCGAATCTCCATCGCCAGCGCATCCACCTCCACGCCTGTGGCCTTTCCTTCGATGCGGGCGCCGTCGGGCATCACGATCTTCACCGTGTGCCCCACCACCACGGCCAATCCCTCCCACGTTGTCTGGCGCTGTAGCCGGCTCTCCGCCGCCGCGCGCGGCGCCCCCCAACCCACCATCAGCAGCAATCCAATCGCAACCCAACGCTTATCCACCATCACTTCGCTCCTCCCGATTCCGCATCGGCCGCCCGCCGTGTCTCCCAAATCCGCACCGTCCCCTCCGTCGAAACGGAATACAGCCGCGTCCCGTCCGGACTAAACGACACCGACGCTATCGTCTCGTCGCGGTCGCCCATTACCAGCAGCGGATCGTAAGTCGCCGCATCCCAGACCCGCAGCGCCTTATCCGCCGCCCCGGAAATAATGCGGCTTCCATCCGGGCTGAACGCCAGCGCCCCTACGGCCCCCGAGTGCCCCTTGAGCACCGCCAGGCACTGCCCCGAGCCTGTATCCCACACCGCAATCTCTCCGGAAGCCTGTCCTCCCGCGATCCGCTTGCGGTCGGGGCTGTATGCCGCCGAGAGAACCGCCGCCGACGCGCCGGCGAGAGTCAGCTTGAGAGGGATGGCGCCCGCCTTGCCCCCATCCCAAATCGACACTCCGCGATCCGCCGTGCCCACCATCATCCGCGCGCCATCCGCGGCAAATCCAAGCCACGATACCGAGGCCGGGAACTTGCCTGTATCGCCGGCAGGCTCTCCCGTAGCTGCGTTCCAGATACGCACCGCGCCATCCGGCCAGCCCGCCGCCAGCCGGCTGCCATCCGGGCTGAACGCCAGGGCCGGGGTCCCCTCCGGGGACGGCGAAGTGCTCCGCCAATTCCAGACCTGCTTGTTCGTTGCGTCCCAAACCTCGATCGATTGCGTCTTCCTCTGGTACAGCGCCAGCCGCGCCCCATTGGGGCTGATAGCCACCCGACCCACGCCGGTCGACGCCCCCCTGAGAATGCCTCCGCCATAGGTCCGGGCATTCCACACCTTGACCTCGTCCGACGCGCCCACCGCCGCCACCTGCGCGCCATCGGGACTGAAGGCGATCGCCGCAATTCCCGCGTGCCATTCGCCCGGCAGCGTTGCCGCCAGCTTTCCGGATTGCGCGAACCACAGGCGTAGCGTGGCGCAGGATGCCGTCGCGACCGTGCCTCCATCCGGGCTGATCGCCACCGCCAGCACGCCGCATTCGTGCCCGTTCAACGTGTGCAGCGCCCGCCCTGTGGCCGCATCCCAAATGCGCGCCGACTTATCCGCCGATCCCGAAACAATCCAGCGCCGGTCCGCGCTGAATGCTACCGCCCGCACCGCACCCCCATGGCCGGCCGCGGCGTACATCGCCTGTCCCGAGGCCGCATCCCAAATGCGCACCATCGCGTCCTCGCCGCCCGATACGATTCGCTCCCCGTCGGCACTCACGGCCACCGCCCATACACCGCCTTTGTGGCCCGCCATTTTCGCTACGGACTGCCCGGAGATCGTATCCCACATCGCCATCGCGCCGTCCCTGCCGCCCACCACAACCCGCCGGCCGGTGGCGTCGAAGGCTGCGGTAGTCACTTCCGCGTCCGCGCTCAGGCTCGCCAGAACTTTGCCGGACGACGCATCGTACACTCGCAGCCCGGAATCTTCGCCGCGGCCGGACCGCGAGAGAACCCGCGCGCCATGGCCATCCGCCGCCAGAATCGCACCCAGATCCCTCGATGCCGCCGCCGCCAGCGGCTTGAATCCAGCCGCCGACCACCACTCCACCGCATCCGCGGCCGTGCGAAACAAGCGCGTACCATCCTGGCTGAAACCCAATCCGGGCTTGGTCTCTCCGGCGTTGCCGTGTCCTGGCAGCGTGGCGATACTGGTGTCGGTCTTCCACAAGAGGTAGCGCCACTCCCAGCCGCGCAATGCCCCGGGGCACTGTGACAGCCGCCGCCGGGCCTCGCTAATCTCGTTGGAGCGGATATGCAGATCGGCGGCGATCAGGTTCGCCGCATAACTCTGGCGCTCGGCCACTTCGCGCTGTTTCTCCGCTGCCGCCCGCTCGGCGATCGCTTCCGCGCCTTTCCGCCGCGCCTCGGCACTCTGCTGGTCGGCCACCTCGCGCTGCTTCTCGGCGGCTGACCTTTCGGCAATCGCTTCCGCGCCCTTTCGCCGCGCCTCGGCACTCTGCTGGTCGGCCACCGCGCGCTGCCGCTCGGCTTCCGCATGCTGCGATTCCGCCTCCCTGCGCTGCTGGTCCGCCGATTCGCGCTCCTGCTCGGCCAGGCTTTTCTGGCTCTCGGCACGCTCTCCCTGCCGCCGGGCTTCCGCGCGCTGATCCTCCGCGGCCGCGCGTTGTCTCTCCGCCTCAGCGCGCTGCCGTACCGCCTCGGCCCTCTGAGCCACTGCCTCCTGCCGCTGCCGCTCGGCCCGGAAGTACAGCACCGTGCTCGCGCTCAAGCCCAGCACCAGAGAGGCGAACACCGCCGTCAGCGCCATCACCGGCCCGCGATGCTTGCGGATGAACTTGCCCAGACGATACGACGCGCTGGGCGGGCTCGCCATCACCGGCTCGTCCCGCAGATGCCGCACGATATCGGCCGCCAGCTCCGACGCCGAAGCGTACCGCCGGTCGCGGTCCTTGGCCATCGCTGTCATGGTGATCCAATCCAGGTCGCCGCGCACCTGCTTCCGCAGCCCGCCCGCATCGGTATCGCGATGCACGGCAATTTCCGCCGCGCGAGGTCCCTGCGAATCCAGGCGGCTGGCCGGCCCCGGCGGCTCGTCCTCGCGAATGATCCGCCGGATCTCGTTGTAACCCTCGCGCCGCAGGTATTTCGAATCGAAAGGCACCGTGCCTACCAGCAACTCGTACAACAGCACCCCCAGCGAATAGATATCGGTGCGCGTATCCACATCGAGGCCGCTTGCCGTGGCCTGCTCGGGACTCATGTACTCGGGGGTCCCCACCATCACCCCGGTCTCCGTAAACACGGTCTCCTCGGCGTGGGCCTTCTCCGTGGCTTTGGCCAGTCCGAAATCGATGATCTTCGGTACTGCTTCTCCGTCGCGCTCCATCACCAGGATGTTGGAAGGTTTCAGGTCGCGATGAACCACGCCCTTCTGGTGCGCGTGCTGCATGCCTGAAACCACTTGCAGAAACAACTCCAGCCGCAGCCTGGTGCGCAGGCGGTTCCGGTCGCAGTATTCCGTAATCGGAATTCCCGGCACGTACTCCATCGCGAAAAACGGCCGGCCGTTGTCGCTCAATCCGGCTTCATACACTTGCGCGATGTTGGGATGCTCCATCAGCGCCAACGCCTGTTGTTCCGATTGAAACCGCGCCAGCACCGCGCGCGTATCCATCCCCAGCTTGATGATTTTCACCGCCACCTGGCGGGCAATCGGCTCTTCCTGCTCCGCCAGGTACACCATGCCCATGCCGCCTTCTCCGAGCAGCCGCACCACCCGGTAGCTGCCGATCCAATCGCCGGGTTTCGGAAGACCCGCCGCGCCGGGCCCCGCCGGATGACGCAAGGCCGCCGCCAGAAGACATCGCGCGCACATGCCCGCTTGCGCTCCGGCCATCAGAGGTCCGCCGCACTGCGGGCAAGTATTCGTCATTGGCTGCGCCTACGAAGCGCAAAGGCCGCGGCGCGGCGCCATACAGCATAGAAACTGCTCGCGCCGCGGTCGTTTTGCGCGATCTCCTCAAAAAAGGAGTAAAGCAATCCGCCGCGAGTGTTACGCCCGCTCCAGGGCCGCCAGCAGAAAGCGAATCTCGTCGTCCACTTCTTCCGCATCCACCACCGTGGCGGCAATCTCCTGCCGGAGTGTCCCCCTCCGGCCTTCAGCCCCTTGCGTCGATCCCTACTGTACCGCCGAAGCGGCCGCCGGGCTAGTTTGCCCACAATACTGAGAGTCACATTCACCGCACTCCCCGTGGGCACACCTGCCGGCGCCATCGCATTCACCTGGTACAAGCCCGCACATCCCGTCGGCAGCAGAAGCAACATGGAAGCTCGGCGCGCCGGGTTGGTCGATGTGAAACACGGACGCGCGAGGTGAGAGAGGCCCGATAAGCTCTGATGCTGAGCGAGTACTTTCATGTTGACAGGCGAACATGCAGGGGGCTTGTGCCAAGCCCGGTTATGGGAGGCGAGCCGGCGCCGGCCCTAGGCTCTGCCACATTCGTACGCCTCCTTTCGTCAAGCCCAGCAGCCGCGAACCCTCAGGAGTGAACGTGAGCTTACCGGGAAGTTCGTCCAATGGCAGGGTGAGGAGCCGTTCGTAATGGACGGCATCCCAGACCCGCAGCGCGTCCAAAGACGCCGTGACAATGCGGCTTCCGTCCGAACTGAAAGCAGCAACTCTGCTGGCTAAAACGCCGTCCCGCAGCCTGCCGATGACCGCTCCCGTGCGAGCGTTCCAAACGACGCTTTTACCGACGAAAGGGAACGTGGCCACCAGGCGCCGGCCATCGGGACTGAACGACGCGTCCAAAGCGGGACAAAGTGGAGCATCGATCACACACGGCTCCGGGTCGTTGAACTCCTTCAACAAGCGGCCGGTGGACGCATCCCACAGACCAACGGGCGGTTCGCCCGTTGTAGAAAGCGAGGTGTCCCCGGCAGCGGTGAGCAGCCCGCTGCCGTCCGGTGAGAAGGACACGGAATTCACGGGATCTCTGAGGGTGATGGTGATTGATCGTCCGGAATCCGCATCCCATAGTCGCGCCGTACGGTCGGCCGATCCGGTTGCCAGGCGCCTGCCGTCCGGGCTGTAGGCTACCGTTGTGACGGCCGCGCTGTGGCCTCGCAACTCGATACCCGGGGCGCCGGAGGCCACGTCCCACACCTGAGCGGCGCCACGCTGGCCGCCCGTCAGGAGGTTCTTGCCATCGGGGCTGAAAGCCATGGCCTTAATTCGACCCTCGCCGGTCGGCCATCCGCGCACTATGGTTCCGTCCAGCCCGTACAGCGCAACACGGCCGTCCTCGAATCCCGCGGCCATCGGCGCGCTGCCGGTGCTCACAGCCATTGCGGTCGCCTTACCTGGCGCCAGAGGCAGGAACTGGCCTCCGTACGAGGTGGCATCCCACACCGCCAATTCGCAGCATTCCCAGCCTGCGACCAACCGCTTGCCGTCCGGGCTGAAAGCAACTGAGTTTGCCGTCGGAAAATCGACGCCGGCCAAACTTGCCATAAGCTTGTCGTCGAGCCAGATCCGAACTGCCCGATCGTAGCCGGTGGCGGCCACTCGCCGGCTATCGGGGCTAAACGCAACGGCCTGCACATGCGGGCCGGTAATTGCCAGCACGGCCGGTTCGGCCGTCGATTTCAAGTTCCACACCCGGATGGAACCCTCCATAGATCCGGAAACCAGGCGTGTGCCGTCGGGACTGAATGCCGCGCTGACTACGTATCCGCCGGCGTTCAGCGACGCGACTCTGTGCGGCTGGTCCACGCTCCACAATTCGAGGCTGCCCAATGCGAGCTCGGCGCCGTCCGGACTGAAAGCCAGAACGTGCCCCGCGGGTATGCTTGCCACAGTCCTTCCGGTGCGCGCCTCCCAGACAATGGTGCCCGGCCCGGAGGGCATAGCGATCCGGCTCTTATCCGGGCTGAAGACTGCGTAATAGGCGTTGCTATCCGCCTTGCAATCGCCGCATGTGGAGACCGTCTTACCGGGGGCCACCTCCACCACCCCGATTCCGTCGTCGTCCGTTACCGCCAGTTCGCCATCCTGGCTCATGGCAAGCACCCGGCGGAACTCGAAAGCCACGGGCCTCGCATAGCTCGGAGCGTCCCAGCACTCGACGGTGGTTTGGGTATTCCAACAGATCCGCGATCCGGCGAATCCGATTGTGGACGGGAAGGGGAAGTTACGGAACTCACCTTGCGGGCGCATGCGCGCCAGGCTGGTGTCTGTCTCGCGCCACAGGTACCGCCATTCCCAATTGCGTAACTCCGGGTCGCAACTCTGCAAATGCTCGCGAGCCTCAAACGGCTGGTGCTCGCGCAACAGTAATTCCGCAGCCGCCACATTGGCCCTATAGCTTGCGCGCAACGCGCTGGCGCGCTCATGCCGGACTCTGATGTACGCGGCCGAAAAAATCGCGACGCCTAAAACCAGGATCGCGGCCGCGCTGGCCACGCCGAGCCGATGCTTACGAATGAACTTGCGGGACCGGTAGACCGGACCCGCGAGCCCAGCGCTCACCGGCTCGTCCCGCAGATGGCGTTGAATGTCCGCGGCCATTTCGGACGCCGACGGATAGCGGCGGGAGGATTCCTTCTCGAGGGCTTTCATGGCGATCCAGTCCAGGTCCCCAAGCAGCTCCTTTCTGAGCCCGACGGCATCGGTTGACCGGCGGGAGGCCACTTCGGCCGCTTCCGGCCCCAACGCCTGCAGCCGGGACGTGGGCAGGGGCGGATCGTCCTCGCGAATGATGCGCCGGATCTCGTCGTATCCACCAGCCCGCAGAGCTCTCGAATCGAACGGCACCGTTCCCACCAACAACTCGTAGAGCAGCACACCCAGCGAGTAGATGTCGGTGCGGGTGTCGATGTCCCGCGCTCCGAGCGCCTGTTCCGGGCTCATGTACTCGGGAGTGCCGATCAATACGCCGGCCTCGCTGAATAGCGTCTCCTCGGCGAACTGCTTTTCGGTAGCCTTGGCCAGTCCGAAGTCGATGATTTTCAGTACCGGCTCCCCATCGCGATCGGTAATGAGAATATTGGAAGGTTTCAGGTCGCGGTGAATGACCCCTTTTTGATGCGCGTGCTGGACGGCGCCAGCGGCTTGCAAAAACAATTCGAGCCGTTTGCGTGTCTCCAGGTTGTGGCGATCGCAGTAATCCGTGATGGGGATTCCGGGTACGTACTCCATGGCGAAGTACGGCCGGCCCTCCGCGGTTGACCCCGCCTCATACACCTGTGCGATATTGGGGTGGTCCATGAGGGCCAGCGCCTGTTGCTCGGACTGAAAACGCGCCAGTACCGCCCAGGTGTCCATCCCCAGCTTGATAATCTTAACTGCCACCCGGCGGGCGATGGGCCGTTCCTGCTCGGCCAGATAGACCACCCCCATTCCGCCTTCACCCAACAAACCCAGCACCCGGTAACCTCCGATCCAATCGCCCGGCGCCGGAAGGCCGGTGGCGGCAGCCGCGGCGGGACGGCGGAGGGCGGCCGCCAACAGACATCGTGGGCACATACCCTCTTGCGATCCGGCCATCAAGGGTCCACCGCACTCGGGACAACGTTTTCCGGTTGTCATTTAGGTGATCTCTGTACCGTAGTAAAGCAATCCGCGGCGAATATTACACCCGCTCCAGGGCCGCCAGCAGAAAGCGAATCTCGTCGTCCACTTCTTCCGCATCCACCACCGTGGCGGCAATCTCCTCCCGGAGCAATTCGCCGTACCGGTGGCGCAGGCGGTGCACGGCCGTCCGCACGGCCGCATCGCTCATACCCAGTTCCTCCGCCACCTGGCCATACTCCCCGCGGTCCTGATCGCCGGTGAGAAAGCCTTTCAACCGCTCGAACTGGGCGCCCCGGCCCCTCCGCGCGTATTCGTCGCTCAACCCGCCGAGCACCCGGGCGAGCAGCGCCGTCGCCCATTGGCGCGCGAACAGGGCCTCCGGCGTGAGCTCGTGGTAGGGCTCGCGATGATACGCCTCCTCTCCGGATTCGAAGTCGAAAGAGAGAGTGGTGTAATCGCCGCCCCGTTTGCGGGTTTGCGAGCGGTCCCATTCGTTCGCCAGAAAATGAGTTACCGAGGCCAGCAGGAAAGACCGGAATCTACCGCGTTCCCGCCGCGCCTCGAGCAGCGTGCCGTGCTCCAGCACGCGCGCAAAAAACGCCTGGCTCAAGTCCTCCGATTCTTCCGGCGAATATCTCTTGCGCCGGATGAACGCATAGACCGGCATCCAGTAGGCCGTGCACAGCGCGCTCAAAGCATCCGCCGCGCCGGAAGAATCACGCCCGGCCGTGGCAATCAGGCTCCAGGACGTAGTGGGAAAGCGTCGGGAAAGGTACTCTGTCGCTTTGTCGGGCGCCGGCAATGGAGAGCCTCGCAATGTCTGTTGGTATGATATGCCAGACTTACCGGCGCCGTCTATCATTGCGTGCACGCTCCTCGGTAACGGCGGAATTTCTCTTGCGTACCGAGCACAACAGGTACCGTGAGCACGACGCCTTCGATCCGGAACTCACCCTCGCGCACAAGGTCATCAGGCACTTCCATCCGCATCGACGAGCCTTGGATCGTGCATTTGCCGGTGCGTTGGCGGAAGGGCATCACGAAGAGGCTTCTGCCGTCGGAATAAAACAGAAGTGGGCGTTGTACCGTTTGCGTTCCACGTCGCGCATTCCGGCCCACTCTCCACAATGGGCCTTTTTGCATCGGCCGCAGCTCCTTGCCGTTTCATCGCGTTCTCCCCGATGCGGAGCCGATCCAGGCCTCGAAACTCAATCTTGACTCGCTGCGCGTGAACCCGCCTTCGCGGGTGTTCGGGACTATCCCGGAATGCCGTTCGGCATTCCTCCGGAAGGGCGTTCACCTTCGCCGGAATACCCAGCGAGGCGATAGCCACCGAAACGCGACCAAAACGCCAGTTTGTACCGGATCGTGAACCAGACCGTCTCAGTGCTTTTGGGTCTTTGCCTTGCGCTTCGGCTTAGGCTCCCGCTTGCGCGGTATGTCGGCCATCGGCATCGGCGGCGGGTTCAACAGCGCACGGATCACGGCCTCGAATTCTGCCCGGGGGACTTTGAGGATGGCGGCCACCGGACCATTGTATCCCTCTCCAGCGCTGAGTACGGCATCATGTGTCAATATGGAAGGCCGTGTTTGCGTGATCGAATTCCACCCGAAAATGCTCAAAAAATCCGGCTTGTCCGAGAAGGCCTATGCCCTGGGCATCCATTCCGGCGGTGAAACCGACCAGCGGGTTCAACACGACCCCAATTCCAAGATCGATATCCACCGTTTCGTAATAGGTCACGTTTCCGGTATTCCCCACTCCCCCGGTCACTTGTCTCGGCATTTTCAAGAGGTCAAGGCCAAGGGCGAGCGCAAAAGATATTGGAAACACGCAATGATCGGCTCCTGAATCTGGCCAAACAATGCACGTG
>Ga0116221_1002459_pt1 | contig 12027 bp, 12 predicted proteins | sample Sb_taG_5_FD_88965 | JGI IMG/M metagenome (GOLD analysis project Ga0116221, IMG submission 88965) | Peat soil microbial communities from Weissenstadt, Germany - Sb_50d_8_FC metaG | ecosystem: Environmental > Terrestrial > Soil > Wetlands > Peat | place: Germany: Weissenstadt | collected 2010-09-21 | reverse complement strand
TTACCTGGGGCCGAGCAGCGCGTTCGACGAAGCCCTGGCTGCGTTCGCGCTGGCCTACGCCAACCAGAACGAAAGGGACTACGAGTCGTTTCTGGACGGCATCCGGTCGGGGCGTGTCCGCGCTGAGCGCGGACGTTGACCGCACCTTCGGCCGAGCCGACTACTCAGAACGGGGGTGAACGCATAATGATGCCGGGAGTAGGGCGGGGGTAGGAGAGGGCTGCTAGTGCCCCGAAAACCGTGCGGTATCACCAATCGAGGTCGCTCAAGACTCCATGGCTCGTTGGCGCCCGGGCCTGCGCATGACGACGCCAGCCTTCAACAGGCCTGGCGGATCGAGCGGATCACCTGCGTCCCGGAGGTCAAGCTGACATTGTCAGCGTGATCAGTGATCTCAAGGGGCGCATCCTCGAGCAGCGAGTAGATCGCGCGATCTCGCTCCACCGCCACCATCAGTCGCCGGCCACGAAAGGAGAGACGGAATGTCAAGCGCGTGAGCTCGGCCGGTAGCCGCGGTGTGAAGTTCAGGCGGCCGTAGTGGTCTCGCATTCCTCCAGACCCAGCCACTGCGGCGATCCAGCTTCCGGCCGCTTCCGGCCAGCGAGGCGATGTGAACGCCGTCGCGTGTCTCGCGCTCAAGGTCGTTGAGGTCCATGAGCGCGGCTTCGACAAAGTGGTCGAGCGCTAGGTCCAGATCCCCGACCTCCGCGGCGATTACCACGTGGGTGCAGGCCGAGAGTGACGGGTCGCGGGCCGTTGGTTGTTCGTAGTAGGCAAAGTCGCCCGCTTTCTCCTCTACCGACGACCCGTTACCGCAGTCATCCGGAGAAGAGCCCTCCGCATCCGCGTCGGCGATTGGTGCCACGCCTCTCTCACTCAGTCCTCCGACGCGCAGGTGAGCCTCAGGAAATCCCAGGCGTCCGGTCACGCTGCGGACGACCGAGGAGTCCAGCAGGGACGGCAGTTACCCTTTTCGGAAGTAACTGCTCATAGGAGGTGTTTAGCGTGCCTGTAGCTCCGAAACGATCACGCCCAATCACGTTCGGCGGTTGGGGCGTCATGAAGCTGGCCCTCGCGGTGACTGCCCACGGTCGTGGTGGTTCCAGAGTGAAGGTAGTCCGATGACGCCGCTCGACGGCGCCAGCGCAGCACTGACGAGCGATCAGTCGCGGCGATCTCGAATCCTGCTATGGGCTGACGAGAAGCGGGTTCCCTTGCGCACGATCGTGGTCACCGTGGCCATCATCGTCGCTGTCTACTTGGCCGGCCTCCTCCTCTACCGCCTGAGAGACGTTGCAATGCTGATGTTGCTCGGTGGCTTCGTCGCCCTCTTCCTGAATCCGCAAGTAGTGGCCCTCCAACGGTGGAAGGTTCCGAGGCGCGGAGCTGCCGTCGCAATTGTGACGCTGTGGGGAGTCGTGCTCTTTACTGGCCTCGCTGTGGCCTTTGGCCACCCCCTCGTGAACGCCATCACCCACTTCGCCAATAACCTGCCGTCGTATGTGGACAGAGCGCAGCATGGAAAGGGCTGGATCGGTCATCTGGTCCGCCGATACCACATTGCGTCATGGGTGCAGCGGAACGCCCCGAAACTGGTGAGCTTCGCGCAGAGCCTTGGCAAGCCAGCCCTCGCGCTGGGCAAGGGTGCCTTGTCGGTCCTGCTCTCGCTGGCGGCAACCTTCGTCTTCGTCATCTTGCTCCTCTTGGAGGCCCCAAGAATGCGAGTGGCGCTCTTGGGCGCGATGTCTCCCGAACGAGCAGCGAGGTACACGCGCATCGGGGGAAAGGTAAGCAGATCGATCTCCGGCTACATGCTCGGGGACTTGCTCACCTCCGTCGTCGCAGGCGCCGTGGTTTTCGTGACCCTCGCCCTCCTCTCGGTTCCTTATCCCCTCCTCTTCGGGTTGTGGGTCGCCTTGGTTGATTTCCTCCCCCAGATCGGAGGGGCACTTGCAGGGATTCCAACCGTGCTGTTCGCATTAGGGCACTCCCCAACTGCAGGAGTGGTTACCGCCACCGTCTTTCTCCTCTACACCTTTTTCGAGAACCACGTCTTGAACCCCGTGGTCATGAGCCGCACCGTGAGAGTGAACCCGTTGCTCGTGATGGTCGCGGTCCTGGTGGGTGCGGATATAGGCAGCTGGATCGGAGGGCTCTTCGGGGGATTCGTCGCCGTTCTTCTCGCGATCCCGACGGCCGCAATCATTGAGATCGTCGTCCGTGAGATATGGCGGAACACCGCGCCGAACAGCGGCGTCGATGCGACTGACGTGACTCTTCTATGATCGCCATGAGAAGAGTCGTCGAAATCCTTATTGGAGCGCCGGTCGGTCCCGTCCTGCTCCCGCTCGACCAGGTTTTGATCACTGCCCTCGTCTGTTATGCCGGGGCAGCCATTGAAGTCCGGGATCCGAAGTAGCCGTTCCGGTGTTTGATCGTCTTGCTCCGTGGCCCGATCAGGTGCCCTGGAATGGCGCCACGATGGAAGGCCCGATCAGCCATTATCTCGGTGGCCTCGCCACCGTGCTCGGTCGGTACCACGAGCCGGATGGTCTCTTTGCCCATGCTGCCGTGTTCAGGGACCAGATGGGTCGAGACTCTTTCACGGCTCGGACAGGTCTCTCCTGGGGAAGGATGCTTCGGAAGCGCCTTGGCGAGAAGGCCCCGGGCCTTCTCGACGTCTCCTGGAGCACTGCTCGCCCACTCTGGATTCGCCCTAGCACCGTGTCTTCGCCCTGGCCTACGGTGTGCCGAGCCTCGTGCTGACCGCCCGTACAGATGACACCGACAACACCCTCTCCCAAATACTCGGCTGAGCCCGACCCCGCTGACCGGTCGAAGACAACGGGACGACCGACTCTACCGGCACAGCCACCGGCGCCTTCGGTAGACCCCTCGGGCTCCGAGAAACCGACAAACAGCGGGGCGGCACCATCATCAACGCCGACCGCGGAGCCCACGCCGACGCCAGCTTCGGCGCCCGGGCGGCGGCATTCAAGAAAGAGCTTGCTACTACGGGGAGCGGCGCTTCTCATCACCGCTCTGGCCCTCTACGTCCTGCTCCCGAGCCTCACCAAGGTGATGGGCGCCTGGCCGCGCCTGTTGACACTGTCACCGGCTTGGCTGGTCGGGGCGCTGGTCGCCGAGGTGGCCGCTTTCACCTGCAACTTCGACCTGCAACGCCTGGTTTTGCGGACCAAGGGATGGTTCGCTGTGGTCGCGGCTGGCCTCGTCGGCAACGCCGTCACCGACGTCCTGCCAGGCGGTGACGCCGCGGGGGCCGGCGTGCAGTTCCGGATGCTGGAACGGGCCGGCATCAACGCCGACACCGCCGTCGCCGGTCTCACCGCGGCATCCCTGCTCGGGATCGGGGGCCTGTTCGCGCTCCCGATCTTCGCCCTGCCCGCGATCATCGGTGGCACCCCTGTGCAACCCGGCCTGCTGCATGCAGCCCTCCTGGGTCTCGCCGGGTTCGCCCTGTTCGTCATCGGCAGCCTCGTCATCATGGCGACCGACAAACCCCTGGCAACAGTGGGCCGGGTCCTGCAGTGGCTCTGGAACAGGGTCCCCGCCCGCAAAAACAAGATGAAGACCACCGGGTTGGACACCCGCCTGTTGAGCCAACGCGACGCCATCGGTACGGCGCTGGGCCGGAACTGGTGGCAGGCGGCTCTCCTCGTCGGCGGTCGCCTCGGCTTCGATTATCTCTGCCTGCTGTTGGCGGTGTCTGCCACGGGTGGCAAACCAACCCCGTCGCTCGTGCTCCTGGCCTACGCGGCGGCCCAGATCGTCGCGTTGGTACCCATCACGCCCGGGGGCCTGGGCATCGTGGAGGCCAGCCTGAGCGGTCTATTGGTGCTAGCTGGGGTACCCGGAGCCAAGGCGGTGGTGGCGACCCTCGCTTATCGGTTAGCCCAGTACTGGCTTCCGCTGCTCGCCGGGGTGATCGTCTACCCCCTATACCGACAGCGCTATGGTTCCATGACGCTCGACGACCCCGGGAACGGTTCGGCGAAGCCGGTAACTCCAATCCGTCACGAGAAATCATGAGCGGCACCCGGGACCATTGACAAGAGACCGTGGCCCATCTCGACTGGGAAGCAGGCGGGAAGACGGCGTAGAAGCTGAACATCCGGTCGTTGTCGTGGCGCCGAGTCTGTAAGCAAAGGCATCAAAGCGTCGTTCCTTTGGTCATTCCCGCTTGCGCGTTGCGACCTACGGTCATCGTCCCGGCTCAGCCTGGACACGTCCGGAGCGGATAGCGTCCAGAAACGACGCGAAGTCTCTGTCGTTCTGGTCGGCGTAGCCCAGGGCGAACGCAGCCATGGCTTCGTCGAAGGCTGCGCTCGATCCCAGGTAGCCGGCGAGGAGTGCTGGCTGGCCTGCGCGAGCATGGGCCCGGGCCAACGCGGCGCCGCAGAGTCGCCCGTACAGGATCAAGTCGTCGGGCCGCGCCACTTCGAAAGGCACCGAACCCTTCATGTCCCGTAGCTGGCGGACATAGGTGTCGAAGCCATCGGCGCGCGCCCAACCCAGGAAAATATCGCTCGCCGCCTGCATGATGCGCTGGCCGACCACGACCCTCTTGCCCTGATTCCGATACCGGGTCCCGCCCACGTAGGGTGCCAAGACAGAGGCCTGGGCCTCTTTGACCTGGAGGAAGAGAGGATCGAGATCCGCCTTACCCGCCAGCAGCGCCACAAAGCAGCGGGTTCCGACACTTCCCACGCCGACGACCTTCAGCGCGGCATCGACGAACTCGTAGTGATCCAGCAACAGGGTGCGGTCCGGGTCCAGGGTGGCCAGATAGGCCTTGACGAATCCCCGAGCCAGCTCGAGCTGCCCTTCGCTCAGCCGGATCACCACGGGAGGGTCTTCCACGATCACTCGGCGACCGTCGCGGACCGTGGTGAGCTTGGACAAGGCGTGAAGACTGGTGCGTTGCCGGGCCTTGGCCACGCTCCGCTGGGCAAGCGTGCGGGCCGGCTTGTCGGGAGCGTCGGCGATGATCGACTCCACGTCGAGCCGGGAGTGCCACACCTCGAACGCGGAGAGCTCCACCATCCTCGCCATCTCGGTCCGGTATTCAGCCGCACAGCCCTGCGCGGCAGTCACCCCGTCGCCATCGGCGAGGCTGGCTGTTCTCGCCGCCACCACCAAGCTGGCAGCCAGGCGTTTGATGTCCCATTCCCAAGGTCCTACCTGGGTCTCGTCGAAGTCGTTGAGGTCGAATACCTGATTGCGTTCGGGCGTGGCGAAGGTGCCGAAGTTGAGAAGATGAGCGTCGCCACAGATCTGCAACTGGATGCGAGTTGCTGGCGTCCGACACAGGTCTGCTGTCATGATCGCCGGAGCACCCCGGTAGAAGGCGAACGGCGATGCCATCATCCGACCGTTGCGGACAGGGACCAGATCGGGCAGGCGGGTCGCGTTCGACCCGTCCAGGATGGCAAGAGGATCGGGGCGGTCGGGGGCGGGTCGCCAGTCACCATGACTGTGCCGTGGAACCCGGGACCGCAACGCCCGGCCGGCCTCGAGCATCTCGGCTCGGGTCCTCGGCGCCACAGGGGGCGGCGTCACCGCTGTGTTTACCAGGGCTCGGTAGCCGGAAGGGGCAATCCGGCAACGCGTCTGGCTTTGGCGGGAGGAAGCCCGAGGAGCCGGAGGCACGCTTCGGCGAGCTCATCCACCGATGTCTCGGGCACGAGCGCGGGATCGCTCTGGCGCTTTCGCAGCAACCCGATGAGCCCGCCTGCTACGGCGCTGAGGGCGACGTCCGCATCGCGCACGGTGAACTGCCCGGCCGCTTGACCTGCCTGGATGTCCCGAAGGGCGCGCGGTGCCAACCCCCCGGGAGCGTCGAGGAGATCAAGGCCGGCGCCGGTGATGAACCGACCAACTTCGGGATGCGTCCAGCCGAGCCGAGCCGAGATCCGCAGTGAGAGGGAGAAGACCTCCGCCGGATCAGAGATCCCGGCGCAGGCCCGGTCGATCATCTGCCCCCAGCGTTCGAGCACTTCACTCGAGGCAGTCTCGAACAACTGCTCTTTGCTCTCGAAATGGTTGTAGAACGATCCGAAGCCGATGTCGGCCGCTTCGGTGATCTCTTGGATGCTCGCACGTTCTCCCCGGCCTTCGGCGATCAGGCGGACGGCGGCGTCGACGAGAGCCTGGCGCGTGCGAGCCTTTCGACGATCGAGCCGGTTGGTCGGCAACGCCCCGATTGCTGACGAAGCGGTCAACTCCCGTCCCTCCTTCTGGAACCTGGTGATCAGTTCTGATCTCATGCTACAGAGATGCTCCTATTCCCAGCGCACCGACGGCGGGCGCTCCAGGGCACCCGCCGTCGGCTACTGATCCAAGGGTCACCCGCTCAAGCAGCGGCCTTCGTCTCGGTGGGAGAGACCAGCGAGCGCAGCTGAGTGCGGGCCTCACGCAACTCGATGCCGCGCACGAACAGCCAGCTTCCGCCGATCAGGTTGAACAGGCCGAACAACAGGGCCAGCGAGATGGCACCCATCCCGGGGCGGGCGAAGAGCACCGCGCCGAACGCCATGGACACGAGACCACCGAAGACGTACATGGCGCGGGTCCCGGCCTCTTCGTTGCGCCGGAAGGCGGCGAAGACCTCGAGAACCCCGGTGACGACGGCCCAGCTGGCGACGAGCAACACCAGGACCAGGGCGGTCGGCACCGGCCACGCCAGGGCGAGCACCCCGGCGGCGATGTTGACGAGTCCGAGGAGCAGGTGGCCGACGACGGGCCCGGCGGTGCGGCTGCTGAACGCTTGCATCGCCTGAAAGCCGGCCCCGATGAAGGCGTACACGGCGAACACGACGACAAGGGCGAGGACAGTGACCCCCGGCCAGGCGAGGGCTACGACCCCGATGGCCACGGCCAGCAGGCCCCGAAGGATGAGGGAGGTACTCAGTGACTTGAGCATGACAGCTTTGCCTTTCTGTGAGGTGGTGAATGCCGGTGGACAGCCGGTGCCTGTGGGGCCGGGGCCCTTACAGAACTGATGACTGATCACAGAATCGATTATGTAATCACTTCTGCTTCCTGTCAAGGGCCCAAAAGCCCGAGCCCCTCGGAGCGCCGCGTTCCGGACGAGGACGCGTCGAGCCGCCAAGGGGCAAGGGAGGACGATCGAGCCGGGAGCTGCCGCTGGTCGAATTGCTGTCCAGAGCGGGCGTCCCAACCGGAGTTGCTCTCCCGCCGTTATCGCAGGGGCGGAGGGAGGCGCCTGGCGCGCATTACGGCGGACTGAGGGCCTCGAGAGGCAACGACGCGGACTCGGAGCGCCGAGGGCCAGGACTCGAAGAGCAGAGGGGGGTCCACGATGATGGCCTCACCGTCCAGCCCGACCTCGACCGGATCCCCAGAGTCGACACGGAATGTCGGTGTGGACCACTCCTTCCACCGTGGCAAAGGCGGACCCTTGTGCACGACGACCACGCCGAGCAGTCCCCCGTCCATCTGCCCCCGTGTCCTCGGGGTGGCAGGCCGATCGATCTCGTAGGGGTCGTTGGACACGAGCAGCAGCTGGGCGTTCGGAAAGCTCGAGCCATCAGGGCCTGTGAAACGGAGGTCGAAAGGCTCCGTCTCCGGTCCGATGAGCTCGGGCAGCATTTCGATGGCCGTCCGGAGCTTCGCATCCCGATACGCCTGCGACTGGACCAGCTTCCCGTAGAGGCCCATGGAGGCATTGTTCACGAACACCCGCCCGTTCACCCTGGCGAGGTCGACACGGCGCTCGGTGCCCTTCTGGAACGCGTCGAGCGCTCCTGCGATGTCGCTCCGGTCCACCCCGAGGTCAGCGGCGAAGTGGTTCCTCGTCCCGGCTGGGATGCACACATAGGGCAGGTCGTGCTCGGCAGCGACAGCCGCCACAGTTGCCTGGGACCCGTCGCCGCCGGCCATCCCGATCACCTCGGCGCCTCCATCTACCGCCGCTCGAGCCACGGCAGCGATGTCCTCTCCGGGCCGGACCAACAGCGACTCGATGCCCCGATCCCGGCAGAGTTGGACGAATTCCCGCCCGCCCGCCTTCCCACCGCCTGAGACGGGATTGATGATGAGGACGAAGGCCCGTGGGCGACCCGGCGAGCCGCGGGGCTCGCCATCGTCCCGGTTCATAGACGGCTCATGGTTCGACGCTGTCGCCATCCTCGACCGGCTCAGGTGGGGTCTGGGGCATCCCAGGCAACGGCCCCGGAGACCCAGTGGGTAAGGGGATCGGCCTGGTCGTTCCGGTGCAGGTGCCGTGGGGGTTGGGCGAAGGTGGCATAGGGGCGACAACGGACGACAACGCGATGCTCTTCGGCAGCCATGGCCTCGACGACGGGACGGGCCTCGTCGCCGAGCGGCTGGCCCGACATCCGGCCGCCGACGGCCATCATGACGTCGACGACGAGCTGCGGGTCCCGGTCGACGGTCGCGTCGGCATAGACCTGCAAGTAGGTGAAGGGCCAGCGCTCGTCGAGGACGCAGAGGCTGACCTTGGGGTTTCGGGCCACCGCATGGGCCTTGCCACGGCCGGCCATCGTGGAGACGAGCAGCTCGTCGTCATCCGTGGGGATGTAGTACACGACCGACAGCGCCGGCCCATCGTTGAGCCGGGGATAGCCGAAGACGCACGTCCGGTGCGTCCGCACGAAGGTCCTCCGCTCCGAGGGGAGCATGTCGCGGTCGGTGGGAGCGGTGAACGGCTCCGAGGCGAGGGGCAGGAGCATGGGCGTGACCTCCTCAGACGCAGCGGTTGCGGATGGTCCCGATGCCCTCGACCCACGACTGCAGGGTATGTCCCTGTCGCAGGAAACGAGGGGGCTGGCGGGTGACGCCCACGCCAGCCGGCGTGCCGGTGAAGATGATGTCCCCGGGAAAGAGGGTCAGCACGGCCGACAGCTCGGCCATGAGCCGGGGGACGCTGAAGACGAGATCGCTCGTCCGCCCCTCCTGGACCCTCTCGCCGTCGACCGAGCAGCCGAGGACGAGGTCGTCCGGATCGGCGAGCTCGTCGGGACTGACCACCCAGGGCCCCATGGGGCCGTAGCTCCGGCGCGACTTGCCCAGCGAGAACTGACCGCCGGCAGCGAACTGGAGATGCCGGTCGCTCACGTCCTGGCCGACGGTGAGCCCGGCCACATACGACCAGGCCTCCGCCTGCTCGACGTGCTCTGCCTGGCGTCCCACCACCACGACCAGCTCGACCTCCCAGTCGGTGGTCTCCCCCGCGATCTCGATGTCGTCGAAGGGCCCAGTCAGACAGGCCGGGAACTTGGTGAAGGTGGCCGGTACGTCGGGGATGGCCATGCCGGCCTCCTCGGCGTGGCTGCGGTAGTTGACGCCGATGGCGAAAACCTGCCGAGGCGCAGGCACTGGGCAGCGGAGGTCGGCCTCAACGAGCGGCCCGGTCGTCGACGTCACGCCCCGGCTGAACTCGGCGACTGCCGCCCAGTGTGGGTAGGGAGCCATGGGGCCGGGACCGAACCGCCCTCCCGAGACCTCGGCGAGGTCCGCGATCTCGTCGCCGAGGACGAGGGCGGCACGTCCGCGGACGTTGGCGAGTTTCACGACCGGCCTCCCTGCAGTTGCGGGGCCCCTTGGAGATCGGCACGCAGGCCCTCGAGGAGCGCAGAGGCTCCCGTCGAGCCCGAAGCAGAGCCATAGATGTAGAAGTCGGGTCGCTGCAGGACGTGGCTTACGCCCCTCTCGGACCAGAGGGTAACGAGGTCGTTACATCGCGGGAGCGTCACACACTTGCCGCCGATCGACTCGAACCATTTCCTTGTGGCGGGATCGATGGGCGTGGTGGTCGGGCCGAGCGTGATCAGGCGCCAGCCGACGCCGTGAACGTCGTCGAAGAGCCCGCCGTCGACCCTGGGCTGCGCGAAGAACTCTCCGGCCCCGGGCGAGGCGAGCTGCACGATGCCCTCGGTGATGCCGGGAAACGGCGGTGCGTCTATCGGGTCGGTACCGACGCCGACGCTCATGGCCTCGTCGCGGGCAGTCGCCTCGTCGGAGTCGAGGACGCAGATGACCTTGCCCAGCTCGACCGAGAATTCGATGGCGTTGCGGGCGCTAGGGAGACGCTCCTGGGCGTAGCTGTCGAGCAGGTCGTCGGGGGAATGGCCGGCGAGGACGAGGTCGAGCTTCCAGGCGAGGTTGCCGGCGTCGCGGATGCCGGCACACATCCCCTGTCCGGCGAAGGGCGGCATGAGATGGGCCGCGTCGCCGGACAGCAGCACCCGACCCGCTCGCCAGCGCTCGGCATAGCGGGCCCGGAAGGTGTACATGGCATGACGCTCCATGCGGGCGTTGCCGGGGTGGACGTCCCACGGGGCGAGCAGCTCCCAGGCGCGGGGCTCCTCGGTGAGCTCGTCGATGGTCTCGTGCGGGAGCCGCATGAACTCCCAACGTCGTCGGCCCGGGCCGCCGCACACCACGGTCGTGGGCCGCAACGGGTCACACACCTGGAGATTGGGCGGGTCGAAGACGCGGGGCTCGTCGAGGATCACATCGACCACGAGCCAGTCGTAGAAGAACCCGAGGTCACAGACGGGGATCCCAAGCAGGTCTCGCACCATGCTGTTGGCTCCGTCGCACCCGACGACATAGCGGGCGCGGATCTCGTCTCCCCCGGCCGTGCGGACGGTGACGTGTTCGGAGCTCTGTTCCAGGGCGACGACCTCCATGCCGCGGCGAACCTCGACCCCGGGCAGCGAGCGAGCCCGCCGGTCGAGCAGGTCCTCAAGCGCCGGCTGGTTGAACATCGACGACAGCGGCCACCCTGAGGGGCTGGGCCCGCCGCGCCCGAAGCGGAGCAGCCTTGTCCCGCTGCCGTTTCGCCACTCGTAGATGTCTACCGGCTCGGTGATGGACCTGAGCTCCTCCCCGATCCCACAGGACTGGAGGATGCGCCCGACCTCGTTGTCGAAGTGCACGGCCCTGGGCAGCGGAAAGGGCTCGGGTCGGCGCTCGAGCACGACGACGGAACGCCCGAGTTGGGCGAGCAGGATGGCGAGGGTGTTGCCGACCGGGCCGTAGCCGACGACGGCGACCTCGGCGTCGAGGGTCATGCCGCGGGCGCCCTGAGCGCCTGGTGACCCCAGACACTCATTCGGTCATAGCGCCGGTTCTCGGCCCATCTCTCGGTGACCAGCTTCGCTCCGTGGCCCACCTCCACCAGGAAGCCGGCCGGGCTGGCCGCGTAGAAGCTGAACATTCCGTCGTTGTCGTGACGCCCGAGCCCGTTGGGGATGGGCAGATCGCTGTTCCACGCCCGGTCGAAGGCGGCGCCCACGTCGTCGCGGTCATTTGCTTCGAACATGATGTGGTGCAGCTTCTGGGGCAGCTCGAAGGGTGCCTTGGCGAGTGCCAGGGTGTGATGGCGCTCGTTGCAGTGATAGAAGCGCACCTCGAGCTCGATACCCTCGGCGATCTCCATCTCGAGCCAGTCCGACTGCTCGAGCCCCAGACCCTCGGTGGCGAAGTGGTGGGACTCGTCGAAGGCCATGGTGGCGAAGACGACGTGACCGAAGCCCACGCCGTCGGTGAGAAAGCCGCCGGCCATCAAAGGCGACGAGTAGGGATGTGACGCCTTCTCCAGGTCCTCGACCATCTCCATGCGCACCCCCCACGGCGCAGTGGTCGAGGCCAGGCGACCCACCCGGCGCTCCGCGGTCAGCTCCGCGCTGGCCTCCTCCACCGGGTACCCGGCCGCCTCCAGCCGGGCAGCCACCGCCTCGAAGGCGGTCTCGCTGGCGGCCTCGAAGCCCACGTACACGGCGTCGTTGGCCGGTCCCGGCCGGAGCACGACCCGCTGTGCCTTGTCGTCGTTGCGCCAGGTGAGTGATCCGGCGAGTGGCGCCGGTTCTCCGGGCACGAGGCCGATGACGTTGCCGAAGAACGGCGTCAGCGAAGCGGGATCGGGGACCTCGATGCCCACGTAGGCGAGCTCCAGCTGGTGCCACATGTGTCTGTCCTCCTGGTTCAGCGTCCGAAGAGCAGCGACGTCACGGCATC
>Ga0116221_1002447_pt1 | contig 12055 bp, 11 predicted proteins | sample Sb_taG_5_FD_88965 | JGI IMG/M metagenome (GOLD analysis project Ga0116221, IMG submission 88965) | Peat soil microbial communities from Weissenstadt, Germany - Sb_50d_8_FC metaG | ecosystem: Environmental > Terrestrial > Soil > Wetlands > Peat | place: Germany: Weissenstadt | collected 2010-09-21 | reverse complement strand
TCCATGCCGGCGGATTGAATCGGGTGCATTTCATTGTAGACGTGCAGGTTCGTGCCGCCGATGAAGCCCAGCCCGGAGTGGTCATAGTTGTCATCCGCCCAGTCGTCCAACACCATGCCCTGCGCCGGTGTTCCGTACCAGACGTTGAGATCGAAGGGAAACAGCGCGATTACGCCGCCGTTGCCCGCCGCGACCCAGTGGCCGAAGTAATGGCGGCCGACCTGTCCGCGGTTGTTGGAGAGGCCTTGGGGAAAGGCCTTCGATTTCGAAAGGAGCAACAGACGCGTGTTCTCGTAAGTGTAGGAGGCGAGCAGAACGACCGCGGCGGGCTGGAAGTACTCTTTGCCGCCTCTGAGGTATGTGACGCCGGAGGCGCGGCCATCCGCGTCCACGCCGATGCGCGTCACATGCGCGCGGTCGAAGACGGTCAGGTTCTTCGTCTTTATCGCGGCCGGGATGGTAGTGACGGCGGTGGAATTCTTCGCCTGAACGTGGCAGCCGCCGCGGTTGCAATAGCCGTGAAAGACGCAGGCCGGCCGGCCGTTGTGTTCTTCGGAGTTGATTGCTGCAGGCGGACGGAACGGTTTCCATCCGAGTTTGATGGCCGCGTCGCGCATTAATTCGGTGAATCCGGTGCTGCGCAAAGGCGGCATAGGGTATTCCCGCTGGCGGGGGCCTTCGTAAACGTTGCCCAGCGGGTCGACCTTGCCCTGAATGTTTCCGGCTTTGCCGGAGACGCCGATGGCGTGCTCCACAGTATCGTAATAAGGCTCGAGCTCCTCATACGGGAAAGGCCAGTCTTCGAGAGTTGAACCGGCGGGGATTGCCGAGTTGCCGTAACGCTCGATGGCGCGAGTGCGCGCATTGAAATCCCAGGGATTGAGCCGCCAGCTCTGCGCCCAGTAGTGAAGCGTGGTGCCGCCAACGGCGTTCATCATGGCGTGGACAGCGGGGCGGGGCAGAATGGGCCCGTTGAGGCTGTTGCGCACCGTGGGGACTTCACGATTGGCCTTCTGGACAGAGTCCGGCCAGCCGCGAACATTGTTGTAGATTTCGTCCGGGCGGAAGCTGTGCGGATCGAGCCATGTTCCGGCTTCGATTCCGGCGATCTTCAGTCCGGCCTGTGCGAGCGGGAGTACCGCTACGCCCCCGGCTCCGCCAAGTCCGATGGTGGCCACATCGACGGGTTTCAGTTTGATAGCCATCAGCGGCCTCCCCGCGCGGAGGTGCGAAGCGGTCTTACCGGCTCGCGGAGCCTCTGGTCTTCCACGGACACTGCGAGACGCGGACCGGGATAGCGGATGAGATCCCACCCGGCGAAGCCCCGATTGCCGCCGTACCAGGGATCGCCAAACATCCCTTCCAGGGTGAGCTGCCGGATGCGATGGAAGAATGTGCGGGAATCCGGGCGGAAACCAGAGATCTCGTTCCTTTCCATCGCAGTTAGAAATTCATCCTGTTGGGAAGGAGAGAGTTGGGCGAAGGCGGTGTTGTGCCGGGCGCGCACGGCCGCTTCCATGGTGGCGAGGCCTTGAGAGAATACACTTCTTTCGCCACTCAGATGGCCCGCGAAGGAGCGTTCGAGGTACACGGGCACGCCGGCCTCGCGGGCGCCCGGGCCGAGTTCATCGGAGGGTATGAGGCGATTTACGACTGCGTCGATCAGTCTCATCTGATCGGGCGTAAAAGCCGACATGCCGGAGGGCGCAGATGCTGCAAGCGCCGAGATCTGGACCAGCGGAACGCTGGCCAGGACGGTACGCCGCGATATGCCCCGCCGGGTTGGTGGAATTGGCATGCCCCACAGTATATGCCGAAATCGGGGCGACCCTAGCTGTAGCTAAGTACACCATTTCAAAAATACAGTCCCGTATCCAACCGTGGCGCAGGCTCTCAGCCTGCCGCGTCGACACTCGTGTCGACGCTTGCTCCCCGCCTGAAGAATACGTTAGCGAACTTCTGAAACGGTGTACTAAGCTAGCGGGGCAAGGCTCGCCACGAACGGCCGCATTCGCGCAGCGTCCGAAAACTGAAATCTCCACGAGAAAGACCGGGATCCAGTCAACTCCCGGTTGGCCGAGGACTCCTGCCAGCTCGTGCGCGACTCCTCTCAAGTCGTCCGCTAACGCCCTCAAGCAGGGCGGCAAAAGCCGCGCCTGTGTCACAATAACGCCACTCGGACTGGGCGACGCCGGCCCACCCCTTTTTCGCGCGACCGATTCCTGATACTATCGGCCGTCGTGACATCGATGACTCGCAAATTCTCCCAATTCCTCCTTGGCCTTCAGGTCCTGACGATGGCCGCCTGGCTCGCATCTCTTCCCCCGGCGCCGCTCACCGCCGCACCACAAGCGAAGACTGCAGCGCCGGCCGAAATCACGGCCGCACTCCCCGTCATTCCCCCAGCCAAATTCAACTTCGCCGATTACGGCGCCGTGGGAGACGGCAAAACTCTGAACACCGCCGCGTTCCAGAAGGCCGTGGCGGCCATCGAAAAGGCCGGCGGCGGCCATCTCATCGTGACCGCCGGAATTTACAAGACCCTGCCTTTCACTCTCACCAGCCACATGGACCTGCATCTCGACCCCGGAGCGATCGTCAAGGCTCCCGACACCTTTGAAGAGTACGGTATCCCCGATCCGAACAAAGCGCCGCCCACTCCGCCGGGCCGCGGCCGCGCCGCCATGGGCCGCCCGGCGCCTCTGATTTCCTGCCCTGCGGGCACTACCGATCTGGCCATAACGGGCTCGGGCGCCATCGATGGATCGGGCGCCATGTTCTGGCTGTGGGCCAGCAAGGCAGCTCTCCGCTACGCACCCGGACGCGGCACGGTTCCCCGTCCCATGCTCGTCGTTCTGGCCGGCGTCAAGCGCTTGCACGTCGACGGCATCACGCTCACCAATTCTCCGTCCTTTCACCTCGCTCCCAGCGGCGAGGACATCACCCTGGAAAATCTCCGCATCGTCGCGCCGAGCGACTCTCCCAATACCGACGCTATCGATCCCGGCGGCCAACGCATCGTCATCCGCAAGTGCGAGCTCGACATCGGCGACGACAACGTGGCGCTCAAGAACGGCGGCCACGACATCCTCATTGAGGACCTCACCTGCCTCCACGGGCACGGCATCTCCATCGGCAGCGGCACGCGCGACGGCTTCAGTCATGTCGTCGTCCGCCGCTGCACCTTTGATGGCACCGATAATGGCCTGCGCATTAAGTCCTTTCGCGGCGGCGGCGGCGAAGTCCACGATATCCGCTATTCCGACATCGTGATGAAGTACGTGCGGCGCCCCTTCGATATCAACATGCTCTATAACGGCAACGCCGGCCTCCCCACCGACGTCGGCCCGCGCAAGGCCGCGCCCGGCCAGACCGAGCACATTCCAAACTTCTACGATATCCACGTCACCAACCTCACCGTCACCGGTTCCCCTGTTGCCGGCCGCATTCTCGGGCTTCCCGAACAGATGGCCAACGCCATTACCTTCACCAATGTGAAGTTCCAAAGCACGCGCGGCTTTCTGGTGCAGGACGCCAAGGATGTGGTGTTCCAGAACGCGCAGATCGAGGCCGCCATCGGCGACCCGCTGGTGCTCGACAACGCTCAGGTGAGATTCAACGGCGTGGCAAAGAGCGGTTCCAGCGGCGGGCCGCCCGGCGTCTTCTATGGCGCTAACTAGGTGTCATCGTTCCTCGCGGCAGCATGGCGCAGAGGTGGGGCCGGATGCTGGGGGGGTAACCGATCTCGGGAAAGTCGGTAACCGGTCGCCGCGAATTCCCGGAACGGTTGAGCACCCACGCTGGGGAGCCGCGTTCCGGCCACCATCGCTTTGGGCTATCGTGAACGTGAGGCAACTGAAGGAGGAATCCAAATGTCTCTTAGACGACTGGCGATCCTGTTCGCTCTAACCATCGCCGCGGCGATTGCCGCTACTCCGCCCGGCATCCCCGACGGATGGACGGACGGTTATGTGTACGCCAACGGAATTCGCATCCACTATTACCACGCGATCCCTGCGCCGGGTAAGCCGGTGGTCGTGATGGCCCACGGCGCTACCGACATCGGGCTTTCCTGGACCACGCTGACGAAGGAACTGCAGGCTGACTACGACATCTACATGCCGGATGCTCGCGGCCATGGTCTGTCGGATCCTCCCACCACGGCAGACACGGGCGATACCGGCGTGGAAGATCTGGTCGGCTTCATTCACGCGATGAAGCTGGAAAGGCCGATTCTGATGGGGCATTCGATGGGGGCCTCCACCGTGATGCGGCTGGCTGCCAAATACACGGACCTCCCGCGGGCTGTGATCATGCTTGACCCGGGTCTCGGCGCTCCCAGCGGGGCTGGCCGTGGTGCTGCTCCCGCAGCCTCCGGTCGTGGTGCGGCGACACCGCTGGTAATGGGCGGCACGGCAGAGTCGCTGGTAGCGCAGAACAACCGATCGTATGACGACCTGCTGGCGCAGTGCCGGCAGCAAACGCCCAAATGGGATCCGCTCGACTGTGCATACTGGGCAGTCTCGAAAAGGCAATACCACGGGTCGTACGTGCCGGGCGGCGGGCGCGGCCCCGGAGGCGGCGGGATGAGCACGATGGACGCGCTTTCCAAGATCGCAGTTCCGGCGCTGATTCTCAAGCAGGACGCGCCACCAGAGACCCGGAGGGCGAACGAACAAGCCGCGAAGGTGTTGAAGAATGGAAAACTGGTCCACATCGACGGCGCCGGGCACAACCTCCACCACGATCAGCGGCAGCGCACTCTGGACGTGTTGAAGCCATTTCTGGCTTCGGTTTGAGGAGTGCAGCAGAACAGGCACGATTGAATGAGGACAATACGGTGTTTTGCAGGCATTATTTTCACGAGCGCACTCCTTAACGCGCAGCCGTATGTGACGTCTATTTCTCGAGCCGCAACGCCGTGTTTAAGCTCGATACCCAAGGCGTCGTAATGCGGATTGCGGGCAATTTGCGCCTGGGTTTTTCCGGTGATGGCGTGCGCTCGACGCTCAGCTCAATAACCCGAACGGCCTGGCCTCGATCAATCGGGAAACCTCTACATCGCAGACAAGGTGAGCGTCGAGGTATTCTCCGAGCTTGTGGTGACACGGCACTTCGTTGAGCTCACCGTTTTTTCGTGAATTTGCAACGTCTAACCTCCCTCTTTTCCATAAGATCGCGGCGACCCGCTTGAAAATCGGCCATCCGCCAAATCACGGTCACCGATTTTGGAAATTTATTTTTCGAAATGTTTTCACTGATTCTGCGCCACTTAATCCCGCCCACCGCCTTCTCGCACGCCGATTTCGCCATGCTTGTCTGATAGATTTAAATCAGGAAGAGAACTGCGCGGTTCTCGCGGATTTTCGCGAGAGCCGTTTTTTTTGAAATATCGGGATCGCAGGGAGTAACGTAAGATACTTACTTCGAATTTCGCGTAACTCCCTGCTTTTGCAACGTCGCCTCCCGAAAATATCGTAAGACTCTTACGTTACTGAGGAAACGCTCATGGAACCGCTTACGGAAATTGTGGAGTTAGGTGTCTCAATCGGCAAGGAACAAACCCTCGGCCTGATCGCCAGAGGCTGTACTGCGGCACAAGCGGAGTACATACGCCAGATGAAAAAGTCGGAAGCCTACAAGAAACTCGGCCTTACTTGGGATCAATACTGCCCCAAGTTTCTCGGCATCAGTCGTGTCACTGCCGACCAGATCATCGCCCGTCTCGAGACCCTCGGCCAGGGCTATTTCCGCCTCAGGGAATTCCTCCGTATCTCACCCAAGATCTATCGCCGCATCCAAGCCGCCGTGCAGGGCGAGAGCATCGAGATCGATGGCGAAATGGTGCCCATCACCGCCGAAAACTCCGCCCGCATCCGCGCCGCCGTCCTGAAGATGCGGTCCGAGGTCGCCGCCACCAGGGAGCTTGCCGGGTTTCAAGCCAGCAGCTACGTCATCTCGACGCACCGCCGCATGGCCCTCTTTCTCGGCAACCTTGCCGGGCTGGCCCAAAGCAGCCATGCCAAACCCGAAGAAATCGACATGCTCGCCACTCTCGCCCGCAGTTCCGTCGAAAAGCTCACTCAGATCATCGAGCTCTGCGGGCGCCGCCGATAAATAACTCTTTTGTGTAGGCAGGCTTTAGCCGGCTGAAAGCCTGCCTACAAGACATCATTGCGCCCCGAGATGTGCTTAGGTTAGCGCGTATCGTGGAGAGCCAAGCTCTATTTTGCACTCGGGCTGTCATCGGCCTTCAGGTCGCCGAGAGCGTATTGAATCCCCGCCAGCATATGAGCGACAAAGGGCCGCAGGAAGTACACCTTCTCGTCGTGACCGTGTGCTTCATAGAACACCCGGCCATCGCCCACGCGCTGAATGTAGCTCAATGCGTAGTCGCCGTCAGTACGCCTGGTGGCTGCCGGCTCTTTGGCTTTGTCTTCAGCGCTCATTTTGGCGTAGTTGATGCTGGTGAGAACATGCACCCGCTTTCGGCTGAATGAGTCTTGTGCAAACGTGTACGTCTCGTCCACGATTTCGAAACCGCGCGCCGCCAACATAGCGGTCAGGGGACTGTTTGGATCGTCCACCTTAACAGGGATCAGGGTCGGGTAGGTCCAGTGGAACTTGAAGAACCCGCCGATCATTTGGTTGAACTCGGGCCACGTGCCGGTCGGCGTAGGGCTATTGGCATGGTAGCTGTCGGTAGCGGCGTGGATGCCGGCCAAACCTTTGCCGCCTTTGACAAAGTCAAGGAGCGCCCGCCGGCGAAGGTCCGTGGCAGCCTTGTCGTTCGGGTTATCCAGAAATTCGCCGGTGGTGCTGGAAAGGAAGATGGCGTCGTATTGCTTCAGGTTTTCAGGCGTGATCGCGGCGGCGTCGTAGGTGATGGTAGTCATCCAGGCGCCGGTCTTGTCTCCCAGGTATTCAACCATCTTCGCTGCCAGCGGGATGGACGTGTGCACCCAACCGACGGCGCGGCAGAGGACCAGCACATGGCGCAGGCCCTGAGGCGTGGCGTAGGGTTTGTCCGGCAGCGCGGCCATCATGGCCGAGATGTCGGCGGGATTGGCAAATTGTTTTTGCGGACAGCCCCGGCTGAAGCCCCCGGTAAATCCCTCGGCAGGGCAATTCCCGGGTTTCGCAGGAGCAACTGCCTGCTGTGCCAAACCCACAGAGCCGGTCCATACTACGGCGGCTAACGCCGCACCAATTCGAAATGCCTTCAGTTTCATAATCGGATGTTCTCCCGTGATCGCAGCCTCGCAAGACGTAATTATATCGCCCGTGCTGCATCTGGCCATCGCCTCCCGCCGCCGAGTCTGTCCGCGGCAGCTTCCAGGCGACAGGGGACGGCTTCCGTTCCGTCCTGGGCCGGGTCTCAGGAAAGCTGTATGTCGGCAGGACGTCTGCAAGGCGGCTTCGGCACGGAACGGGACCTGCACGGTGGCGGCAAACCCGATGTGCGGTTAGCAGGGAGTGCGGCTTCCTGCTGCAACTCGACCGCGGCGAGGGAAACGGGACGGATTGGGCCAGTAGGTCAAATCGGACCGCCCACAATGCTCAATCCTGGGGATAGCGATAGGATTGGCTCAGCGGGGCCCTGGCCGCCAACCTCGGCAGGTGGGAGATCCGCACGATCCTGGCGAAACAGGCAAGAGATGTCACCCGTGGTAGGGTTCTGGTTGCGATCGAGATCAAGATCCCAGAGGGCAAATCGTGGTGCCGACTAACGGAGGATCTCGACCCGGCAGGCTGCCGGAGCCGCTGTCCTCGAATCCGTCTGCGCGTTTGCGCGACGCGGCCACCAAAGAAGGCGAATGTCTCGAAACCGCTGTCGTAACCGTGTTCCCAGCCACGCCAGTGCTCCTTCGCGAGATCCTCCACGGTTTGAACTGGAGGATTCACGAGGCGCAGAGTGCCCGCGAGGTGGCGCAGTTCCTGTCTGTACATCGAGTGCCAGTGATTCTTTGTCATTGCTCTTTCGCCGACGGGAACTGGCGCGATCTGGTGGCCTGCATCTCCAACCTGCCGTGCCCTCCCCGGCTGGTTGTGACTTCCGAATTGGCCGACGATTTCCTCTGGGCCGAGGTCTTAAACCTGGGCGGATTTGACGTACTTGCCCAGCCATTCCGAGAGTCGGAGGTGGTGAGGACTCTGACCTCGGCGTTTCGCCAATGGACCGAGGAGGCCGCACGAGGGATTGGGCCACCCGCGCCTCGAAGCACCACCATCGAGTCATGAGTGGGGCATTCCCCTCCGGGCGGGCGCCCCTCCGCGACGCCTAATCATAACCTCACCCCCACCCCAATTACAGTCACCGCGTAAAAATACAATTCCGCATCCAGCGCCCGCTTGATGCTCTCCGCCTTGCGAAACCCATGCTGCTCTCCAGCGAACAGCAGATACCCCACGGGCGTGCCTTTCGCCCGCAGTGCCTCCACCATCAGCTCCGTCTGATTCGGAGGCACAACCTGGTCCTCATCCCCTTGAAAGAAAATCACCGGCGCCCCCAGCCGCTGCGCATGCGCCAGGGGCGACCGCTCGCGATACAGCTCTTCCTTCTCCGGATATGGTCCCACCAGCGAATCCAAATACCGCGACTCGAACTTGTGCGTGTCGAGCGCCAGCACGGCCAGGTCGCTCACCCCGTAGTGGCTGGCCCCGCCGCGAAAATAGTCGCGAAAGGTGAGCGCCGCTAGCGTGGTGTACCCGCCCGCGCTGCCCCCAGTGATGACGCTGCGCCGCGCGTCCACCAGCCCGGCCTCAGCCAGGTACCGCGCCCCGTTCACGCAATCGTCCACGTCCACGATCCCCCAGGTCCCCTCCAGGCGCTCCCGGTACGCCCACCCGTAGCCCGAGCTGCCACCGTAATTCACGTCCAGCACCGATATCCCCCGGCTGGTCCAGAACTGTATCCGCAAGTCCAGAATGCTCGACGCTGCGGAAGTCGGCCCGCCGTGGCACTTCACCACCAGCGGCGGCTTTTCATCCTCCGCCGCGGTATAGTCCGGATTGAATGCCGGATAGAATAGTCCGAACGCGGTGCGGTTCCCCTCGGTCGGAAACTCCAACTGCTCGACCCGCGTGAAATACTTCCTCACGCCCTCGTCATCGGCTACCGCCGTCGCTTTCCGCAATACTTCGGATCTGCCCGAACTCAAATCCATATGCACAATCGCCGCCGGCGACACGGCCGACCCCGCCCGAAACACAACCGCGTCACCCGCCGCCCGCACCGAGGAGAAATCGGTATACGGCGTGTCGATATCCGTGAGCACCCCCGAGTTCGTGTCCACCACCGCCAGCCTGCCCAAGCCCTTCGACACGTAGGAGCACACCAGCCGGCCATCGTCCACCAACGCGTAAGTAGACATGCCCAGCACCCACTGCGGCTGGCCGAACTCCGCCTCCATCGGCGCCAGCACGCGCGTATCCGGGGCGGAGAATTCCCGCCGATACAGGTTCCACCAGCCCGAGCGGTCCGAAACGAAATAAAGCGCCGAGCCGTCCGGGGCCCACTCCGGCTGAAAAATAGATTCGCGCGGGCCTCCCGCGATCTCGACGGGTTCGCCCGCCGGCGCGCCCGCCTCATCCAGCGCCTGCACGTAAAGCGTAGTCCCATCCCAGGGCATCCGCGGATGGTCCCACGCCAGGTACGCCAGCCGCCGGCCATTGGGGGAAAGACGCGGCGATGAAAAGAAATCATGCGCCGCTGCCAGCACCCGCTCGTTTTCCCTGACAGCTCCGCCGGCTTCCACGCTGACGATGGTATTGACTGGTTCCCGTCCTGCCGCACGGTGGTCTTCGCGCACGCCAATCCACCGGCGCCGCCGCTTGTCGATTACACCGTCTCCGTACCGGAAGTCATGCGCGGGTGTGAGCGGCGCCGGCTCGCCTCCCGGATCCAGCCGGTACAGCCTCCGGTCCACGTCGTGGGAGAAATACAGCGTACCGTCAGCCACCGTCCAGGCGCCGCCACCGTATTCATGGACTCGTGTGCGCGCGTTGAACGGCGCCGGAAGCACATCCCCGGCCCGCCGTACCACCACGCTCCGCCCGCCTTCCTGGGGACGCGATTCCAGCCAATACACGTCGTCCCCATCCATCCGCACCTCCGAAAGCCCAATGGATTGGGCCACGATCAAGTCCGATGTGATGGGAGATTTCCAAGATCCGTAGGCACTCTTCACACCACCGATTGTCGCGCACTGGTCGGCCAGTGCCCAGGGCTAAGGAAAGAGATGTGCAAATCTGATTCCATCAGTCTGACTATGGGCGCTCGCTAGCCAGCGAATCTTCTTCGATATCCGTTGCGCGCGGCTTGGGTTCGCGAGGTCATTGGGGCGTGCACAAAAGGCGAACTTGACTTCGCGCAGCGACCGGTGTTTGCTACCGGCCGAGCCTTCATTTCGTCGCCGCGGCGATCAGCCAGATGAAATTCAGCGAGCCGACCAGCAGGACGATCGACCCGGCCGCCAGGCCCCGGTCAACCAGATCAGCGCGAACAGTCCCACCGCCGTTGCCACCCCGGGGAAGCCTGGAAACAACATGCATTGAGCATACGTCAATCATGTGCTCCCCGCTTGCCCAACCAGGATCGTGCGTATCGTTGTCACTGGCGGTGTGAAGAGCGACAACTGATCCGGATCGGCGAATAGGGCGGCGTAGTCGTCGGGTGTGAACGCTCGCGCCAGCCGCGACGCGAACGTGTCGCGCAACAGACGCGCGTAGTGCTCGACGTCGTAGTCGCGGCGATCGATGCCGCCATCCTCCTCCACCACGCCGCCGGAACCGCTCTTGGTGCGATAGACCCGAACCCGGTCGCCGACGCTCCACGACGTGCGTCCGCTGGCGAGCATAGCTTCGTACGCCAACTCCCGCCGGTCCTCCCGAGTCTCGAGGTACCGCGCCGGCGTCTTGGTGAGCCGCACTTTGGAAGACACATCGCAGGTCGGCAACTCGCGCCGCCGGAGCGCGTCCAGGGCAGCGAGGTAGGCGTCGCGCACGCCGGCGGCATCGCCCGCCAGCAACCGGCCGATCGAGCGGCGCAGGAACGCCTCGCCGAACGGCTCCGCGCGGCTCGAACGAAACGCCACCCCGCGCAGGAGCAGCGTGCCGTCGTACGCCAGCAGCGCGTAGTTCTTCGGCTCGTGCGACAACATAGCCGCATATCTGCCGTCGAACTCGAGCTGCACCAGCGGCGGCAGCAGGGCGGCGACCTCGCCCACCACCCGCCGTTCGTCCGCCTCGCCCCACGCCTCGGGCACCGTGAAGTAGACTCCGTCGGTGTCGGCTTCGATCAGCGTCACCCGGCGGGCGGCCAGTTCACGGCACATCAGGTCGAGCGTTTCGCGTCCGCGGCGGGTCACCTCATTGGCCGCATGAACGTCCGCGAAGCGCGTCAGGTCGCCGCCTGCCGCAAGGTATCCGTACGCGGAGTTCACCACGAGCTTCATGGCCGCCGACATCGCCTCGTGCGCGTACCGCTCCGCCGATCCCGCTGGCGCCGATCGCGCGCTCGCCTTCGCGGCCAGCCGCTGCTCTACCAACCGGTCCACCAGCGCCAGCATCGCCCCCAGATGGTCGCGCGCCGGACCAATCCGGTACGCGCGCATCAGGGAAGGATACAGGCTGGCGACGTCCGCCTTCACCACTCGCCGCGCCACGCCGGTCGCGAACAGATGCAGGGCTGCGCCGCTGTGCGGCGTGCCGTCGCCCGGCTGGTGCGCGGGCAGCGCCATCCCGGCGCGGAGATACGCCCGCACCAGCAACGGATCGATCACGCCGGTGGCCGCTCCTGCATCCGCCAGCCGCTCATACCGCCGCGGCGCCATCCGCGCCAGCGCGAACGCGGCGCCGCCCAGCATCCGCGCCAGCGCGGCGACCTCCTCGACATCCGCGGTGGCGTAGCGGCGCACGCGGGCCGGGTCGCGGCGGTATACCGCGTAAATCCGATCGCCGCGGATATACTCGCGATCCGGGCCGGCGATGCCCAGGTGCCGCGCCACCGCTTTGAGCCCATGATCGGGCAGGTCGCGGGTCGCGAAGTCGTAGC
>Ga0116221_1002439_pt1 | contig 12076 bp, 10 predicted proteins | sample Sb_taG_5_FD_88965 | JGI IMG/M metagenome (GOLD analysis project Ga0116221, IMG submission 88965) | Peat soil microbial communities from Weissenstadt, Germany - Sb_50d_8_FC metaG | ecosystem: Environmental > Terrestrial > Soil > Wetlands > Peat | place: Germany: Weissenstadt | collected 2010-09-21 | reverse complement strand
TCTGCCAGAACTGAGGCAGGAAGATCGACCGCAATTGTCTCACCTGTTTACTGCGAGCGAACGTCAAATTGCGTTGCCGGAGCCTTTGTTATCCGAGCCTGAACACTATCTCGACGAGCAAGGTGTCGAAGCACCCTCTCAGGCTCTGATAAAGTCGCGGGAAGACCTCGCCTGGACTTCTGGCGCCAAGGCCCAGGATTTACTGGAATCGCTGGCGGCCATACGTACGCCAAGCGCATTCTTACGCTTCTGGAACTCGCGTCGCGGCGATTTTTATCTTGCGGTCGCGGTCATTTTGGTTGTAATTGTTTTGGGCTGGGGAATCTTGTCGAACCACTCGGGGAGCGCCGGCGACGGCGGAGCTGTTACTACCAGGAGCGCGACTCGGGCAAAGCGTCCCGCTCCTGACGCCGACCTTTCTGCCTTCGACAGATTCCTCATCGCTCTCGGTCTGGCTGATCCGCCTGAAGCCCCGGAATACAAGGGTAATCCCGATACTCAGGTGTGGGTTGACCTGAACACGGCGCTGTATTATTGCCCCGGTTCCGATCTTTATGAAAAGACCGCGAAAGGCAAGCTGGCCAGCCAGCGCGACGCGCAATTAGATCAGTTCGAACCCGCCTCGCGTAAGGCTTGTGACTGATTGCGGCGCGCTGAGAGCGGCAAACAGGCACCTCCGCTCGGCCGGATTTGACAACCTTCTTTCCTGGGAGTGCAATCATACCTATCCCGGAGATGCGAGTGCCCAACCCTACGGAAGAATCTGACCAGAACGCGTTACCGGATCCTGAGTTGAATCCGCTTTTGAATCCGCTGCTGGCAGCTCACATGGGACGATGGGCGGAAGTTTATTTCACCACTCCACCCGAGAGACGCGGACAAGCAATCGCTGATCTGCTCAAGGAGCTGGAGAGTACTTCTCCGCCGCAGCCCGATTCTCAGGTTCTCGTCGACGAAACATTGGTGCAGACGGAAACGAGGCAGACGGAAACAGAGAAGCTGCTGGCTACAGAGACGTTGAGCGAGACAGAAACGGAGGCAACGCAAGCGCCAGATTCGCCGCCAGCAACTTTGGAATCGGTGTGCATTTGCAGTGTGTGTGGGCATAGCAATCGAGAAGAACAAAGATTTTGCGGCATGTGCGGCTCTCGACTGGAGGCGACGTCAGAAGAGCGCATCTCCGAAATCGATGAATTCCGGCCGAGTATACGAGCGATTGCGGATGATCCTCTGCCGTCTTTCCGTGCAGACTCCCTCGATCCCGCAATCGAGGCCGATTATCGCTTTGCCGCTCCTGCCGAAAAAAACGAAAGTAAAAACGAAAGTAATGAACCAGCTTGGCCGCGGGCGAGCAATCATTCACCAAACGATATTCCGCATTTTCGTAACGAGGCTCCGCGTTTCGCTCAACATGTTCCGCGTTTCGCTGATGACGCTCCAAGTAGCACAGCGGAACGCGGCGGGGTTCCCCATCGCTACCGGCTCTACGTGGGAGTGGGGCTGGCCATCCTTCTCGCTGCACTGATTTATATGGCACGCCGTGGGACGGGAGCGCTCTCAGATGCCGCGCAGTCACCGCCTTCCCGGGTAATTCCCGCTGCGCAACCTGGATCGGCAACACCTGGACCGGCACCCCCCGAACCGGCGGCTGCAACGGGCAGCGCCGGAGGTGCAGAAAAAACAGGTGCAGAAAAAACAGTAGACAGGACTCAAGAACCGCTCAACCCGATGGTCCCTGCCGCTAAACCGGCTAACTCACGCAAACGAGCAATCTCTGCACCGGCGGCGCCGGGGATCGCCCCGATGAATGGAAGCTCCTCCTCCGCGTCTGCTGAGTTTAGCGGCGCTGACGACCTGGCTATGGCAGAAAAATACCTGAACGGCAATCAGGGTAGAGCTCGCGATAGCAAGGAGGCGGTACAGCTGCTTTGGAAGGCTGTAGGAAAAGGGAATCCTGCGGCCACGATTGTTTTATCTGATTTGTACCTTCGAGGGGATGGCGTTCCGAAGAGCTGCGACCAAGCCCGCCTATTGCTCGATGCGGCCGCTCGAAAAGGTGTGAAGTCTGCCGCGGATCGTCTACGTAACTTGCAAGCTTTCGGTTGTCAGTGAAGCGGGCTGCAGGAAATCCTCCTGCAGCCCGTCTGCGAGGGTCACGGGGTATACGTTTCAGGCGGGAAGTTCCGGCTCCTGTCGTCGCGATTCATACCATAGGGCAAGCTCTACGCGGTTCCAGAGTCCGAGCTTGTCGTAAATCACACGAAGATAATTCTTCACGACGTGTTCCGTGGTGCCGATGGCATCGGCCACGTCGCGGTTCTTCAAGCCCTGTGCGACGAGCTCGATGACGCGGTGTTCACGCTGGTTGGGGGTACGGGATCCATAGCGTTCGTTTGCAAACATAATTGCCTCCTGTATAAAAGGGTGGCGAGCTTCACTCGCTTGATTCCGCCGGTGATTCCAAAACGGAGAAACAGCCGGTTAAAATGAGCCTTCACAGTTCTTCGTGCCATCTTTAGTTGGGAGGCAATCTCAGCGTTGTCGCAGCCTTGCAGGAGCAACTCGACTATTTGCTGTTCGCGCGGTCCTAGTCGAACGGACTGCTCATTCATCACTAGCCCCCTGGATGGATTCGCCTAAAACTACAGAACCGCTTACAACTGGGATGTTACGCATTGCTTAGCATCCAGAATGCCACTTTGAGACGAAAAGGGATGTGACTTAAGAACACCCATTTCCACAGGCACTTACGGGGATTTCCAGGCTCTTCAAAAAGCACGGTGGGCCTGTAGAGAGCGACCGGGGGAGGGTGCGTTTTCGCCCTTCTGGTCGACGCCGCAGTGCGAAAACTGCGTAAATTCAGCCACTTTCGCATCGGAAGCCGATTACACCGTGACGGGCTCCGAATTTCATTTGGTAAGGTTCCGTCGACTGGGGGCTGTGCAGCGGCCGCAATCAGTTTTTTTGGACGAGGGAGCGATGCACAACCAAGTTCGCCCACTCAGGTGAATACCCTATGTGAAATTTGCTAGGCTCGTGGAGTGGCTTTGAACAATTTACATGATCTATTTTGACAGGCCTGAACTCACCATTCGGTGAGCACGCAGGAAGCCACTCTCGTAACCCAGGTTATGAGCCCGCGAGATATGGATCAGGTGCGCACAAAGTGCTCTACACTGTTGCCCAAACGATGAAATTCCTCAGATCACACCCTCAAGATCAAGCTGGCAGGAATCTCCCGCTCCAGGCGACTCTCCAGCTCCCAGTGATCGCGAAAAAAGTTTCCGATGCCTTCCCACTCGCCCAAGGGTTTCCACGATGATCCGGCTTCTGAGCGTGGTTGGGGCGCGTCCCAACTTCATGAAAATCGCACCCATTCTCAGTGAGCTGAATAAGTTTGCCGATGTTGAACACTGCCTGGTGCACACGGGTCAGCACTACGATGAACTCCTCTCGAGCAATTTCTTCGCGGACCTGGGTCTGCCCGAGCCGGACGTAAATCTCCAGACCGGCTCCAGCAGCCACGCGGTGCAGACCGCAGAAATCATGACGCGCATCGAACCGGTTTTGCTCGACTACAAACCACAGATGGTTCTCGTCGTTGGCGACGTGAATTCCACGATCGCTGCAGCGCTCACTGCCGTCAAGTTAGGAATCGAGGTGGCTCATATCGAAGCCGGGCTGCGTAGCTTCGACATGACCATGCCGGAAGAAATAAACCGCAAGCTCACGGACGCCATCTCTACTTTGCTTTTTGCCACCGAACAAAGCGGGATCGACAATCTAAGAAATGAAGGTGTGCCGACAGAGAAAATTTTTCTTGTTGGCAACGTCATGATCGATTGCCTGCTTCGTCATCGCGAACTTGCTGCAAAGTCGCCGATTCTCGACCGGCTGGGCGTGAGTCAGAATGGTTCTACCTCTCTTCCTTATGCCGTGCTCACGCTGCACCGGCCATCGAACGTCGACGACCCTAAAATCCTGCACGGCATTCTGAACGCAGTCAACGCCCTGGCCGACGATTTTCCCGTCTTCTTTCCCATTCATCCCCGCACGCGGAAAAACATCGAGGCTTTTGGCTTGTCGCGATACCTGGTCAATACGGAAGGGGCAACTCGCAGTGGGATCAGGGCCATTGATCCGCTCGGGTATCTTGATTTCCTTTCGCTGAATGACCATGCGATGCTTGTGCTCACTGACTCTGGAGGTGTACAAGAGGAAACCACGGTCCTCGGCATTCCCTGCCTCACGCTGCGTGAGAACACGGAACGCCCTGCTACCGTGGACCACGGGTCGAATCACCTCGTCGGAGTGGATTCGGATCGCATTCTCGCGGCCGCTCGATCCATCTTGCAGAAACCTGTGCGGCCGTTCCAGTGTCCGCCCCTATGGGATGGTAAAGCGGCTTCAAGGATCGTGGCGATCCTCCTCGATCATCTTCAGCACGATACCTCTGGGTAGAGAAACCCAATATAATTCCCGCTCGGCCGGCTTCCACGCAGGGTACGGCCGATCGGGGGCGGTTTGCGAGTTCTTGATTTAGGTTGCGGACCGGCGCGAGACCTGGCTTCATGGGGAGTCAGCCCCTGCGGTGAGATGTTTATTGCAGAGGCAAATACTGAGAGCGTGTTCCTTGCCGCTGCTTAGCGCCGGTTCTCGAGGCGCGGATTGCTCCCCGTCGCTTCCGCATCTTTAACCAAGCAACCAGATAGGAATCGGCTTCGGGGCTTGGATTTTCACCGCACTTTTCCACTACACTGGTTGGCACAGTGATAGTTTCCGTCGTTATGCCGGTGTACAACGAACGTGCCACGCTGCGGCAAGTGGTGGCAAGAGTGCTTGCCGTCCCGCTGGAAGTCGAATTAATATGCGTGGACGATGGATCGACCGACGGATCGCGGGAGATCCTTGCACAACTGCAGGAGGAGCATCCCCAGCTCCGAACTTTCCTTCAGCCCAGGAACATGGGGAAAGGCGCGGCCCTCCATCGGGGCATCCGCGCAGCCACGGGAGACTTCGTGATCATCCAGGACGCCGATCTCGAGTATGATCCGGCGGAATATACCGTGCTGCTGGAACCGCTGACACAGGGGCAGGCCGATGTGGTTTATGGCTCTCGATTTCTTTCTGCGCGTCCGCATCGCGTGCTCTACTTTTGGCATTCCGTCGGCAACTGGATTCTTACCATGCTCTCCAACGCGCTTACCAACATAAACCTCAGCGATATGGAGACTTGCTACAAGGCTTTTCGGCGCGAGGTTATTCAGTCCATTCCTCTGGAAGAAAAACGCTTCGGATTTGAGCCCGAAATTACTGTAAAAATCGCCAAGCGAAAGTTGCGTATCTTCGAAGTGGGTATCAGCTACTGGGGCCGTACCTATGAGGAAGGCAAGAAAATTCAGTGGAGGGATGGAGTGCGCGCGCTCTGGTGCTTGGTGAAGTATTGTGTTACTGAACCCGCGGTTGCGCACCATGCAGCGAAGACGCCGGCTGACCCTGAAGCACTGACCCCTGGTCCTTCCGGCCATTTGCCCCCTGCGGAATAGGGTCCGACTGATTGTCTGGCCGCCCTTCGCGGTGGGGTACTCGAATTTTGACCGAAGGCGTTGGAACTTAAAGATGACCCTGCGCTTCCAGTTCTGTTTGATTCCCAAACCACTGTAAGACGTGATGTAACAATGACGGCCCGCCCACAACCCAAGCCTGAGCGAAGCGGATGAGCCACGGCATGAACATCACCGAGGCGGATTTTGAGATCGACGAACCTCTCGCGCTACCCGACAATGAAGTGCAACTGTGGCGAGTCGATCTGGAGGCAGTAGGTATCAACGAATCTCGCTGGTTGAAGCTTCTTTCCAGCGACGAATCAGCGCGCGCCTTCCGCTTTCACTTTCCACGCGATCGGTACTCTTTCGCTGCCTCGCGAGCCATCTTGAGAATGATCCTTGCAGGTTATCTGGCGACGGATCCCGGCGCTTTGACCTTTTCGTACTCCAACAAGGGAAAACCTTCCCTGGGGTCGGCGTACGCGGACAGTGACCTTCAATTCAATATTTCTCACTCCGGTGGAATCGCACTGTTTGCGTTTACACGGCAGCGAAAGATCGGCGTCGACGTGGAACAAGTTCGCCGCGATTTTGAAGTAGAAGCTCTCGCCCACCGATATTTCTCCGCTTGCGAACAAACGCAACTTGCCGCGCTATCCGCCGACGAAAGAGTTGACGCCTTCTTCCGTTGCTGGACCCGCAAAGAAGCCTACATCAAAGCAACCGGGGACGGATTGTCGCTTCCGCTGAGCCAGTTCGACGTATCTCTAGAAATAGGGGAGGCCAACGCGCTGCTCGCGACTCGGCCCGATGGATCGGAAGCCAGCCGCTGGCTTCTTCAGGAGATACCATCAACTCAGGGATACATCGCCGCCGTTTGCGTCCGCGGTCAACATTGGAAACTGAAAACATGGATAGAGTAAGGCGCGCCCCTTTTTCACCGAGGGAATTGATCTCGCCATTGTCGCAATTGTTTTCACTTCTAACACCGAATCGCAGAAACCCTCGGTTAACATTTCGGAAAGCATTGCATTTCATTTACTTAGAAGGACAATCTTGTTCCACTGAAGGCCTGACAATTGCTGGACACTTTTGTGACTGATGAAACGAAATCCGGCATTCTGTTGACCTGAAAAGTGTTACTCTGTTAGGTAACTCTTCGGGGCGTTCCTCTCCCTTTAGGAAATCCGCAATTGGCCGGCTTCCCCGTGGCCCAAAATATAACTTGGAGGCAATCTAGGCAAAGATGATAAGTCTACTAGAGAATCAAAGCGCAGTGCTTAAGGAGGCTTCACACTTGACAGCGTCGACCAGCCATCTCATCCCTCCGCACGGTGGAGAACTTGTACAACTGATCGCTCAGTCGGAAAGAACCGCGGAATTAAAATCCCATTCTAAAGAGTGGCCCTCGTGGGACCTAACCGGTCGCCAGCTTTGCGATCTCGAACTGCTGCTCACCGGCGGCTTTTCTCCACTACGCGGATTCATGACGCGCGCCGATTACGAAGGCGTTTGCCACAACATGCGTCTTACCGATGGAACGTTATGGCCGATGCCCGTTACCTTGGACGTGACCGAGGAATTTGCCAAGAAACTCACGCCGGGGACGAGCAAAATAGCGCTGCGCGATCCGGAAGGCGTGATGTTGGCCGTGTTGCATGTGGAACAAGTCTGGCAACCCGACCGCAAGGCTGAGGCCCAGGCAGTCTTCGGCAGCACCAGCGCCGCCCATCCCGGCGCGGATTATGCCATCAACAAGTCGAATCCCTGGTACGTCGGCGGAACCCTCGAGGGAACACAGATTCCCTCCCACTATGATTTTCGTAATCTGCGTTTAACACCGGCCGAGTTGCGTGCCGAATTTGCGCGTGTGGGTTGGCGCCGCATCGTCGCCTTTCAAACTCGCAATCCCATGCACCGCGCTCACGTTGAACTTGCCTTCCGAGCCGCCAAACAAGTCGAGGCCAGTCTGCTGATTCATCCCGTCGTGGGCATGACTAAGCCCGGCGATGTGGATTATTACACTCGAGTGCGCTGTTATCAGTTGCTGCTTCCGAAATTCCCGCAGTCTACGGCGAAACTTTCCCTGTTGCCGCTTGCCATGCGCATGGGCGGACCACGCGAGGCCATTTGGCACGCGCTCATCCGCAAGAATCATGGCTGCAGTCACTTCATCGTCGGCCGCGATCACGCGGGCCCCGGCAAAGACACCGACGGCAAGGCCTTCTACGGACCTTATGAAGCGCAAGAGGTTTTCAAGAAGCATGAAGCTGACATCGGCGTCACCATGGTGCCTTTCAACATGATGGTCTACCTCGAGGATCAGGACAAATACGTTCCCGATGACGAGGTGAAGAAGGGCGATCGCGTGCTCAACATCTCCGGCACCGAACTGCGCGAGCGTCTGAACGAAGGCCGCGAGATTCCAGCATGGTTCACCTATCCCGAAGTGGTGGCGGAGTTGCGCCGCAGTTTCCCACCTCGCAACAAGCAAGGTGTGACCATCTTCTTCACTGGCCTCTCCGGCTCCGGCAAATCGACGATTGCCAATGTATTGATGACGAAGTTCTTGGAGACCGGTGGACGTCCCGTCACGCTGCTCGACGGCGATCTGGTGCGCAAGCATCTTTCTTCTGAACTGGGATTCTCCAAGGAGCATCGCGACATCAACATCCGCCGCATCGGCTACGTTGCTTCGGAAATTACCAAGAATGGCGGCATCGCTATTTGCGCGCCCATCGCGCCTTACGACGCAACCCGCAAACATGTACGCCAGATGATTGAGCCTTACGGTGGATTCATTCTGGTGCACATTGCCACTTCGGTGGATGTCTGCGAGCAACGCGATCGCAAAGGTCTGTATGCCAAGGCGCGCGCGGGAATTCTCAAGGAATTCACAGGAATCTCGGATCCCTACGAAGTTCCACCCGATGCTGACGTCACCATCAACACGGGTGAACTATCCGCCGAGGAAGCGGCGCAGGAGATTATTCTCCACCTTGAACGGGAAGGCTTCATCGGAACCGATGCGGAGTCGGTTTAAACCGCGTCGGTTGTCCCGGCAGTTGATACGAGGCTGACACCGTTATTGTCATGGATCTGCTGATCAAGAGCCTGGTGGGGTTCGGAGTCGGGACCCTCATCGGAATGACGGGAGTCGGGGGCGGCGTTCTGTTGCTCCCGATCCTGATTTTCGGTTTGGGCGTGGCGCCCATGCGCGCCGTGGGCTCGGACGCGCTCTTCAATTTTCTTACCAAGATCGGCGCCAGCATCGTTCACCTGCGCAAAGGAACGGTTCGGCGCAAAGTAGTTCTAGCACTTGCGGTCGGCAGCGCTCCGGGCTCGTATCTGGGCGTGAGTTTTCTGGTTCACCTGCGAAACGTGTACGGCAACGGCGTAAATCATTTCATCACGGTCGCGGTTGGAGTCTTGCTGATATGCATTCCCACTTTTTTGTTCTTCCAGAAGAAGATTGAGGACCGGGCGGCGGTACGGCCGCCGACCATGAAATCGTTTGCGTGGATGGCTCTGATCGGACTGGTCGCCGGATTTTTGGTAGGCATCACTTCGGTCGGATCGGGCAGCATTGTCATGATGATGCTCCTGCTCTTCTACAGTTTTCAGCCGAAGGTCATGGTCGGCACCGATATCGTTCACGCCCTGCTTCTCACGGGCGTGACCAGCCTTCTCCATTTCCGGTTGCACAATGTCGATACTCATCTTGTAGGTGCACTCTTGCTGGGTTCGGTACCCGGAGGACTTCTGGGTTCATACTTGAGCACGCGGGTACCGGTTCCGTGGCTTAGACGTATTCTTTGCGCGGTATTGCTGGCCACAGGCGCGCGCATGTTAATGGCTTGAAAAACAGTTCTCAGTCCCCAGTACTCAGTTCGCCGTAAATGCGCATGACGGAAACTGAGAGCCGGGAACTGACAACTTATTTGAAGAGAGATTATGAGCTCAAATTCTTACGCACCGATTCTGCAACGCATTCATTCCGCCCTCGAAGCCTCCCGCGCAGTTTTTGCCCGCTTCACTCCGGGGGCGATTGAAACGGAATACAAAATCGGACATGATCCTGTGACGGAAGCTGATCGTGCCCTCGATGCCGTTCTGCGCAAAGAACTGCTGCGTGAGGGAGAAGGCTGGCTTTCGGAAGAGAGCGTGGATGATCCCATCCGTTTGCAGCGCTCGCGGGTTTGGGTGGTCGATCCCCTCGACGGCACCCGGGAATTCGTTAAAGGAATTCCGGAGTTCTGCGTTTCCATCGGGTTCGTCGAGAACGGCCGCCCCGTGGCCGGTGGAATCTTCAATCCAGCAACCGATGAAACTTTCCTGGGCTCGATCGATTCCGGCGTCATGTACAACAGCCTGCCTTCCCAACCCAGCCAGCGCAAAACTCTGGAGGGCGCGTTAGTCCTCGCCAGCCGCAGCGAAGTCAAGCGTGGCGAGTGGAAACCTTTCGAGAACGCCGCCTTTACCGTTCGCCCTATGGGCTCGGTGGCGTATAAGCTGGCGTTGGTTTCAGCCGGACTGGCAGATATTACTTTCACTCTGACTCCCAAGAACGAGTGGGATGTGGTGGCAGGAGCAGCCCTGGTGATGAGCGCAGGTGGCTTTGTCGGTACCCTGGAGAAAACCGAACTAATCGCCAATCGCCGCGATCCGCTGCTCTCAGGCTTGCTGGCAAGCGGGCCCTTTTTGAAAGGCAAATTGCTCGCCCTGGTAGAACCATACATCCGGCTAGCCGAAACAAGACTGTGAAAGCTTTATTGCTGGGCTATTACGGACTGAAGAATCTGGGCGACGAGATGATGTTGTTCTGTCTCCGTCGTCAGTTGGAAGAACGCGGATTCCGGCTGACCGTTCTGTCCGAGCAGCCGCAGGAAGTGGAAAAACTTCATCATCTTCCCGCAGTGCAGAATTGCCCACTCCTGGGTCAGTGGGCCTGGCGCTTTGCCTGGTTCAAAGGTGGAGCTGCCCGCGTGATCCGGGCACTGGCTGAGAACGACGCCCTCGTGATCGGTGGCGGTGACCTCATTCGCGATGACCTCGGCTGGCGGATCTTTTCCTTTACGATGGAGAAGCTCATCCTGGCGATTCTCTTGGGCAAGAAGGTCTATCTGTTGAACGTGGGATTGGGAGCACCTCGCACCTGGTACGGTCGCTTTCTTCTGCGCTGGGCACTCCCCCGCTGCGAGGAAATTGTCGTGCGTGATCCCCGATCATTAGCCATCTGCCGGCAAATGTCAGCCCTGAAAGCCAGGTTCGCTCCAGATATCGTGCTTTCTCTACCCGAATTGATTGATGAAAAGCCAACCCCCTCTCCCGCGAATATCGATCGTCCCTACGTGCTCGTCTGTTTGCGGGCAGACCCGAACGCATTCCATTTCTATGATTTCAACCCGGACAGGGTCAAGAATTTTGCCGTGATCCTGGATGCGCTCATCGAACAGCACGGCGTGGACGTTGTGTTCACGCCGTTTCAGCAGATCTCAGGGACCGGTTTTGACGACAACAGCATGCATCGGCAAGTCGAAAAAGAGATGAAGCATCAGGCGCGGATCGAGATCCTTCCTTGGACTGACGATTTTCGACGGATCTGTAACCGCTTCCGAAATGCCCGGGGCGTGATCTGCATGCGGCTGCATGCTGCCGTTCTGGCGGTCGCCTACGCGCGTCCCTGCATCCTGATGCCTTTGGATCACAAGCTTCAACAGTTTGCTGCCGTCATGAATCTGCCCCACCTGGTCGAGGTGGTAACACTAGATCAGTCAGCATCCGTCTATGCTTTGATCGAGAACGCCTTAGGCAAGCCGGACTGACAACATTGGCTCCGCACCCAGCTATGAGATCCTCGAAAACGCGCCGGGAGAAGATACGCGGACACTGCTAGACTTGATGGAGCTTTCTCTCAATGATTTACGGAATCAAAGTTATTTTCAAATATCTGCTAGGGACCGATATTGCAGACCGCAACTTGGCGGTATATCCAGACGACACTTTTGTGGTTTCGTATCCGCGTTCCGGCAATACCTGGACTCGTTTTCTCATCGCGAACCTGGTTTTCCCATCAGAAAGCGTAACTTTCACGAACATTGAGCGCCTGATCCCGGATACATCTTCGCAGTCCAGCCGTGCGCTGAAACGCACACCCCGGCCACGGATTATCAAGAGTCATACGTACTTCGATCCGCGTTACCCCCGCGTGCTCTACATTGTGCGCGACCCTCGCGACCTGGTGCTGTCCTATTACAACTTTCAGAGAAAATACCGGCAGCTTGCGGACGATTATCCGCTCGCCGACTACGTGGGCGATTTTGTCAACGGCAGGCTGATCTCGTCTGGTTGGGGCAGTTGGGGTGAAAACGTGGCGAGTTGGATTTACACTCGCCAGCACCATGGCAGCTTCCTGCTTCTGCGCTATGAAGACATGAAGAGTGACACCGAACGGGAGCTCTAGCGAATCGCAGCTTTTCTGGGCTTGAAACCCACGCCGGAGCGGTTGCGGCAAGCCATCGAAGCCAGTT
>Ga0116221_1002435_pt1 | contig 12082 bp, 7 predicted proteins | sample Sb_taG_5_FD_88965 | JGI IMG/M metagenome (GOLD analysis project Ga0116221, IMG submission 88965) | Peat soil microbial communities from Weissenstadt, Germany - Sb_50d_8_FC metaG | ecosystem: Environmental > Terrestrial > Soil > Wetlands > Peat | place: Germany: Weissenstadt | collected 2010-09-21 | reverse complement strand
GCCTATTGGCTTCGTCGTCGTTGATGAACCGCTCGTTCACCGGGTCCCACTCCAGCTTGCGCTGCAACTGGAACCCAACGTTCCCCAGGATGCACAGCGAGGCCACACGGTGTCCCGCCTCCATGGCCATGATCGGCTTCTCGCGCGTGCGCACGCACTGCTCGAAGTTCTCGTTGTGTCCGGGGCTGCGAGGCACCTTGCCGCAGTCGCATTGCGAGGAGAAGTCTTTCACCTTCTGGTCGGTCGCGGTGCTGGCGCCATCGCCGTTAGTGACCGTGAGTCTCCCCTTGTCGCCCCAGTACACGGCTCCGTAGCGCGCCTGGATTTCGGTGGAAGGCGTGCCCGGCTGGGCCCACACCAGCGTCCAGTCCGGGTTCTTGAACTCGTAGGTCACCTCCATGGTGACTGCCGAATCGTACATGCCGTCGCGCGGCGGCTCGCCCTTGGCGTCGATGCTCACCGGCCCGGTATTGTCGGTGCCCATGATCCAGCTCGCGATGCTCATGATGTGCGCGCCGCGATCGCGGATCTGGCCTCCCCCGAAGTCTATCAGCCAGCGGAAGGAGCCGTGGGTATGCTTCGAATTGTAGGGAAGCCAGCGTGCGGGTCCCACCCACAGGTCGTAATCGATCTCGGGCGGCGGATCGCCGTCCGGGGTCCAATCGCCCACCGGACTGGCGTAGTGCCAGCAGGTCACCTTCTGGACGGTGCCGAGTTGGCCGGCACGAATGTAATTGGCCGCCTGCCACGCGGCCACTTGCGAGCGGCCTTGCGAGCCGACCTGCACCACGCTCCCATAGCGGTCAGCCGCCGTGACCATGGCCCGGCCCTCCTCGATCGTGTTGCAGGCAGGCTTCTCGCAGTAGACGTCTTTGCCGGCCTGGCAGGCCATGATGGTCATCAGCGCGTGCCAGTGGTCGGGCGTGGCGATATAGACCGCATCCACGTCCTTGTCCTCGAGGAGCCGCCGGAAGTCCCGATAGGTCTTTGGCCTGCCCCCAACGCGCGTCGCCGCGTCATCCAGGTGCTTCGCGTCCACGTCGCACAGGGCCACCGAGAGCGCCGGACTTCTCAGCCCCTTGCCGTCGCCGCCTTGTCCAGGCGTGGGTGGAAGCGCCTTGCCGAGGTCTGCCTCGGGCCGCAGGTGCGTCCGCCCGCGCCCGCCGATTCCGATATGCCCCAGCCGCAGCGTGTCGCTCGGAGCCGGTTGCCCCTGACCCAGCACTCGTCGCGGCACGATGTCGAACAGAAATGCTCCGCCCGCCGCGGCGGAAGACTTCAGAAGATCTCTTCGCCTCATGGATGGTTCCTTTCTCAAATGGTCCGCAGCAGCTCCCGAGTATGCCGCACGCACACTTCAAGGTCTTCGCATTGTTGCCGGCCGGGGTCTTTTCCCGGTGGCACGGGAATCGCCGGAGTCGGCTTCCCTCGCTCCGCCAGCGCGAAAAAGCGGCTGAATTCCCAAGCCGGCATCTTACGGTAGTTGTCCCAGAACTTGGGGTCGAAGACGCCGAATATGCGGGGCTGCCTCGAAACCAGGTTCTCAAAAATGAGCGGCACGCCGGGTCGCATCGCAATGAACTTCTTGATCCACCCGTCGATGTCCACGTTGCCGTCACCCATGTTAACCCATCGCACCGCAATACCCTCCGGCACGCGCCACACGGCGCTGTCCCGAAGGTGCGAGGTTTCGGCATAAGGCCCCAGCATTTCGAGCGTCATGTGCGGATCTTCCAGCATCCACACGGGGTTGGCTGAATCCAGGCAAATGCCGAGGATATCTCTGCCCGCCGCCTCCACGAGAGCCTTGAGCTCGCGAGCCTGAAGGTCCCCACCGTGGTTCTCCACGGCAAGTTTGACGCCCGAGTCCAGGATGCGGGAACGCATTCCGCGCACGGCGCGCAGCATGTTCTCGATATGCATGTCGATCTCAGGGCGCTCGGTCCCGCTGCCCAGGACACACCGCATCGAGCGGGCGCCGAAGATCTGCGAGGCTCTCAAAGCAGGGGCCACCTGCTCTTCGACGGTGCCCAGACTGGCATTGAACGATTTCGAACTGGGACAGACCGATCCATGCGCAAGGATCAGCCGGATGCCCAGTTTATCGGCATGCGCGCGGACCTGTTTCACGGCGGATTCGTCGAGCAGCACGTCGCGCGGCAGGGAGATCATGGCGTGACGGAGGTCGATTTTGGACAGGTAATCGAGGAACTCGGCCGGCGTCCATTTCATTTGGCTGACGCTGCCCTGGATGGCACCAAGTTCCACTTCTGAGCGTTGCGCTGAAGCCAAGGTCTGGGCCGCCACAACTCCGGCGCCAGCCAGGAAAGTCCTTCTGTTGATCGGCATCGTAAACTCCCTTAGAACCGGAACCGCAGAGAGTTGCATCACAGCCTGGGGTTCCGGGCAGCGGTGGCATGTGCCCGAACTGGCCGTTGGTGGGGACTCGGTTCGGGTCGAATGGCGCCGCATTGTTGTTTCAATCGATCTCCTAATCTTGGAGGGTGAATGAGTCTTTATGCGCTCCCCGTTTCAGAAGGTTAGCTTTAGCGCCCCTTGCATGATTCTGGCAGGATAAGTGGCGCTGATGACGCCCGCGCTGCTCGAACCGATGGAAGCGCCGGGATTGTTAAAGTTGACGTGATTGAACGTGTTGAACATTTCCCCACGGAATTGGAGATGCAATTTTTCCCGGATACGGAAGGTGCGGTGTATGCCCAGATCCAGGTTGAAATAACCCGGTCCGACCAGAATGCCATTGCCAGCATTCCCGAAGGTGTATTGCGCCGGCGCGGAGAACGCCGCGACATTGAACCAATGAGTAATTGTTTGTTGGCCCGTCGGCAGATTGGGGGTGCCGTTGAGGTTCGGACGCTCCGTAGGGGCGACCGTACCGGTGACCCCGGAAGGGAGCGAGTTTGACACCGAAGATGCCAAGGAAGGCGTGAAGTGCAAGCCGGTATATTTGGTCCAAATCCCGGTGAGGTCCCAACCCCCGACGATATGGGACAACACACCCTTGGTGACAAACTGGCGGCCGCCGCCGAACGGCAATTCGTAAACGTGATTGATCACGAGCATATGGTCCCGGTCGTCAGCCGTATTGCCCCACTCGCATTTATAGCATTGGCTGTTCTGCGGCCTCGAAAAGTCCGCCATGTTATGGGACCAAGTCCAAGCCAAGGACCCCGTTAAACCATGGCTATAGCGCTTGGTAACTTTCACCTGCATGCCATTATATTTGCCCTGTCCCATGGCCGGCCGATAGTCGATCTCCGCGAGCGCGGGATTGATGTTGTACAGCGGGCGCCGGGGACCGTAGGCGCCTGGGCCCGGGACGGCTTGGTTCGCGACGATAGCCTGAATCAAGTGGTCGGTGACGGTCCGGACGTATCCGACGTCCAACAGCAGGTTGGGAATCAGTTCCCGCTGGAAGTCGCCCGACATCTGTATCGCAACGGCGTTCTTCATGTTGGAAGGTTCCCCCTCGTAGATGCCGGTCAACGCCGCCGAATTACTCAGATTGGGTTGGACAAGGGGCGGTACGCCTTGGGAAAGCAGCAAGCCCGGCGCCCCGTTCTGATCGTAGGTATAAGCCTGGATGACGTCCATCGGCGGGTTCAAATTGAGCGTCCTGCCGACATTGTCGGTTCTGAAGTGGGACATGCCAAAGCCGCCGCGGAACACAGTCTTGCCATCTTTCGTGAGCTGTTGAACGATGCCCAGGCGCGGGTCGAAATCGGTTTTGTCGAGGCAGACCAGCGAGGGGCCACAATTGCCGTTCACGTTTTGAGTCGACGTCCCGGCAACCGCAAACAGGCCGGTGACGGGGTTGATGTTGGACCAGCGGTTGAAAGTTTCACTGGGGAACGCTTGCAGTTCCCATCGCAACCCGTAGGTAACCGTCAGCCGGTTCGTGACGCGCCAGGCATCTTCGGCAAACATGGCACCGTCCCACATGCGCTCGCCGAAGGCGCCAAACTGGTCGCTCTCTGTGACCGAGACGCCGGCGCCGAGAGCAAAATCCGCCAGGGTCGTCGCCGAGGAGGTGGTCCCGACCTGGCGGGTGTACGCGCCGGTGAAGTTGTACTGACCCCGCGGCGCCAACGTCGTGTGGCCGTCCAGGCGGTGACGCGTATAGCCGCCCCCGAACTTGAAGGTATGGCTCCCTTTGACCAAGGTAAAGATGTCCTCAATTGGGATGGAAAGCTGATGGGTGAACTCCGGGTAAGTATTGGTATCTCCCATCGCCGTGAACCCGCTGAGCGACATGGCGGGTATGCCCATGCTGTAGTCGCTTACGTTGATGTTGGGGATCCCCAGGCTGGCGGCGGTAGGGATGTGCCCATCGTAGTTAAAAATATTGAGGAAGTCCCGTACGGCTCCGAAGTGGACTTCGTTGACCATGTTGGTACTGATCATCTTGGTGTAGTTCCCGGTAATCGACCAGTTGTTATCGGTAGCGGTGCCGCCGCCACCACCCGATTGGAGGGCCTTGGAAACGATAACGCCGGCCGGGACTGTCGAGCCGATTGGAAGCACCGCCGCGGCATTGCCAAGAGCATTATCATAGCTGAATTTCAAGAAGAGCCGGTCGCTCTGTCCAATGTTTTGGTCCGCCCGGGCATCCAACATGTCATCTCGTTTCGTGCCTTCCGGGTTGTAAATGAAATTGTTCGCCGAGCCCGACGAGGTGGGCGTCGGCAGCAGTTGGATTATCTTGTGGGCTGCGGGGTCAAGCAGGCTCGCGGGAATGATGTTTCCGGGAAACGGCACGCGCACGGTGGCGCCGCTGGCATTCGTGGTGGTCTGGTACGGATTATAGACGGTGGCGGACAGGGGCGAAAAGTTGCCAGTGAGGACCATCTGCTGCTGCGCCAAGGAGGGAATGGTGTCGGTCTGTGTAGTGGGCACCACGAGGCGGATCCCTTGATAATCCGCGAAGAAGAAGGTTTTATCCTTTCTGATTGGCCCGCCTATGGCAGCGCCGAATTCGCTGCGATGATACGCAGGTCTGGCTTTGCCCGACAGGTTGTTGAAAAACGTGTTGGCGTCCGTGTCGGCGTTGCGCAGAAACTCGAAAGCGGACCCGTGAAACTGGTTCGTGCCGGATTTGGTCATCACAATAGTCACCATTCCGGCCGAATTGCCGTACTGCGCCGAGTAGTCGGAACCCATGACCCTCACTTCCTGGATGTCTTCAATAGGCGGGGCCATGATGAGGTAATCGGTCCAGAGCTGCCGGTCGTATAAGCCATCGACCAGGTAGGCATTGGCGTTCGAATAACCACCATTGACCACGATAGCTACAGCGCCGTTCATGGTGTAGCCGGTGGTCGCCTCCGCCATGCCTGGGGTAGACGGCGAAGCGCCCGCGCTGAGTTGCAACAGGTTGGTGAAGTTGCGCTCGTTGAGCGGCATCTCCATGGTCTGGGTACTATTAACAAGCGTGGACACTGTTGCGGTCTGCGATTGGACCAGGGATGCCTCGGCATTCACGTTCACGCTCTGTTGGACACTGCCGACTGCGAGCTGAAGGTTGACAGTAATCGTATCGGCAGCCGTGAGTTGCATGCCGGTGCGAACGAGTTTCTCGAAACCGGGCTGCTCCACCGTTACCGTAATGCTTCCTGTTGGGAAGGAATCCGCAGCATATTGGCCAGCGGCGTTGGTAGCGGTGACTCGAGTGAATTTCGTGCCTTCATTGATAACCGTGACTTTCGCCCCGGCAACGACGCCCCCACCCGAATCGGTTATCGTGCCCACCACATTCCCCGGGGCCTGCCCAAACAGGCTGCACGCCGAGGACAGAAACAATACGAAACCACAAGCCAGATACCTCTTCATTTTGGGACGCCCCCTTCACCCGACGCTTCGGCCAGGAACTCCATTGGCCCACCCGAGCGCGAACCGATCAATTCAACTTGGCAGCAGACTGCGGGTGCGTTCCACGACGCGCGACGAACCCCAGCCGGCCCCCGAAAAGAACAACTTGCCGGTTCAAGATATACACCGCGTTTTTGCCGATGTCAATGCCCGAAATGGCTTGTCGGCTTTTTGCAGCTCTTGGCGAACCGTCTTGTCCAGGCGTCCTGGAAAGGGCGATCGCTCGATGACTACATGCAGTTACACGTCGATTCCGGCCTTGCGCATGACGGCCTGGGCCGTTTCCAGTCCCAGCTTGGCCCCATCCTCCGCCGACATCTCTTTCGGAATCCGCCCGAGTGGCTCGGGACTCACGCTTCCTTCCCAGCCCATCTCCCGCAGCGTCTTGAATATCCCAACCAGGTCGATCACTCCCTCACCGGCCATCAGCCTCTGGTTGTCCCGTACGTCTTCCGGCGGTTGTTTGGCGGCGTCCGACAGGTGCAGCAGCACGATCCGCGAATTCCCCGCCCGGCGAATGTCCTGCAGCGTGGCCCCCGAGTGATACCAGTGCCACACGTCCAACACCACCCCGAAACTCGGCCCGCACTCCTTGGCAAAATCCACCATCTCGTTCATTTGCCAGATGAACTCGTGCGGCGCCCGCTGCCGAAACTGCAACGGCCCCAGAAACTCAAATCCGCACCGCAAGTTGTGCTTCGACAACACTGCTCCGACCGCCTCAAAACGCCTTTTCAGCGTCTGCCGCAACTCCTCCTTGGGTGTCTGGGTCGCCGGCGGCATCACGACCATCATGCGGCTGCACCCGATCGCTGCCGCGAACTTCACCTGATCCTCGAGTGTTTCCATCCCTTTCTGGAACGCGTCCTCATCCCCGCGCGTGGCGTTGACGGGCAGATTGGTGTATGACGGCCGCAGCTTCGTTTCCGCCAAGAGCGCTTTGGTCGCGTCCAGGCCTTCCTTCATCGCTCCAGCCAGATTGATGTCCGTGCCACCGTATCCTACCTTGGCGGCCAGCCGCGCGAACTCCGGCCACTGCACCTTGCCGTTCAACAGCGTATTGTTCAGGGAAATAAACATTCCCGTTCCAGCGGCCGCCGCGCCGTTGGCCAGACCCAGCGCCGCTCCCACGCCGGCCGCTGTCTGCAGGAATTCTCTTCGGTTCATTCTCGCCTCCTCTGCGGGCGTGCGCTTGCGTCGCTCGCGCCCAACAGCCTCATCTAGCCTACTCCAAACCACGGCTCGCGTTCTCGTCAGCTCGCAGACCAGCCGCGCCGAGGCGCCAGGGAGTATACTGATCGAGTCCCGCGCAAGGAGAATTCGGTATGCATGATCGCATTCTTCGCCATAGCCTGTTGACCGCCGCGGCTGTGACGATGTGCCTGTTTGCTCTTTCCGCCCGTGCTCAGAACCCGAGTGGGACAGCAGGCCAGCCTGCACCCTCGGCACAGAACCTGCCGATCTGGGCTTACCCCGTGAATGCCGGGGCCGGCCGGGGCCGCAGTGCACCGGTGGCCGCGCCGAGCGGGCGCGGTGGCGCCGCTCCCGCCGCTGCCCCGGAGGACCTCACTCCGAAGCACGTTCCGGGCAGCACGGCGGCCTACACCGCGGCGCAAATCCGCGACCTGTTCCATGTGCCGGATTGGTTCCCAAGCTCTCACCCCACCATGCCGGAGGTCGTGTCAGAGGGCAGAAGGCCGGCGGTGCGCGCGTGCGGATACTGCCATCTGCCGAATGGACAGGGCCGTCCCGAAAACCAGAGTATCGCGGGCCTTCCGGCAGGCTACATCGTGCAGCAAATGGCGGATTTCAAGAACGGCCTGCGAAGAAGCTCGGAGCCGAGAATGGGCTCGGTGAGCCTCATGGTCCAGATTGCCAAAGCCGCTACCGACGAGGAGGTGAAGGCTGCCGCCGAGTACTTCTCCTCGTTCAAGCTGAAGCCGTGGATCCGCGTCGTCGAAGCGGACACGGTGCCAAAAACGAGGATCGCCGGAGGAATGCTGGTCCTGGCGGACGGCGGCGGCACCGAACCGATCGGGCAGCGCATCATCGAAATGCCGGAGGACCTGGAACGATGCGAGCTTCGCGACTCCACATCGGGGTTCGTCGCGTACGTGCCGGTGGGCAGCATCCGCAAAGGCGAGGAACTGGCCACCACCGGCGGCGCGGGCAAGACCATCCGATGCGGCATCTGCCATGGCACGGACCTGAAAGGCCTCGGGAATGTGCCGTCTATTGCGGGCCGTTCGCCCAGTCAAATGGTCCGCCAGATCATCGATATCCAGAATGGCGCCCGCAATGGCCCCTGGACTCAGTTGATGAAGGAGTCGGTCGCCAAATTGACCAGCGACGATATCGTAGCGCTCGGCGCGTATCTGGCTTCGCGCACTCCGTGAGCCCTTTAGGCCGGCTTCGCCGTCTGGCCGTCCCAGGTGAACGGACGCCCCTGGCGGATGGCCATCAACGCGATCACACACGGTATCGACGAGTGGAAGCCGATGTCAATGTCGCAGATCGGCTTCTGCCGCGACTTCACGCAATCCAGGAAATTGCGGGCATGCAGAGGTGTCGCGTCCGTGCCTCCTTCGCCTCGCCTGGCCTCGATGAGCGGGGATGGCGGCGGCACATTCTGCGGCGGCTGGCCAGGCTGTCCTCCCGCTGCTCCCCGGCCACGGCCTCCGCCCATGCCACGGCCTGCGGTCGGAAAAACCCGATAACCCGAGCGATTCACCAGCAAAACACCCTTGTCGCCGTAGAAGTAGTTGCCCGTGCCCGTCAGTCCGTCCACCGCGGGCGGCGAGGTGTTGGTGAAGGTGGCGATGTAGTTGTCGTATTGCCAGGCGATGGAGAAGGCGTCAGGCGTTTGCTCGCGATCGGGCTGGGAGGCAGACAGGTAGTTCGAGGCCGCAGTGGTCTTGATCGGCCCCTTGGCATCGGCTTTCATGTACCAGTGCTCCACATCCACCAGGTGCACGCCCCAGTCCGTAATCATTCCCCCGCCGTAATCGTAGTAGGCGCGCCAGGTTCTCTGGCGGCTCGGTGCGTAGGGCTTGCGCGGGGCCGGGCCTTGCCACGCTTCCCAGTCCAGACCGTCCGGAACCGCGGTGGGCAGATCCAGTTCGGGCACCCGCATGTAGTTTCCGTAATACATCACCGACTGTCTGACCGTGCCGATGTAGCCGTCCTGGATGAGCCGGGCGCATTCCTGGAAGTGCGGCCAACTGCGTTGCTGCAAGCCGACCTGCACTACGCGATCGGACTTGTGGACGGCATCCACCATTCTCCGGGCAGGCTCGATGGCGTTCGAGATGGGCTTCTCGATGTAAGCGTCCTTCCCCGCCTGGAGCGCCGCGATGAGAATCGGCGCGTGCTGGTGGTCCGGCGTGGTGATGAGGACGGCATCGATGTCTTTGCGATCCAGGATGCGCCGGTAGTCGGTGTAGGTGTCCATTTTCCCGTGGCTGGTCACGAAAGCGTCCAGGCGGTCTGCGGCGACATCGCAGGCGGCCAGGAATACCTGGTCTGTGTGCCGGCTGAAGCCGGCATAATCCTGGTTGCCTCGGCCGCCGGTCCCGATAATCGCCATTTGAACCCGATCGTTTGCCCCGAGCACCGAGCGCGAAACGATTGCCGCGCCTGCCGCGGCTTGAAAGAACCTTCGTCTGCTTTCCATAAGTCCTCGCCCGATACCTGAAAGTCCTCTAGCTTAGCTAGTTTCTGTCGCGAAATCCGTAAGCCGCTGCAACATAAGGCTTTAGGGTGGATCTCCAGTCCTAAAATTACGGTCTGCTCCTAATGTTTCAGGCATCGCAATGAAACACAGGGCGGCCGGCGTGCCAACTGCTGGCGGCGTCGTGAGTCTGCCCGGCAGGTTCCCGGTCGGAATTGTTTTGAATGAAACCCCACGGAGATCGCCGGCACCCGCGCCAAACTCGCCGCTGCCGTGGCTGGGGAACAGGCGGTTCCGAAAGTCCTCCAAGGCGCGCCGCCGGTCCTCCTCTCGCCGTCACCGCCCCTTTGGTCTGCTTCATTCTTATGAATGAAATTTAATGCGCTCCGGCTCTTGACAATGAGAAATTTTTGTGGTTTCATTGCTATAAATGAAGCAAGAAACAATCCAAAAGACCCGCGCCAAACTCGCCGCCGCCCTCCCCTCCTCCACTGAGATCCTCCGCGGCTCCTTGCTCCACCGCCGCATCCGCCATCGCACCGGCTGTGCCGTCTGCGCCCGCGGTCCCGGCCACCTGGTCTGGGTCTTGACCGTCAGCTATCCCGGTCCCCGCACCAAACAACTCAGCCTCTCCCCCCAACAGATCCCCCTGGTGCGACAGTGGCTGCGCAACTACCGCAAGTGGAAGTCCACCTTGGAGCGCATTTGTGAGTTGAACCATCTTCTGCTGCGACCCGAGAAAAAATCATGAGCCGCGTTCTCGATCTCCAACTCAGCTTCGCCGACCTGGAATTAAGGAGCCAGGGGGTCCATCTCGACCCCACCCTGCGAGCCATCGCGCAGTTCCTGGATGACTACCCCGCTTTGACCGAGCAGGTGCGCCAGGATCTGATGCGAGGCCTGAAGAACCCCGCCACCGGGCGAAACGGCATTACCCCCTCCCAAACCTTGCGCGCGCTCATCCTCATGCGGGTCAAAAACTGGGACTACCGCGAACTCAGCGAACGCATTAACGACGGCTATACCCTGCGTAGCTTCACCGACTTTGACGCTCACCCTGTCCCCAAGCACGACGCCTTTAACCGCGCCTTCACCCGGCTTACCCCGCAGACCCTGGAGGCCATCAACCAAGCCGTGATCCAGGCGGCCGTGGAACTCGGTTTGGAAGATGGTAAGAAACTGCGCGTCGATACCACGGTGGTAGAAACCAACATCCACTACCCTACCGATGCCTCCCTGCTGTGGGACGCGGTGCGTACCATTACGCGTTTGGTGGGGGATCTCCACGAGAAACTTCCCGGCGGAGTGCCGGGCTTTACCAATCGCACCCGCAGCGCGCGTCGCCGCATGCAAACCATCGAACGCATGACCGCCCTCCAGCGGCAGCAGCAGCAAGAACCCCAGTATCGCGAACTCATCCGGATCACCGAGCAAGTGGTGCGCAACGCGCGCCAGGTGGTCGAAACCACGAAAGAGATCGAGGGGGTCGATGTGATCGATGGCTTGGTGATGGACCAACTCCGCCAGCAGATCACCTCGTTTTGCGGACTGGGTGAGAAGGTCATCCAGCAGACACGGCGCCGCGTGCTGGAGGGAGAGGAGGTGCCCAGCGCCGAGAAGATCTACTCCCTCTTCGAGTCCCACACCGATCTGATCAAACGGGGCAAGGCGCGGAAACCGACGGAGTTTGGTCACAAGGTTTTTCTAGCCGAGAGTGCTCAGGGCTTGATCACCGACTACGGGGTGTTGGAGGGGAACCCGGCGGATAGCGATCATGTGGGGCCGTCGCTGGAACGTCATCAGAAGACCTTCCACCGGCCGCCCGAGCTGTACGCCGGCGATCGCGGTTTCCACAGCCCCGAGAATCAGGAGGAGTGTCGGAAGGCCGGGGTCACCCAGGAATGTATCCCCCAGCGGGGCGGAGTGAAGAGCGCCGAGCGTGCCGCCCTTGAGCACAGCCCGCAGTTCAAGAAGGGCCAACGGTTCCGGGTGGGCATCGAGGGCCGCATCTCGGTGTTGATTCGTGGCCGGGGCATGAAGCGATGTCTGGCCAAAGGTCGCGATCGGTTCCAGGTATTGGTAGGGGCGGCGGTGCTGGTCAACAATCTGATGCGCATCGCCGAACTATTGAAGGACCGGAAGCCAGTCCGCCGCCGAGCGGCCTGAGTCCGGCCGCCACCACTCCCGCCTCCCCTTGGGAGAGGTGCGTTCCGAGTCCGCCGTCATGCCGCATTTCGCCTGCCGCGGGCCTCTTCTTGGCAGTTTCCGCCGAAAACCGCACCGGATAAACCTACCTTTTATTAAGAAACGTTGTTGAAAGAGGTTGACAACAACTAGATGAAACTCATCCGGAGCAGTCCGTCTGTCGCACCTGGCAGAGCGCCAACGATTTCCACTAGTTTCGCGCCAGAAACTAGCTAGTTTCTGGCGCGAAACCGCCTGAAAATAAACAGCTTAGGCACCGCCAGTGGGCACAACTCCGCCCCGTTATGTTTCACCGTTAAATTTGCAACAATTGTAGCACAT
>Ga0116221_1002422_pt1 | contig 12125 bp, 10 predicted proteins | sample Sb_taG_5_FD_88965 | JGI IMG/M metagenome (GOLD analysis project Ga0116221, IMG submission 88965) | Peat soil microbial communities from Weissenstadt, Germany - Sb_50d_8_FC metaG | ecosystem: Environmental > Terrestrial > Soil > Wetlands > Peat | place: Germany: Weissenstadt | collected 2010-09-21 | reverse complement strand
TCCGTCCGCGACATCATTTTCATTTTTCTTTTCTGGTCTCTGCTGGCGGGGCCTTTGTCGAATCGGCCGCTGGCGGATGCGGATATCGGGTGGCACATCCGAAACGGCGAGCAGATTCTGGCGACGCACTCGCTTCCCCGCACCGATCCGTTTTCTTCCACCATGCAAGGTCAGCCCTGGTTTGCCTGGGAATGGTTGTACGACATCCTGCTCGGGATTCTTCACCAGGCTTGCGGACTGAACGGAGTGGTCTGGCTGTGCGCCTTGCTGGCAGCCGCGATTCTGGTGCTGTTGCTTTCGCAACTGCTGCAGCGCGGGACGGGCCTGCTACTGGCGATCGTGCTGATGCTGCTGGCGGAGGCCGCTTCGACAATTCATCTTTACGCGCGCCCGCACATTGTGAGCTGGCTGTTTTCGCTGCTTTGGTTTGTTGTGCTGGAACAATGGGAACGATGCGATCAGGGAGGCCTGCCGCGATGGATCTTCTGGTTCTTTCCCGCCTCGATGTTGCTTTGGGTAAATCTGCATGGCGGCTGGATCTTCGGAATAGCGCTGCTCGGAATCTACACCTTCGCGGCATTCGTCGAGAGGGTTCGCGCGCAAGATGCATTGGACGCGATTCGCGCCTCGCATCGGGCTCGCGCCATGGCTTCGGCCTTTGCGGCCTCGGCGGTGGCGACGCTCGTGAATCCGTTTGGCTGGCGGCTGCACGCGCACATCTATCGCTATCTGGGCGATCGCTACCTGATGAACCATATCGACGAGTTCCGCTCGCCTGATTTTCACGGCTGGTCGCAGCGCTTGTTTGCGGTCATCCTGGTGCTGGTGCTGGTCGCGTTCGCTAACAATCGCAGCAAGGTGCGGCTTAGTCACTTACTGGTCGTGCTGCTGGCTGCGTATGCGGGATTTTATTCGTCGCGCAATCTTCCGGTTTCTTCGATGCTGCTGGTGCTGGTAGCGGGGCCGATCTTCTGGGAGAACTTCGCTTCACTGGCGGATAAGCCGGGTGCCTGGCAATGGGTGCGCAACGGCGCGGCCCGAATTTCTGACTTCTCCGATCGCATGGGCGCGCAGGAAATGGAACTTCGCGGGCATCTGTGGCCGATTGTCTCGGTGGCCTTGGCATTCGCGATATGTCTTGAGGGGGGATGGCTGGGCTCGCGACAGCTGATTCATGCGCAATTTGATCCGAAGAAAATGCCGGTGGCGGCGGTGACTTTCCTGCAGAAAGAATTCCAAGACTCCCAAGACAAGCAACTGAGCGCGCAACCGGTTTTCTCGACCGATGCCTGGGGTGGCTACCTCATCTACCGGATGTACCCCGAGCGGAAGGTCGTAGTCGATGACCGTCACGATCTCTACGGCTCGGACCGGATTCGACAGTACCTGATCCTGACTCAGGGAGAGCCGGGATGGCAGAGCGTGCTGAAAGATTGGCAGATTCGCACGGCCCTCTTGCCCACCGATTCGACACTGGCCAACCTGCTTCGCGAGCTTCCGCAAGAGTGGAGGGTTGCTTACGAAGACAAAGTTGCAGTGGTGTTCGAGAGACGTTAGATGTTAGGCGATAGCGTCGTAGCGGATTCGTTTCCGGTCGTGAGCGCAATCGCCTATTAACATCAGGCAAGTTCAGTTTTCATGTGAAAACGCATGGGTAGAGTATTTCAGATGGCTCGACAGAATTGTCGGCCCAGATTCGCCCTGTTGCTACTTCTGGGACTTGTTAATCCTCAGTTGAATGCGCAGAGTGCTAGGGAGACCGCCCACCTCAGTTTTATCGTGACCGACCGCACAAATGCAGTTGTCTCTCGTGCTCAGATCAAAATCTGCCCACACGGAGGGAGACTCCCCGTGAATCCGCAGAAGACGAATCAATACGGAAAGCTCCGGTCGAACTTGGCTCCCGGAAACTATGACCTGTTCGTGACCAGTCCGGCGTTCAAACCATGGTCCAAGCAGATACAGTTGCACGAAGAGTCAGACGAAATAGTTACCACTGTCCTCGAAACTGCGGGCCGCACACTCGTGCGCACTGGCCACGGCGGTCTGGACACAGCACCACCAGCCGCCGTGTTGCTGAACATTGATGTGACTGACGAGTCGGGAGTCCCGGTTGCCTTCGCACAACTCGAAGGTCTGAGTGAGGAGAGGCATTTTAATGACGATACAATGGAGGTCAACGAAAGGGGCGAGCTGAGATTGAAATTGGTGCCGACCACGTACTTAGTCGCAGCAACTAGTCCGGGCTACGAAAGATGGGAAAGACTTGTCGAGGTCGGAGTCCACGACGAGCATTCTCTGAAAATTGCCCTTAAACGCATGCTCGTGCCTTAGCGTGGCGCGTAATTGGTGATAAATCTCTATTACACCAGCGACCCGAATCGCATCGTTCTGGCCCTCCGTATCCCCTGCCCCGAATTCCTCTCCACTCTCTGCAACCTGAGCGCTTCCGCATCATCAGATGTAGTTGAGTTTGGCGCTAGCTGCCCGGGAAGTGTTATTTTTGGACGCGCCTGAAAAACCGCTCGCGCTGGCTTCCGAGAGACTGGGAAGATATGCGGATCGCAACAATTCGCTGGTGTGTCGAGAGATGTTCGGAGAGCTGGCGATGAAGGCTCAGTGTTTGCCGTTCGCGCAGATTCCGCACGCCACGCGGCTTTTCCTCGACTATCTTTCCTACACTCCTTCCGTTCGCGGGATGTATCCGCGCTCGCCGCTTTTTTCCGAGTGGGTCAAAGAAGAATCCCACCGCGTCGTTTACGACGCCTCGCGGCGCGCCAAGGTCAGCGAAATTCTTGAGCGACAAAATCGCGCCTGGGGAGCTTCTCCGAAGGCTCTGGCAAATATTGAGCGGTTCCGGCGGGGAGCGCTGGCGGCGGTTACGGGGCAGCAAGTTGGTCTTTTCGGGGGGCCGCTGTTTTCGATCTTCAAGGCGCTGACAGCGATCAAGCTGGCGGAACAGGCGACGGCGGCCGGCGTGGACTGCGTCCCGGTCTTCTGGCTGGCGACCGAGGATCACGATTTGGCCGAGGTCAACCATGTCGCGCTGCTTTCTGAGCACGGCCTTCCGGAACCATTCGCGGTGGAAAGCCGCGCGTTTGAAAGTAACGCCGTGGCCGATGCGCCCGTGGGAGCCGTCAAGTTTGGGGCGGAAATTGAGCCGGTGGTCGAGCGTGCCGCCATTCTGTTGGGAGATTCCGAGGTCACGACATGGCTGAGTCAGGCGTATCGTCCGGGTGAAACTCTGGGCAGTGCGTTTGCTCTGCTGTTTGCGCGGCTGTTTGCGGATTGGGGCGTCATCCTGCTCGATCCGGCCGACAAAAATTTTCATGACCTCGCAAAACCCCTGTTCCGTGCGGCGATCGAACGGGCCTCCGAACTCGATGAGGCACTGCTCGGGCGGGGCAAGGCGCTTGAGGCGGCGGGATATCACCAGCAAGTGAAAGTGACTGCGGCGACCACGCTGCTTTTTGAGGTGAAGAATGGCGCGCGCACCGTAGTGCGGCGCAGAAATAATGGCGTCAACGGCTGTGAGTTCGCGGTCGGTGAGGAGCGGATCTCGCCCAAGGAACTGGTTGACCGGATTGAACAGGCTCCCGAAAAGTTCAGCCCGAATGTGCTGTTTCGTCCCGTGGTGCAGGATTACCTGCTGCCGACGCTCGTTTATACCGGAGGAGCGGCCGAAGTCGCATACTTCGCACAGGCCGCCGTCGTCTACGAGAAATTAGTGGGACGCGTGACGCCGATTCTGCCGCGATTTTCGGCGACGTTGCTCGAAGCCAAGGCAGAGCGCATTCTGACTCGCTACCAACTCGGCCTGCCCGAAGTGCTCCAAGGCTCGGAAAAAGTTCGCGAAGCGATTGCCGCTCGTTCGCTGCCGCCGGAGTTGCAAGCCCGTTTTTCGGAAGCCTATGCGAGCGCGGAGCAGTCGATGGCGGCGGTTCGCGAAGCGATCGGCAGATTGGATTCAACGCTCATCCAGGCGGCAGACCGTGCCCGGATGAGCATGTGGAATCAAATCAACCGGCTGCACCGGCGGGCGTCACGCGCCGAACTGCTGCGGAATGAGGTCATCACGCGCCACGCGGATGCCTTGATCCACGCGCTGTTTCCGCATAAGGCGCTCCAGGAGCGCGAGGTTGCGGGAGTGAGCTTCGTGGCGCGATATGGGCCGGAGTTGCTCGCGAATCTGTATCAGATGATCCGTCCCGATTGCCACGATCACCAGATTGTCGAGGTGTAGTAGAGACGGGGCTTGCCCCGTCTCCCACCGCGAAAAAGACGCGGCGAGCCGCGTCTCCACTGGGAATCAGGTGCCCGTTTAGAGTGTTCGTGAGAAGCATTTCGTTCCACCGGATTGCCCAAAAGCGAGTTCTCACGCACACACTTTATGCCCAGCGCTTCAGCGCTGGGTACGTGGACCACTGATTCAAGTCCCGGAGGGACGACCCAGTAGGGGCTGGGCGCCGACCATCAACTTCGGCGCAGCACGATTTGCAACTCTGCGAGCGATTCAACTCGCGGCACTCCTTTGTCGCGGTATGCGCCTGGGACGTCCATCAACAGCGCTTGCATGCCTGCGCCGGTGGCGCCGAGGTAGTCCACGGAATAGACGTCGCCGACATAGAGGCTCTGTTCGGGCGCGGCATTCATGCTCAGCATGGCTTTGCGAAAAATTTCCGGGTGCGGCTTTTCGTAGCCGACGAGTCCGGAGTCGGTGATGGTGCGGAAGCAATGGGCGATACCGCACTTTTGCAACACGTCTTCGATTCTGCCATCGGCATTGGAGATCACGGCGATCCGGTAGCGCTCGCCGATCTCATGCAGTTGTTCGGCGGTGCCGAGGCGAATCGTGTCCCAGTTGCCGGAATTCTGGATGCCGGCGACGAGTTGGTCGCGGATGGCGTCGTCTTTAAGTCCGATCTCTGTGAGCAATTGGGAGTAGAACATCCACCAGAAACCGTGGTCGGGGCTGCCGTTCTTCGTAATCGTCCCAGTCATGATTCTGTCGAACCGATTCTTGGTTCGGCATTCCAGATCGCGCAGGTGTTCGCCATCGGGTATCAAGCCACGTTCGGCGAGAGGAGCGTGAATGCGCTCGCGATTGGGGAACAGCAGCGTGTTGCCCACGTCGAAGAAGATGACTTTGAGTTTCGAATTCATAGTTTGTGCTGCTTCCCATTCTAAAGCTCAGCGGTGGGCGATTCCGCGCGGGAAAAATTGCCGAATGAATTAAACTGAAAAATTGCCGATGTATTAAGTGGAATCGGAAGTCATGGCCCAACTGCGAGTTGTCGTCCTGTGGCACCAGCACCAGCCGTTCTACAAAGACCTGGTGACGGGGCAGTATCGCCTGCCCTGGACGCGCCTCCATGGGTTGAAAGACTACTACGGGATGGTGAAGCTGTTGGACGAGTTCCCACAGGTGCATCAGACGTTCAATCTGGTGCCCTCGCTGATCGCGCAGATTCAGGATTATGTTTCGGGTGAGGCGCAGGATCCTTTTCTGCAGGTTGCGGGCAAGCCCGCGAAAGAACTGACGGAGCAGGAGCGGCGGTTCGCGCTGCAATATTTGTTTCAGGTGAATAGGGTGAATGTAATCGGGCGCTATCCGCGCTATCGCGAGCTGTGGGAGAAATTTCGCGGGGCGGGAGATTCGCCGGAACGAGCGGACAAATATTTTCAGGCTCAGGATCTCACCGACTTGCAGGTGCTCTCGCAGATTGGGTGGTTCGACGAGTATTTTCTGGCGGAGAAAGACGTTGCGGAACTGATTCGCAAAGGCCGGAACTATACGCTCGAAGACCAGCGGTTTGTGATCGCGCGGGAGCGCGAACTGCTCGGCCGGGTTCTGCCGGCGCATGCGCAGGCGGCAAAGAAAGGCCTGATCGAGATTTCGACTTCGCCTTTTTATCATCCCATTCTGCCGCTGGTGTGCGACACGCAGATGGGGGCGATTTCGTCGCCGGGGCTGGCCTTGCCGCAGAACCGCTATCGCCATCCTGAAGATGCTCGCGAACAACTGCAGCGCGGACTGGATCTGCACAAGCAAGTGTTTGGGGTGCGGCCGCAAGGGGTGTGGCCGTCGGAGGGCAGCGTTTCCGAAGAGGCGTTGGCGATTGCACACCGGCTGGGAGTGCAGTGGATGGCGACCGACGAAGGCGTACTGGGACGGAGTCTGGGGACGAATTTCTCACGCGACGGTTATGGTCATCTGAATTCGGAGGGGGCGCACCGGCTGTACACGATTTATCGCTACGAAAACGCCAATGCCGATACGCGCATGAATCTCATCTTCCGCGACCACACGCTCTCCGACCTGATCGGATTCGTATATTCGGGAATGCCGCCGCAAGACGCCGCCAATAATCTCATCCATAAGATTAAGGAATCAGCGCAATCGCTTGTTGCCAATGGGCAAGATGCCGTGGTCCCCATCATTCTGGACGGCGAGAATGCCTGGGAATACTACCCGCGTTCGGGCCGCGAATTCTTGCGGAGATTCTATGACGCTTTGCAGAAGGAACCGGGGATGGAAGCGGTGACGGTGACGGAGGCGATTGCGCGCCACAAGAACGCCGGTCAGCTGAAGTCGCTGGTGCCGGGGTCGTGGATCAATGCAAACTTCAACGTTTGGATTGGAGCGCCGGAGGATAACAAAGCCTGGGACTACCTGTATCATGCGCGCAATTTCTATGCGCAGGCGGCACCGGGCGCAACCGAGGAACAGCGCAAGCTGGCGTTTGAAGAGATCATGATCGCCGAGGGCAGCGACTGGAACTGGTGGTACGGACCAGAGCACCACTCCGCGAATGATCGCGATTTCGACGAACTCTACCGCAAACATCTCTCGAATGTTTACCAGGCGTTGGGCGGGAAAACGCCGGATTATCTGGCGCAGCCGATCGCCGGGGGAGTGGCGCGGCCTTCGTTCACGCCGCAAAGCGCCTACATCCATCCCGAGGTCTCAGGCGACATGGTGCGCTACTTCGAGTGGATGGGGGCGGCGTGTTACACGGCTGACCGGCGCTCGGGCGCCATGCACGGCAAGCAGTTTCTGATGGATGAAGTGTTGGCCGGGATCGACGAGCAGTATGTGTATGGCCGGTTGGATTTCGCCGGCAAAGTGCCGGAAGACACCTTCGAAGTGGTGGTGAATCTGGAGTCCTGGGCCAACCATGCAGCCAAACCCCGGCGCGACCTGCGGTTGGGTGCGGTGGTGGATGGAAGCCGCATGCAGTCGTGGAAAGTGACGCAGAGCGATAAGGTGGTGGCAGATTCGACGGGCGCGAAAGATATCGCGCGGGTGGCGCTCGTCCGGAATTTTGAGTTTCGCCTGCCCCTCGCGTGGCTGCTCGCGGCTCCGCTGGAGATTGACAAAGTGCGAGGACCGACAAGCTCGGATGTGCTGACCGTCCGGCTGCGCCTGCGCTTCAGTCTGTGGCAGAACCACCTGCCGGTTGACGCATTGCCGGTGGAAGGATGGATGGAACTGGAGCTGCTGACGGAAGAGGATCTGCTGGCAGTGAGCGGTTGAAGGCGAGTTGTGACTCTTGATCGGTCGGGCGGCGGCTTGTTTATTTCGCGTGTTCCCCTCTAGACTCAGTCCAAAAGCAAAGCACCAACGTGGTTCCCCGAACACAACTCGATCAGTTTGTCCCGGTATACCAGTTCCGTGAGTATCACTCCACACGCATACCCGCGCAGCCGGAAGAGATTTTCGATGCAATCAAATCGGTGACCGCTGACGACATTTTTCTCTTTCGCGGACTGACCTGGATTCGGCGGCTCGGCCGTCGCGGACCAGCAAGCATTCTGAATCCGCCTGCCCACCAGCCGATCCTGGACGTCGCCACCAACACATCGTTCGTGCTGCTTGCCAATCAGCCGAATCGTGAAATTGTTGTAGGTACAGTCGTTATTGCGCCACGCCGATGGCGGTTGAGTGAACGGCCAACGCCTCAGGAATTCAAGTCTCTCCGAGCGCCCGGATTCGCATTGGCTGCGATGAATTTCTTGATCGAGCGCGAAAGTGCTGCCGAACATGTGCTTAGTACCGAGACGCGGATCTTTGCCACCAGTGCGAGCGCACGATTACGCTTCGCAGCCTACTGGGTCGCGATATATCCCGGAAGCGCTCTGATTCGGCGTATGTGGCTCCGCGCCATTGCGCTCCGTGCGCAACGCAAAACCCTTACCGGTGCAGGTCGTTATTCCTCCGCGTGAGTGGATAGTTCAGGGAAAGCGGCCCACGCGCCTTTGCCCTGAACTACCCACACAGCACGTTCTTCACACCTTAACTTTCCCTACTGGCCGCTGCTGGCGACGGCCACAGTCATTGTCATCGGACGGCTCAATTCCATCACCAACTCTGTGCCTGCCGGGAGCATCGCGGAACGGTGCTTGCCGAGCCAGTGTGTGACGGTCACGGTGGCGCCGACGGCTCCGCCAATGAGAAAACCTTTGCCGCCGCCCGCCAGACCGCCGACGAGCATTCCGCCGCCGGTACCCATGCCGATTTCGGTGAGATCTTTGGCATCGTGGCCATCGCCTTTGAACTGCCCTTCGGTGTTGACGTCGGTGCCGTGGTGAGCGTTGGTGTCAACCAGCGAGGCGTTCAGCATGAACCTGTCTCCATTTGGAAGGACAAGGTTTTCGGGGAAGATGGCGATGGTGGGCTTGCCGGCAATGCGCCGCGGTTCGTTCGTTTTCGTGACGCGGCCCTGGACGGTCGTGCCGATCGGAATCACGGTTTTACCGTCCATCACGACCGGCTCAGTAACTCTGGCCGAGAACGGATCTCCGGCTTTCGAACTGAAGGTTGCAAGCGTGGTTTCGAGCTTCATCTTGACGGCGGTGCCGGTGGGCAGGGCAGTTTGCGCCCACGCGAAACTTGCGATCAGGATGAGCGATGTCAGCGAAAGTGTTTTTTTCATGTTGCCTCCAAAGTTGCCTAAAAAGTTCAATTCCGCATGTCTTTCAAAGTCCAATCTCAAAGTCCATGCAAAGCTCCCAAAACCTCATCCAGCGGCGCGCGATCGAGCTGGTTATCGCCGCGATAGATGTAGCGCACCAGGCCGCCGCGGTCGTCGTCGCGACAAATCACGAGCGTAGCCGGGTGCGCGATGTTAATGGCATCGGTGGCGAGCGCGTGATGGAGCCCGTAGGCTTTGGTCACGGCCCGATCCTCATCGACCAGAAAGACGCTGGCGATGGGATGCTTCTCCAGGAATCTTCCCGGCTTCCACACACCGTCCCGCTTTTCGGCGGCAATGAATGCCAACTGTGCTCCCGCTGCTGCAATTTCCGGTCTCCGCGACTCGAACTGAGCCATGCGCTTCACGCAGTTCGGTCACCAAGTGCCGCGCAGAAACTCAAGAATCAGCCTGCCCGGTGCGAGCAGAGCGCCGAGAGTGAATGTGCCCTCACGGTTGGCCGCTCCCAGGGAAAAATCCGGGGAGCGCGACCCGATCTCCAGAGTGTCGGTGCGGTTCTTCATGTTGAGTTCGACTTTAAGCGAGGTGGAAATCAGGAACAATAACGGATGGGGTACCGGGGGATGGACCACTGGGTGATTCGGCGGGGCATGTCCGAGCAGGCTGACCGGATCTTTCCACGTCCGATATAATCTCGCTTTGCAGGTGAGAGACGCGGCAAGCCGCATCTCAGATTGCTGACTACGATTAATGACGATGGTTTTAAATCAATCAGACGATTAAAGGACGCACTTATGCCTCTTACCAGTATTGCTGCTATCCGCGGACGCCAGGTGCTTGACTCGCGTGGCAATCCGACCGTTGAAGCTGAAGTTTTTCTGGATGGCGGCGCCAGCGCGCGGGCCATTGTGCCGAGTGGCGCGTCCACCGGTGAGCATGAGGCCGTGGAATTGCGTGATGGCGACAAGAGCCAGTACCTGGGCAAGGGCGTTCTGCTGGCAGTTGCGAACGTCAATGGCGAGATTGCGGAAGCGCTCGGTGGGGTGGACGCCGCCGACCAGCGCATGCTCGACGCCAGGCTGATAGATCTTGATGGCACCCCCAACAAGGGGCGGCTGGGAGCGAATGCGATCCTGGCGGTTTCGATGGCTGCTGCTCGCGCCTCGGCCAGAGCGTTCGAACTGCCGCTTTATCGTTATCTCGGCGGGGCTGCGGCAAACACTTTGCCGGTTCCGCAGATGAACATCCTGAACGGCGGCGCGCACGCCGACAACAACGTCGACTTCCAGGAGTTCATGGTGATGCCGATTGGAGCGCCGTCGTTTTCAGAGGCGCTGCGCTGGGGCGTGGAAGTCTTCCATACGCTCAAGGGCGTGCTGAAAAAGCGTGGCTACAACACGGCGGTCGGCGACGAGGGCGGGTTTGCTCCGTCGGTGAAGTCGAATGTCGAGGCCATTGAAGTTGTGCTGGAGGCGATTCAGCAGGCGGGCTACAAGCCGGGTGAGGAGATCGCGATTGCGCTCGATCCGGCGGCCAGCGAGTTCTTTCAGGACGGAAAATATGTCTTCAAAAAATCCGACAAGTCGGCAAAGAGTTCCGAAGACATGATTCGCTACTACGCAAAATGGGTGAAAGACTACCCCATCGTTTCGCTCGAGGACGGCCTCTCCGAAAACGACTGGGACGGCTGGGCGCTGTTGACCAAAGAGCTGGGCGGCAAGATTCAGCTTGTGGCCGATGACATCTTCGTTACCAACATTGAGATCTTCGCCAAAGGCATCGAGAGGGGAATTGCCAATTCGATCTTGATCAAACTCAACCAGATTGGCACGGTCAGCGAGACGCTTGACGCGATCGACCTCGCGCGCCGCAACGGATACACGTCAGTGATCTCGCATCGTTCCGGCGAAACCGAAGACACGTTTATTGCGGACTTTGCGGTGGCGACTGGCGTGGGGCAGATCAAAACAGGCTCGGCTTCGCGGACCGACAGAATTTCGAAGTACAACCAGTTGCTGCGGATTGAAGAGGAGTTGGGTGGGGCGGCGCGGTTTTTGGGAGTGAAGGCGCTGAACTACAAGGGCTAGGCGGCTGCTCTCAAAGCCCGTGCCGATCCGCCTAGGTCCGTGGCCAAGTGTTTTCTGAAAGCTGACAGCCAAAAGCTGACAGCTAGAACCCCATCGTATCGTCCGCCGAAGGCCCGTAGGTCGCCGGCACCGGCTTCCCGTTCAAGCGCAGATACACGCCGAGCTGGGCGCGGTGGTGCACCAGGTGATTCAGGAACATTTGCCGGTAGGCCAGAAAGCGCGAGCCATCGAAAATCGGCTTGCCCTGAAAGCTGAGCTTCCAATTCTGCGTCCAGGCTTCATCCGGGGTGTTCTTGAGCGCGGTGCGAGCTTGGGCTGCGCCCTCATCGAAAGCTTTGACCAGTTGCGCCGCCGACTCAAAGGGCAGAGGCTTGATGCTGCTTTTCGCGAAATCAAGTTCGGGAGTTGTAAGGATCGTAAGACCAAAGCCAGCCAGCTGTACCACGTGAGGCGCAAGCTTGTTCAACGGCATCGATTTGGGGTGCGGCGCAAAATCCTTCTTGTCTTCCGGAACTCGTTCCAGCATCGTGCGGGTCTTCTTGATTTCTTCATCGAATTCGGACAAAAGTAGTTCATTGATGGGCATGTTTATCCTCTGGGATAGTTTCTGCAATAGTATAAGATGTGTGGCCGCTGGAAGCGATTCAGTCTATCTGCCAAAAGCCAACAGCCAAAAGCCAGGAGCTAAGAGCTGATTTATGTCCCGTCCTAAACCTCTCGTTCTCATTATTCTCGACGGCTGGGGATACCGCGCCGAAACCAAGGCCAACGCTATCGCCCTCGCACGCAAGCCGACCTACGACCGGTTGCTGCGCGAGTATCCGAACACGCTGATTCACACCAGCGGGCCGTTTGTCGGGCTGCCGGAAGGGCAGATGGGCAACAGCGAAGTCGGCCACCTGAATATGGGCGCCGGGCGCATTGTGCATGTGGACATCACACGCATCGACCTGATGATCCTGAACGGCGAATTCTTCTCGCATCCTGTGCTCGTCGAGGCGATGAAGAATGCTCGCGGCGGCGGGCGCAAGTTGCATCTGTTCGGGCTGGTGTCGGACGGCGGCGTGCACTCGCGGCAGGAGCACCTGTACGCGCTCCTGAG
>Ga0116221_1002419_pt1 | contig 12133 bp, 6 predicted proteins | sample Sb_taG_5_FD_88965 | JGI IMG/M metagenome (GOLD analysis project Ga0116221, IMG submission 88965) | Peat soil microbial communities from Weissenstadt, Germany - Sb_50d_8_FC metaG | ecosystem: Environmental > Terrestrial > Soil > Wetlands > Peat | place: Germany: Weissenstadt | collected 2010-09-21 | reverse complement strand
CACTATGGAAAAAGCTGCGCAGTACGAACTTCGCTTGGCTCAACGCATGTCGCGGCTGGGCACTGAGACGGCCTTTGAAGTCCTAAACAAGGCGCGCGCCCTGGAACGTCAGGGCAAAGACGTTGTCCATCTGGAAATTGGCGAGCCCGACTTTGATACGCCCAGTAACATTGTCGAAGCCGGGATTAAAGCGCTGAAGGCTGGTTGGACGCACTATGGGCCATCGGCGGGATTGCCGGAGTTGCGGCAGGCCATTGCGGAGGACGTCGAACAGAGCCGCGGGGTGAAGGTCACGAGCGATTGGGTGGTCGTAGTCCCTGGTGGCAAGCCTATTATTTTCTTCACCATGTTGGCATTAGCGGATGTTGGAGATGAAGTCATCTATCCCAACCCAGGCTTTCCGATTTATGAGTCGATGATCCATTACGTTGGGGCGAAGGCTGTGCCCATCGGGCTGCATGAGGAGAAGGATTTCAGCCTTGATGTTAACCAACTGGCTGGCCTGATTACGGACCGCACCAGGCTCATCATTTTGAATTCACCGCACAATCCTACCGGCGGCACGCTTAGCAAGCGGGACATCGAGGGCATTACCGAAGCCATCGGCGATCGAAACATCATGGTGCTCTCGGATGAAATCTATAGCCGACTGATGTTCGACGGGGAGCAGCACTACTCGATTATGTCTGAGCCTGGGTTCAAAGAGCGCACCATCCTGCTCGACGGCTTCTCGAAAACTTATGCGATGACCGGCTGGCGCATGGGTTACGGCGTGATGAGGCCGGATCTGGCGACGCATATCTCGCGGTTGATGACGAATTCGACTTCTTGCACGGCCAGTTTTACGCAGATTGCCGGCATTGAGGCGGTGCGCGGCGATCAGGCGCCGGTGGACAGGATGCGGGCTGAATTTCAGAAGCGTCGCGACGCATTTGTAGCGGGATTGAACCGGATCAAAGGCTTCTCTTGCCGCGTGCCTCGAGGCGCGTTTTATGTTTTCCCCAATATCAACAAGACCGGTTGGACTTCGAAGAAGCTAGCTGATGCTTTGCTTGAAGACGCAGGCGTGGCTTGTCTCTCGGGGACGGCGTTCGGAGATTACGGGGAAGGCTATTTGCGTTTCAGCGTGGCCAATTCGCTGGAGAATCTCAATAAAGCCTTGGAACGCGTGGATCGGTGGACGAAACAGAATTTGTAGCTGGGCGAGACGTAGCAAGCAGCGTCTCTACAGAGTGGTTTTGATCCAGCGAGGGAGCCTACCGAGAACACGATGAGTGCAAAATTCCGTGTTTTTGCCACTTGTGATATTGGGGAATCGATTGATCTGCTGCGCAAACGAGGATACGACGTCGAGGTTTATCCCAACCCTGAGGCTCCGCCGAAGAATCTGATTATCGAGAAAGTGCGATCAGGCATCGACGGCCTGATCACTACCTTGCGCGATCCCATCGATGCCGAAGTTTTTGAAGCTGGCAAGGGACATCTGAAAGTTGTAGCGCAGATTGCCGTCGGCTTTGACAACATCAACCGCGCCGATGCCAATCGGTACAAGATTCCCTTCACCCATACCGCCGACGTGCTAACGGAAGCTACGGCCGAGTTTGCTTTCTTCATGCTGGGCGTGCTGACGCGAAAAATGTGGACGGCCGAACATCTCACGCGCGACAACCAGTGGGGCTACTGGCATCCTTACCTTCCGTTTCTTGGCGACGAAGTAACCGGGAAGACCATTGCGGTGATTGGTACCGGGCGGATCGGCCTGGCCATGATTAATAAGTGCAGCGGGTTCGATATGAACATCCTGTGCTACGACCCGGCTTACCAGAACGATGCGTACGTGAAGGCAATTCAAGAAGTAATGAATTTGCGGCATTCGCGTGGCATATCGCGGGAGAAGACCTGGATCAAGTACACATCGCTTGACGATGCGCTGAGCCATGCGGACTTTGTCAGCGTGCACGTGCCGCTGCTTCGGGAACGTGAGAGTTCGACGCCGACTTATCATCTTTTCAACGAGCGCACCCTACGCATGATGAAGCCCACTGCCTTTCTGGTGAACGTTTCACGAGGGCCGGTAGTTTCGGAAGCTGCGTTGGCGAAGGCGCTGCGGGAGAAATGGATTGCGGGGGCGGCACTCGATGTGTACGAAAAAGAACCGCTGCCGGCAGACTCACCACTGCGCGACCCGGCGATTGAGGATCGTTGCCGATTGTATCCACACTTCGCCAGTGCGGCTCGCATCACTCGGCTGTCCACCGACCCGGCCAAAGGCATGGCTGGGCGCTGTGCGCAGGGACTGATTGATGTTTTGGAAGGAAGTTATGGCGGCGACGTCACGAAGATGCCCTACGTCGTAAATAAGGAGGCGTTCGCGGCGTAGCCTTTACGCGTGGACGCCGCGATTTGGTCTCCAGAAATAAAAAGCCCCACTTCTCGCACGCAAGAAATGGGGCATGTGGAAAAACCTAATGTGGTTCAACCGTCCGTAGAAGTCGATTGCCTAGTAAACTGCCTTGAAACCGAACCAGTTCGTGCCGCCCGCCGAGGTTTGATAGCCACCAATGATATCGTTCTTGTCATTGATCCCACCGCCGTAGGTGGCCGTGCTCTTCGGGTAGTCGAACTTGTAGTATTTGTTGGCGTGGAGCAATGCGCCATGAATCGCAAGAGCGGAATCCTGCCATTCAAAGCAAACATCGCCGGCGGCATCTAGGTCTAACGCGTAGGAGTCTGACGCGCCTGGGACGTTGATTGTCTTGTAGGTCTTACCATTGTAGAGAGACGATTCATAGGCACCGGACGAATTCAACCAATACAGCGTGATTTTGCCACTCTTGTTGATCCCGGTAGCATAGGTCGCAGTGGCCGTCGGCACGTCGAGAGTCGTGTACTTCTTGCCCTTCAGGAGAAATCCATGGGTGAGACCCGCCGTGTCCACGTAGTAGCCAACGACCTCCCCGCTGTCGTTGACTGCGGAACCGAATGACTGTACCGTTCCGCTGGGACCCGCGACGTCCGAGTACTTGCCGCCTTTATACAGAAATGCCACGGAGTTGCCCGATGTACTGCTGGTGTAGGAACCAACAACCGTAATCGCCCCGTTCGGGTTGAGGTTGCTGCCGGCAGTGGTTCCCGCTTTACCGCTCGGGTCATCGAGTGTAGTCAGCTTCTTGCCGTTGAGAATGTATCCATGCTCGACGCTACCACTGTCGAGGTATAGTCCGACGCTAACGCCTGCGTTGTTGATTCCTCCGGGCTCGGTCTCGGTTGCGCCGGGGACGCTTGCTTTGGAGAACTTGAAGGTTAGGGGCGGCGCGTCGGCTGCTGCAGCCATGATGGCACAACCCACGATACACGCTAACAGGCACAGCATTGATTTACAGTTTTTCATAGCATTCTCCTCCTTAGGGTCTCGGGGCAGTCGAGGTTGACCTTTCTCCGCGCACGTTGGCCTCGGAAACGAAATTCATGCGAGACCAACAGAACCCACTCGATGCGTCGGCTTCAGGGCTGGAGTCTGAAACACCTCAACAAAACCCGCGGGACAAATTATGTTCGCCCGCGATGGGTCTGTCAACAGGAGAACTGGCGCTGGGTGGGCGTTTTATTCGGAAATGGTATGTTCTTCGCTGCTTTGGGCGCGAAGCAGCCGGTCGACGGAATACGGGGCCCGACGGGTGGGTTCGTGGTAGTGGCGCACCTGCATTTCGCCCAGCAGACCGACTGCCAACAGATTCAAGCCAGCCAGCAACAGCACAGCGGCGAAGATCATGAGGGGACCGTGCTGCGTCATAACGTCGGAGTGGTGCAGGAATTTCTCAACCAGCAGCCAGCCGGCGACACCGCTTCCGCCCAGGATGCTCAACATTCCCAGAGTGCCAAAGAAATGCAGCGGACGCGCAAGGTAGCGCAGCAAGAAGCGAATTGTGATCAGATCGAAAAATACGCGGAATGTGCGGGATATCCCATAGTGCGACGCCCCGCGCTCGCGGTTAACGTTGCGAATTGGGACTTCAACGATCGACGCTCCATACCACGACGCCAGGGCCGGAATGAAGCGGTGCAACTCGCCATAAAGCGGCACCTGCTCCAGCACTTCGCGACGGTAAGCCTTGAAGGTAGTTCCGAAATCATGAATACTAACGCCGCTCAACTTGGCCATCAGCCAGTTGGCGCAACGCGACGGGATGCGGCGCAGCCAGAGATTGTCGATGCGGTGTTTGCGCCATCCGCTGACAATGTCGTAGCCCTCGGCAATCTTCTCCAGGAATAGCGGGATGTCGGCGGGATCGTGCTGCAGGTCGCCATCCATGGCGATAATGTACTCGCCGCGGGAGTGGTCGAACCCCGCGGCCAGGGCTGAAGTCTGACCAAAGTTACGGCGCAGTTTTACGACCGTCACCCGGCTGTCGACCGCGGCAATCTCGCGCAACAGATTGAAGGTTCGATCGCGAGAACCATCGTCGACCAGGACGATCTCAAAGCTCTCGCCGTGCACTTCCATGACATGCTTCAGGCGATCATAAAGGTCGGTGACGTTCTCCTGCTCATTATGCAGAGGAACGACGATGGAATATTTGGGCATGAAATTCATATTATAGCGTGCACCAGCGCGATTGTGGTGTTTAGTTCCTACCGTTAGGGCTGGCTGTGAAACTAGAAGGGTAACAGCAGGAAACAGCCTTTTGCTGTATCTTTTCGGACAGGGCGGTTCCGGTTGGTGTATAAATCTGAGGCAGTTGCAGGGCTGGCGGGGGAGGAGCCCGCACCAATGGACATGAAGGTCATTATCATGATGGGCTGCGTTCTGTGCACTACTTCGGGACTTTGTTTCATGGAACTTCGGCGCATACGAAAGAAACTGGGCGCGAAGTAGCGGGCGCGAGAATCCATTTTAGAAAGACGTTTGCCCTTCGGCGCACTACCTGCGTCGTTGCTGGTTTGTTGCCGTTCTACTTTTCTGGCATTTCGTTTTTCACCACCACCGCTCCTTTCATTACGAAGCGAGCATGTTGCAGTGAGGTAATATCGCGGAGAGGATCTCCCTCGACGGCAACGACGTCCGCGAATTTTCCGGCGGCGATTTCGCCGACCCGATCCGACCAGCCCATCAGTTCAGCCGCATTCGCAGTTGAGCTGCGAATGATCTCGATATTCGGCATGCCATTTTTCTGCAACTCGACCAGTTCCAGCAGACTGGCTTCGCCGCGTGTCTTACCCGGCCAGAGCGACCACATGTCCGAGCCCATGGCAATCTTCACTCCGATCTTCATGGCACGCTGCAGGCGATCTTTGAATTGCTCCGTTGTCTTTTGCTCGGCTGCTTTGAGTGCGGCTGTGTCCGCGGGTGTGAAGGCATCGAACAGGGAAAAATATTCATACTGACGGCCATTGCTCCAGAGATCTGTGGCCACCAGGAAAATTCCTCTTTCTTTCATTTGCCTGAGTTGTTCGTCCGTGGCTTCGTCACCGTGCTCGACGGAATCGACGCCCGCGTCAATCGCAGTCTGGATTGCGACCTTGGTAGTGGCATGCGCGGCCACCTTCAGACCGAGCCGGTGCGCATCTTCTACTACGGCGTTTGCGTCTTCCGGCGCGAGGTAGCGGAATTGCCAGGTGGGGCCGGCTCCGGCATCGATGACAATTTTTATCAGGTCGGCGCCGTTGGCGAAGTTTTCGCGTACGGCTCGGCGGGCTTCGTCGGGACCACTCACCGGCAAAAACTCTTGCTCGAGAATTTCCTTGGACACGGCATTCTGCAGATATACCGCCTGCCCGCCGAGAGCGGTGATCTTCCGAGCCGAGGCTTGCAGTCTCGGTCCCGGAACCCAGCCGTAGTTGATGGCATCGCGCAAGGCCACATCGCCGTCGATTCCGGAGTGACCGACTACCCGGGCCGAAGTGATTCCTGCTTCGAGATCTTCCTTTGCGTTGTGGGCGCCCATCAACGCCCGCAGTGACGCGCTCGACAGGGCAACGGCCGTCAAGATATTTTCTCCTCCGGAAAGGCGGCCTTCCATGGAGCTTACGAGATGGGCGTGGCAATCGATGAGCCCGGGCAGGAGGGTGGCGTGGCTGAGATCAATTTTCGTGACATCTCTAGGAGCATGGTTTTGGACCTGCTCCCACGGTCCGATTTCCTTGATGCGCTCGCCTTCGGTCAGAATACCTTGATTGAGCAGGTAGGCACCGCTCTTGACGTCGAGCACGCGGCCAGCTTTGATCAGTTTGGGAGTTGGCGGAGGCGGTGGTTCGAATCCAAGCTGCCCGGCCGCGACGAGATGGCAGAACACGAGCACAACGTAAACAAAATACAAATGCCTGCGCACGGAACCCCCTTTTAGGTGCAAGCCAATAAGTGCGGGTGGCATCGCACAGCCGTTGACAAGCACGGTTGACCGATGACCTATAATGCCGGTTTCGCTTATACCAGAATTGATCGACAGGAGAAAGCGGCTTGATCAAGAACGATGCGGTCATCGGTTGTGGATCTTCTCAGCGGCGACGCTTTTTGCAAACCAGTGCTTTAGCTGGCGTGGGCGCGGCAGTATTGCCGGCTTTCGCGGGCGCTCGTGAAGTCGCTCCGCCGGCGGCGCAGGGAGGCGAAGTAAAGGCGTTCGAGTTGGATGAGATCACTCTCGGCGATCTTCAGGCTGGAATGGCTTCCGGAAAATTCAGCGCGCGTTCCATCACGGAGAAATATCTGGCGCGAATCGAACAGATTGACAAGCACGGCTCCACGATCAACAGCGTAATCGAAGTTAATCCCGATGCTCTGGCCATTGCCGACGCGCTCGACAAAGAACGCAAGGAACAGCATGCGCGTGGACCGATGCACGGGATTCCCGTCCTGATCAAAGATAATATAGATACCGCTGACCGCATGCAGACCACTGCGGGATCGTTGGCGTTGCTCGGATCGAAGCCAACCCGAGATTCTTTTGTGGCGCAGAAGCTGCGCGAGTCCGGGGCCGTGATTCTGGGCAAGACCAACCTGAGCGAATGGGCGAATATTCGCTCCAGCCATTCCAGCAGCGGATGGAGCGGGCGCGGCGGGCAAACCAACAATCCTTACGCGCTTGACCGCAATCCCTGCGGATCGAGTTCGGGTTCAGGCGCAGCGACTGCGGCCAGTCTCTGCGCGGTCGCGGTGGGCACGGAAACCGACGGCTCCGTGGTTTGCCCGTCTTCGGCAAACGGGTTGGTGGGCATCAAGCCGACGCTCGGTCTCATCAGCCGAGCCGGCATCATTCCCATTGCGCACAGCCAGGACACCGCCGGGCCCATGGCGCGCACGGTGCGCGACGCCGCCATTTTGTTGGGGGCGCTCGCAGGAGTCGATGCTCGTGACACCGTAACCTCGACTGGTGCAGGGAAAACGGCCGCCGACTATAGGAAGTTCCTCGATCCTCACGGACTTCGCGGGGCGCGGATCGGCGTGGCGCGAAAGTATTTCGGAACCAACGACGCTCAGGATCAGCTGATGAATAATTTAATTAGTGCGATGAAACAGCAAGGCGCAGAGATCATCGATCCGGCAGACTTGCCGACGCACGGAAAATTCGATGACACCGAATTCTTGGTACTGCTGTATGAGCTGAAGGCCGACCTCAATGCTTATCTGTCGGGGCGTCCGGGAGCGCCCGGATCGTTGAAAGACATTATTGAGTTCAACGAGCACAACTCTGACAAGGAGATGCCGTACTTCGGCCAGGATATTTTTATTAAGGCGGAAGCCAAAGGTCCGCTCAGCAGCAAGGAATACACCGATGCCCTGGAGGCGAACCATCGTCTGTCGCGCCAGGAAGGAATCGACGCGGTGATGGATCAGTTTCATCTCGACGCGATTATGGCTCCAACAGCTGGTCCGGCATGGCTTACAGATTTTGCCAACGGAGATCACGCCGTCGGCGGCAGTTCGAACGCCGCTGCCGTTGCCGGCTACCCTGACATTACCGTGCCTGCGGGATTTGTCTTCGGCCTGCCCGTGGGAATCTCATTCTTCGGCCGGGCATGGAGCGAACCGACCCTGCTGAGAATCGCATACGGCTTTGAGCAGACGATCCAGGCGCGCAGACCGCCGCGCTTTCTGCCGACGCTCAAACTGTGACCCCGTCGGTCGGAATGGAACGGGGTGGAAAACGGCGGTGCGCGGCTAGCTTTGCTTTTTTGGGCAGGCTGCGGCTCCGCCCGTTGCAGTTTGAGTGAAAAGATTTGCACCATTCCAATGGCATAGACTTTTCCTTATAATCATCCACCGCAGGTGCTCCCCGCATCGCGAAGAGGATTAGACAATGCATTGGCTTGGGATGTTCTTACTGGCATGGCTTTCACTCGGCACTGCCACTCTCGCTTTCTTGTTCTGGCTGTGGAGACGAACTGCCGCAGCCGTTCAGAATCCGGTCAAGCTCGGATCGCTCACTCCCCAGCGAGCTGAGTTTGGAACAAGTAATCTGTCCAGCGAATTCCGGTCCGCTTGATTTCGCTGCTTCACACCTCCCCCATTCATTTTCGATTCGCACGGTGACCTCAGTAACATTGAGGTAACGCGGTTTGCCCCTACAATCAGGGTGTGCGCGCACGCTTCATCTCCCGGGAGAAGTGTTGGATTTTCGCGTCTGCTCTCGTCTGCACTGAGGCCGTACTCTCTTTTACTGCCGCACACAGCTACCGGCTAACTGCAGTTGGCGATCTTACCCAGTGTCTTCTTCTGCTGTTGGTTGTGCTGGCAATGCTTGGCAATGTCAGGGCAGCAGAACCACGATCCAGTTTGTTCTGGGCACTCCTGACGTTGGGATGTGGAATCTGGCTGTGCGTGCAGATTCTGTGGACGTATTTCGAAGTCTTCCTGCGCACGGATGTTCCCAATCCTTTTGTTGGAGACGTGGCCCTGTTCTTGCATCTTGTCCCAGTGATGGGTGCTCTGGCCGTGCGGCCTGACCTGGAGCGGGACGAACCCCTGGCCCAGATGGGCGCGCTCGATTTCACGTTGCTGTTGACCTGGTGGCTCTATCTGTACTTGTTCGTGGTGATCCCGTGGCAGTATGTGTGGCCCAATAAGGAGCTATACGGACGAAGCTTCGATGTGCTGTACTTTCTGGAGCACGCGGTTTTTGTCGGGTGTGCCACCGCCGTATGGCTGCGCAGTACCGGCCGATGGAAAATTATTTATGGAAACTTGCTGGGCGCGGGTTTGTTGTATGCCTTCAGCTCCATCACCGCCGGCGTCGCAATTGATCTGGGCCGGTATTACACGGGCAGCATCTACGACGCTCCGCTCGTGATTTCGTTCCTTTGGTTCGCGGGAGTGGGGCTGCTGGGTCGCCGGTTTGCATCCCGACGCGGTCTGGTCAAGACCAGCGCGGGTAAACGCAGTGGTTGGGTCTCAGGGTTGGCGATGGTGGCGATCCTCTCGTTGCCGGTTCTGGCGGCGTGGGCGCTATACATGAGCCACGCGCCTTCGAGAGTGCAAAATTTCCGCGTCCTGCTCACTCTCACGACCATGATGCTGATGGGCGCATTGCTTTGGATCAAACAGCACGGGTTGGACAAGCAGATCGCACGCACCAATCATGAACTTCGGGAAGACTCATACACCGACCTGCTCACCGGATCCAAGAACCGCAGATTTCTAACTGCGACCATCGACGCCGACGTGCGGAGGGTGATCCATGGATATTCCGCGGCCGAAAACTCCTTCGGCAAAAGGAATCCTGACCTTGTCTTCTATCTTATCGACTGCGACTATTTTAAAGAGGTCAACGATCATTACGGGCATGAGGCAGGAGACCAATTGCTGGTGGAGATTGCCCGTCAAATCAGTTCGGCAATACGGCACTCCGATGTGCTGATTCGCTGGGGCGGCGACGAGTTTCTGGTGGTCTCGCGTTATACCAACCGCGAGGAAGCCAACATTCTGGCGGATCGCGTTCTGCAAGCCGTAGGTAGTGAACCATTGCCACTAAAAGGCGGACGCCGTTTGCAGTGCAGTTGCTCGGTTGGATGGGCGGTCTTTCCGTGGTTCGTACGCGAACCAGAGGCGGTTGCGTACAGCGAAGTATTGCGTCTGGCCGACTGCGCACTTTACGACGCTAAGAAGGCGGGCAAAAATCAGGCAATCGGGATGTTGCCCACCTGCGAACAATCTCTGCCGTTTCTGGGATCGGCGACGGCCGGGAAAGAGGCTCGGTTGACTGAACAACTTGCCGCACGAGCCTTTACGACTCTGGGACCGCAAGCCCATGAAGGCGACTCCGCAGAGGCGATCGTCAAGGCAAAGGGCGCCGCAGCGACGCAACAGGTCTGACGATTGCCTCGAATCAAATCATCCGATCAGTCAGATTCCGAATTGCCATTCCCGTCCCGGGTGCTAACATTGCGGATTCACGGTCGTCTTTGTAGCCATGGAATCTGCCAACCTGATCCAGTACTTCCGCCATTCTTTCCGCCTTTTGCGGAGATCGCCGATCTTTTCCGCGGTTGTGGTCCTGATGCTCGCGCTTGGAATTGGCGCGAACACGGCCGTGTTTAGCGTCGTGGATGGGGTTCTGTTGCGAAAGCTCCCATACCGCGATCCGGACCGCCTGGTTATGGTATGGGAAACAAATCCGGCGCTCGGAGTGTCGATTGGCGAGCGCGTCCCTGCCACTTACACGAACTTCGCCGAATGGGTGCGCCAGTCGAAGACGCTCGAAGGCATCGCTGGCATGGAGGATGCGAACTTGAATCGCACCGGCATTGGAGAGCCGGAGCGAGTGAACGGCGCGCGCATCTCTTCGAACTTCTTTCAGGTTTTGGGAGTGGCGACGGCCATGGGCAATTCTTTCGACTCGGTAGAGCAAGGGCCGCATGACACTCAGGTCGCGATCCTGAGCGATGCTTACTGGCAGAGCCACTTCGGCGCGAACCACAATGCAATTGGCCAGAGCATCACGCTCAATGACATTCCTTACACCATCGTGGGCGTGCTTCCGGCACATTTCTACTTGCCATCCACGCGAGAAGGTACCGAACAGCGCAAACCTGACATCTGGATTCCTTATGAACCTGCCGCCCAGCGCAACACGCTGGAATTAAACCGGCTGAAGATGCAGGTCTACGGGCGATTGCGTCCGGGAGTCTCTTTGGAGCAGGCGCGGGCTGAAATGGAAGTGATCGGCAAACGCCTTGAGGAACAGAATCCCACGCTCAACGCTGGCTTCGGCGTGAATATCTTCCCTGTATACGTCGAAGACGTAGGCAAAGATCTGCGCCGCAACCTTCTAGTCTTGCTATCGGCGGTGGGGCTGATTCTGCTGATCGCCTGCGCAAACCTGGCGAACCTCGTGCTGACTCGCGCCATGGCGCGGCAGAAGGAATTGGCAATCCGCAAAGCTCTCGGAGCGAGTCGCGCTGAACTAATCGCGCAGATGGTCATGGAGAGCCTGGTTCTGAGTTCGATTGGAGGCTTGCTCGGCTTGCTGGTTGCACGCTGGGGGATCAAAGCCATTCTCGCGCTCAAACCGGCAGACATTCTCCGGCCCGAGCAAATCCATATAGGTATTCCAGTGCTGCTGTTCACAACCGCAGCCAGCCTGCTCGCGGGCATGCTCTTCGGGATATTCCCCGCGCTCTATGTTTCGCGCACCGAGGTTATCACTGTCCTCAAGCAGGGAGCGCAGTTCACTCGATCCCATCCCCGCACCATGCGCGCGGCCCTGATCGTCATCGAAGTCAGCCTGGCATCAGTGCTGTTGATCGGCGCGGGATTCATGATTCGCAGCCTGTTATCGGTGTTGGACGTTGACCCCGGCTTCCGTCCCGATCATTTGCTGACCATGCATTTCAGCATGCCGCCCGATCGCTATCCGACCAACGAGCAGACGGCCGCATTTTGCCGTCAGGCATTGGAACGCATTGCGGCTCTCCCCGGCGTGAAAGCTGCGAGCTTTGCCGATGGCCTGCCCTTGACCCGTATCCGTCTCATGCGATTTACCCTTGAGGGTCAGCCAGTTCCTAAACAGGGCAGCGAGCCGACGGCGGATATGCGCGGGATCAGTTCTCCATCCTATTTCGAGACGCTGGGTATTTCGTTGGTCAGCGGCAGAAACTTCACGGCGGACGAAATTAATCAGAACCTGCCTGTGATCGTGAT
>Ga0116221_1002415_pt1 | contig 12145 bp, 7 predicted proteins | sample Sb_taG_5_FD_88965 | JGI IMG/M metagenome (GOLD analysis project Ga0116221, IMG submission 88965) | Peat soil microbial communities from Weissenstadt, Germany - Sb_50d_8_FC metaG | ecosystem: Environmental > Terrestrial > Soil > Wetlands > Peat | place: Germany: Weissenstadt | collected 2010-09-21 | reverse complement strand
CTACTCCCAGCAGTCCCGCTGTCCTCAGCCATCCCGCTGCTCGCAGCCGTCCCGCCGTCCCCAGCCACCCCCGCCGTGGCCAGCCCCGCCTCTTCCGCCACGACCGCCTCTTGCGACACTGTGGCCTCCTGCGGCGCAGGCGCCAGGGCAAGATAGCCAGCCGAGAACAGCAAGGCCACCGGGATCATGCTGTTCGGGTCGGTCCCGAGACCACCCAGGAAACCGAGGTCCTGCACCAGCACCCAGTCGGCCAGGCAGAACACGATCCCGAACCCTGCCGCGTACCTGACCAGCCGGGGTCGCCCGGTCAGGAAGACCGCTCCCATCGCGGCCAGCGCGATCACCACGACCAGGTTGACCGCGAAGCCGTTGCTGGCGGTGAACGAGCCGAAGGCGGACAGCAGGGACGACAGGAAGTGCGGCTGCGAAGTGCCCGACATCGACTGGACCATCCCGGCCAAGGTTCCCGGCTTGCCGTCTAGCGTGCCTTGCCAGAAACCGCGGCCAGGCCAGGCCTGAAGCAGCGCCATCCCGAGGAAGAAGAGCCCCAGGCCGGCCAGCAGCAGCCGCCCGAGCCGCGGGCCGCGCCAGGCGCCCTCCGGCAGCGCGATGAGCGCCCCCGCGACCGCGTAGAGGAGGACGGCGCCGGGCGCCCCGGTCAGCAAGCTCAGGCCCGGCGCGAATATCCCGCCGAACGATTCCCCGAACACCCAGACGACCAGGCCCCAGCCGACGCTGGCCACCCCGGCGAGCCTGGACCAGGGCCCGCGTGACGCGGCGATGAGCCAGGCGCCGATGCCGACCTGGATCCAGACGCTGGCGGCGCCGGCCTGGATGGGGTGATAGGACCAGGCGGTGCCGCCCCAGTTGACCAGGTGCTGAACCCACGCCGGCGATGCCGCCGCGGTCGGCTGGATGACCAGGGAGGCCAGCCCGCCGGCCATCTTCGGCTGCGCCTGGAGGATCCCGTCAAATATCCACAGCACCCCGAACCCGACGCGCAGCAGCCGTCGTGCCCGGTCTTCCGGCTTCCCGCCCGCAGCGCTCGCCTCCCCGCCCTTCGCGGCCGGCGGGACGACCCGCCAGGTACGCGCCGTCGCCCAGATGAGCCAGAGGAAGACGATCGCGATGAGGGCGATCGCGCCTTGGTGGAATAGCGCAGACCTGAAGGCGGCAACCAGCGTCGGGTCAGCCGGGTTCAGGCCTGAGTTCATGCCGGGCAAGGATCCGGCTCCTCTCTACCTGCCTCGCTGGCTACCTGCCTCGATTGGCTCCGCGTCCGGGCGCGACGGTCCGCGTACGGCCAGGCCTGGTGTGCCTAAGGGTAGTGCGCTCCGGCGCTCCGGTCGCTAGCCAGCCGGCAACATGAGCAAGATGTAATGCCCTGGTCAGTAGCCTCCTGGTCAGGCGCTCTCCGGTCAGAGCGTCTCGGTCGGCCGCCAGCGGGTGCCGTCCGGCGTGTCGCTGACGTCGAGCCCGGCGGTGACCAGCGCTTCCCTGATGGCGTCGGCGGCGGCGAAGTTGCCTTCGCCGCGCAGGGCGGTCCGCAGCGCGATAAGCGGTTCGACCGCCGGCCGTAGCCGGTCCCGGGGGTCGGCCAGCCCGTCCCGGGCCGCCCGCCCGAGCCGTCCGATGAGGCTGCGCAGTAGTGCTCGCGCCTGCTCGGTGCCCTGATCCTCGTCGGTGTCGGCCTCCCACTGCGTGATCGCGGTCTCGAGTTCCAGGATCACCCCGACCATCGCGTCGGCGTCCCGTGCTCCCGCGGCCGCCCCGAAGCCCCGTTCGGCCGCCGCCATGACCTCAGGCAGCGGCAGTACCGACCGCTGGGCCGGCTCGCCCGCGTTCCCGTCCGCGGTGAACCGGTCACCGCCGTGGCCCGCGCCGCCGTGGCTTGCTCCGCCGTGGGCTGCACCGCCGTCCTCGTTCCCGGCCCCGGCGCCCTCCCTCGTGCGGCGGATGCCCCGGACGAGGTCGCGCAGGTCCGCCATTGACAGCCGGCTGCCGGACGGCAGGACGACGCTGTCGCCGGAACGCCGGACGGTCACGCCTCCCCGGCCGCGGATCTCGATGTCCTCGGCCCGCGGGTCGATCAGCATCGCGGTGTGCTCGTCCACGCCAAGCACGGCGGCGTCGGCCGGAAGCTCGCGCTCCATCGCCGCCAGCCTCCGCATCCCGAGGTAGCAGTGCCTGGTGTCATAGCGGCCGCCCTCGGCGTTGTCGTAGTGGGGGATGAGCGCGACGTTCAGGCCGAACGTCCCGAGCAGGTCAAGCCCGGGCAGCCAGCGTGGCGCGCCGCCCGCCTTGTAGATCTCGTAAACCGGCACGGTGAACCGTCCCGCGGTAGCGGCGGCCGCCGAGGCCAGCACGGTCATCCCGTGGCCGGCCAGGACGCGGTCCCGCAGCCCGGCCGCGACCGGCCCGGCCCGCCAGTGCGCGAGCGCATAGGACGGGCTTCCCGGCCCGGCGAACACCCAGTCCGCGGCCCTGATGTCAGCCGCCTGCCGTCCCTCGTCCTCGTCGTCTTCGCTGGTCAGCGGAGGCGCCATCCCGGGTTCCGCGTGCGGGCTTGTGCCTGCCGCGATGCGCACCTGCAGGCCGACGCTGTCCGCGAAGTAGCGCTGCGCGCGGGCCGAGACGTCGGCGGCGTTCTCCTGGAACGCGTAAGGAGTCGCCAGCAGTATCGCCTGCGGATTGTTCAGGCCAAGCCGCGACACCAGGTTCCGGTGCACCGTGACCATCGTCGGACTGGTCTCGCCGGACCCGATGATCGCCAGCATCCGGCATTCAGGGTAACGAGGCATCCCCTGTACGGTAACCACGTGCCGTAGACCTCCGCACGCCCGCGGCGAGACGCTCCGTCATGGCGTGACGGCGGCGCCTCAGTCGGACTGCCGCGCGGGCCTGGACTTCCATGCCGCACCGGGCACCAGGCCCCAGGCCGCGGCCGCGATCGCGGTCAGCACGAACAGCACGAACGTGATGGCGTGCACGCTGGTGCAGTACAGGCAGATGCTGCCGATGATGAACAACTCGGCGTAGATCAGGTAGAGCACGAAGCCGATGCCGACCACCAGCGACGCTATCCGGAGCAGGTGGATCTCGCGCCTGGTCGCCTGCCACGCCCACGGGCTCATGATCGCCACCGCGAACAGGAAGAATGCCAGCCCGAGCACCGCCACCGGGATCCCGAACACGTACGACTGCGGGCTGGTGGTCACCTTGGTGCAGTTCACCAGCCCCGATTCCGAGCACCCGGCCAGCGTCGACTCGGTGAAGTGCGCGATCGTCAGGTAGATCGACACGCCAAGGCCGGCCAGCGCCAGCACAAAGGTGGCGACCTGCAGCCAGACAGCGGGCCCGCCCCGGGGGGGATCCGCCACGATAACCGGCGTCTGCGCGCCGCGCGCTGGACGCGGGGCCGCGCCGTTCCGCACGGCCGCGGTCCGCGCCTGGCCGTTGGCTGTCGCGCCGCCATTACGGGCCGCACTGCCGTTCTTGACGGCGGTGCCACCCTTGGCCGCGCTTGCCCTGTTCGCGCTGGCCTGGGCGGCGATTCGCGCGTTCCGGGCACGGCTTGACTTCGACGCTGTCATCCGAGCTTCGCCTCCGGTGCTTTCACGGCTGCTGATGTGCGCGCGGTCCCTGGACACTCAACGCGACCGACACCTGACGCCAGATTGTACCGTGCGAGACTCCGCTCGTCGCCTTAGAGCTAGCTCAGGATCAGATCTGGCTTTCCAGTGACTTGACGGTCGCGGTGCAGGCACTGGCGGGCTGGTTGCCGGTCAGCTGGCAGATCGCGGCCGTGATGTAGTTCGCCGTGCCGTCGACAGCCTTGGCGACCGCGCTGTTCGGGTTGCTCAGATCCGACGCGATCGTGGGCCAACTGAGCCCGGCGAGCACCTGCGGGCTGTAGCTGGCCCCGGAGATCAGGTACTTGTTGCCGAAGTCCACGAACGGGATAGCCCCGCCCGAACTCGAGTCGTACTTGGTTACCAGCGCCTCCTGGGCCTTGGTGGGCGTCTGCAGGGTGGTGTAGGTGCCGGTCGCGCTGTCCGGGATGTTGGTCTGCTCCTCGACCGAGGAGAACGTCAGATACTTGCTGGTGTACGTGGCGTGGACGAACGTCCAGGTCGGCGTGTTGGGATAGGGCTCGGCGTTGCCGGCCCCGTTGGCGGCGGCGGAATGCACGGTGGCCAGCCCGGAGAACGTGCCGAACCGGCTCAGCGCCACGATCATCGCCCAGCGCTCAGCCGCGCAGTACGGGCAGTACTCCGCGCCCATGTAGAGCACCTCGGGCTTGCCGTTGGCGGTCAGGGCCGTGCCGCTGATGCTCGTCGGCTTGGCCGTGACCGAGCCGCTGCCGTCTCCGACCGTGTCCAGGGCGCTGGCCGGCACGCTCGTGACGGTGGTCACCACGCTGGCCAGGGCCGCGCCGGTCGGGCCGTTCGGCGAGTTGTCCGAGGCCGCCTTGGTGTTCAGCTTGATCACGACGAGGGCCACCACGATCGCCAGCACGACGACGACGCTGCCCGACGCGATCAGAATCCGCCGGCGCTGCTCGGCACGACGGGCCGCCGCGCGCTGTGCAGCGATCTTCTCCCTGCGGCTGCTGTCGACCTTTGTTCTGCTTGCCTTGCCCATGCTCGCTTCGTCCAACCCTTAGCGTCAGTCAGCCGGCGGTCAGGCCGCACGTCCGCTGGTTCCATGCCTGCGTCGGCGCGCAGGAGTATTCCGTCGTCCCGGGTACCGGGCTCCATGTTAGGCGCTCCGCCATACTGTCGCGCCCACACTCGACGACTCGCCCGCCCTCCCGCGCGTGCCAGCGTGTGCCAGGCACACGCCTCGAGATCCGCGCCCGATGCCGGGACCGGAGCCCGGGTCCGTTGCCGTCCCGCAGGTGGCTCCGCCTGCCCGGCGCTGCGCGCCTTATTTCGGGGTGTCCCGTTTGCCCAGGCTTGGACGCAAAAGGCGGATAGTGAAGTATTGGCCAAGATAGCCTGACAATTCAATAAAGGTCGCTCACTGGATCATCGGGGCCAGGTACGGCTAGACATAGCCGTCCCCCGGGGTCGGCGCCGAGGGTGCCGGCCCTCACGGCAGGTAGTGAGGGGGGTGCCGTGAGGGCCGGCGGCTCCGGGTCGCGCGGGACCCGGAGGCTTCAGCCGACGGTGCCGGGCCTAAGCCGGCGGCGCCGGAGTACGTAGGGCCACGAGAGTACGAAGGGCCGCTGGCGCGGCCGAAGGGCCGCTGGCGCGGCCGAAGTGATTGCGGCGGCGTTCATCAGGCCTCAGAAATCCCAGCAGCCCGGGCTGTAACAAGTTTCCCGGCTTCCGCCGCCATACCCCTAGCCTCCCCGTACACTTGCGCATCTGACCCGCCCGACCTGCGGAGGCTGGAATACTTCAGCCGCAGCGCAGGAGCCCACGTGGCGCGACCAACTATTAATTGGCCGTCTCTATACGATCTAGATTTTTTCTGGATGACTAGAGCAAATCACTGTAGCCTTGATTAAGAGGCTCCAGCCCGGGTGGGGGCGGACCTTCGGGTCTTTGGGGTGTTGGCGAGCGGAAGGTCGGCGAAGCCGTGGCGTTGCGCGTCGGCGTGCTTGGTCCCGTAACGGCCTGGTATGGCGACCAGGAGCTACATGTGGGGCAGCCCAGGCAGCAGGCTGTGCTTGGCATCCTAGCGATGCGGGCTAACCGGGTCATATCCCGGGGCGAACTAGTCGATGCGGTCTGGGGACAGGACCCCCCGGCCAGCGCCGAGGGTGGCATCTACACCTACGTGGCCGGCCTGCGCCGGGTCATCGAACCGAACCGGTCGCTGCGCGGGCCGGGCCGGGTGCTGGTCTCGTCCGGGGCCGGCTACGTGCTTCACCTGGTGCCTGGCCAGCCGGACGCGGTGGCCTTCGAGCAGGATCTCGGCCGGGCCCGCCAGCTGCGCAAGGCTGGCGACCTGACCGGCGCGGTGGTCGCCCTCAACACGGCGCTAGCGCTGTGGCGGGGTATCGCGTTCGCCGGGGTGCCCGGGCCGTTCGCGGAGACGGAGCGGGTACGGCTCGGCGAGCTGCGTTCCGCGGCCGCGGAAGAACGTGCCAACGTCCTGCTGTCACTCGGCCGCCACGAGGAGGTTGTGCCCGACCTGACGGCCATGGTGGCGGATCATCCGCTGCGCGAGCGGATGCGCGGGCTGCTGATGATCGCGCTGTACCGCTGCGGACGGCACGCCGAGGCGCTGCGGGTGTTCGCCGAGGGCCGGCGGGTGCTCGCCGATGAGCTCGGCATCGACCCGGGCAGCGACCTGTCCCGCATCCACCAGCAGATGCTGACCGCCGATCCCGTCCTGGCCGCCCCGGACGGCCTGGCCCTGGTGACGCTCGACGGCGACGCGACAGGGATCAGTTCCGTGCTCGGTGACGGTCGCCCGCGGCCCCGGGCCGAGGGCATGGTCACGCCGGTGCCGGCCCAGCTGCCCCTCGACGCGCCGGGCTTCTCCGGCCGTCACGAAGAACTCGGCATCCTGCAGGCGATGCTGCCGGCGAAATCCGCCGGCTCTGGCGAGGCCGAATCGGGCCAGACAGTGCCGATCGTGGTCATCTCGGGCACGGCGGGAACGGGGAAGACCGCGCTCGCCATCCGCTTCGGCCGCCATGTCGCCAAGCGCTTCCCCAACGGGCAGCTATACGTCAACCTGCGCGGACTGGATCCGGCCACCCCGCCGATGGAGCCGGCCGAGACGCTGCGGTTCTTCCTCGACGCGCTGGGTGTGCCGCCGTACCGGATCCCGGCCGACACCGAAGGCCGGTCCGCCCTGTTCCGCAGCCTGCTGGACGGCAAGCGGATGCTGATCGTCTTGGACAACGCCCGCAACGTGGCCCAGGTGCGCCCGCTGCTGCCCGGCTCGCCGGGCTCCCTCGTGGTGGTGACCAGCCGCAACGAGATGACCGGGCTGGTGGCCGCCGAGGGAGCGGTGCCGCTCACGCTCGACGTGCTCAGCTTCGCCGAGGCACGCGAGATGCTCGTACGCCGGCTCGGCCAGGACCGGGCCGCGGCCGAGCCCGAGGCGGCGGACGAGATCATCTCCGCCTGCGCCCGCCTCCCGCTGGCCCTGGGCATCGCGGTCGGCCGTGCGGCCGGCCGGCCCAAGCGCCCGCTGACCGAGTTGGCCGCCGAACTGCGCGACGCCAGGGGCAGGCTGGACGCGCTCGAGGCCGGGGACGCGGTCACCAACGTGCGGGCCGTGCTCTCCTGGTCCTATAACCAGCTGTCCGAGCCCGCGGCGCGGATGTTCCGCCTGCTCGGCGTGCACCCGGGCCCGGACATCTCGCTGTCGGCGGCGGCCAGCCTGGCCGGGATGGCCCGTGCCGACGCGGGCGCGGCGCTGCGCGAGCTGAGCCGGACCCATATGGTCGCCGAGTACCTGCCTGCCAGGTTCACCTTCCACGACCTGCTCCGCGCGTACGCCGCCGACCAGGCCGAGCGGCAAGACCCGGTGCCGGAACGCCGGGCGGCCGCGCACCGGGTGCTCGACCATTACCTGCACACGGGGATGGCGGCCTCGCACCGGTTCAGCCCGTTCCGGTCCCCGCTGCAGCTGGCCTCCCCGCAGCCGGGCGTGCTGCCCGCCGACGTGGCGGACAAGGAGCAGGCGATGGCCTGGTTCGACGCCGAGGTCCCGGTCCTGCTCGCGCTGATCGCGTACGCCGACGCCAACGACTTCGACACCCACGCCTGGCAGATCCCCTGGACGCTCGGCCCGTTCTTCAACCGGCGCGGCCGGTGGCAGGACTACGTCGCCACCCAGCAGACCGCGCTGGCCGCGGCCCGGCGCCTGGGCGACACGCTCGCCCTGGCCCACGCGCATCACCTGCTCGGCCATGTCCAGTTGCAGGTGGGCGAGTACGAGGCGGCCGACCCGAACTTCCGCCGGGCGCTGGACCTGTTCCGCGAACTCGGCGACCGGGCCAACGAGGCCGTGGTGCTCAACGGCCTGGCCGGCATGCTGGAGAAGCAGGAACGCTACCCCGAGGCGCTGGCTGTCGCGCTGGACGCGTTGCGGATGCTCAAGGCCGTCGGGCACTGGTGGACGCAGGCCACCCTGGAGAACGGCGTCGGCTGGCTGTACGCCCACCTGGGGCAGTACGACCGGGCGCTGACCCACTGCCAGCGGGCGCTGAGCCTGCACCGTGATTCCGGCCACCGCGGCGGCACCGCCGACACGCTCGACAGCCTGGGGTACGTCTACCTGCACCTGGGCGACATCGCCCAGGCCAAGGCCCACTACACCAAGGCCGTCGAGGCCTACCGCGAGATCGGCTCGCCGTTCGGCGAGGGCAACTCGCTGGCCGGGCTGGGCGACGCACTCCTGGCCGGGGGCGACCCCGGGGCCGCCGAGGCAGCCTGGCGCGAGGCCGTCGCCATCCTGGACCGGCTCCCGCACCCGCTCGCCGACGAGATCCGGGCCAGGCTCCGCGCCCTCGACGGCCAGGACGGCCACGGGCGCGAGGAGCAAGGAGGCGCCGGCCGAGCGGATACGGGCTACCTGACCGGGGCAGCCACCGCGGCACGTTAGGTATAAAAGAAACGGGCTACGGGGATGAACCCTGCCCGCCTGCGGGGGCTGGCCCAGGTGGCCCAGGACCGGGGCAAATAGTGCGAAAGGTGTAAGGTCTGGTGACGACGAGGGCGCTGCTGCTCGAGAACATCCATCCCGACGCGTCGGCGCGGCTGGCCAAGGAGGGCTATCAGGTCGACACGCTGCCGCGCGCGCTCGGCCAGGACGAGCTCATCGAAGCCATCGGCGACGTGAGCCTGCTCGGCATCAGGTCCGGGACGCAGGTCACAGAGCGCCTGCTGGAGGCGGCGCCGCAGCTGATCGCGGTTGGTGCCTTCTGCATCGGCGTCAACCAGATCGACCTGGCCGCCGCGAGCAGGCGCGGCGTGGCGGTCTTCAACGCGCCGTTCTCCAACACCCGTAGCGTGGTCGAGCTGGCACTGGCCGAGATCATCGCGATGGCCCGGCGGCTGCCGGAGAAGAACATGCAGATGCACGCGGGTCACTGGGACAAGTCCGCGGCCGGGAGCCACGAGGTGCGCGGCCGCAAGCTCGGCATCGTGGGCTACGGCAACATCGGCACCCAGCTGTCGGTGCTGGCGGAGAACCTCGGCATGTCCGTCTGCTTCTACGACATCGCGGACAAGCTGGCCCTGGGCAACGCGCGGCGCTGTTCCACCCTGACCGAGCTGCTGGAGTCGGTGGAAACCGTCACGCTGCACGTGGACGGGCGGGACGGCAACCGCGGCTTTTTCGGCGAGGCCGAGTTCGCCGCGATGCGGCCGCGGTCCCTGTTCCTGAACCTGTCCCGCGGCTTCGTGGTCGACCACGCGGCGCTGCGTCGCAATATCGAGTCCGGGCACATCGCCGGGGCGGCCGTCGACGTCTTTCCCGCCGAGCCGAAGGGCCGCGGCGAAGAGTTCGTCTCCGAGCTGCGCGGACTGCCGAACGTTATCCTCACCCCGCACATCGGCGGCTCGACCGAGGAGGCCCAGCAGGACATCGGCGAGTTCGTCGCGAACAAGCTGGCCGAGTACATGGCCTCGGGTAGCACCTCGCTCAGCGTGAACCTGCCGGGCATCACGCTGCCGGCCACCAGCGGCACGCACCGCCTGGTCCACCTGCACCGGAACGTGCCGGGCGTGCTGGCCTCGATCAACCGGGTGCTGGCCGAGCACGGCGTCAACGTCGAGGGCCAGCTGCTGCGGACCAGGGACGAGTTCGGCTACGTGCTGACCGACATCGGCTCGGAGTACAGCGAGGACGTGCTCGCGCAACTGCGCGCGATGCCGGTCACCATCCGGCTGCGCACCCTGCGCTCGCCCTGACCTGCTAAAGAGGCGTCACGTAGGCGCCGGAGATGCCGCCGTCGACCAGGAACGTCGAGGCGGTGATGAACGAGGCGTCGTCGCTGGCCAGGAAGGCGACCGCGGCGGCGATCTCCTCGGGCTCGGCGAACCGGCCCATCGGCACGTGCACCAGCCGGCGCTGCGCCCGCTCGGGGTCGGCCGCGAACAACTCGCGCAGCAGCGGCGTGTTCACCGGCCCCGGGCACAGCGCGTTGACCCGGATCCCCTCGCGGGCGAACTGCACCCCGAGCTCGCGGGACAGGGCGAGCACTCCGCCCTTGGACGCGGTGTAGGAGATCTGCGAGGTGGCCGAGCCCATGACCGCGACGAACGAGGCGGTGTTCACGATCGCCCCCTTGCCCTGCGCCCGCATGTGGCCGATCGCTTCTTTGCAGCACAGGTACACCGAGGTCAGGTTGACCTCCTGGACGCGGCGCCAGGCCTCCACCGAGGTGTCCAGGATCGAGTCGTCGTCGGGCGGTGAGATGCCGGCGTTGTTGAACGCCACGTCGACCGAGCCGTAGGTGTCCTTCGCCGCCCGGAAGGCCGCCGCCACGTCCGCCTCAGAAGTGACGTCGGCGTGCACGAACAGGCCGCCAGTCTCCGCCGCGGCCTTCTCGCCGGCTGCGTCGTCGATGTCGACCGCCACCACGTGAGCGCCGTCCGCCGCGAACCGCCGCGCGGCGGCCAGCCCGATCCCGCTGCCCGCGCCGGTGATGACGACGGTCCTGCTCTCGAACCTCATTGTGCTCTACCTCTCGCTCACTGGGCCGTCGCGATGAAGACGTTCTTGGTCTCGGTGAACGCGTCAGGGGCGTCGGGCCCGAGCTCGCGGCCGAGGCCGGACTGCTTGAAGCCGCCAAATGGCGTCCAGTACCGCACCGAAGAATGCGAGTTCACCGACAGGTTCCCGCTCTCCACCGCGCGGGCCACCCGGATCGCGCGGCCCACGTCCGAGGTCCAGATCGAGCCAGACAGGCCGTAGGGCGTGTCGTTGGCGATGGCCACCGCGTCCGCCTCGTCGGTGAACGGGGTTACGGTCACCACCGGGCCGAACACCTCCTCGGTGTAGGCCGGGTCGTCCTGGCGTACCGGGGCGAGCACGGTCGGCGGGTACCAGAACCCCGGCCCCGAGGGCGCGTGGCCGCGGATAGCTACCGGCGCCCCGGACGGCACGTAGGACGCGACGTGCGCGCGGTGCGCCGCCGAGATCAGCGGTCCCATCTCGGTCGCCGCCGAGGCGGGGTCGCCGACGGCGACGCCCTGCACCGCGGGCTCGAGCAGTTCCATGAACCGGTCGAGCACCGAGTCCTGCACCAGGATCCGGGACCTGGCGCAGCAATCCTGCCCGGCGTTGTCGAACACCGCGTACGGGGCGGTCGCCGCGGCCCGCTCGAGGTCGGCGTCGGCGAAGACGATGTTGGCGCTCTTGCCGCCGAGTTCCAGCGTGAGCCGCTTGACCTGGCGCGCGCAGCCGGCCATGATCTGCTGCCCCACCTCGGTCGACCCGGTGAACACGATCTTGCGCACCAACGGATGGTCGACCAGCCGCTGCCCCACCACGCTGCCCTTGCCCGGCAGCACCTGGAACACGCCCTCCGGCAGGCCCGCCTCCAGCGCGAGCTCGCCGATCCGCATCGCGGTCAGCGGGGTCGCCTCGGCAGGCTTGGCCACCACCGTGTTCCCCGCGGCCAGGGCCGGCGCCATGCCCCAGGACAAGATCGGCATCGGGAAGTTCCACGGCACGATAAGGCCGACCACGCCGACCGGCTCGTGGAAGGTGATGTTCAGCCCGCCGGGTACCGGGATCTGTCGGCCGCACAGTCGTTCCGGCGCGGCCGAGTAGTACAGCAGCACGTCGCGGACGTGTTCGGCCTCCCAGCGGGCCTGCCCGACCGGATGGCCCGAGCCTGCGACCTCGAGGTCCGCCAACTCCGAGACGTGCGCGTCGACGGCCGCGGCGAACGAGCGCAGCAGCCGGGCGCGGTCCCCGGGCGCGACGTCGCGCCAGGCGGCCTGGGCGGCCGCGGCGCGGGCGATCGCCTCGTCGGCGTCGGCGGCCGAGGCCTGGGTCACCGTGGTGACCGGCTCCTCTGTCGCGGGATTGAGCACGGTGAACTGGGACATCCTGCCGTTACCCCTTCACAGATCCTCGTCGCGCGCTCGGATTTACGGGGCGCCCGGTTTACAGGCGCTCGAAGCAGCGCCGCAGCTCCCAGTCGGTCACCGCGGCGTCGTAG
>Ga0116221_1002406_pt1 | contig 12164 bp, 9 predicted proteins | sample Sb_taG_5_FD_88965 | JGI IMG/M metagenome (GOLD analysis project Ga0116221, IMG submission 88965) | Peat soil microbial communities from Weissenstadt, Germany - Sb_50d_8_FC metaG | ecosystem: Environmental > Terrestrial > Soil > Wetlands > Peat | place: Germany: Weissenstadt | collected 2010-09-21 | reverse complement strand
GATAGTGGGAGACTGAGAGACCTTGGTAGAGGAGGGATCCACGCGGGCGTTTGCGGACGCCGAGCTGTTCGTGCGCTGTCGTGAGCGGGGGGACGCTCGCGCACGTGAGCAGCTGATCGAGCGCTATCTCCCGCTAGCCCGCCGGCTAGCCCGCCGCTACCAGCGGTCGAACGAGCCGCTGGAAGATCTCGTCCAGGTCGCCTCGCTCGGCCTGCTGAAGGCGATCGACGGCTTCGACACCGCCCGCGATGTCGCCTTCTCGAGCTACGCCACGCCGACCATCCTGGGCGAGCTGAAGCGGCATTTTCGCGACCGCACATGGTCGGTTCGGGTCCCCCGTGACCTCCAAGAACTAGCGCTGCGCGTCGATCGGGCGGTAGCTGAGCTGTCCCGCGGCAAGCGCGATGCTCCTACGGTCGGCGAGCTCGCGACGGCGGTGGAAGCCTCCGAGGAGCAAGTGCTCGACGCGCTGCAGGCTGCCAGCGCCTATCGCGCTGGCTCACTCGACGCACCTCGTCCAGGGCAGGCCGGCGAGGACGCCGGTGAGTCTCTCCTCGGGGACACGCTGGGCGTCGAGGAGAGCGGGTTCGCACGCGCCGAGGAGCGCGCGACGCTGGGGCCCCTGCTGGCGCTGATATCTCCGGTGGAGCGTACGGTGCTGACGCTCCGCTTCCGCGAGGACCTCACTCAGGCGGAGATCGGCGAGCGGATCGGTGTCTCCCAGATGCAGGTCTCCCGGCTCATCCGCGGGGCGCTCATGCGCTTGCGCGCTGGCCTTGCGGAAACACCGCCCGATCCACTGAAGTAGTAGTAGGCGTCAATTCGCTGGATACGCTGAGACATCGAGCCGCGAGAAGATTGTCGTGCGACCGGGCCTCAAAGGAGCGGCCGCAGTGGCGGTGAGGGCACGGTCAGCCGAAGCTCAGCTTGAGGACGAGCTCCTCCCCGGACCCGTCGGCGCTTGCAACCACCTGAAGCTCCTCGGATATATGTTCGAGCACATTTCCCACGTCGGGGACGAGCGCGTCTCGCACCAGCCCGTCGGCGCCCTGCGCTGTGAGCTCGCCCACGCGCAACTCGAACTCCCGCCCTCGGGTGGTCACGGCGAAGGCAAGATAGCCATCGCGCGAGTGTGCGGGAGCGTGCGCGGAAATCGCGTCGCAGACGAGTATCGCGTCGTCCAGTCGATCGATCGGGCAGTTGGCGCGGGCGAGCACCATCGTTACGACGCGAGACAGCACCGGCGCTGTCAGTGGACCGTTCGCCAGGCGCAGCGAAACCGCATTCTCGACCGGGGGGCCGTCCTGCGCGGAGGTGTTTGTCACGGCTGTGTCGATGGGTCGACCGCGGGCGCGGCGCCGTCGTGCTCATTGTGATCGGGGATATGGTGGAAGAGCGAGAAGGTCATATGCACCTCCGTGCGTCCATCCTCGCCGTGGCCGAGTCGCACCGTCTCCGCCAGCGAGGCGATCAGGGGCAGTCCCAGGCCGAGCCCGGGACTGCCCGGTCGTCGCGGGACGATCCCCGGTCCCTCGTCGCGCACGACCACGCTCAGCTCGTCGTCCAGCAATGTAGCGAACACCTCCAGCGGCCCCTCCTCGCCGTCTGGGTAAGCGTGGACCACCACGTTCGTGCAGGCCTCCGTCACCGCGAGGCGGAGGTCGTAGAGGAGCTGCTCGTCGACTCCCAGCGCCTCGCCGAGCGCCCCGAAGGCCTGGCGTACAACGGCGATATTCCCAGCTCGCGCCGGGAGCGCCAACTCTATGTCAGGCGTAACCGTGCCCGGCGTCATCGTAGTTCCTGGGATCCTTGACCTCCGCGTGTCTTCGATGATGGTGCCCTAGAACGGGAATTTTCACACATCGACACCCCTGAGCGACTTCGACACTCGCCGGCGACGGCCGGTGAGAACGACGTACTGCTGAATATCAGCATACGCCAGGGGCCGGTCGGCGTCGGCCGGGGACATCGCCGGGGTTGGGTCGGCATGCCACCGAGGTTGCCCAGCAGGCGCCAGGAAGGCTGGCTCGAGTATGTCGCCAGGGTCGGTCCGGACTGCTGGTTTCCACGGCCTTCGCGCTGCTACGCTTTCTGGCTCCGCCTCAGGTGCCCGCCTACCTGCGCCACGGTGGGTCTGCCCGTACGGGGGTATACCCACCCCGCGCGGGATGCACCGTCCCAAGGGAGCACTTCCATGACTTCGCACATCAAGCAGCCGCCAAGGGCCGTCGGACTTTACGACCCTCGCTTCGAGCACGATGCGTGTGGCGTCGGCATGGTCGCGCGCCTGGATAACCGGCCCACCCATGAGGTGATCTCGCGGGCAATCACAGCACTCGAGAACCTCGAGCATCGCGGTGCCTCCGGCGCGGACCCGTGCACGGGCGATGGCGCGGGGATCCTGATGCAGATGCCCGACGAACTGCTGCGCGCGGTCGTCGACTTTGAGTTGCCGCCAGCCGGGCGCTACGGCGTGATGATGTGCTTCCTGCCTACCGACGAGGCCGCACGAGCGAGCCTCGAAGAGCTGCTCGAACGGTCCGTGCGGGAGGAGGGCCAGCGGGTGCTCGGCTGGCGGGACGTGCCGATCGATGTGGAGCACACCGGCGAGGTCGCGGGCGCCTGTCGCCCCGTAATCCGCCAGTTGTTTGTCGGCGCCGGTTCCGACCATGACGAGGACCAGGATGCTTTCGAGCGCAAGCTGTACGTGATCCGCCGCGTCTGCGAGCTGACCGCCGAGGAGCCCGGCCTGTACGTGGCGTCGAGCTCCTCCCGGACCATCAACTACAAGGGCATGCTGATCAGCTACCAGCTGGCGGCGTTCTACCCGGATCTGCGCGACGAGCGCTGTAAGAGCGCACTTGCGCTCGTGCACTCGCGCTTCTCCACAAATACCTTCCCCAGCTGGGAGCTGGCTCACCCGTACCGGGTGATCTGCCACAACGGCGAGATCAACACGGTGATGGGCAACGTCAACTGGATGCGCGCGCGGGAGTCAGAGCTGCAGAGCGAGCTGTTCGGCGAGGACCTGAAGAAGATCCTACCGGTCGTCACCCCCGGCAACTCCGACTCGGCGACATTCGACAACGTGCTCGAGCTGCTCCTGCTCGCCGGGCGCTCGCTGCCGCACGCGGCGATGATGATGATCCCCGAGGCCTATCGCGGCCGCGAGGACTTGCCGGAGCATCTGAAGGGCTTCTATGCCTTTCACGCCTGCCTGATGGAGCCCTGGGACGGACCCGCCTCGGTCGCGTTCACCAACGGCCGCGTCGTCGGCGCGACGCTCGACCGCAACGGGCTGCGACCGGGCCGCTGGGTGGAGACGATCGACGGGCACGTAGTGCTCGGCTCGGAGTCCGGTCTGCTGGACATCGCGCCCGAGCAAGTGCGACGGCTCGGGCGCCTGCAGCCGGGCAAGCTTTTTCTCGTCGACCTCGAGCGGGGGCGCATCGTTGAGGACGAGGAGGTCAAGCGCGAGGTCTCCACACGACACCCCTATGGGGAGTGGTTCGCGCGTAACGCCGTTCACTTCCACGACCTGCCGCCCTCAGAACAGAAAACGCTCTCCAACCAGCCGCTGCGTCTGCGCCAGCGCGCCTTCGGCTATTCCCAGGAGGACCTTCGCGTGCTGCTCACGCCGATGGCCGTTGACGGGGCCGAGCCAATCGGATCGATGGGAAACGACATCTCCCTGGCGGTGCTCTCCGACCAGGCGCCGCCGCTCTTCTCCTACTTCAAGCAGTTGTTCGCTCAAGTCACCAACCCACCGATCGACCCGATCCGCGAGGAGATCGTGATGAGCCTGGCGACAAGCCTCGGCAACGAGCGCAACCTCTTCGATGAAACCCCCGAGCACGCCCACAAGCTCCTGCTGGAACAGCCGATTCTGCTCAACCGTGAGCTGGAGACGCTCCGGCACGTATCACACGACGTCTACGCAGCCGACACGCTTGACATCACCTGGCCCATCTCCGAGGGCCCTGCGGGGATGGTCCAGGCGATCGAGCGCATCTGCCGCCAGGCTCGCGAGGCGATCGCCAAGGGCGTCAATATCATCATCCTCTCCGACCGGCAGCTGGGACCGTTGCGGGCTCCCATCCCGTCGCTGCTGGCGGTCGCCGCGGTCCACCACCATCTCGTGCTCGAGGGCACCCGCCTGCGCGCCGGCATCATCGTCGAGTCGGGCGAGCCACGAGAGGTGCACCACTTCGCCACGTTGATTGGCTACGGCGCCAGCGCAATCAACCCCTATCTGACGCTCGAGACGCTCGATGAGATGGTTGTCGAAGGGCGCCTCGGCAACGCCTCTGAGGACGGACGCCTCGCGCCGCCGAGCACCGACGAGCTCAACGACCTGCTCGAGCGTGCCGCCCAGAACTACGTGAAGGCGCTCGGCAAAGGGCTGCTCAAGACGATCTCGAAGATGGGCATTTCCACCATCCAGTCCTATCGCGGGGCGCAGATCTTTGAGGCGGTCGGCCTAGAGCGCGAGCTGATCGACACTCACTTCACGGGCACCGCCTCGCGCATCGGCGGCGTCGGCGTGGAGGTGTTGGCGACCGAGGCGCTCGAGCGCCACGCTCGCGCCTATCCCGCGGGCGAGCGGGCGCTCGATGAGCTGCTCCCCGTCGGCGGTATCTATGCCTGGCGGCGCGACGGCGAGCACCACATGTGGAATCCGGAGACGATCGCCCTGGTCCAGCACTCGGTGCGCGCGGCCAACGGCGACATGGCCGCGGCGATGGACGGCGACGCCGACGCTCACCGGGCCGTACGCGCGAGCGCCGCCTTCGAGAAGTACCGTGAGTATGCGCGCACAGTCAATGAGGACGCCGCGCGCAGGGCGACGCTGCGCGGCCTGCTGGAGATCGGCAGCGGACCGGGCGCGGCCGCTCTGACGCCAATCACGCTGGAGGAGGTCGAGCCGGCGAGTAAAATCGTGAAGCGCTTCTGTACCGGGGCGATGAGCCTCGGGTCGATCTCCCGCGAGGCCCACGAGACACTCGCGATCGCGATGAATCGCCTCGGCGGGCGCTCGAACACGGGCGAGGGTGGGGAGGATCCATCGCGCTTCACGCCCGACGCCAACGGCGACCGTCGGCGCTCGGCGATCAAGCAAGTCGCCTCCGGGCGTTTTGGCGTGACGATCCACTACCTCGTGAACGCCGATGAGCTGCAGATCAAGATGGCGCAGGGCGCAAAGCCGGGCGAGGGCGGCCAGCTGCCGGGACACAAGGTTGACGACTACATCGGCTCGATCCGCCACACGACGCCGGGCGTCGGCCTGATATCGCCGCCGCCGCACCACGACATCTACTCGATCGAGGACCTCAAGCAGCTGATCTACGATCTGCGCTGCTCCAACCCCGAGGCGGAGTTGTCGGTCAAGCTGGTCTCGGAGGTCGGCGTCGGCACCGTGGCGGCGGGCGTGTCTAAGGCGAACGCCGACAGGGTGCTGATCGCCGGGCACGATGGCGGCACCGGCGCCTCGCCGCTGTCCTCGATCCAGGCGGCGGGGATACCCTGGGAGATCGGCTTGGCCGAGACCCAGCAGACGCTGCTGCTCAACGACCTGCGTTCGCGCATCAAGGTCCAGACCGATGGCCAGCTGAAGACCGGTCGCGACGTCGTCATCGCCGCGCTACTCGGCGCCGATGAGATGGGATTCTCCACCGCGCCGTTGATCGCGACCGGCTGCATCATGATGCGCGCCTGTCATCTGAACACCTGCCCGGTTGGAATCGCCACGCAGGACCCCGAGCTGCGCAAGCGCTTCAAGGGGACGCCCGAGCACGTCGTCAACTTCTTCTTCTTCGTCGCCGAGGAGGTGCGGGAGATTCTCGCCTCCCTCGGCCTGCGCTCGCTCGATGAGGCCACCGGCCGAGTGGATCTCCTGGGCGTGGGCGCCGCGATCGACCACTGGAAGGCACGGGGTGTGGACCTGACCCACATCCTCACCCACATCGAGGTGAACGAGGGCAGCCCACGCCGTCGCGTGGAAGCGCCCCCGGCGGTCCTCGAGGATGCACTCGACTGGGAGCTGGTGGAGGCTGCGCGGCCTGCGCTGCAGCAGCTCCGGCCGGTGAACATCGCCACCGTGATCCGTAATCGCAATCGCTGTGTTGGGGGCATCCTCTCGAGCCACGTCGCCCGCGCCCACGGCGCCGAGGGTCTGCCGGAGGACTCGATCGTGGCTGAGTTCGAGGGCTCGGCCGGCCAGAGCTTCGCCGGCTGGCTGGCGCCCGGCATCACCTTCACGCTGCGTGGCGACGCCAACGACTACGCCGGCAAGGGCCTCTCCGGCGGGGTCTTCGCGATCCGCCCGCGCGAGGGCATGGGCTCGCACTTCAACGCCGAGGAGAACGTGATCGTCGGCAACACCGTGCTCTACGGTGCGACCGCCGGACGGGCATTCTTCCGCGGACTCGCCGGGGAGCGCTTCGCTGTGCGCAACTCGGGTGCCTGTGCGGTCGTGGAGGGGGTCGGCGACCATGGCTGCGAGTACATGACCGGCGGGCGCGTGGTGGTGCTGGGTCTAACGGGACGCAACTTCGCGGCGGGCATGAGCGGCGGTATTGCGTACGTGCTCGACGAGGACGGGACTTTCGCCGCGCGCTGCAACATGGGCATGGCCGGTTTCGACGAGATCGCCGAGGCTGACGCGATCGAGCTTCGTGCGATGCTCGAAGAGCACCAGCGGCGCACCGACTCTCCGGTGGCCGCTCGTGTGCTCTCAGAGTGGGAGGAGCTGCTCGGCAGAGGCGCCTTTGTGAAGGTCATGCCCCACGACTATAAGCGCGTGCTGCGCCAACGGTCTGAGGAAGAGGCTCTGGCAGAGGGGGCGGCCGCCAACGGCGCCGCGCCGGCTCGGCGGCCGCTGGACGCGGTCGGCGAGACTGGTGTCTGATGGGCAAGCTCAAAGGCTTCCTCGAGATCGAGCGTCACGGCATCCTCCAGCGGGATCCGTTGGAGCGAGCGCGGGACTACCACGAGTTCCAACTGTTGCGTCCGGTGGGAGAGCTGCGCGAGCAGGGCGCCCGCTGCATGGACTGCGGGGTGCCCTTCTGCCACAACGGCTGCCCGCTCGGGAACCTGATTCCTGACTGGAACGATCTCGTCTACCACGACCGCTTCAGGGATGCGATCGTCCAGCTGCACGCCACGAACAACTTCCCCGAGTTCACCGGTCGCCTCTGTCCGGCGCCGTGCGAGGCGGCGTGCGTGCTGGAGATCCGCGAGGGCGACGCCGTCACGATCAAACAGATCGAGAACGCGATTATCGACCGCGCCTGGGGGGAGGGTTGGGTGGTTCCCCAGCCACCGCGGCGCGAGACCGGCCAGAGGGTGGCCGTGGTGGGGTCCGGACCGGCAGGGATGGCGGCAGCCCAGCAGCTGCGTCGCGCGGGCCATCGCGTGACGCTGTTCGAGCGCGACGAGGCCGTCGGCGGGCTCGTGCGCTTTGGCGTGCCCGACTTCAAGATCGAGAAGACGGTCGTGCAGCGTCGCGTCGAGCAGTTGCTCGCCGAGGGCATCGAAGTCCGCTGCGGGGTGGAGGTCGGCAGCAATGTGAGCGTCGAGGAGCTGCGTGCGGGCTTCGACGCGATCGTGCTGGCCACCGGCTCGCGCACGCCGCGCGATCTGCCTATCCCCGGCAGGGAGCTCGACGGCGTGCACTTTGCGATGGATTACCTCTACCAGCGCAACCGCTGGGTGGCACGCGAGTTCGGCCCCGAGCCGACGGTCGCGCAGCCCGCTGTGGAGCAGGAGATCACGGCCAAGGGCAAGGACGTCGTGGTGATCGGCGGCGGTGACACAGGCGCTGACTGCGTGGGCAACGCGCTACGTGAGGGCGCTCGCTCGATCGTCCAGCTCGAGCTCCTGTCCGAGCCGCCCGCGCATCGTCCGGACGACCGCACTCCATGGCCTGAGTGGCCGCAAAAGTTCCGCCTCAGCTACGCGATGGAGGAGGCGATGAAGCTGGGGAGGGGCGAGCAGGACTACTCGGTCACCACGACCCGCTTCGCCGACGACGGCAACGGCGCGCTCGCCGCGCTGCACATCGCAGAGGCACTTTCTGAGCCGCCGTTCGAGCCCGTGCCGGGCAGCGACCGCGAGCTGCCGGCTCAGCTCGTGCTGCTGGCGATGGGCTTCCTGCATCCCGAGCAGGGGCTGCTCGACCAGCTCGGTGTGGAGAAGGACCAGCGCGGCAACGTCAAGGCGGTCAAGCCGTATACCAGCTCCGTCGACGGCGTGTTCGCCGCGGGAGACGCGCGCCGCGGCCAGTCATTGATCGTATGGGCGATCAACGAGGGACGCCAGTGCGCGCGCATGGTCGACCGTTACCTTGCGGGAGGACGTAACGGCGCAGCTGCCCTGGATTTGCCTGAAGACGGCGGTTTGCTGGGACACGCCGACGCGGACGAAGGCCCCGAGGGTCCACCGCGGCACGCCACGCCTGGCATCAGCGGGGCAGACCCGACAAATTGACCAGGTCGCTGGTGGCCAAGCTGGCTCGTGGCCAAGCTGACGATCCATCCTTTGATGTTCTCCCTCTGGTGACGCGCGCGCTGTTTCTTCTACGCTGGAGCTGCAAATGAGCCGCACTGAGGAAAACGGGAGCTCCGCGCCGGACGGGTGGACCGCGACCTCCGCAACGCCGCTCCGTCCCTCCACCCCGGCACACGTGTGCATCATCGGCGCCGGCTCCTCGGGCATCACCGCGGCGAAGGCTCTCAAGGAGCGCGGGATTCCCTTCGACTGCTTTGAGAAGTCAGATGAGATCGGGGGCAACTGGGTGTTTGGCAATAAGAACGGGATGTCGGCCGCCTACCGCGACCTGTTCATCAACGTCTCGCGCGAGCGCATGGCGTACTCGGACTTTCCGATGCCGGAGTCCTATCCGGACTTCCCTCACCACTCGCACATCAAGGAGTACTTCAACGCCTACGTTGATCACTTTGGCCTGCGCGAGACGATCACTTTCGAGACCGGGGTCGAGCGTGCGTCAAAGCGCGAAGACGGTGCCTGGGAGATCACGCTCGACACCGGTGAGACACGTTGCTACGACGCGCTGCTCGTCGCCAACGGTCACCATTGGAATCCGCGCTGGCCCGAACCCGCCTTCCCTGGCGCCGACACCTTCGCCGGTGAGCAGCTCCACGCGCACGCCTACGTCGACAACTCGACCTTCGTGGGCAAGGATGTCGTGGTGCTTGGCATGGGCAATTCGGCGATGGACATTGCCGTCGAGTCTTCCTACGTCGCCGCCAACACCTACCTCGCCGCTCGCCACGGAGCGTGGATCATCCCGAAGTACGTGTTCGGCAAACCCGTGGATCAGCTCCCCAACGATCCGCGGGTGCCGCTCAAGCTTCGTCAGCGCCTGGCTCATCAGATGATCAAGACCTACATCGGCAACCCCGAGCGCTACGGTCTGCCCAAGCCCGACCACAAGTTCGGCGAGTCTCACCCGACCGTGTCCGGGCGCATCCTCGATCGCATCGCCCACGGCACGATCGCGCCCAAGCCGAACATCGCCACCCTGGAGGACGACCGGGTGCGCTTCGTCGATGGCAGCTCGGTCCACGCCGACGTCATCGTCTACTGCACCGGCTACAAGATCACCTTCCCGTTTTTCGACGAAGCGCTCGTATCGGCTCCGGACAACCACATCGAGCTGTTCCGCCGTGTCTTTCACCCCGACATGCCCAACCTGCTCTTCATCGGCCTGCTGCAACCGCTCGGTGCGATCATGCCGATCGCCGAGACTCAAGGCGCGTGGGTCGGCGACTACCTGCTCGGGCGCTACGCGCTGCCACCGGCCGCCGAGTTGCGCGCAGACATCGTCGCTGACCAAGCGGCCATGCGCAGGCGCTATGTCACCTCCAAGCGTCACACTATCCAGGTCGATCTCGCCGACTACCTCCACGCCCTCGCGAAGGAGCGCCGCGCCGGAGCCGAGCGGGCACGTGTGAACGGTTTTCTCCCACCGGTTCATGCCGACCTTCTGCCGTCATAGTCGCTTCATAGAGCGTTGCCCGATCTGCAGCAAGACGCTGCTCGGGCCCGCGCCGCCGGAGAAGCCTGTGGCCGGTGGGAGGTCCGGGCGCGCAGTCAAGGCGACCGCCACTACCAGGCATCCGCGCCTGCGTGTCGGTAGCCGAGAGATACGAGTTCACCGCGAGGCTCGCGCAGAGGACGACGGCTACCGCTCTGCGCTCCTACCCGGTTTGCGCTCGTCCGACGACGCTCGCTTACTGGCCGAGGAGATCGCGTTCGCCAGTGGGCGTCTGCTGGCGCTCGAAGCCACGCCCCCCGGCCTCTACGCTGAGGTCAGGGCGCTGGCCGAAGAGGACCTCGAGCAGGCGACGTGGATGTGCTTTCTGATCGCCTACCTCTCGCCGCTCGACAGCGAGGATCCCTTCGTCGGCATCCGCTTGGCGTTGGCCGCCGATGGTAGCGTCCAGCACGCCGCAAACGGCGTTTCCCCCGACGGCGGCGCGTGGGGTTGGTATGCGGCGGGTGACCTCCTGGCCCTCGACGAGGTCCCGCTTGGCCCGCGCACCTCGCACGATCCCACCCGGGGTACGGAGACGCTGCTTGCCTATCGTCACTGGGCCGAGCAGGCGGGAGCCCAGGCGAGCGCGTTCGTGGGCGATCCTGGATGGAGCCCACAGCGGCGCTTCGAGCGGCTGTTTGAGAGGCTTGCGCTCCCCGGCTTCGCACGCATGGGGCGCTATGACCTGCTCGTCACGCTGGGGCGCCTCGGTCTATACGAGCTGCGACCCGACGCTTTGAATCTCTCCGGCGCCCGCGGAGCCTCCGCCGGAGATCTCGCGACGCTGGCGGCCAAGCGGGCCTTTGCGATCGGCGATCCGCTGCTGCTAGAGCGCCGCGCGCTCAAGCTCGCCGAGGCGACCTCGGTGCCGATCGAGACACTCGACCTAGCGCTCGCCAACTGGGGCGTGGGCGAGCGGGCGACACTTGGATTCCGGACTGAGACCTGTGATCGCCACGCGCTCGAGCGCGTCCTCGAGGCGCTGAAGCTCTAGAAAAAAGACGTCCACACCGCCGCCTACAGTCTGGACGATGCCACTCTGCTTCATCGAGCCTCAGGACGCCATTCGCGTCATCGCCGAGTCCGTCGGTCGCGAGGCTCGCCGCCAACTCGTGGGCGAGGTCGTGCGCGCGTGGGTGGACGACATCCCCGACCAGGAGCTGTCGGTCCACTATGCCAAGGCGATTGCCCATCTTGATGAGGACGACCTGCACCTGCTCGCCGCCTGGCATGCGTCGCTCGAGGTGGGGCAGCCGATTCCGAACACGGACTTCCTGGTGGGGGTGTTCTCAAGCCTTGGTGAGAACCGGCGCGAGGCGCTGAAGATCGCGGCGGGATTCCGGGGTGAGGAAGCGTTTCAGGCGGGCGTCTCTGAGGAGCAGGCGCTGGACACGGTGCTTCCCCGCCTCTCGCGCGAACGGGCGGTAGAGCTGGCCACAGAGTGCATCCAGCTCTACATGTGGGACCGCCTCGGCTGCGACAACTGATAGGACGCCGACCACCGGCTTCGCCGGCGGTGCCCCGGCGCGATGCTGCGTCCTCGGAGGCTCCCGGCGCGCGTAGGACGCTACGCGGGTGGGTGGGCTCGGTTCATCTTGCCTCGCTTGGCCTAACGACGCCCGATCGGTGTGCGACTCTGAGGAGAGTAGGCGAGGACCTGACCGCGGCTAAACTGGCTATATGTCCGACACCACCATGGCTATACCCACTGAGGACGATGTGATGGATGCCCTGGCGAACGTGATCGACCCCGAGCTTGGCTTGGACTTTGTCGAGCTGGGGCTGATCTATGGGGTTGAGGTCGAGGACGGCAACGTGCGCGTCACCTTCACGTTGACAACGCCCGGCTGCCCGATTGGCCCGCAGGTGAACGAACAGATCGAAGAGTTTGTCGGTGAACTGGAGGGCGTAAAGGCGGTTGAGTCGGAGATGGTGTTCACGCCGCCGTGGTCGCCGGAGAAGATGTCCGAGGACGCTAAGTTCGCGCTCGGCTACTGACGCCGACCGCCCCGGCGCGATGCTGCGTCCTACAGATCGGAGATCGAATGGGATCTCCGATCGGCCAGCTCGCGTACCGAAGGGAGTCCGCCCGCCCGGACACTCGCCT
>Ga0116221_1002395_pt1 | contig 12208 bp, 9 predicted proteins | sample Sb_taG_5_FD_88965 | JGI IMG/M metagenome (GOLD analysis project Ga0116221, IMG submission 88965) | Peat soil microbial communities from Weissenstadt, Germany - Sb_50d_8_FC metaG | ecosystem: Environmental > Terrestrial > Soil > Wetlands > Peat | place: Germany: Weissenstadt | collected 2010-09-21 | reverse complement strand
GCTGGTAACGCATGACCACGATCTGATTGATGAAGTGGCAACCAGAATCTGGCACTTCGAAGCGGACCACAAACTTACCGACTTCAAAGGTGCATACGAGGAGTATCAGGCGGTTCTGGCTTAATTTCTCCTGACGACGATACACGGGCGAAGACATCCGCGCCTACATTGCTCGGCCGGCGCAGGCGCCCGACGCCCATGCCCATTGAAAATTGAACCCGCCCAGGTGGCCGGTCACATCGACTACCTCACCGATGAAAAATAAGCCATGCACTTTTCGGCTTTCCATTGTCTTCGCCGAAAGTTCGTCGGTATCCACGCCGCCCGCAGTCACTTCAGCCTTGTCGTAACCCTCGGTGCCTGCTGGCGTCACCGGCCAGTCATGCGCGGCGCGCTCCAGTTCCGCAAGTGCAGTGTTCGTCCACGCGGTTGGTGAATGCATATCTAGCCATCGGTTGGCAAAGCGATGCGGCAAGAAATTGCGCAAGGCTGATCTCATCGCTGCGATGTCTCTTGGAGCCGTGGGTTCACGAAGAGACGCAGTCACATCGCCGCCGGGTGCCAAGTCGAGAGCAACCGCTTGTCCCGGTTTCCAGTAGGACGAAATTTGCAGAATCGCCGGTCCGCTGAGGCCTCGATGCGTAATCAGCATCTTCCCCCGGAATTGCTGATGGTTGCAGGAGACGGCAACATCGGCTGAGACTCCGGCAAGATCACAGTAGTGGCCGCGGTCTTTGGGGTCGAACACAAACGGTACCAGCGCAGGCCGAGGTTCGCGAATAGCGAGGCCGAATTGCCGCGCCAGATCGTAGCCAAGGCCGGTCGCCCCCATTTTCGGAATCGATAATCCTCCAGTAGCGACGACGAGAACCGGAGCGTGAAATTCCATTTCTCCAGCGCGAACCACAAACTCTGTCGTCCTCAACACTTCTTGAATTGGAGTTTTCACGAAAAGGCGAACTCCGGCCTCGCGACATTCGCTCTCGAGCATTTCCATAATGTCGTGGGCAGAGCGATCACAGAAAAGTTGGCCGAGCGTCTTCTCGTGGTAGGGGATGTGATGCTTCTCGACGAGTGCAATAAAATCCGAGGGCGTGTAGCGGGCCAGCGCCGATTTCCCAAAATGCGGATTCGCCGAGATGAAGTTTTCGGGTCGGCAGTGAACGTTGGTGAAGTTACAGCGTCCGCCGCCGGATATCAGGATTTTCTTTCCTGCGCGTTCAGCGCGCTCGATGATGGCCACGCGGCGTCCCCGCTTGCCCGCTTCCAGAGCGCACATCAAGCCGGCGGCACCTGCGCCGAGGACGACTGCGTCAAATTGCTGCGTCATTGGGTTTGCGGAGCCATCCGAGCGGGTGACGATTGAATTGTTTCAACGATGGAATCAAGATGCTAAACAGAATGCCACAATCGTTTGACCGCGCGCGCCCGTAGCTTTTTCCAGTTCCTCAACCAGTGTGGATTCCAAATCTTCAGGGTCTGCATTCATTTCGCACGCCGCAATTTCCTCGTCGGTGGCGCCCTGAAAACAAAGTTCGCAAACGCCGATGCCATCTTCGGAACGAACTGGCGGCCCGAAGACGCGGCAAGTCATGGGGCGAGCTTCATAGAGCTCACAAAGTCCAGTTTCCGGATCGAGCGCCGGGCAAGGCTCATCATTGGCGAACTCAGCGAAGCGCCGTTCCGCCTCCTCGCCTTCGTGCAGCAAGCCTGTATTCGGATCGCCAGGGAAATCCTTCGACAGGCGGGAAACCGCGTCCCGAGCGCGTTGCCGCACGCGAGTGGCGCGCTCCGGGGCAGACTCTTCCAGAATTCCAAGTCCTTGCCGGAGTCGTTCAGCGTCAAGTTGATTGATTGCAAACACTCCGACGCAGCATTGCGTGCACCCAGGACGACAGGCGAGCCACTTGCCACTTCGACGCGCAGCATCTGCGAGCGCCAAGTCCACGATCTGAACCAGCGCCTGATCTCGCTGCGGTGAAAAAGAATGCACTCTACGAGAATACCGCAGCACGAGGGTTTCTTTCTCAAGCGATATCAGAAGATTCGCGATGCCGGCAGATCGAAGGAGACAGCTCTTTCGGCAATCTGCTCAGCTACGTAAACCAGCCCCAGCCAGCCACTGGCGGCCAATTCAGCCGTTCGCGGATCATTAAACGGGTGTATGATCGCTCGATAGATAACGGGTTCGAAGACTCCGTGCCCGCTATGAATCCCCTTTTGCGAGAGGTCCCTCCGCCAATGGCCGCGGTCGCCACTCCCGGTACGAGCCAGCGATTTACTCTCGACCACCTCTCGTTTGAGAAATTCTTGGCAGCGGCCTGGGTTCTCCAGTGCCTGCATGACCAACTGCACGATCGCCCGGCTCCATCCGAATCGATTGCCGAACCCGTCAGAACGCAAGAGGAAATAGAGCCGGCTAGCTTGCGTCTGCCCGCGGCCATGGAACCTGCCGTTCAACCGTTGTTGGAAGTCGATCACAAGCAGGAAGTGCTCAGCAATCGGCTCGCGGATGATGAAACTCTGGCCGAACTGGTCGAGGCTCAACAGGCAATCGAGACTGGAGCCTTGGACTTGGACGCCGCGATGAGGCGGGTAGTCGATCTTTCGCTGAAGCTCACCCATGCCGACGGTTCCGCAGTCTGGTTGTTCGCAAGAAAGGAGTTTTCCTACCGAGCCGGCGCGGGTGCGGCCACCAACAATGAGAAATTGCGCCTGGCTGTCCTCTCTAGTTTGGCAGGCGCTTGGCCGGGCAAGAGCACGCCGGTTGACGGAGCCGCGGAAGCATCCGAGTTAAGGCAGTCCTCGGTTGCGGATCTCGACGCAGGCGCGACAGCCTTATTAATCGCGCCAATCTACCACGGGCTTGAAGTTGCAGGAGCTCTGGCCGCATTTACCAGACGTTCGGACACTTTTTCCGGATACGACACCACCAGACTGCGTTTCATGTCCGGACTGCTGTCACACGCTTTGAGGAAGGACGCCGAGGTCGAACTCAAAACCGTCGAATTTAAATCGGAGGCAGTCCAACAGGATCATCGTCCGGAAGCCGCAGCCAGGGTACAAATCGCTAAACCGATTCCCCACGTTTTACCGAAGCCCGCCGACACCGATCGGTCCGTGCGCCACGACGAGTCACGGTTCAACCTTCGCCCCGTTTTCAAGGGCTTTGCAGCCGCATTGGGCAATCTTAGGCCGGCACTCCGCGTCAATCTACCTCTGCGCGCACTCCGCGCTGTGGCGATTGCCACGCCGGTCTTGCTGCTTGCGGTCGTCGCCGCCTTGTTGATCTACGAATCGTGGCATCACGAGTCTCTTCGCAGCGCACAGGCGTTTACCACAGCAAACCCGCCAGTCGAGGAAGTAAGCAACCCCTCGAAAGCGCCTGACAAAGCACCTCGAGGTCTCTCCGCGGACACTAGATCCGGTAACACACGGAAGATCGACAACGAGACATGGCAGCCGGGACCTGCCACGCCGCGTGAAGTCAGTCACAAGCTTGTAACCGACCTGGCAACCTTGTCCGTAGTGCAGCAATTGAGCCGCTATGAAATGCGCGTATTGCGCCGCCAGGCGAAGTATGGAGACGGCTCTGCCGCTTTTACTTTAGGGATGGCTTACGAAATTGGACATTTTGTTCCTCAGAATTGTGTGGAAGCAGCGCGCTGGGTTACAACTGCGGCCGAATCAGGCAATGCGGCTGCTCAATACAATCTTGGGTTGCGCTACCGGGACGGGGATGGAGTGTCCGCCAATCGAACGGTGTCCGAAAGATGGCTGCGCAAAGCGGCTCAAAGAAATGGGAAAGCCAAAGTCGCTCTGAAAATGATGGCGTCGGCTCAGCTCCGCCCTTAGCTTTTACTCTTTCCGAAAAAACAAAGCGTCCCAGACTCTTTCGAGTCACGGGACGCTTCGTCCGAACAGCCCTCCCCAGAACTGCTCGCAGCAAGAGTAGATTGCATCGAACGCCGCGTAAATGGCCCTGCTGGGCCAGTCTGCCTACACGAGTGGGCTACTCGCGTTGTTGAAGTGTCTAGTCATGAAATCGGTCAATGTCGAAGAGATGCAGTCTCGGCTCGAGTCTGCGCTACTCGTGCGCAGCCCTCCGAAACAATTATTCAAAACGACACAAATTATCCGTCGGTGACACCAAAGGACAAATCGCGGCTCAACAAGAAGATTTGTCGTTTGAAGCGGTCGAAATTTCCTACTCGCGAGCCTGCGCGGGTCATGCAACTCCATAAAACACAAGGCTTTTGAGGAAGTGGCACGCTTCTTGCTTCAGTTCATAGTGCCACGCCGTTAGGGTTTCGTGGCATTGGTTTGCGAGAGGTCACCATGAAGCTCGACACTGGCGCACCCTCAATGTTGGCATTCGCGGTCGCACTTTCGCCGACGGATTTCAGCCAACGACTCCCAAACCAATCAACCGGGTTCTTGCGTCGCGGCTGTACGTGAATCGCCGGCGATGGCGTGGTCCGAGATGCAAATGCCGAAGGCAAGGAGGTTACTGTGAAAAAAGCAATTCGAAGATTACATCCGGCACTGTGGGTTCTGTTTTTGCTTTCTACTTTACTTCTGATGCCCGCAATGTACGGTGAAAACCAGATTATGGGTGAGCTCCAATTTGAAGGAAAAACTCACGTCGAAAAGACTTCTGGTGTCTGGATAGACGGCGAGTACGTGGGCTATCTGAAAGAGCTCAAGGGATCGAAGAAGGTTTTGCTTTTGCCGGGCGAGCACCTAATCACCGTGCGCCAGGACGGCTACCAGGACTTCACCGAACACGTCGTTCTTCAACCGGGGCAGAAAGAGATTGTTCTGGTGACGATGGCGAAGGCCGCAACGGGACCGATTCCGAGAGTAACTGCCCAGGTCAAAATCGCCGTCAACCCGTCGCGCGCGGCGGTTTTCCTCGATGGCCTTTTCGTCGGCCACGTAGGCGAGTTTGAAGGCATGGGCCGAGGAATGCTGGTTGCTCCGGGGCAACATCAAATCAGGATCGCCCTGCCCGGTTACCAGACCTTTGAAACGGCGATTAATCCGATTGCCGATCAGAAGGTTGAGATTAAGACTGACTTGATCAAGAATGGCGCTCCTCTGGCAGAGCCACTTTCAAACACGGGAGCGAACGATGGCGCGTCGTCTGGCATACGTGATGGGGCCGCGGCCCCATCGCGTTAAGCACGTTTTAAACAACCGTTCGCCGCTGGCCACTACATCGCAAAGCTAGCGGCGAAGACTTTTGGGACTGAGCGCCAGTCCCGATTAACTCTGCATTTGCACTTGCAGGACTTCGCCCGGGAGCCGCACCATCCGGGCTCGGGGAGTTGATTCAACGCGATCCGATCGCTTGCGGTCGCTGCTGCCTCGCTGCTCGCCCGCGGAACTCATTCTCTCCATCCGAATTCCAAGCGTGCGCTCCAGTTGATACAGATCGGAACGCTGCTCTCTGCCAAAAAGAGTGGAAGCCACTCCGTGTTCACCTGCACGCCCGGTGCGGCCGACGCGATGGATAAAATTCTCTGCTATTTCAGGAAGGTCATAGTTGATGACGTGGGCGATGTCTTGCACGTGAATGCCCCGCGAAGCCAGGTCGGTTGCTACCAAAATGCGGTAGCGTCCCTGCTGGAATCCGGTAAGCGCGGCCGTGCGCTGGGACTGTGAGCGGTCGCCGTGAATCATGGCTGCGGCGAAGCCCTCACGATTCAGGTTCTTGGCGAGCCGCTCGGTTCCTCGCTTGGTGCGTGCGAAAACCAAACAGCGGCCAGTTTCTTTTGCTAACAAGCGATGCAGCATTTCCTGTTTGTGATCGGCATCGACCTCGAACGCCTGCACCCGCACATTTTCGGACGGCTTTAGCGTCGACCCAAGCGCAACGCGCACCGGGTTTCTCATGTAGTCGTTGACCAAGTGAACCACGGAGGCCTCGAGCGTCGCCGAAAAACACATGGTCTGGCGATCTTTGGGTACGACGGCCACAATCCTTCGAATCGCAGGAAGAAATCCCATGTCGAGCATGCGATCTGCCTCGTCGAGTACCAGCACCCGCAGTTCGCGGAAGTTCACCAGTTTGCGATCCAGGAAATCTTCTAACCGGCCCGGTGTAGCGACGACCACGCGAGCTCCTTTGCGGATGGCGCGGAGTTGCTGTCCTTCGGACAAGCCTCCGACGACCAGCGCGGCGGGCGGCAATTGCTTGCCTCGCAAAGCATCGTATTGATCGGCCACCTGCATTGCCAGTTCACGTGTGGGAACCAGCACCAGCGCCGCAATCCCTGCCGTGTTTTGCTTGAGCAGTTGCTCCATGATCGGAATCAGGAAGGCGAGCGTTTTGCCTGTGCCGGTCTGTGCGGTTGCGAGCACATCTTTGCCTGCAAGCGCCTGCGGGATGGCCGCAGCCTGAACTGGAGTGGGTACGGAAAAATGAGCCAACGACAAACGATCTTGGACGTACGGGGAAATCGGGAGTTCTGAAAAATTCTGCATTTTGCTTTCTCTGGCTTAAGCGGCGGCACACACACCAACTTCCGGGCGCGCACGCCAACTTATATTGCCAGTCTTTAGGTTTTGATTACGCTGAAGACGTACGGAGGGGAAACTGACGGCGGGAGTTCTCAGATCAAGTACTGCACCAGAGCAATCGCACCATACAACCGCGGTATTAAGCGTGACTACAGTATAGCACGTCCTTACCAGATTGCCAGGCGAAGTACCTGAAAGCTAAACGTTACGAAAGTTCCACAATGCAGGCGCGGGCATCAGCGCCCGTGCGGTCCCACATTGGTTACAATAAAGAATGTTCTACGATGCCGGCGCGTACGCGCACCGAACGCACCGGCATCGTCATCGCAGCCAATTTTCCGGCTGGCGAACTGCTTCAGCAACCTCATTCAGGAAAACCGCTGCCCGCGCGCCATCTACCACACGGTGATCGCACGAGAGGGTGAACGTCATCATCGGACGGATCGCTGGCCGCCCATCGATGGGCACGACCCGCTCGGTAATGCTTCCAACCGCGAGAATCGCCGCTTGTGGTGGACTGATAATCGCGCTGAAAGCATCGACGTGGTACATGCCGAGGTTGCTGATAGTGAAAGTCGCTCCTGCAATATCGGACGGACGTAAGCGGCCCGCGCGAGCCCGCTCCGTCAATTCACGGCGCTGAACAGCAATTTCGCCGAGATCCGCTTTGTTGGCGTTATGTATTACGGTGGCAACGACGCCGTCATCAACCGCCATGGCGACGCCGATGTTTACTTCCTGATTCAGACGAATTGCTGCGCCGCTCCAACTCGCATTCATGCGCGGATGCTTGACCAGAATGCGTGCCACCAGCGCCACCAGGAAATCTGTATGCGTGACTTTGATTCCTTGTGCCTGCTGAATCGCCGATCCCATGCGCTCGCGTACTTCGATCAGCGCGCCCGCGTCGATCTCGCGCACCACGAAGAAGTGGGGCACGGTGGTCCAGCTCTGGGTCGTTCGCTCGGCCATCAGCCGCCCGATCGAGCTGGGCGTTTCAACATCTTTGGGCGCAGGCGAAGGCAAACCTTTCGATTCAGTTGCGGCCAAAACGTCAGATGCGAGGATCTCCCCGCCCGGCCCTGATCCCCGCAAACTGGCAATGTCAACTCCGTGCTCCTTCGCCAGCCGCCGAGCTTTGGGTGACATTTGTGCGCCTGGTCCCGCCGTCGGAGCAGGAATCACTGGGGCCACGGCGTGTATGGATTCATCCGCAGTCTGCATTCGAGCTGGCGACGCGACCTCTGACGGAGGGGTTTCACCGGGACGGACGATCCACGCAATGATTTTCCCTACGGCCACGACGGCGCCCGCCTGCGCTTTTACGTCCGCAAGGATCCCGTCCGCCGGAGATTCAACCTCGAGCACCGCTTTGTCAGTCTCTATTTCCAAGAGTGGCTCACCCTTAATCACACGATCGCCCTCAGCCTTCCGCCAAGCCACAAGCTTGCCAGTCTCCTGCGCCATTTCGAGAGCGGGCATAACAACGCTGAAAGCCATAATTTCCGTCGCATCCGACACCACGTCATCCTGAGCGCAGCCAGCGATTCGTTCGCGAATTGTTGGCGTAGTCGAAGGACCCCTGCAAAGCAATTCTGCTATCGCTGCTTCAGGGAATTCTCACCATGCCTTCCGGTCCCCCGCCGGACATCTCAATCCGAAACGCCAACCCGCTCCGACCGCGAACTCTCTTCGATCATCTCGACCACGCGCCGGCTTGGCGCAGACTCATTCTCGCGAGTGGTCGGCAACGGCCCGTTGACGGTCACATAGTGCGCCCCAGCCACCAGCAGTTCTTCCGCGGGGAAGCGCGTGATGACTTCGTGCCCGGTCGGCGTGACCACGATTTCCTCTTCGATGCGCGCCGCGCTCCAGCCGTCAGTCGAAGGCCAAAATGTTTCGAGTGCAAAAACCATTCCCGGCTTGATCTCATGCGGATGGTCGAAAGAAACCAACCGGCTGATCACCGGCTTTTCCCAGATAGCCAGGCCAATTCCGTGGCCGTATTGCAGCGCAAAGCAAGCTTCTTCGTTGGGAAAACCGAATTCCTTCGCCTTCGGCCACACCGCGGCAATCTCCGCCGTGGTCCGGCCCGGACGCACCAACTCGATCGCCGCATCCAGATATTCCCGGCAGCGTTTATACGCGTCCACCATGGCATGCGATCCGTAGCCGATGGTGAAGCACCGGTAATAGCACGTGCGGTATCCCATGAACGAATGCAGAATGTCGTAATAGACGGGATCGCCCGGTCGAAGCACGCGATCCGAAAACACGTGCGGATGCGGATTGCAGCGTTCCCCGGAAATCGCATTCACCGCCTCGACATATTCAGAACCCAGGTCGTAGAGAACTTTGCTGACCAAGCCAACCGCTTCGTTTTCGCGCATGCCCGGTTTCATCGCGCGATACAGCTCGTCGTACGCCGCATCGACCATCATCGCGGACGTGTTCAGCAGAGCAATTTCGTCTTGCGTCTTAATGACGCGCGCGTCCGACATCAACTGTTGTCCGTCGACGACCGTGATTCCCTCGTGCTGCAAAGCAAAAAGAACTGGCAACTCAATGATGTCAATGCCAACTGGCTCTTTGTGCAGGCCGCGCATCTCCAGTTCGATGCGAATCTTCTTTGCCACATCCTCGGCCCGCCCCATCTCCGGCGACATCGCGCCACGCAGCATCGAGATGCCCGGCCGCGAGCGCTCGCCCAACCACGGGCAGTGGAGTTGATGATGTTTGGCCGCCGATCCGAAATCCCACAAAATCGGCTCATCATTTTGCGGCAGCAAAGTAAAGCGATTGCATTTGTCCTGCGCCCAACTGCCAATATGCGTGGAGGTGAGGTAGCGCACATTGTTCATATCAAAGCACAGCAGCGAACCCATCTCCGATTTGGCGAGCAACTCCTTCGCGCGCGCCAGGCGCTCTTTGCGCAAGCGATCAAAATCCACCCGCTGTTCCCAATCAACCGCCATCGTTCCATGCGTCGGTAATGCCACGATGCACCTCCCGTCGATCTTTGTAGCGCCGCCGTCGCGGCGCTAACTTTTAGGTCCGTCCGCAAAGCTTGCGGGCCACTTCGAACACGGATTTCTCCGTGGGCACGGTCGCATCTTCGAGCGGTGGCGAAAATGGAATCGGTATATGCATCGCGCCCATCCGCTTGACCGGCGCGTCCAGGTTATAAAACGCGCCTTCCGCAATCACCGCTGCGATTTCCGCCGTCACCCCGTACCGTTCGTAGCCCTCGTCGATCACGATCACTCGCGATGTCTTTTTTGCCGAGTCGATCAGCGCCTTTTCGTCGAGCGGCCACATGGTTCGCGGATCGACTACTTCCGCGCTTACTCCGATTTCTTCGAGCAGACTCGCCGCGCCCAGCGCCACTTGCACCATGCTGCTTGTGCCCACCAGCGTAATGTCGCGGCCCACGCGCTTCACATCCGCCACGCCAAAGGGAATGGTGTACTCCTCCGCCGGTACCGGGCCTTTTAACTTCGTGTACATCATCTTGTCTTCGAAAAAAACGACAGGATTCTCATCCCGAATCGCAGTCTTCAGCAATCCCTTGGCGTCGTACGGAGTTGACGGCATCACCACTCTTAATCCCGGCACATGACTGAACCATGCGTGCAATGACTGCGAATGCTGCGCGCCCGACCGTCGAGTGGCTCCAAGCGTGGTTCGCATCACCATCGGAACTTTCCACGCGCCGCCCGACATGTAATGGACCTTGGCCGCCTGGTTCACCATCTGGTCCATCGTGAGCGTAATGAAATCGCCAAACATAATGTCGACGACGGGGCGCAAGCCCGTCATCGCTGCGCCGACCGCGATTCCCGTGAAGCCCGCTTCGGAAATTGGCGTGTCCAACACTCGCTCAGTTCCAAATTCCTCCACCAGTCCCGAAAGCACTTTGAACGGCGTGCCGGCCTCGGCGACGTCTTCACCGAAGATGCACACTCGCGAATCACGGCGCATTTCTTCCGCCAGCGCTTCTCGTACCGCCTGCCCGAAACTCAGTTCCCGAGTGATGGCATCAGGCATAAACGTCCTGCTCCACTTCCGCTACGCCGGGATACGGAGCGGCCACGGCAAATTCGACCGCCTTTTTCATCTCTGATTCAACTTCTGACTGAATCGTGCTGAACTGAGCGGAGTCCGCAAAGCCCTGTTCAACAAGCCAATCGGCCAGCAGTTTGATGGGATCGCGCTCCGTCTTCCAAAGCTTTTCTTCTTCCTTGGACCGGTAGTATTCGCGATTGATATCGCCCACGTGGTGCCCGGTGTAGCGATACGTATTGCATACCAAAAATGATGGGCCACCCCCGCGACGCGCACGGTCGACGAGCCGGCTTGCAGTTGCATAAACAGCCCGCACGTCCTGCCCGTCCGCGGCTTCCGCTTGCAATCCGAACGCAGCCGCCCGCGCCGGAATATCGCCCGCGGTGGTTTCCGTGTAATGCGTGTACTCGGTGTAGAGGTTGTTCTCGCAGACATAGATGACGGGCAGTTTCCACAGTGATGCCACATTCATCACTTCATACAAAACGCCCTGGCCAAGCGCACCTTCTCCGAAAAAACAAACTGCCACGCGATCGGTCCCCAGACGCTTAGCCGACAACGCCGCCCCTGTGGCGATTCCCACGCTGCCGGCAACAATCGCGTTCGCTCCCAGGTTGCCAGTCGCCGGATCGGCAATGTGCATGGAGCCGCCCTTGCCTTTGCAATAGCCAGCTTTTTTCCCCAGCAACTCGGCGAACATGCGATCGGGCGACGCCCCTTTTGCCAGACAGTGCCCGTGACCGCGATGCGTGCTGGTAATGTAATCGTCGGCTCGCAGCGTTTCGCAAATACCCACTGCGACGGCTTCTTCTCCGATGTAAAGGTGGGCCAGCCCCGGCATCAACGCGCGCGTGTAGAGTTCGTTGACTTGCTCCTCGAACATGCGGATCGATACCATCTGCCGGTACGCCCGCATCCACTGGCCAGCTTGGGTACCTGAACTCGCCGTCGATTTGTCAGTGGCAATCGTCATTTTGAAATGCCCGACATTTGCGCCAGTACATCAAACATTACGGCGAAATCGAGCTTCGCCATCCCCATGCCGCGCGCCGCCGTAAGAAATTCGTTGCTCACCGCGGTGGTCGGCAGCGGCACATCCAGTTGCCGGCCCAACTCGAGCGCCAGCAGCATGTCTTTTTGCATCATGTTCACATCGAACCAGGCTTCTTCGGGTTGTTGCAGAACGAATGGCCCGCGGTATTGAATCATCGGCGAAGCCACCGCGCTATGAGTGAGGACGTCCACCGCCGTCGCTCGCGCGATGCCGCTCTTCTCCGCCAGCAACACGCCTTCCGAGAAAGCCATCATCTGGACCGCCAGGCTCAGGTTGATCGCGATCTTCATCGCCAGCGCCAGCCCGTTGTCGCCAACGTAGGTCACCTTCGGCCCAATATCCAACAGCAGCGGCATAACTCGCTCGAAGGTTTCGCGCCGCCCGCCCACCATGACGGACAACCTGCCTTCCTGCAAAGTGATCACGCTCCCGGAAACGGGGGAGTCCACCATGTCCGCACCTTTTTCTCGAACCTTCGCCGCCAGGGCGCGGCTCACGCTCGGACTCACCGTGCTGATGTCTACAAAGATTTTGCCTTTGCTCAACCCCGCCAATATTCCGTCG
>Ga0116221_1002390_pt1 | contig 12226 bp, 8 predicted proteins | sample Sb_taG_5_FD_88965 | JGI IMG/M metagenome (GOLD analysis project Ga0116221, IMG submission 88965) | Peat soil microbial communities from Weissenstadt, Germany - Sb_50d_8_FC metaG | ecosystem: Environmental > Terrestrial > Soil > Wetlands > Peat | place: Germany: Weissenstadt | collected 2010-09-21 | reverse complement strand
GGTTCCGTTGCGCTTGTAGTCGTGGGTCATGGTCCCACAGCGGCCCTTCTTGATCGGCAAACCGGGTTGGGTGCGATCCAGCGCTTGGATTTGACTCTTCTCATCCACACACAACACCATGGCCTGCTGAGGCGGATTCAAGTACAGCCCGATCACGTCGGTCATTTTCTCGAGGAACTTCGGGTCGCGCGACAGCTTGAACGTTTTCACCCGGTGAGGCTTCAGTTGGTGGGCCTGCCAGATATTGTTGATAGTGGACTTACTGACGCCCTGGCTCTTGGCCATGGTGCGGCAACTCCAATGCGTCATGCCTTCGGGCTTGGTTTGCAGGGTTGCATCCACAATGGAGGCGATCTTATCGGTGTCGTAATTCGGTTTGCGTCCGCGTCCCGGAGCAATCTCCCATAGTCCGTCCAAGCGCTGTTCCAAGAAGCGCTGGCGCCACAGGATGACGGTCTTGCGGTTGACGGACAACTGCTGAGCGATGGCCACGTCGGTCTGTCCGTCCGCGGCAGCCAGCACAATCCGGCAACGCAGGGCGACCTGCTGAGGGGTGCCATGGGCCGCCGCCCATTGCTGGATCTGCTGCCGCTCGGAAATTGAAGGACCGCTGGACAACGCCATGTTTCAGCATAACCCTGAAGGTGAGGGCCTGTCCAGTTATTTGTTGGACACTACACTAGCGGCAGCGTGATCGGCGCGCGCGACGCGCTGAAAAAAAGTAGTGGTAGGGACGGGCAGATTCGAACTGCCGACCTGTCGCTTAGGAGGCGGCCGCTCTATCCAACTGAGCTACGTCCCCACTGTCTTCCCATTGTACCGTTCCAGGCCCTTCCGTCCAATGTCCCGGCGGTAATGCATTCCGTCGAAGTGGATCTCGCGCAGGGCGCGGTATGCGCCGTCGATGGCGGCGGCAAGGTTCTCGCCCCTCGCGGTGACACCCAGCACACGCCCGCCGGAGGTTTCGAGTCCTTCAGGGCCTGAGCGCGTGCCCGCCTGGAAGACCGTGGCGCCCGTGGCCTCCGCCGCTTCGATCCCAGTGATCGGTTTGCCTGTGGGAAAGGCGCCGGGATAGCCGCCCGATGCCAGCACCACGCACACGCTCGGCGCTGGACGCCATTCCAGTTTCACGCCCCGCAATTCGCCGTGGGCTGCCGCTTGGAGCGCCGGAACGAAATCGGAGGCCATGCGATGCATCAGCGGCTGTGTCTCGGGATCGCCCAACCGGACGTTGAACTCCAGAACTTTCGGACCGTCGGTGGTCATCATCAGGCCGGCGTACAGAAAGCCGGTGAACGCCGTGGCTTCCACGGTGGGATAGATGATGCGGTCGAGGATGGCGTGCGTCTGCGCTTCGCTAAGAATCGCCGAATCGCAATAGGCGCCCATGCCGCCGGTGTTCGGACCCGCATCGCCGTCGAAGACCGCCTTGTGATCCTGGGTGGGCGCCAGCGGCACCACGTCGCGGCCGTCGCACAGGGCGATGAAGCTCACCTCTTCGCCGCGCAGAAACTCTTCGATCACGAGGCGGCCTTTCAGCGTGGCCAGTGCAGCCTCGAACTCGTCCCGGTCCTGGGCGATGACTACTCCTTTTCCCGCTGCGAGGCCATCGGCTTTCAGCACGACTGGAAGGCCGAAACGGTCGAGGGCCCTTCGCGCTTCGCCCGCGTTTTCCACGGTGACAAACTCCGCCGTTGGAATTTGCCTTTGCGTCAGAAAGTTCTTTGCGAAAATCTTGCTCCCCTCGAGTTGGGCGGCCTCGCGATTCGGACCGACGATTGCCAGGCCCCGTGCCCGGAACGAGTCGACTATGCCGTCGACTAAGGGAGCCTCCGGTCCGACGACGGTGAGATCCGCTTCCAGATTCTGTGCGCGATCGGCCGGCAAACAGGTGCCGACGCGCGCGATGCCCGGATTTCCGGGGGCCGCAAGTATTTGCACTTTAGGCGATTGTGCGAGCTTCCATGCAAGCGCATGTTCCCGTCCGCCACCGCCAATGATCAAGATCCGCATCCCCTACAATGGTATCAATGCCCGAAAGCTACGACGTCGTTGTTATCGGCGCCGGTCACGCCGGGTGCGAAGCCGCCCGAGCCAGCGCGCGTATGGGTCTGCGGACCGCCATGGTGACCATGAACCTGGACCTGATCGCGCAGATGTCTTGCAACCCTGCGATTGGTGGAATCGCCAAGGGGCACCTAGTGCGCGAGATCGACGCGCTGGGCGGGGTCATGGGCGAGGTGGCCGATGCGGTGGGCATTCAGTTCCGCCTGTTGAATACGAGCCGCGGTCCGGCCGTTTGGTCTCCGCGCGCGCAGATGGACAAGCGCGTCTACCGAGTCCGGATGCGTGAGGTTCTGGAAAAAGAGCCTAATCTTCGGATCAAGCAGGCCGAGGTGGCTTCTCTGCGCATTGAGGACGGGCGGGTCACGGGTGTACTGCTTCGCGATGGGCGGACGATCGGGGCCGGGGCAGTGGTGGTCACCACGGGGACGTTCCTGAACGGCCTCGCCCATGTGGGCGAGATGAAATATAGTTGCGGCCGGAATGGAGAGGCGCCGTCGCAGCTTTTAGGGGACCAACTGCGGACGCTGGGCCTGAAGTGGACACGCCTCAAGACCGGCACCCCACCGCGGCTGGACGGCCGCACCATCGACTGGAGTCAGTTCGAGCCTCAACCAGGCGATGCGGAGCCGACGCCGTTTTCGTTCCTGACCGGCAAGATCGACCGCCCACAGATTGAGTGCCACATTGGGTACACCACGGAAGAAACCCGGCGGGTTCTGCAGGATGCGATTCCTCGGTCGCCACTCTATAGCGGCCAGATCGAGGGGGTCGGACCTCGCTATTGCCCGTCCATCGAAGACAAGATCGTCAAGTTCCCGGATAAGCCGCGCCACCAGATTTTTCTCGAACCGGAGGGCCTCGACACCAACGAGGTGTACGTCAACGGCATGTCGACGAGTATGCCGATTGACGTGCAGGCCGCGATGCTGGCCTCCATCCCAGGGTTGGAGGGTGCGGAAATGATCCGCCCGGGTTACGCCATAGAATATGATGCGATCGATCCCCGGGAGCTGGATCACACGCTCGAGGTGAAGTCGATTCCGGGGCTGTACTTGGCCGGGCAGATCAACGGCACTTCGGGTTACGAAGAAGCCGGCTGTCAAGGGTTGGTGGCGGGGATGAACGCGGCCTGCCGCCTGGAAGGGAAGCCGCCGGTGGTGGTCGGCCGGACCGAGGGCTATACCGGGATCTTGATTGATGACTTGATCACTAAGGGCGCTGACGAGCCGTACCGCATGTTCACGTCGCGTGCGGAGTTTCGGCTGCACTTGCGAATCGATAACGCGGATGCGCGGCTGACGCCTGTGGGCCGGCGCACCGGGCTGGTTACAGATGAGCGGTGGGAGGTGTTCACTCGGAAGCAGCGCCAGAAGGAGCGGCTCACCGAGGCACTCGTACGCCATCGAAATGGGCAGTGGCTGAAGCGGCCCGAGGCGTCGGTTGGGGAGCTTTCGGAGTGGGTGCGAGAGGTCTTGGGTGAGGAGCCGGCCGCGGGAGTCCTGACGACGGTCGAGACGGAGACGAAGTACAGCGGGTATATCTTGCAGCAGGAACGGCAGATGGAACGGCTGAAGGACGCAGAGCGGCGGCCGATTCCGGCGGAGTTCGGATTCCGCGGGATTCCCGGGCTGTCGCGCGAGGTGCGGGATAAGCTGGAGCGGGTGCGTCCGGCAACGCTGGGCCAGGCAGCGCGGATTCCTGGGGTGACGCCCGCAGCCATTGCGGTGCTGGACGTGTATCTGAGTTTGGGCCGTGTTTGCTGAGCTTTTGCGGGAGCGTTTGGCCGGAATTGCGGAATTGTCTGCGGAGCAGGTCGCGGCTCTGCAGGCACACTACCTTCTGCTGGAACGGTGGAATCGGTCGCTGAATCTGACGTCGATTGATCGTTTGGAACAGGTGGTCGAGCGGCACTACTGCGAATCGTTATTCGCAGGGCGAGTCTTCGAACAGTTTCCTGAACGAATTGCCGATATAGGTTCAGGTGCAGGTTTCCCTGGTTTGCCATTGGCCATCCTGCGGCCGGATTGTTCCGTGACCTTAATTGAGTCGCACCAGCGGAAGGCGGTGTTTTTAAAGGAGGCCACTCGGAAGGTGGCGAATGTCCGTGTGCTCGCCAGGCGGGCGGAAGAGGTCAGGGAGAGTTTTGACTGGGCGGTGTCCCGGGCCGTGAGTTATGAGGATTTGGCCGTGTGCCTGCCGCTTTTGTCACCGAAAGTTGCTCTATTGACGGGCGTGGAGGCACCAGGGGACGGCCTGGGGTATGAATGGCAGGCTGCGATTGCGCTGCCGTGGGGGACGCAGCGCTTTCTGAGAGTCGGAGACCGTGTTTCACGTGGAACAGAGCCGTCGGGCAAGTGAGGGCGTTTCACGTGAAACACCTACATCCGTGTTAGTATGGCCGCTTGAGCACAGTCTTTGCAATCGCTAATCAGAAGGGTGGGGTCGGAAAAACCACGACCGCCATCAATCTGGCCGCTTCCCTGGCCGCCAACGACTTTCGGGTGCTAGTGATTGATTCTGACCCGCAGGGCAACGCCACCACCGGCCTTGGAATCGCCAAAGACCCTGCCCGGCCCAGCCTTTACCACGTGATACTGGACAATCTGCCGGCGAAAGATGCGATCGTGGCGACGGAATTCGAGGGCCTACACCTGATCTCGGCCGACAAGAATCTGGTGGGGGCCAACCTGGAAATGGTCGACATGCCTCGCCGGGAGTTCCGGCTTAGAGAGCGCATTGCCGAGATTCGACAAGAGTACCGATTCATCCTCATCGATTGCCCCCCGGCGCTTGACCTTCTCACGCTCAATGCCCTGATTGCCGCAGATGCGATATTGGTACCGATTCAATGCGAGTTCTTCGCCCTCGAGGGAATCTCCGAATTGATGGACACCATAGACCGGATCCGGGACTCCTTCAAGCATCCTCTCCAGATTGAGGGTATCCTCCTCACGATGTTTGACGACCGGACCAACCTCACTCGCCAGGTTGCGGCAGACCTGAAGGAGTTCTTCCGCGACGAGGTCTTCCATACCGTGATCCCGCGCAGCGTCCGGTTGGCCGAGGCGCCCAGTTTCGGCAAGCCGATTCTGACGTACGACCCTCGCTCGCGGGGCGCCGAGGCCTACATTAAGCTGGCCAAAGAGGTCCTGGACCATGAACAAAGCCGACAATCCGCGCAAGGCTCTCGGTAGGGGGATGAATACGCTCCTGGGTAACCGGACCCAGGCGCCTCCGCAGGAGCCCGAGAGCGTAGAGGCCGACCTGGCGATCCCGATTGACGCCATCGACCCGAACCCCCTACAGCCGCGCCGCGTATTCCAGTCCGACCGCCTCTCGGAGTTGGCCCAGTCGATCCGGACCAACGGCATCATCCAGCCGCTCGTGGTTCGACGGATGGGCAACCGCTACCAACTGGTCGCCGGTGAGCGGCGCTGGCGGGCTGCCAAGCTTGCGGAACTGGCCCAGGTTCCGGCGGTGGTACGCGATATTCCGGATGACCATCTGCTCGAGATCACGCTCATCGAGAACATTCAGCGGGAGGACCTGAATCCGATCGAGACCGCGGCGGCCCTGGCCCGGATGGGCGCCGAACTGAAACTGAGCCCCGACGAGATAGGCCGTCGGACCGGGAAAGATCGCACCACCATTATCAACTTCACGCGCCTGCTTCAGCTTCCTTCCGACCTGCAACAACTGATCGCCGACCGGAGGCTTTCCGCCGGCCACGGGCGCTGCCTGCTCTCCCTGCCGTCGGTCGAACACCAGAGGGAGGTTGCGGAGAAGGCCGTTACCAACGCGTGGTCGGTGCGGCAGACGGAGAGGGTTACGCAGAGGATGATGGAGGGCCGCACACCCAAGCGCGTGGACGAGGTGGAGACCGACCCCAACGTGAAGGCCGCCATCCAGGAGATGCAGCGGGTTCTGGGGACGCGGGTTCGGATCATCGAGGGTGCGAAGAAGAAAGGAAAGATTGAAATCGAATTCTATTCGCAGGAGGACCTGGATCGGATCTACGGGGTGATCGTGGGCGAACCCTAGGCTACTTCAGCATTTCCAGGATTTCGGAGAGTTCCCGGCGGATCTCGGGTAACGGATCCTCGGAGAAAAGCTCCTGCTGGAGCCGTCTGGGCGCCTTGGGCTTTGGCGACTTCGAATCGGCCTGCAAGGTCTGACGGGCGCCCTCGATGGTGAACCGTTTCTCCTTGAGGAGGTGCTTGATCCGCAGCAACAGCTCGACGTCCTTGCGGCGATAGAGGCGATGGCCCGTTCCGGACTTCTTGGGCGAGAGACCCGGGAATTCGGTCTCCCAATACCGCAACACGTAGGGCTCAACCCCCAGCAACTCGCTCACTTCGCCGATCTTGAAGTAGAGCTTATCAGGGATTTCGGGAGTCCCAGGCTGGAGTGCTACGTCCATCATTGTTGGTTGCCCTTGCAGGGCGGCGGCACTCATCATCCTAGCTCAGTCGGCAGTGATTGTCACCACGTGCTGGCCGGGCGGAAGGACGATGGTGGTCGGTCCAGCACGCTCGAACGGCGCCTCCTTCCCATCGATTCGCAGAACATGTGCGGCACGGTCCAGTACGGCGATTGCCCGGGCGCTGCTCTGATACGTGAATTCGATCGCCGATGGCGGTACGGATCGGGCCGACTTCAAGTCACCGTTCAAACGGAGCAAGCGAAGCCCGGCCGCTGCGCCGGCAGCCTCGATGCTATGTGTGCCAGCCGGCAGCCACACGGTCTCGTCGTCAGCAGCCGGCCACGGGACGCCATCCACCGAAGCTGGTCCCTTCCACGGCACTCCGACACCGATGAGCGAATCCACTGTGGTCTTGGATGCGGTTCGCTCGATGCCTGTCGCAGCGGCGGCTGCCGAGGGAAGGAGGTTCATGTCCGGAGGGAGAAGCGAGTTCTCGAAGTACAGTGCGACGCGCTGGAAGTTGGCGGTGGCATTGTGAACCAACTGCAAAAGTTCGGTCCCAGTCTGTTGCTTGGTGGGGTAAACATTTTGGTACCGATTGACGATATTTAAGTCGATAGCCAGCTTCTCGTGCCTCTGTGTGAGAGCGCGATAGCGCTCCGAGATGACGTGGTAGCGTTGCGGACCGAGATGCCAGACCGTTGCGGGATCCTCGATCAGCAGGGTGATCGCGTGTTTTTCGAGCATAGGCAGCACGCGGGCGGCATCCGCCCCGATGGCATCCCGCATTCCCGGGTCGAAGCGGTCGTCGACGTGCGTCAGCACCATGTCGAGGTAGGGCTTCTGTTTGCGGAGCGCCTCTAACTCGCCGACCCACTCTTCCTGCATCTTGCCGGCCAGGTCGCTGCGGAAGTCGAGAAACTCGTGGCGGGATTGCTCGTCCGTACGGCCATTGAATAGTTCGATCGGATCGAACCGGCCGCCCCGGCGAAACTTTGCGCGCACATCGTCGTTCATGGGGGTGAACCGCGACGGATTGGCGATGCCTTGCAACGACTCGAAATATAACTCCGCGAGGTTGATGCCGTCCCAGTCGAACCTGCCCGCCAGCTTGGCGACACCCACGGACACGGCATGAAAGCAGTCGCGGTTGGTGAGATTCATGAGCTTCCGCCAGTCGAGTTGGGCGTCCTGCAGCAGGGCGGTTTTTTCCCGCCATGCCGGATGGTCGTTCCAAAACTTCTCGCTGACGTGCGGCAGATCGAGCCAGGCGTATACTAGGATGCCTTCCCGATGGCAGGCCTCGATCAACGTTTTCAGGTAGCGATCCTGCTCGGGGTCGGATTCGTAGAAGTGCCAGGCGGCAACGTGCAGGGCCGAGATGCCCGCTTTGCGCCAGCGGGCGGCGAAGTAGTCCAGGTCGACGCGCGAGCGGTAGGAGGAATCGAAGAAGGCCCAGAGCCGCGAGGAGCGGAACGGCGGGGTCAGTCCAAGGTCGCAAAGGGCATCCAGGAGATAGGGGAATCGCTCGTAGCCGCGCTCGCCGGGAGGCGCCGCGATCCACAAGACGGCGCCAGTGCCGCGATGCAGGCCCGCGACCAAGGGGGCCCCTGTCCATCGCTCGCGGGCGAAGACCTGAGCAAGGGCCGGGACTTCAAAGACCGGGAGATCGAGACCCTTCTCCCAAACGATCGAGACATCGGGCCCGTGGATGTCGGTCAGGCTGTTCACGGACACCTTGCGGGCGGGATCTTTGGCGGGACGAAACCCCAAACTCTCGGCGAGCGGCGATTCCCCTTCCAGGATCAGGATGGCGCCGTTTTGAACGCGTTCGATCCATATGGCGAGTGCCACCTCGGCGGTGCCGGCGTGTACCACGATGATCTGTGCCTTGTCCGGGGGCTGGCGCTCGAGACCGATCGCGGAAAGGATGTCGGGCCAGGCGCCCGCGTCATTGCCCAGCACCGTGTAATACGGGAGATCGGCGGCGGGGAGTGCCGCGGCTAGCAGGAGCAGGCTAACGAGTGAACGCATACCATAGCCCCGCGCGGAAATCGTTGAAATTGGGCCGCCGGGGATTACCCTCGTTGACCAGGTAGACGCCGCGCAGCCCCTCGAACGTGAAGTACATGGATGGCGGGAGAAACGACCCGGTGAACCGGATTCCAAGGCCCCCTTCTCCGAAATTGGCCCAGTATTGGCGCTGATCGTCCAGGGTCAGGTTGGCAGCGCCGTAGAGCTGGAGTCGAAGCTCCTTCGGGCCGGCGGTGTAACCGAAACGGCCCTGGTTGTAGAACAGGACATCCTTGTTGAAGCGGCTGACAAATACGGCATCCGACGCGATATCGGCGAACCATCCGGGCGTTTCGGCGCGCAGCGAATGTCCGGTGCCGCGCGCCAGCGAAAGGCCGCCGCGATAGTCGGGCAGCCGATGGTGACTGAGATAGTTGAAGGACTCTCCGGCCTCTCCCCAGACGACCAATCCATGCCAGGGCGTGGTCGCCAGTCCCAGCCCGACAATCACGGAGCTTTCGGAGAGATACTGTGGAGGTCCGTTAGCAATGGTCGTCGTCTGGCGGGAATCTCCCACGAACCGGACGCTCAAATACGGACGGAAGCCCAGGCCGGTGCGCAGATCCGCCTTCACCTGCCCGTAGCCGAAGGCATCGTGCCAGCGTGTGGAAAACATCGGATAGAGCCAGGCCGTGAAGCGGAATGCTTCCGTGGCACTGCGCAGATTGCGCCAGCCGCGGTCGGCTTCGGCGGCGATCTTGGGGTCGCTGCTCTGGCGGGCGAGGCCGAACCAGTAGACGGCCTGCACATCCTGATGCAGAAGGTTGTAGGCCCAACCGAGCCGAAGCATGACATCGGTATCATCAGGATCGGCTTCGTGGGCCAGTTGCAGATATTTGAGAGCGTCCTTCATGTAGCCGGCCTTGATACTGCGCTCGGCCATCACCTTGGCGCTAACGGCGTCGGGAGGCTTCTCCTGGACCTGCTGAACATGGAGCACGGCCCGCACACGATTGGCAAGATCTTCATCGTTGCCGGCCAGGACGCGGTCGAAGAACGGGCGGGCGGCCTCGTGGTCGCCGCGACCGTACAGGAGGAACCCCAATTGCGTGACCGCGAGCAGGTCGTTCGCAGGCGGAGCGGCGAGATCCCGAAACTCCTGTTCGGCCTCAGACGGATGGCCCATACCCAGCAACAGAAAAGCAAGCTCGCGGCGCAGTTCGACGTTGGCGGAATCGAGGTCGAGCGCGTGCCGGAATTCGGAAACGTAGGGATAGCGGGTGGGGAGCAGCTCGCGCGCCATCTCGGCGGCCCGCGCTTCGCCGCCGCGCGAAGCGGCTAGCAACGCCGCGGTGGCGTCGGCGTCCCGGTTGAGCGCCTTCCAGACGCGGCCGAGATCGACGAGGACGGAGCGGCGGTCAGGGAGGACGCGCCACGCCTTCTCGTAGTGCTCGGCGGCGAGGGGCAGTTCGTCGCGCTGCTCGGCCAGGGTGGCGAGCTCGTAGTGCGCGCTGAAGTCGTTGGCACCCCTCTCGATGGCCTCTTTCCAGCGGTCGATGCCGGCAGCGAGAGGCGCATCGATGTTGTGGAAGGCCTGCTCGGCGGTCGCGTTGCCTTCCTTGCGAAGACGATCGAAGATGCGGCGTGCGGTGGCGACGTCCTTGGCATCGTAGCTGAGAAACGCGTACTCGAGGGCTACCTGCGCATTGTTGGGATCGCGGCGCAAAACTTCCTGGAACTGGGAGCGCGCCAAGGAGTTCTCGCCTACCTTTAAATAGGTGTAAGCCAAGTCCTGGCGGACGGGCGTCCGGTCCGGATCGGCTGTGATGCTTACCACAAAGCCGGCAATGGCTGTTTCGTAATCTTTGGCGCGGAGGGCCTCGTAGGCGCGGTCGAGCGTAGGGGCACTTGGCCAGGGGTCGGGTACCGCGGGTTGCGGGTTGCGCATCGCGGGTTGTGGGCTGGGGGGCTGGGGTGGGGGGGCGCGAGCGGCTAGCTGCCCAGGTATCTGCGGCTTGAGGTTCGGATCAAACGTAGCCAGTCGGTCCAGTGGCCGAAGGTCGGGCGGAGGTACGTTTTCCGAGGTCGGCTGTGGGCGTTCGGCCAATGGGGCGGGTTTTGCGGCAGAAGCGCCTTTTTGCTTAGGCTCAGAATCCCCTGGCAGACGCACAACGGCTTTCTCGTGCTGGGCCCTCGCATTCGAGTACGATCCGCCCACGATCGCACGGATGTGGTGGAACTCGGGGTTATCTTTCTCGAGCGAGTCAAATTCGACGCCTTTGTAGTTCACGGCGAGTTCCGACATCAGATAGCTGCGGCGGGTGGTATTGTTGTCGTGGCTGCTCCAAAAGAAATCGGTCGGTCTATCCCCCATGTTCGACGACATCGTTTTCCAGACACGGGGCGCCTCACGCGGATCGTAGCCGGCAGCGAGCATATATTCCATGCCCACCCGGTCCGCCTGATTTTCGAGGTATCGCGAATAACCGTTCTTGATTGCCGCCGAAGCGAGGGTCAAGAGGTCGCGGACATTGTATTTGCCATACGCCGCGGCAACGGCTGCGCCGATTTCGAGCAGCATTCGTTTCTTTTTGTGGAATTCCATCTGGCGCAGCATGTGCTCTTGCGTCGCGTGGGCAATCTCGTGCCCTATCACGGCAGCGAGTTGACCTTCGGTTTCTACCATGGCGAGCAACTCACGGTTCACCACTACGACTCCGTTGGCCGTCGAGTGAGCATTCACTGCTTTCGATTCAGCCACGAAAAACTGGAACGGGATTCTATTCGGATCTCCCGGAGCCAGCCCCCTCTGACTAGCGGGCAGGAGCCTCTGCCCCAGGTCGCGGATATATTTCTGAACTTCAGCGTTGGGCGTCAGCTTGTATCTTCCCGCGGCCCCGAGATTCAATTCTCCAGGCCGGGTTCCTTGAAACGCGGTGATTCTCGGGGCGAGCGATTTCCACAACCGCGCCTTGGCCGCCGTCATCTCGTTATCGCGGAACTGAACCTTTTTCGCCGCGATCCGGCCGTCGTCCAACCGGGCGCCCTCGTATGACACGTACATATTCACGTGTACGTCGTCCAAGCGGGACAACATCTGTTCAGCCGTTTGAGCCAGGTCACCATGCAGCGCGGCTTGCTTGGCTTCCTTTGCCTCTCGCCGCATGGCGCTCTTCTGCGACATGTTGGGCAGGATGGAGACAATCGTGGCTTCATCGACCACGATGGTCTGGCCGTCGGCGCGGAAAGAACCGGCCCAGTAAGTTCCCTTTTTGTAGAGCTGGGGGACTTGATCCAAGATGGCTGCTCGTTTCAGCTTTCGCGATTCGCGCGTGTAGACCTTTACGGACTTCGCTCTCAATTCGTGGGTCTGGCCGTCGTAGTCGCCGCGAATCTCGATTTCGGATCCAACCCGGATGTCTTTAGGGTAATCGGCCGCGTTCTGGTCATCGTCATCCGTGACGAATTCAATTGTCACGGATTGGTCGCGCAGGATCCGATAGTCGTCGACATCAAATGACGTCGGGCCATGTACGGCAGTAACATAGCCATGGACCCTTTGTTCCTTGGCGTGGACCGAACCGGCAAACAGAGCTATCAGCAGCGCCGGGCACAACCAGTTTCCGCGCATTGCATCTCCTTTGTCTTGACTATGTTCCACAGAATCACGGGGCGGCCAATAGTACAGAAGTTCCCGCGCGCAATTGCAGGCGCTTCCCCGGG
>Ga0116221_1002381_pt1 | contig 12252 bp, 11 predicted proteins | sample Sb_taG_5_FD_88965 | JGI IMG/M metagenome (GOLD analysis project Ga0116221, IMG submission 88965) | Peat soil microbial communities from Weissenstadt, Germany - Sb_50d_8_FC metaG | ecosystem: Environmental > Terrestrial > Soil > Wetlands > Peat | place: Germany: Weissenstadt | collected 2010-09-21 | reverse complement strand
TCCGGATATTGACCAGCACCACTGCCGTAGCCCGCGGGTTCAGAGTGCTGGCGATGACGGCGCTCGGGGTGCGCACCAAAAACTCGCTGTTGGTCCGCTGCTTGAGCTGCTGGGCCACCAGCGCGTCCACCCGATAGCCCGCCACCAGGACGTTCTGGAGGGCCTGTCCATGAGTCGAATCGACGTACAACGGGGTGACCGAAATCTGGTACAGGTCGTCACCCTGGAGGAAGAAGCCGGTAGACTGCTCGGGGAACCGGATGGCCGCCTGCTTCACCACCTCCAGGCTCCGGTCGAGCGGGAATGTCGTGACGCCGCCCAGTGAGGCAATCACCTTGCCGCGCGCGTCGGTGACCAGCAGGACCGGATTGAAATCGTAGATCCGGGACCACAGCTCGCTGGCCGTGTCTTCGATGGTGGCCTTGTCTCCCGTGCTGAAGGCCGTCCGCACTTCCGGCATGGTGCTCAGCAGAAGACTCACCTTGGAGAGCAGGTCCACGCGCGACTGCAGCAGCGACGAGTACGCCTGAAAGCTGTTCTGCACCTCGTCGTGCAGGCTGTCCCACATGGTCTGCGTGATGTGGCCGAGCACGATCTGCCCGGTAATCGCGAACAGCACGGTCAGAGCCACCGACGTGGAAAGCAGGATCTTGGTCAGCAGCGACAGTCTGGAAAATCGCGTCCGCATTATTTCGGGGCTCCTGGGTAAGTGCTGTCGTTGGAGACAGGCGGATAGGGTTTGCCGTACTTGTTGAAGTGCGCGGGCGGAATGTACCCGGTTTCGGAGATCGAAATCAGCGGCAATGCGAGGCCGCTCGCCGGCACCGTGATTTTGTGTTCGAGGAACTGCACGACTTCCGGCAGCGCGCGCTCGTAAAAGATGCGGAGCTGGTATTCGCCCGGCGGAACATTGGCGATGCGGAACTGGCCCGTGGAGGGGGTGAGGTCGTACCAGGGATTGGGCAGCACCGCGATGATGGCGCTCATGGTCGGATGGATATTGCAGAAGACGCGCACGATCCCCGGTCTCTTGAACATGGTGCTCTTGCTGGTTCCCGGAGGATACAGGCCTATGTCGAACGGCTCGCCGCTGAAGTTGGAGAACGCGTTGTGGTAGTAGGGGTCGCGATTGGGGAACTCCACCGTGCTGCCTACCGAAACCGCCACCACGTGGGGAGTGAAGTGGCGGTCCTTCTGGACCATCTGCGCGCGCTTCGGAGGGGGTACGGGAATATCGCCGTGATCCACCGGTTCGAGCCACAGGACCACACCCGAGTAGTCCTTGTTCCGGCGCACGGCGGGCTCGCGGGAGTTGGTGATTTCCACCGCCCCGCTGACGGTTCCCGAGACTGCGCCGGCGGGCGGCGTGGCGGGGGACAAATCGCCGGCCGGTCCCAGCCCGATGCCGATGCCCACGCTAAAAAAGATAAGCCAACGCCAGATCATAGTGATTGTTGATGCGGATTCCCTGCCCGATATAGGTCGTCCGGAGCTGTGTAGTTTCCAATCCCAGGATGACATTAGGCGCCAAGTGATAGTAAAGGTTGCCGCCGAACAGCAGGTTCTTGCCGATCAGCCCGGCATCCAGATCGCGGCTGTTATCGTCCTGCTGGCCGGTGAACAAATGGAAATCCAGCCGCGGCAATGTGTGTATGGTCAACTGGCCCCAACCTCCGCGGCTTCCCACGGCTTCGGCGCGGTGGCCGTAATAGATCCCGAACCCCTGCTGGTAACCCTCGCCGAGGGGCGCCACGTTCTGCCCGGTGTAAAAGGCCCCGGTGAACTCCACGCGGCGCCAGGGGTTGAAGAACCAGTCGAGCGAGAAGAGGTTGGAGGGCACCGACAGACCAGCCACGTGGGTCTCGCTGGTGTGAAAGCCCGGGGCGATCTCGAGGCGGCGCTCGTCGTCCAAGCGGTGAAAGAATTCGAAGCGCCCTTCCAGGCCCGGACGCGCGGCCTCCACAGTGCCGGTGAAATTGGTTCCCGCATACGGGCCCATTTCACGCGTCTGGATGACACCCACTTGGGCGCGAAGCCCGGTATCCCGGGTAAACGAAAGGTCCTGCTCGAAGCGAACCTGCGGCAGCCAGAGCCACAGGTTGCCGGCTCCCGTCAAGGGCGAGACGGCTACCTGGGCCAGAGAACTGGGCTCGCGCGGGTTGAAGATCGGTTTTTCAATCCCGGCCATGATGCTGCGGTCCTTCCAATCGATCTCGATGGAGCCCGTGCGCATGCGCACCGCTTGGTTGCTCGCGCCCGCGGCGAAATCCATGTAGACCGTGCCGTGAACGTTGCCGCCCCATAGCGCTTCGGGGCCGCGATACTCCAGCCCCACGATGGTCTGCCGCATGGTGGCGCCGTCTGTGGCCGCTCCGGGCGCCGACGCCACCAGCGGGTATTCGAGGCCGCCGGACTGCCTGGAGTTCTGGAAGGCATTGAACAGCGCCATTCCCGTGAGGCGGATGGGAAACTTCTGCGACGCTTCCACTTTCGTCTGGGCAAGCTCGCCGATCCGCTGCCCCTGGATCTCGACCTTGTCGTCCAAGGTGGCGCCGGGGCTGACAGGTGTATTCGCCGGCACGCCGTCCGGCACAGCCTGTGCGTCCGCAGCCTGGCCATCAGCGGGCTGGGGAGCCGGCGATTCGGTGGAAGCATCGATTTTCGCGCGCAGGGCTCGCACCTCTGCGGTCAGGGCGCGGTTCTCGCGCTCCAGGCGGTCGAGCCGTTCCAGGATGCCGGTGAGGTCCGTTTGGGTTTGCGCGCCCAGAAACAGCGGCCACAACACCATGGCAGGGCCGAACAGTCTACTGAGTCGTACCATCGAGAATCTGCTCCAGTTTCCGCCGCACTTGCGCGGGTGAGTAAGGTTTGGGGAAAAACGCGCTCACGCCGAGTTGTGCCACCCGCCCCGGTGTTTCCGGATCCGTGTCGGCGCTGACCACGATGATGGGGGTCGAAGAGAGACACTGGTCTTCGCGGATTCTGCGGATCATCTCGAAGCCGTCCATGCGCGGCATGTTGAGATCCGTGACCACGGCCCGCACCGGAAGCCCCGGCCGGCGCAGGATCCGCAGCGCCTCCAACGCCGAGGAAGCCAGCAGCACCGACAGTCCGGGAATTCCCAGGAAAGCGATTTCCAGTGTCGCCACACTGTTCTCGGAGTCTTCTACGATGAGGACGGCGCGCGGGTCTCCGTTTCCCTGCCGCACGTTCTCTCCCTCGGGAGGCATCCTGATATTGTCCCCCATCGTGGCACAGGCTTTCCAGCCTGTGTTGGCTTTCATACCTGTAAAATTACACAGGCTAGAAAGCCTGTGCTGCACGGACACACAGGCTGGAAAGCCTGTGCTACGGGACAAACCGGTACCCCACACCATGCACCGTCAGAAAGTGACGGGGGGTGTTGGGGTCGGGTTCCAGCTTCTGCCGCAATTTCACAACATGCGCATCCACCGTCCGCGTGTTGGGAAAGAACTCGTAGCCCCACACCGAGTTCAGGATCATATCGCGCGTGAGCGGACGGTCGGGGTTGTGCAGGAAGTAGGACAGCAGGTTGTACTCCGCGGGAGTAAGTTTCAGCTCATCGCCCTTGCGGCTGACGATGCGCCGCTCGAAGTCGACTTCGGTATCGGAGAAGTGGACCACTTTGCGCGCGTCCGGCCCGGCGCGGCGCAATACCGCCCGAATTCGCGCCATCAGCTCGCGCGTGCCGAACGGCTTCACTACGTAATCGTCGGCGCCGATCTCCAGCAGCAGCACCTTGTCCAGTTCGTCTCCCACCGCGCTCAGCACGATGATGGGGGTGGTCACGTGAGCGGCGCGCAGTTGTTTGCAGATTTCGGTCCCGCTCATGCCGGGGAGGCGCAGATCGACCAGCACCAGATCCGGCTTCAGCGTCACCGCCTTCTCGAATCCCTGGCGGCCGTCGCCCGCAAGCACGGCTTTGAAGCTCTCCTGTTCCAGCATGACGCCGATGGTGTCGCGCAGGCTTTCATCGTCGTCAATCACCAGAATGGTCTGCATGAATTCCTTAATTGTAGCGAATCCGTGCTACTTCACCAGGTGGCGCTGCTCGCGAATGGCGGTCCCGATCGCCTGTCCCAGAACCTCCGCGCCCGGCATCACTTTTCCCGTCACCGTCACGCGCGAACCCCGCGACGGCACGCCGCTTCTCGAGATCACGAAGATCTTGCCGGTGTCATCCTCGATCTGGTATCCGCCGGCGCCCAGCAGCCCGACGGAGGTCACCACGTTGCCCGTCACGTGCACCGTCTGATTGCGAAAGCGCGACGGGTCGGCGTTGATGCGGGCGATCTTGACCGATCCGCACCCCACGAACAGGACCGCCCCGGCCAGCGCAGCGATAAGAGCGAACTTCTTCATGCGTCCTCGAACCTTCGGACGTGGCAGGTGGGGCAGACGGTTTCGTCTCTCGGGGCCCTCCGCTCCCTCCGCTATCTCAGGTTTTGACTTTTCTCTTGATTTTCTCTCCGCGTCTTCCTCCGCGCCTCCGCGCCTCCGCGTCAAAACACTCGCCCGCGTTACCATGAAGAAATGCCCATCGTCCCCGTGGGCAAGCTCTCCAGCTTGCCCCCCGAATCGGTCATGGAGGTCATGGTGGCCGGACAGCCCTACGCCATTTGCCGCGTGGGCGGGGCGGTCCACGCGCTGAACGGCATTTGCCTGCATCGCGGCGGCCCGCTGGGGCAGGGACAGATTCACGATGGCCGCGTGGTCTGCCCCTATCACCTCTGGGAATTCGACTGCCGCACCGGCGAGTACGACTTCGATCCCTCCCAACGGGTCGCCACCTACGAGGTTACCGTGGAAGGCGACGACATCCTCTTGCGGGTTCCCGAAAGTGCCTGAGCTTCCCGAAGTCGAAACCGTGGTTCGCTCCATCGCGCCGCTGGTCGGACGGCGCATCGTCTCCGCCGAATTCCGCTGCTTGCGCATACTGCGTGGCGGCGATCCCGACCGCATGGCGGCGCGCCTCCAGGGCCGCAGGATCGCCGGCGTGAAACGCTACGGCAAGTTCATCCTGATGTCAATCAAAGGCGGCGGATACCTGGTGATTCACCTCGGCATGACCGGCCGCCTGCTCCTGGGCGGCGACCCCGGCAAACACACCCACGCCATCCTGACTTTGGATCGCGGCGTGCTGCTCTACGACGACAGCCGCCAGTTCGGCTGCCTCCAATTCAGCGAGGAGTTTCCCGCGCGCGTTGCCAAGCTCGGTCCCGAGCCGCTGGAAGTGCCGTTCGAGGAGTTCGCTGCAGCGCTGAAGCGCCGCAAGACACGCATCAAGGCGCTGCTGTTGAACCAGGCGTTCGTGCGCGGCGTCGGCAACATCTATGCGGACGAGGCCCTGTTTCGCGCCGGCATTCATCCCCTGGCGATGGCTTACCGGCTGCGCGGGGACCGGCCGCGGAGGCTCTTCGACGCGGTTCGGGCGGTCCTTACGGAAGCCATCGCCGCCGGCGGATCGTCCATCTCCGACTACGTGGATGCCGAGGGCCGCAAGGGGTTCTTCCAACTGAGTCACCGCGTCTACCAGCGCACCGGCGAGCCGTGCGTTACCTGCCGGACACCCATCCGCCGCGTCCTGGTGGCGCAAAGATCCTCACATTTCTGCCCGAAATGTCAGAAACGTTAAGCCCCGAAAACGTTATAGAAAGGACATTTGAAACCTGCGCCGTAGGGGTAACGTCGTATGTCTTGAATCCAGATGGCATGTCTACATGCCCTGGGTTCCGCTAATATTAAATAAGAGTTTTGTGCGCTTTCTGCAAAAACGAGGAGATTAACTGACGTGATACGCATTTGCCGCTACTTTTCGCTGCTTTTCCTGCTGCTGTTCTGCATCCAGTTTGCGAACGCACAGAGCAGTTTCGATTTGAACGTGGGGTTTGGTGCCGCCCAGGACAAGGCACTCGGATCGGTGGATATCAACACCCTGAATGCCTGCCCCGCCGGCGATACCACGTGCGCCAGCACGTCCTCCCTCAGTGGTTTCATGTTGGGCTTCGGCGCGAACCTCATGCTTTGGAACCATTTTGGTCTGGGCGGCGACGTCCAGGTTCAGCCCGCCAGGCAGAACTATCTCACGTTCCAGCAACTGAATTCCGCCACCGGACAGGCGGGGGACATCTTGCAATCGCGCGTTACCTTCTACGATTTCAACGGCATCTACCAGCCGGTATCCTCGAAAAAGGCCCTCTTGCAGTTGATCGGAGGAATCGGCGGCGCCAATGTGAAATTCTATGAACAGGTTTCGCAAAGCAACCAGGTCTTGGGCAACTCCGTGCAGAGCCAGTACGCCGGCAGCTCCAACCATTTTTCGGTGCACGGCGGCGTCGGCGTGCAGATCTACGTGACCGATCACGTTTTCATCCGGCCGCAGTTCGACGTCCACTACGTAACCAACTTCTCGCAGTTCGGACGCAATATCGTGACGTCCGAAATGGTGTGGATCGGCTACAGCCTGGGCCGCCAGTAACCAACAATTCCCCTATACTGAACTTAGGGGCTAATCAGTTGTCAAAATCCGAAATGACCCGCCGCGTGTTCGTCGGCGCAATGACGGCACTCGGCCTCTCCGCCGCGGACGATCCCTGGGCGGAGCTGTTCGACGGGCACAGCCTGAACGGCTGGCGCCCCAGTGAAAACACGGGTTCCTGGAAGGTCGTCGACGGCACGCTCTCCGCCGACGGCCCCCGGTCCCACCTCTTCTACAACGGACCGGTGCGCGGCGCCGCCTTCCGCAACTTCGAGCTCGAGGTGGAAGTCAACGCGCGCCCGCTCTGCAATTCGGGCGTCTACTTCCACACCGCCTTCCAGGAAACCGGCTTCCCGCGCAAGGGCTTCGAAGTCCAGATCGCCAACTCGTATCAGGGCGAAGGCGGTTACCGCGAGCGCAAGAAGGGCGGCTCGCTCTACGGCCTGCGCAACATCTACAAGCAGTTCGTGCCCGACGACCAGTGGTTCAAGCTCAACGTCCTGGTGCGCGGCAAGAACGTCCAGATCCGCCAGAACGGCATGCTGCTGGTGGATTACGTCGAGCCTAACCCGCCCGTCATCCCCGACGGCCCCGAAACCGGCCGCTTCCTCGACCAGGGCACGTTCGCCCTGCAGTGCCACAACGAGGGCTCGAAGGCGCGCTTCCGCAGCGTCCGCGTCCGCCCGCTGCCCGATAACCTGCCCACGCCCGGCGGCCCGCCTCCAGTCGCCGACGAGGTCTTCAAGCAGATCGTCAACGACGGCCGGCACAACATTCCGATGGTGGATTTTCACGTCCACCTCAAGGGCGGGCTGACCCTCGAGCAGGCGCTCGCCAAATCGCGCCGCGACGGCATCCAGTACGGCATCGCGGTGAACTGCGGCAAAGGCTTCCCCATCGACAGCGACGAAGGCGTCCGCCAGTTCGCCGACAGCATGAAGGGCCAGCCCATATTTGTCGCCATGCAGGCCGAGGGCCGCGAGTGGACGCAGGTGGTCTCCCGGCGCGCCGCCGCGCTCTTCGACTACATCTTTACCGACTCCATGACCTGGAGCGATAACCACGGCAAACGCATGCGCCTGTGGATGCCCGACGAAGTGGGCACGATCGCCGACCCGCAGGAATTCATGGATACGCTGGTCGAGCGCACCGTGGGGATTCTGGAACACGAGCCCATCGACATCTACGCCAACCCGACCTACCTGCCGGATGCGCTCGCCAAGGATTACGAACGCCTCTGGACCGACACGCGGCGCAAGAAGGTAATCGACGCCGCCGTGAAAAACGGCGTCGCCATGGAGCTGAACAACCGCTACCAAATACCGAGCCCGTCATTCGTCAAAATGGCCCAGGCCGCCGGCTGCAAGTTCACCTTCGGCTCCAACAACACCGGCCCCGACGACCTCCGCCGCTCGGAGTACGGCCTGCGCATGATCGACGAATGCAAGCTGGTCTGGCAGGATTTCTTCGTGCCGCTCGCCGGCCCCAAGGCCATAGAGCGCAAAGGCAGCGCCCTCCGCGCTTGACCGGTGTAAACAGGGTCCAAGAAATAACTGGGCAGTCAACAGGCGAGGTGGGGCAGGCCATCGCCTTTTGTGGCCTGCCTTTGCCCGGTTGCCGAACAAGCGCAGACGACAAAAAACGATCGTCTGCGCCACATCGCGCAAACGAAGACAAGCCCGCCCCTTCATCGGAATCTCTTTTTCTCAGTTTTTCTCCGCGTTTATCTCCGTGACTCAGCGTCGGGGTACCCTTTGGGTCCGGTGAATTCGTTTTCTCCGTCCAGCCTACTCCGCCCGCAGAGCCGTACTCGGATCCACCCGCGTCGCGCGCCGCGCCGGCAGCCAACCCGCCGCCAGCGCAATCGCCGCCGCCGCCACCGCGCTCGAGCCGTAAGCCAGCGGGTCGAACGGCGCCGCCAGCGGCACCAGCGACCGAAGGTACTTCGCCGCCGCGCCCAGCAGCAAGAGCCCCAACGGCGCGCCCCACGCCGCCATCCATAACGACTCGCGCAGCACCAGCCCCTGGATCCGCTCCCCGCTCGCCCCCAGCGCCATCCGCAGTCCCAACTCGCGCGTCCGCCGGTTCACTCCGTATTGCAGCACGCCGAACAGGCCCGCCGCCGTCAACAAAACTCCGAACGCGCCCAGCACCATCGCCAACGTCACCATCATCCAATCGCCCGTCAGCGCCCGGTCCAGGTGCTCCCGCAGCGTACTGGATTCGAAGATCACCGCGTTCCGGTCGAACTGCTTCAGCTCCCGGCGAATCGCCTGCGCCATGCCCGCCGGATTGAGCGCCGTCTCCACCACCATGGTCACGTCCCCCGACGGCATCTGCGCGAAGGGAAAATACAGGAACGGCTCCGCCGGCTCGTGCAGGTCGTTGGAATTCGCGTCCTCGGCGATCCCCACAATCTGCCGCTGCTTGCCGTTCACCGGAATCCACTCGCCCAGCGGATTGCGGCTGCCGAACACCTGCCGCGCGAAGGCCTGCGACGCCACCGTGACCAGCCCGCTGCCTTCGCGGTCGTTCGCGTCGATCCCGCGTCCCGCGACGATGCGCGTTCCCATCACCGCGAAGTAACTTCCGCCCACGTTGTTGTAGTGCACGCTCATCGGCGCCTGCTCCGGCATCTCGATCCGCACCGTCGCCCCGCCGCCCGAACCGCTCAGGGGCATCCGCCGCGCAAAGGTCGCCCCACGCACGCCCGGCAACCCCGCGAAGCGCTCGCACACCTGCTCGCACCACGTCGCGGACGTCCGCCCTCCGGGACTGACGGTCAGGAGGAACAGCTTCTTGTGCGGATCGAGTCCCGGCCGGATCTCCATCGCCTTCCGCAGGCTCTCGATCGACATCACCGCCATCCCGAAGAAGACCACGCTCACCGCCACCTGCCCCGCGATCAGGACCCGCTTCTGCCACGCCGTGCCCGACCCCGTGGAGCCCTGTTCGGATTTCAAAATGTCCGCCACGTTCAACCGCAGAATCTGCCGCGCCGGAGCCAGTCCCGTGAGCAGCACCGCGAGCACCGTGGCCCCCACCGAGTACGCCAGCACCCGGTGATCCAGCCGTATGCCGAAATCGATGAAGCTCCGGCCGCCCGACAGAAACTGGGTGGCTTTGATCATCACCCCGCGCGCCAGCACGATGCCCAGCGCCCCGCCGGCAGCTCCCACGATGCCGCTTTCCACCAGCAATTGCCGCACCACCCGCCAGGCTCCCGCACCCATCGCGAAACGCACCGCCAGTTCCTTCCGCCGCGACTCCGCCTGCGCGAATCGCAACTGCGCCACGTTGGCGCACGCCACGAACAGGACCAGCCCCAGGACCAGCAACGATCCGCCCCCGATGATCATGTCGCGGTTCCAGTCCGACGCGAACATCGCGCGCAGCAGCGTGGGGTGCGCTCCCGGAGGCGCCGGTTTGCGCTTGCCCGGTCCGCGAATCGCCGCGTCCAGTTGGGCCGCCGCGCTCTCCGCGCTCACGCCCGGCTTCAGCCGCGTGACGATCTCGAACTGCCCGTTGCGGCTCTGCCGTTCGTTCCGGTTTCCCATGGCGCCGAACCACGCTTCGGTATTCAGCCAGACGTCGTTGGAAATGCCGCGTACCAGCCCGGTGAAATCCGCCGGCATGACGCCGGTCACCGAAAGCGCCCTGCCGTTCAGCACGATGGTCTTGCCGATCGCTCCCGGATCGCCGCCGAACAACCGTATCCACATCCGGTGCCCGATCACCGCCGCAGGCCGCCCGCCGGCTTCGTCCAGCGACGCGTATCCCAACTCGGCCCGCACGCCGATCAGCGAAAAGTAGTTGGCGGTCGCCGGCGTCACGAACACCAGTTCGCTCTCCTCCCCGTGGGTCAGCATGGAGGCTCGCCGCTGGTAAGTCGCGAAATCCCCCAAGTCCGATCCCGCGTGGACCATGTCCTCGTAGTCGGGCCACCCGTAAAGAAACGCGCGGCCATCATCCGCCCGCGAAGAAGCGTATAGCAGTCCGGCTGGCCGGTCGATCGGAAACGGCCGCAGCAGCACCGCGTCTTCCACGCTGAAAATCCCCGTCGTCAGCCCGATCCCGAGCGCGATCGACAGAATGGCAAGAGCCGTTGCGCCACGGCTCTTCCACAACACCCGCATCGCTTGCCGTATTTCCTGCCAAAACATATTTACAGTCCCCCGTCCCACACCCACCGGCCCACGCTGTTGTCATTCCGCACCGCCAGGTTCGCTTTCAACACGCGGCCCGACTTCAGCCGGACCTCGTATGGAACGTGCCAGCCCGCATAGGCAGAGGACCGGAACGGCTCGCCGATGGAGATCACCTGGAGACCTCCGAGAATCTTCTTGAACCGCTCGTCGACGCCGGTCATCGGGAAGACCACCAGCGCCGCTTGCCAATCCTCGCGCGAGAATGCGTCGAACAGCATCACCGCGGCTTCCTTCGGCGATTGTGGCAGCGGACCCGTCACGGGCATCTGTGTGGGATCCACGATCGAGATGGCTTTTTCCGGCGCCGCCAGTGCGAACAGCGCGTGATCGAACACTTCGTCGTACCGCACTGCGGTGATCTCGAAGACCGGCAAGTCTACCCCGGGGCTGTGCATCACCATCTGCATTCCCTCGAGCCGCCGCGTGACTGGGTCGAAACGATAGGTCCGCGTGTGATCCGAGCTCGACACCCCCCGGTCCACAAACCAGTCACTGCTGAACCAGCGCCGCGGATGGAATGCCACCGTCAATACGAGGTGACGCGTCCCGGCCGCATCCTCCTCGGCCACGCTCGCGCTGGAAGCCCCCGAACGCGCCAGGTCCAATTCTTTCTCCATGAGCTGGTCCGGATCCAGCAGGATTCTCATCCACTCCAGGTAGTTGAAATCCGGGGTGCCGCGGGACACTGTGTCCGGCTTGACCACCAGCATTGAGCTGGTGCCGTCCATCACCACCACGCGCCCGGGCTTCTCGACGCGCCACCTGGCGGGAGGACCGGCCTCGCTCCAGATTTCGATCGGCACCCAACCCGCGTCGGGATGGATGATTTCGAAATTCTCCGTGGGAGTGGTCCGCATCCGCGCGATCATGTGGACCGATCGCGCGCCCGCCATGGCCTGCGCCGATTGCGCCAGCAGGCTCACCACGGACGCCGGCGCATGCCCGCCCCGGCCCAAGTTACCAATCAAAGGCGCCAGTACCATCAGCAGCACCGCCGCGCCCGCCACAAATACGAGTCTCGGGAAAACCAAACGCCGGCGTACCGGCGCTTCCTGTTCCGTAAGTTTGCTCATCACGCGCTCCTTGAAATCCGGAGACGCCTCGATGCGAACGGAAGGTTGGATGGAGGCCAGGGTCGCCTGGATTGCCGCATATTCGCGGGCGCAGTCCTCGCATCCCGCCAGGTGAGTAGTAGCACAGGCATTCTTGCCTGTGTCATTCTTGCCTGTGCCATCCAGCAGCAGTTTCCGCGCTTGCCGGCAAGTCATCGTTCACCTCCCTGTCGCTTCAAGACTCTGCGGAGTTTTTGTATTCCATACCGGAAGCGGGATTTGACGGTTGGAACGGAGCATCCCATCGCCTGCGCGACGGCCTCGAATGGCAACTCCCCATACACGCGCAGCCGGATCGCTTCGGATTGCCGCCGCGGAAGACGCTGGAGCGAATCTTCGATCCGGCGCTGCCTTTGTGCGGCCGCGGCTGCTTCCTGGGCGCCCTCGCCCGACGCCGCCAGCTCGCCTGCGCAGTCCTCCAGGCGGCCGCCCT
>Ga0116221_1002379_pt1 | contig 12255 bp, 9 predicted proteins | sample Sb_taG_5_FD_88965 | JGI IMG/M metagenome (GOLD analysis project Ga0116221, IMG submission 88965) | Peat soil microbial communities from Weissenstadt, Germany - Sb_50d_8_FC metaG | ecosystem: Environmental > Terrestrial > Soil > Wetlands > Peat | place: Germany: Weissenstadt | collected 2010-09-21 | reverse complement strand
GTGCACCCGCCGGTAGTACGGACACTCCTGGCAGACGCCGGTGCAGAACCGCTTGCCATGGCCGGCCTCGTGGACCAGGTTCACCAGGCGGAAACACCACGTTGCCCGCACGCGATAAACCACGCAGTCTTTGCACTCGTCTCCCGGTCCGTTGTTCATGTATTCCCAGCAACGCATGGGCCGCGAACACAACGAGCCGTCGGCATCGCGTGCATTTTCGGGCTGTTCGTTGATCGAGAGGAGTGACGTCAGAGCGTGTTCTTCGACGCGATAGTGGCCTCCCGCCGTCCGGCTTGCGGGAAGCCGGCCCTTTTTGATCCACTTCAGGACGGTGTCCGGCTTGACCGAGCACAACCGGGCGGCCTTGCCGGTTGTCAGCAATGGGACAGACATGGAGGCGGAACCTCTAGATCCGTTGCTCATATTATCTACACTTTTACGCCCAGAATCAAGAGTATCAGACCTTATTTTCTGGATTTGGCCAGGAGCGGCCAGGATTTCTGGATTCGGCTGGTAAATCGAACTAAGTGTCGTATTATTGTGGACTTACGCGACATTCCAAAGGCGAAAAAATCCCCTGACAAATTGCTTTTCCGCTCTATCATTGAGGTGGATAACATCTGACGAACTGAATAAACCATGCTTGCGCTGGTGGACCGCCTGATCGGAGCTCGGGCATGACTCTGTTCTATTGCTTGTTGTACGCCGGCGCCATCCTGTTCGTTGCGGGCTCGATCGTGCGCGCGGTCCGCTACGCGAGGCAGCCGGTTCATCTGCGGTGGGAAATCTATCCCGTGCCGCAAGGCAAGCTGGCGGAACTGCGAGTCATGGTTCCCGAGATTCTGTTCCTGAAGGGGCTTTGGCAGTTCAACCGCCGGATGTGGGCGGTTTCGTATCCATTTCATCTGGGCCTCTATCTGATTACCTGCGCTGCTGCCATGGGCGTGGTGTCGCCGTTCGCGGCCGTTCTGCACCCGGTCTGCCGGGCAGCGGGAATCGCCGGATTGGTCCTCGTACTGCTTGGCGCGACAGGCCTGCTGGTCAAGCGCCTGGCCAATCGCGAGCTGAGAATCTATACCACCGCGGCCGACCTCTTCAACCTTCTGTTCTTCGCCGCGACCTCGGTGCTTCTGCTCGCCGGCTATCTGCTGCGTCCCGCCGGCGCCCCCGGGCCCCTGGGAATCCTGCGCGGCGCTCTGGCCTTCGACACCACCGTGAAGCCGCCGGCGCTTCTCACCGCCGGGTTGGTGGCGGCGGCGCTCCTTGTGGCCTACATCCCCATGACTCACATCGCGCACTTCATCGCCAAGTACTTCACCTATCACGCCGTCCGGTGGGATGAGCGGGCCAACGTTCCGGGCAGCTCGATTGAAAGAAAGATGGCCGAATACCTGATGTACCGGCCGACCTGGGCGGCGCGGCACGTGGGCGCCACGGGAGCACGGACCTGGGCGGATATCGCCACTACCAACCCCACCCAAGGCGGTCCGAAATGAAATCCCCCGTGGAGCTCCGGGACATGTGGCGGGCCGGCCGGCAGCCGATCGCACATGTCGAAAACCAGGACCTGATGCCGCTTCCCGCTCCCCTGGACGATCCTGCCGCCGACCGCCCCTGGACGCAGCTTTCCGCGCAGGCCAGCGAACGCTATGAGTGCCGGCTGGACGACACCTGCGCGCTGAGCCTGCCGCATCCCAAAACCCCGGAGGATGAGAACCTCCTCGTGGGCAAATTCCTCTCGGGGCTGGAAAAGCTGTTCTCGCGGGAGAACAATTGGACCTTTCTCCAGCCGCTGGTGCTCACCATGGAGCACTGCGCCAAGTGCCAGACCTGCTCCGAATCCTGCCACATTTTCGAGGCCAGCGGCCACAACGAACTGTATCGCCCCACCTATCGCTCCGAGATCGTCCGCCGCCTGTACTTCAAATTCGTCAAGCACGGCGGTCTGCTCTCCGCCTGGCAGCACGGCGAGGTGCATCTGAATTGGCCTCTGGTTGCCCGGCTCGCCGAGCTTGCGTACCGCTGCAATCTCTGCCGCCGCTGTGCGCAGACGTGTCCCATCGGCGCCGATAACGGCTTGGTGGCCCACGAATTGCGGAAACTGTTCAGCCAGGAAATGGGCATCGCGCCCAAAGAGATTCATGACAACGGCTCGATGCTTCAATTGAAGGTGGGATCTTCCACGGGGATGAACCCTGCGGCCGTGAAGGACAACATAGCCTTCATCGACGAAGATATCAGCGAGAAGACCGGCATCCCGGTCGAAACCCCCTGGGACGTGGAGGGCGCCGACGTCCTGCTGATTCACAATGCCGGGGAGATTCTGGCGTGGCCCGAAAATCCCGGCGCCTTCGCTCTCGTCCTCAATGCCGCCGGTATTTCGTGGACCATGTCCTCGGAATTGGTGGCCTACGATTCCATCAATTACGGCTTGTGGTATGACGATGCGCAGTTCGCGCGGGTGGCCTTGAAGCACGCCCAGGCGGCCCGCAACTTGAAGGTCAAACGAATCGTGCTCGGAGAGTGCGGCCACGCTCACAAAGCCCTCGCCGTGATCGCCGACCGCATCCTCGGCGGCGATCTGAACATCCGTCGGGAAAGCTCCCTGTCCCTGCTGCGCGACATCGTGAAGAGCGGGAGGCTGGAGCTGGATCCCGCGCGCAACAATTTTCCGGTCACCTTGCACGACCCCTGCGACATAGTGCGGCTCATGGGCGTAGTGGAACCGCAGCGCGAAATCATGCATGCCATCTGCCCGCGCTTTCGCGAGATGCAGCCGCACGGCGTGGACAACTACTGCTGCGGCGGCGGAAGCGGATTCGCCATCATGAGCGGGCACAACTTCCCGGACTGGCGTTTTCACGTTTCCGGCCGCAAGAAGCTCCAGCAGGTGCTCGATGCCTTCGGCGATTGTCTCGACCCGGCAACTCCCAAGTATCTGTGCGCTCCGTGCAGCAATTGCAAGGGGCAGTTTCGGGACATGCTCTCGTATTACGGGCTGTGGGACAAGCACCGCATCCTCTATGGCGGGCTGGTCGAGCTGATCGTCAACGCCATGGTGGCAGCCAAGCCCGGCTTCGTCGAGTGGGAGTGGCACTGATGCCGAGCGCCGTACTTGATCGCGCCGATAGCGCCTGTGCAGCGGGTGAATGCGAAACGTCCATCAGCCTGCTGGAGGACGCCGTTCGGCTGCAGCCTCATAACTACCGGCTGCACTACCGCTTGGGACTCTGCTATGGCGGGCGCTGCCGGCCCCACCCGCTGGTCCGTCCCGGTATGGCTGTTCCCTACCTGCGCCAGGCGCTCCGGCTCATCGGCCCTGACGCGTGCAGGCTTCGCGCAGCCATCGTGGATCAACTCGGCAACACGCTGATGGACGGCGGGGGCGAACCGCGAGACGCAGCCTTGCGGGCTGCCATAGACTGCCATCGCCAGGCCGCCGGGATCTACCAGACCCTTGGAATGATGGACGACTGGGCCCGGTTACAGTTCAATCTCGGCAATTCCTGCTGCGAGCTCTCGGAGACCACCGGCGAAGACCACTGGCAGCAGGCCATTTCGCACTACGAAAAATCCTTGCAGGTCCGGACCCGCGAGAAGCATCCCGAACGCTATGCGGCCGTTCTGGAAAACCTAGGGACCGCGTACCGCCGGTTTCCGGCTCAAGACGACAGCCACATCAAAAAGTCGATCCAGTGCTACCGGCGCGCCTTGGCCGTCTATGTCCGCAGGACCCACCCCGACCAGAATGCGGCGTTGCAGAACAACCTCGGCAATGCCTTCCTCTCGCTGCCGGAATCCGACGAGAGGGTCGCCACCCGAAACGCGGCGCGCGCTCTCCGTCACTTCGAACGCGCCCTGTGTCTTCAGTCGGGGAGCACGCTCGGCCGCGAGTTCGCGATTACTCAGTTCAACTGCGCCCAGGCCCATTTCCGCCTGGCGCGGTATTCGTCGGCCATTCATTTGAGGTTGGCGGCCGGCTGTCTGGAAGCGGCCGCTACGGCATTTCAGGTCTGTGGGGAGGCTCGCTACACCCAGCTCGTTCGCGCTCAGTTGGACCGGATTTGTTGTGCCACGGCATGAATGGATCCGCGAACGGGCTCTCCGTTTTGCGGACGAGCCGCTTCCCGCCCAGCCGGTGGTGTGGGACGATCATCGCGATCCCCTGAGGCGGGTCAGTTCATTTCCTCCGCATGGTATGTTGCATGGAGAAGATGCTAAAATGTGTACAGTGAGTACGCAATATGGAAACGGTTAAGGTTGGTATGCGCGAATTCCGCGAGAACCTCGCGGGCTACCTGGAAGCTGGTACGCCCCTGGCGATCATGCGCCACGGCGAGACCCTGGGCTTCTACATCCCTGCACAGAAGCGAAACCGGAAGGCTGAACTGGAGGCCATGCGCGCCGCTGCGAAGGATCTGGACGAAATGATCGCGTCCTGGGGCGCCGGCGAAGACGAGTTGATGGAGGAGTACAAGGGGATTCGCCGAGCAGCTCGCGAGAAGAAACGGAATGCCAAGTAAAGCGCTCGTCATTGACGCCAATATACTGGTGCGAGCCGTTTTGGGGAAGCGGGTACGCGAGGTAATCGAAACGTACGCGGGCCAGGTGTCCTTTTTCGTCCCGGAGGTGGCGTACGCTGAAGCCGAAGAGCACCTGCCGGCGCTAGTCGTCAAACACGGCGGCGATCCAGACAAGGCCCTCAAGTTCCTGGGCTCCTTGCGCGGTCTTGTAGAACTGATTGGAAGCGAAGTTTACGGCGATTTTGAGAGCGACGCCCGCGAACGATTGGGAGAGCGGGATCCGGATGACTGGCCGATACTGGCCTCGGCGTTGGCGATCGGATGCCCCATCTGGACACAAGACACCGATTTCTTCGGGTGCGGAGTACCCACATGGACTACCAGCCGCGTCACGATGTTTCTGCGCGATCCTCAGAAATAGCCGAATGCATAGGCATCGAATCTGGGCGGCCCCAAGTTGGTCTGGCTGGCCACCAGCCGGGATCTCGACGAGCCTGGTGGAAACCCTGGCAACCAGACGCTGAGCGATCGCGGCGCCGGGTTTATTCCATTGAACGTCCCATGTCCGCATAAGACCGGCCCGCATCGTCGGCGGCCCGGATGACTGCCGCCTCAGGTGTTCACTCTAAACAGGATAAACAAATCCGTTTATTCTGCTTAATCGTACTGGAAAAAGGGCAATCAGGAGCAAGGGAGGCCGATCGTCACCTCGCGCCCGCCGTTCAAAATCGATTCCCGCGCGGCTTCGATCACACCCTCGTTGTAACTGCTGTTGGCCGCGGTTGCGATGATTCCCGCGCGGTCGATCTCGTCCAGCACCGCGGGGCCCTCCTGGTTTACCCGGATCGCCGCCATCACGATGGCCTCGATCGAGCGGTACCCATATCCCACCGGCGCCAGGCCCGGTCCGCCCAGGTCGACGTACTGGAAATAGTCGGGGCTCGGCTCGGCGTACACCGTCGGACCCGAGTAGCAATACTTCAATCCGCGGTACTGGTCCGAATGCGAGATCAGCGCGCCGTCGTCCGCCCCCTGGCAGTAGAGCGTCAGCCCCTGGGTGTTGGTTCCCGGGGCCGCGTCCGGGAAACCCAGCGCATTCTGCACGTTCAGACAAGCGCCATTGTTCCAGATGACCCGCGCATCGGTCCACAGGTAGCCCTGCTTGCCGTTGGGGAAGCGATCCAGAATTCCATAGACGCTCACGGCGCGCGGCAGCAGTCCGGTGATGAAGTGCACCAGGTCCACGTAATGGCAGCCGATGTAGGTGAAGGCGTCGGAGTTTTCCGCCGTCATCCAGTTCTGAAAATTCGAGTTGCGGTAGTACCACTTTTCGAGCAGGCACGCCGTTCCCAGCCGGAACTCTCCGAAGCGGCCCTCGCGATACGCGCGCCGCGCCATCAGGCTGCGGTCGTCGAATCGCTTGTGGTACTCCACCGCCACCAGCAGCCCTCGCCGGCGCGATTCGCGCGCGATCTCTACCGCCTGGCGATGTTCGAGCACCAGCGGCTTCACGGCGCAAACGTGCTGATCGCGGTGGAGCGCCTCGATAATCACGTCGTGGTGCAGTTGATCGGGCACCGCCACGATGACGATCTGGCGCGGCGGCAAATCGGCGATGGCTTCCCGGAACAGGTCGGGCTGGTTGCCGGCAGCGGGCGCGGCCGGGTACATACGGAAAGACTGGCCGGGAAAGGCGCGCCGCAAATCCTCGGCCTCGGCCAGGTTGCGGAGCGAGTCGTGGTTTAACGCGCACACCGCGATCTCGCCGATGCGGCCCTGGCGCTGCAAATGGTAGAGCGAAGGCAGAATCTGATCGTGCGAGATCATGCCGCCGCCCACAATGAGCACGGTAACGCCGGCGGTCTTGCCGCCGGTGTCTTTCACGGTAACGCCGGGCCCAAAGGGCACCCCCTTGCCGCCGGTGTCGCTCAAGGCGTTCCTCCGCTGCCTCCCGCGCAGACCTCGCCCAGCGACTCCTCCAGCGCATCCAGGCTCTCGCTCATGGCCTCCTCGCTGATCACCAGCGGCGGGCAGATCTTGATGGTGGCCCCGCCGAAACCGACCGGCGCGAACATCAGCACCCCCTTCTCCAGGGCACGCTCGACCACGGCGAACGCCAAATCGCCGTCCGGTTCCGTACCGCCGTGCCGAATGCACGGGACGCCCGCCATCAGTCCCTTGCCCGCGATGCAGCCGAGTTGGGGGAAGCGCGAGGCCATCGCATTTAACCTGCGGTGTAGAATGGCGCCGGTCTGACGCGACTTTTCCGCCAGCCCCTCATTCAGCACCAGGTCGATGGAGGCCAGTGCCGCGGCACAGCAGACCGGATTCCCGGAATGAGTGGAAGTCATGCTTAGCGGCGGGTACTGGTCGAGCACGTCCGGTCGTCCGGCCACAGCCGACAGAGGCAGAGAACCGGAAATCCCTTTGCCGAACACCGCCAGGTCGGGGACGATTCCATAATGTTCGAAGCCCCACAGCTTGCCGGTGCGCCCGAAGCCCGCCTGAATCTCGTCGCACACCAGCAGGGCCTTGTGTCCCGTGCACCACTGCCGCAGCGCCTGCATGTAAGCCGTGGGGGCGAAGGCCGCACTGCCGCCCTGGTAAGTCTCCAGGATGACGCCGGCGACGTTCTGCGGCTCGATTCCTTTTTCCCGCAGGGTCCTCTCGAACGTGTCGAACGAGGTGTCTGGCGTGCGGAAGCCGTCGGGAAAGGGTACCTGCACGAAACCAGGATCCAGGTTGACGATCCACGTCTTCAGCTCCGGGATGCCGCCCGCCTGCTGGGCGCCCAAGGTGCGGCCGTGGAACGCCTTGTCGTGGGAGACGATTACGTGCTTGGAGCGGCCGCCGTTGCGGACCCCGTAGCCGCGGCACAGCTTGAGGGCGCATTCGACGGCCTCCGAGCCCACGCTGTAGAGGAAGACTTTTTTCAGCGGCTCGGGAAGAATCGAAACCAGCTTCTCCACCAGTTGCGCACGCGGCTCGTTGGGGAAGCAATAACTGGTCAGCAGGTGCGATTTGGCCTGCGCCGCGATGGCGTCGGCAATCTCTGTGCGCCCGTGGCCCGCGTTGGCGATGAGCACACCCGACGACCAGTCGATCCACTGATTGCCCCAGGCGTCCGACACCTGAAAGCCCTCCGCGCGATGCCACACCACCGGCGGCTGCCCGCGCATGGCCCGCGGTTCATACGCGTAAAGCTTTTCCAGGATCGGAATGGACTGCGGAACCGGAAGATCCGTCACAATTCGCCGGAAACCCGTATCGATGCGCGCCACGGGCCGCGGAACCAACGTAAATTCTCTCGCCATTTCGATTCAGACCGCCTTGCTCTCCAGTATCATTTTGAGTATGGCACGCGCGGGCACCGCCGCTACAATATTCCTGATTCTGTCGGCCACCGCGACGATGGCCCAGACCCAAAACCTGGCCGCGGCGACCTCCGCGCCGTCCACGGCCGGCTTTGTGGGAAGCGATGCCTGCAAAACCTGCCACGCCGATGTCTGGTTGAATTTCTACAAGAATCCGCATTATAAAAGCATTGCATCCGGAAAGGAACCACCCGAGCGTACCGGGTGCGAAGGCTGCCACGGCGGGGCCAAGCAGCATATCGAGGCGCGCGGGGGCAAAGCCACCATCCCGCATGCCTTCTCGCTGATGGAGCCGAAGCAGGTGCTGGAGGATAGCCTGGGCTGCCACGGCCGCGATTTCTCCCGCGCCAACATCCGCCGCTCCGAGCACACACTGAACGATGTGGCCTGCACAAGCTGCCACTCCATTCACCACTCCCCCACGCCCAAATACCTGCTCGCCAAGACCCAGAAAGACCTGTGCTACTCGTGCCACGCCACCATCCGCGCGCAGTTCGATATGCCGTCCAAGCATCGCGTGAACGAAGGCTTCATGCAGTGTACCGACTGCCACAATCCGCACGGGGGGTTCGCCGACACGTGGGGCATGGCGCAGCGCCCGCGCATGATGGAGCAGGCTTTGACCGACGAAGAGCCGTGCCTCAAGTGCCACGTCGATAAGCGCGGGCCCTTTGTGTACGAGCATCCATCGGTGCGCGTCGAGGGGTGCGAGATCTGCCACAATCCGCATGGGTCCATGAATTCCAAGCTGCTCAAGCGGCCGGTGGTCTTCACCGTCTGCCTGGAATGCCACAACGGCAGCGCTTCCGGGACGCGCGGCCAGGGAGTCGACCTGCAATCGTCGCGGCACAACCTGCTGGATCCTAAATTCCAGAAATGCACCACCTGCCACGTCCGTATTCACGGGTCCAATGCCGACCAGTACTTCCTGAGATGACCGCCATGCTGAAGCCTTTCCCCTTCACACTCGCGATCGCCCTCGCCGCAATCGGCATTCTCCAGGCGCAGCAGGTGGTGGCTCCCACCACGGAACAGGTCGGCACGGCGCGCGGCGACAGCATGGACGGCTACAACATCACCCAATCCTTCGAACTGGGATACCGCTTTAAAGAGGTAGGCGGCGATGAGGGCATGTACCGCAGCGTGGACGATATCGGTAACGGCCTTCGCTTGCTCTCGAGCGGCCTCTCGGTTTATTCGAAAGACGGCCACGGCCATTATTTCGACGAGATCGTGCTCAATACGATCGGGCTGGGCAACGATAATTACCAAGCCGCCATACTGCGCGTCCAGAAGAACGGCCTCTACCGTTACGACATGACGTGGAGGCTGAACGCCTACTACAATCCCGGGCTGGACGTGGCCGGCGGCCTGCACCTCCAGGACACCATCCGCCGTATCCAGGACCATGACCTGACGCTGCTGCCCCAATCCAAGGTCCGCTTCCGCCTGGGATACAGCCGCAATACCGAGAACGGTCCCGCGCTCTCCACTGCGCAGGAGTTCAACCTCAGCGGCTCCGGCCTGCCGGTGTTTACCAACGTGCGCCGCCAATGGAACGAGTACCGGATCGGCGCCGACGCGGATGTTGCCGGCTTCAAACTCACGCTGACGCGGCGCTGGGATTTCTTCAAGGACGACACGCCCTACACTGCGGCCGGCGTGGAAGCTGTCGGAACCTCGACCGATCAGACCGTGCTGCAGCAGTTCCAGCGCTCGGCGCCGATTCACGGCGCGAATCCGGGCTGGTTCGGCAATCTGTTCACCCGGCGAAAACTCTGGGGCGTGAACGCGCGCATGACCTATGTGAGCGGCCACAACGACTTTGCCTTGGACGAATCGGCCGCTGGAATCGGGCAGTTCGGCAGTCCCGCCACTCGCCAGATCGTGGTGGGCGGCGATGCCCACCGTCCCGACCTGGCCGGCGACTTCAGCCTCAGCCTTTTTCCCACCGAGCGCCTGACCGTGGTCAATAACACCTCCCTGACGAGCAATCGCATCGACGGCAATTCCAGCTACACGGAGTTCATCACCGGGCTCAATTTGGGCGCCACCATTTATTTCCGCTATCTGGGCATCCGCACCGTCAGCAACTCCACCGATGTGAACTATCGCCTGAAGAAGTGGATCGGCTTCTATGCCGGATACCACTATTCCGACCGGTTGATCCGCACCATCGAAGGCTTCGACCTTCCGGCCTTTGCCGGCGCCACCGGGAGCGACATTTACCAGGTGAGCAATCACCTGAACTCGGTCACCGCGGGCGTGCGCATTCGTCCCTGGAAGCCCCTGACATTCAATCTGGATGGCGAGGAGGGCCGGGCCAATTTTCCGCTGACGCCGGTCAGCGACAAGCGCTATCACTCGATCAACGGGCGGGCCGACTACCGCCTGAAGAAGTTCCAATTCACCACCGCGTATCGCCAGGTGTACAACCTGAACGCGCCGTTTTTCTTTTCAACCTTCATCTCGCATTCGCGGCAGTCGAGCGCGACTGCGTCGTGGGCCCCCAATAACTGGTTCAGCCTCGACGCCAGCTATGCCAAGATCCATCTGGATACGCGGGCCGGCATCGCTTTCTTCGCCATCACCGCAGTACAGCCGCAGTTGCAGGCTCTCCCGTCGTACTACACCAGCAACATTCACGCCGCCAACCTGTCAACCCACTTCGCCATCCGCAAGCGCGCGGATCTCTTTTTGGGCTACACCATCACGAAAGATACCGGCGACGGGCGCTCGACCGCGGTTCCCGTGAGCGTGACTAACCCCGTCCAGGCGCTCACCGATTCCGTCCAAACCTTCCCGCTGACCTATCAAGCGCCGCTGGCCCGGCTTTCAATCCGTATCACGCCCAAGGTGCGCTGGAACGCCGGCTGGCAGTTTTACAACTACGGCGAGGAGTTCCACTTATTCGGAAACAACCAGAACTACCACGCGCACACCGGGTATACCAGCGTGCTCTGGTCGTTCTAGACGAGCGGGGATGTCTGGCCAGCAGCCGGACAGTTACGAAGGCCTATCGTGGGGGCAAGCTCTCTGAGGCCGGCTATAGGCGTTAAAATGAGGGCGGTCCCACCCGTCGAAATGTGTCCCTGACAGCGCGCATAAATCCCAGAACACCGTTCCGCTTTTGAGGGATTTTGAGAGATCTCGGTCATTTGTCCGGGCTGGCCGATGCATTCGGGTTGATCGGCGGACGCAAGCGCCTTTATCGTTCCCTGTCCGTGCCGGCTTTCGCTACGAACCTCAATTCACGGTTCGGGCGTTACGCGGCCGTTCGTGCGCGGTGCTGCGGTACGCCGGATCGAATCACTGGCGGTGGCGACGGGCAGATAGAGGTGATGGACGCAGCGAAAACGAGGCGACAAGGACGGCCGGAGAGGCGCCTGCGGAACATGCCGAGAAGACGAGGCCTCTCGGTTTTGAATTTTCCACTGGTCGAAATTGGTGCTCCGCGGAGTCAAAGACGGCCCCAGAAAGAACCGCCCTACGGACAGTGTCGCGCCGCCCTGATGATGTCGTTCGGAAAGAGGCTCCGATAGAACGGGTTGGGTGTATAATAACGTACTCATCAGGAAGACAAGAAAGAAATCCTGGCTTAGGGTGGCAGACCAGAAAGGACGGCCCAAACGATGGAGGGCGGGATAAACTCGGGCTTTGGAAAAGCTTCTTTATCGATTGCCTTATCCTGCTTCCTTACTTTTCTCGGCAACACACCGGCTAAGTCCCAGCAAGCTTTGCCCGAAGGCCAGCTCCGCATCGACGTGCAGCGGGGTGCGGACGCCGTTCATCCGGCGCACGAGCGTTCTGGGATTGAAATCATAATAGCAGTTTATGATGAGAAGGACCGTCCCGTGCCGGCGGCGACCATGGCTTTTAGTGCACCGGAAAGTGGGCCCGGCGCACGGTTTGTCAACGGTAGCGCAACTGCGGAGGCAAGCACGGACGAGCAAGGGATAGCTCACGTCGCGGGTCTGCGCGGCAACAGTGTTGCTGGGCAGTATAAGATCCACATCGTGGCGTCTTTCGGGGGGAAAACTGGCAGCACGGACCTCAGCCAGACGAACGAAAAGGCGCCGTTGGTTACGGCCAAAAGGGTATCGATTCTGGGAGCTATCTGCGCCGCTGTCGTGATCCCTCTGGTCGCGTTGCGCCCGCGCACTCAACCTAAGGCAACCATCTCTACCGCAACCCCTTCGGGTCCTGTCGGCCCACCCTGAACAGCTCATGAAAGACTTGGTCGAAGGGGCTAGCCCGACTTTCGCAAACTCGGACCTCATTTTCTCATGCCGAAGGCTGTTCATCGGGATCTGGTGCACTCGGACTCCTAGATGAAAGAAGTATAGGCATCCAACGCC
>Ga0116221_1002378_pt1 | contig 12257 bp, 8 predicted proteins | sample Sb_taG_5_FD_88965 | JGI IMG/M metagenome (GOLD analysis project Ga0116221, IMG submission 88965) | Peat soil microbial communities from Weissenstadt, Germany - Sb_50d_8_FC metaG | ecosystem: Environmental > Terrestrial > Soil > Wetlands > Peat | place: Germany: Weissenstadt | collected 2010-09-21 | reverse complement strand
TTGCCGGAAAACCATGTTGTGCGAGGTCGGCCTCAGCCCGCACAAACTTCAGGGCCTGCGGTTTGTCAGGCGTCTGACGCGGCGCGGCGGACGCAGCGATCTCACTGCGCACAAAGTTGCCATGCGGAGTGCGGCCCGGTCCGGTGTTCGACAACGATGGATCCGTCAAGGCTTCCAGGCGGACCATTGTCACGTCGGTCACTTCGCTGTCGATGACGACCGTGCAAGTATCGCGCTCTGGGTTCTTGCCCGAGAGTCGAATGGAGCCGTCGGCAAGGATCGCGACGGCTGCTCCGCCGGCCGAGACAGCACTCACGGGACGAGGCGAGACCCAGTGGACTTCTTCCTCCGGCGGAAAATGATTCGGCAGGTCCTCGACTTTTGCCGCGATCTGTGCCTCCAGCTTCTTGCGCCGCTCAGTCACATCCCGCGACGGTATTGGCAGTTCAGGTTCGTCCGCGTTGTTTATGAACGCCATCAACTGGTAGTATTCGCGTTGTTGAATCGGATCGAACTTGTGCGTGTGGCACTGGGCGCAGCCGACCGTGAGCCCGAGCCACACCGTTCCGGTGGTGGCAACCCGGTCGGTCATAGCGTGAAAGCGAAACTCCAGGGGATCAATGCCTCCCTCCTCGTTCAACATCGTGTTGCGGTGGAAGCCGGTGGCGATGCGTTGCTGGGCCGATGCTTGGGGCAGCATGTCGCCGGCAATCTGCTCGATGGTGAATTGATCGAACGGTTTGTCGTCGTTGAGAGCGCGGATGACCCAATCGCGGTACGGCCAGATCGAGCGAACGCGGTCCTTCTCATAGCCATTGGTGTCGGCGTAGCGGGCCAGGTCGAGCCAGCGCCTTGCCCAGCGCTCGCCATAATGCGGGGACGCCAACAGCCGATCGACCAACTTCTCATAAGCATCAGGCGCGGGGTCGTTCACGAAGACGTCGGCCTCATCGGGAGTTGGCGGCAGCCCAATCAGATCGAGGTAGAGCCGGCGCACGAGCGTGTACTTATCGGCCTCATGGGCCGGTCGAAGGTGCTCCGCTTCCAGGCGTGCCAGCACGAAATAGTCGATTGCATTTCTGGGCCAGGCAACATTCTGCACCTTGGGCAATGGGGCCTGGACAGGCCTAACGAAAGCCCAGTGCTGCTTGTATTCGGCTCCGGCGGCAATCCACCTTCCCAGGATTTGTTTCTCGGCCTCAGTGAGCGGGTTTTTGGTGGTCGGCGGCGGCATGACTTCGCTGGCCTCGGCCGAAGAGACGCGGCGTACCAATTCGCTGTCTTGTGGTTTTCCCGGTACGATTGCGCGTAAACCGGACTTGGCTTCACCCACCGCGGCGGAGCGCTCATCGAGCCTCAGCTTGGCCTTGCGCGCAGTTTCATCCGGTCCGTGACATTTGAAACAATGCCGGGCCAGGATCGGGCGAACGTCGCGATTGAACTCGACTTCACCGCCCGAGGCTTCGGAGAGCGAGGCTAGCAACAGCGCCAGAAAGAGCGCGGTACGGAGAAGTACGGTCTGCATGTATTGTTCTCCGCCATCTGCCGGCCAGGTCCTGGGTCCCGGCCGCTGATGCTTGGGTGGGGTCTGCTTGCAGGTACTCTTCTATTGTACAGCGCCAGCGCTCGACAGGCCGGGCGCGGGGTGGAGCGGACAAGCAGATTCTGTATACTTTCTAGGCAAGTCATCAAGTAGGGATGTCGAAGGGAATGCCATTTCTCCATCCCTGCGAGCGAGTTCCGAAGGGAGGCAGACAAGCGATGGGCGCCACACCACGTATTCTTGCCCTGGGAGGTAGCACGCGCAAGGATTCCTACAACAAGAAGCTCGTGCACATAGCCGCCAAGGGGGCACGTTCGACGGGGGCAGAAGTCACGCTGATCGACTTGCGCGATCTGGCGCTGCCCCTGTTCGACCAGGACCTTGAAGCCGCCGAAGGCCCGCCGCCCGGAGCGACCAAGCTCAAACGGCTCATGATCGAACACGACGGGTTCTTGATCTCCTCACCCGAGTACAACAGCTCGATTACAGGGGTCCTCAAGAACGCCATCGATTGGGCATCGCGACCCGCACCGAATGAACCGCCCCTCGTCGCCTTCAAGGGTAGGGTGGCCACCTTAATGAGCGCATCGCCCGGTGCCCTGGGAGGACTTCGGGGACTTGTCCACCTAAAAGCCATTCTGGGAAATATTGGCGTTCTTGTGCTGCCCGATCAGGTTGCAGTGGCAAAGGCGTTCGAGGCGTTCAATGAGGATGGCTCTCTGAAAGACCCCAAGCAGCAGGCGTCGGTTGAAGGCTTGGGGCAGGGGCTGACGGCAATCCTCGCGAAGATCAAGTCCTGAGTAGGACCAATTTGAATGCGGTTCGCCGGCGCGATAAGCTAGCGCCCGCACCGATTGCAGTCTCGTCGAAAGGCGAGCGAGCGTAGGCCAAGAAGCCCAAACGCGATCGCAAGAATCCCAGCCGTCCGGAAGCTTGCGGCGTCAAGCCCGTACTCGAACCAACCAACCGCCCCACCAAGGAGCGTTCCCGCGAGGATCCAAACGCAGAGTTTTCCGAGCGCCCGCCTTGTATCAGCGCGGCCTGCCCCCGAACTTCCAGATCTGTCTGTCGCGGTGGTCATCAGTTAAGGCTGGGACGCACCAGCATTTCGCGAATACTGGGCTTTGCTGGCTCCTGGGTTTGAGGCATCTCTGGCATCCTGCCACGTTGCGGTTGACCGGCATTCACAGGAGCCGGACTGAACTCTGCCTGTCCCGGCGAGGCAATGCCGACCTTGATTTGGTTTCCTTCGATTTTGATCACCAATGGAATGAACAAGAACATATGCAACCTGCCTATTCGCAAGAATCCGATGGACTGCGCGTTGAGCGAAACGGATGTTTGGTGAGCGAAGCCTGTGCCGTTTTTCTCAAGACTTTCATTTTTCACTTAAGTTCAGTCCATTTAAAGGAATAGAGAGGGACACGCTAGATTGAGTGAACTGTCGTTTTTGGCAAACGTAGCTTCGATTCTGCTGGATCCTGTGTCACTTTGGCAGCAACGTTCGGTATCGAAATTCGACTGATTTCCCTTAGGTCTGAGCCGATTTGGCCTCGCCTCAACGCTTTTGTTGGCTTTCTTGCCTCAGTTCAAAAAGAGCTCATCCGGCAGTCGATCCATCCCGCGCTGCCATCTCTAGAATAGTGGCCGGCAGTAACGACAAACTCTGCCGCCGGCTTACGCAGTTTGAATGGGCAGTCCAAGAATGCCCCCATTTGAAGTGCGGCGCTTTGCCGCCGCTCTTGTTTCCCTATTGGGGCTATCCACTTTCAAGGCGATGATTATGCACCGGTAGGTTGAACCGTTAGGGTGCGTCGGACGACATGGAGCCGTTGGCGAAGAAAAACAAAAGCGGCGGCAAAGCGCCGCACTCCAAATGCACCCGATTGATACTAAATCAGGAGGAAACCGATGCCGACTCCAGTACACCCACGCTATCTTCCGCCGCCCTACCAGGACACCGCCGAATGCGGCCGGCTTATCCTGCGGGATGGCTCGACGGCTCAGATTCGGCCTGCGCGGCAGGAAGATTGTGACGCTCTACGCGATTTCTTCGAACGGCTGTCGCCCGAATCGCGTCGCCAGCGCTTCTTCACGGCGTCGATCCCACGCTCCGACCTGCTCGCCACGCTTTGCGATGATTCCAATCCCCACTCGGCTTACACACTGATGGTGATCCGCACCGAGGAAGGCGCGCCCCGCATCGTGGCGACCGGCTCCTATCTCGCCAAAAATAACAGCACCGCCGAAGTCGCTTTCGCGGTGGAGGATACCATGCAAGGCAAAGGACTGGGGACGCTCTTGCTCGAGCGCCTGGCCCTGCTGGCAGTGCGGCACGGCTTCACGCGATTTTGGGCGGTCACTCACACCGACAACCAGGCGATGCGCGCCGTGTTTCACGAGTCGGGCTTCATGGTCGAAGAAAAGCTCCAGGGCGGCGAGATCGAGGTGGACCTTTCCGTCGTGCCAAGCGAAGCCAGCGTGGCTCGGCTGGAGATGCGCGATCGCGTGGCGTCAGCAGCCTCGCTGCGCCCCTTCTTTCAGCCGAAATCGGTGGCGGTTGTTGGCGCTTCGCGAGATACGTCGAGCATCGGCTACCGCATCCTGGAATCCCTGGTTCTCTACCGCTTCCAGGGGCCAGTCTATGCAGTCAATCCGAAGGCCAAGGTGGTTGGTTGCTTTCGCGCGTACGCGACTGTGCGCGACCTGCCCGAACCGGCAGACCTGGCTGTCGTGGTTGTGCCCAGGGATGCCGTGATGGGCGTGATAGACGATTGCGCGGCAGGTGGTGTGCGCGCGTTGGTGATCATCACCGCCGGGTTCGCAGAGGTTGACGCTGAAGGGCGCGAACTCCAGAAAAAGCTTGTGGAAAAGGTGCGGGGCTATGGTATGCGCATGATCGGTCCCAATTGCATGGGGCTGCTCAACACCGACCCGCGCGTGCGTCTCGATGCTTCCTTCTCCCCGGTGTTCCCCCCACCGGGACGGGTTGCCATGTCGTCCCAGAGCGGGGCGCTCGGTCTGGCAGTCCTGGGGGCGGCCAACCGCTTTGGACTTGGATTGTCCACGTTCGTGAGCGTCGGCAACAAGGCCGATGTTTCCGGCAATGACCTGCTGCAATACTGGGAAGAAGACCCGGGAACGGATGTCATTCTGCTCTACCTCGAATCGTTCGGTAACCCGCGGCGCTTTGCCCGCATCGCCCGGCGCGTCAGCCGGCACAAACCGATCGTGGCGATCAAGAGCGGCCGGACAAAAGCCGGTGGTCGCGCTGCCGGCTCGCACACGGCTGCCCTGGCGGCCAGCGAAGTGGCCGTGGATGCGCTCTTCCGGCTCACGGGAGTCATTCGTGCCGAGACGCTCGAAGAAATGTTCGACCTTGCCGCAGCCCTGGGCAATCAACCATTGCCGCGCGGCCGCCGGGTTGCGATTGTCACAAACGCAGGAGGTCCAGCCATCCTGTGTGCCGATGCGTGTGAAGCAGGCGGCCTCACCATTCCGGAGCTTTCCAAAGAGACAAGGGCCAAGATCGCTGCCATTCTTCCTGCTGCTGCCAGCCTCGCCAACCCCGTCGATATGATCGCCTCGGCCACGCCTAAACAATACTCCCAGGTGATCGAAACGGTGCTGGCATCCGGTGAAGTGGATGCTCTGATTGTCATTTACATCCCCGTAAGGTTGAGCGAAACCGAGGCCATTGTTGCTGCAGCGCGTGCGGGTGTCGCTGCGGCTCGGGCTCAGGGAGCGGCCGACAAACCGGTGCTCGCCTGCCTGATGGGAGAGCAGGGCGTGCAAATCAAGTTCGATACGGCGGCGGAGAAGATCCCCTCCTATGCCTTTCCCGAAGCAGCGGGCGCCGTGCTGGGCAAGATTGCGGCATACGCCGAGTGGCGCAAACAGCCAGAGGGCCTGATCCCAGACTTCGACGACCTGGACCTAGCCGGCGCGCGGGCAGTTTGCGACAAGGCCCTTGCGAACCATGGAGCGGGTTGGTTGAGCGCCGAAGAAACGCGGCAGGTACTCACCGCCGTACGTCTGCCCGTGCCTCCGGGTGGAGTCGCCGCGACGGCAGAGGAGGCCATCGAATTGGCGCGGCGCATTGGCTTTCCCGTGGCCGTGAAGCTGGCCTCGCGCCAGATCGTCCACAAGACCGAAGCGGGTGGCGTTTGCCTCGACTTGGCCGACGCCAGCGCTGTCCGCCACGCCTTCGAGAAGATCCGCGACGTCCTCACGCGGACAAGCCAGCTAGATGCGATGGAAGGTGTGCTGGTTCAACCAATGCTCTCGGGAGGTGTCGAGGTCATGGCCGGTGTAACACAGGATCCACTTTTCGGTCCGCTCATCGCCTTTGGCCTGGGTGGGATTTACGTCGAGATCCTGGCCGATGTGTGCTTCCGCGTCACCCCGTTGACCGACCGCGATGCCGCCGAGATGGTCCGCACCATCCGCGGCTACAGGCTTCTCCAGGGTTACAGAGGCCACCCGCCAGCGGACGTGGAGGCGATCGAGAATCTGCTCTTGCGTCTCTCGCGACTGGTCGAAGAGATTCCCGAGATCCAGGAGGTTGATCTCAACCCAGTGTTCGCCTTGCCGCCTGGGCAAGGTTGCCGCATCGCTGACGCACGGGTGCGCATGGAGCCCAATGCTAGCATCCTGGCGTGATATTCGCCCCTGCGCTGGGCTCGCTCTATAATGAAGCGCCGAGGCACGATATCAATGCAGGAAAATGTCCGCCGCCAAGTTCTGGAGCTATACGAAGAGGTGGACCGTGCGGTCGCCGCCGCGGGGCCGGTATGCATTGCCAGCGGGCGCTGCTGCCGCTTCAAGGAATATGGTCATGTGCTGTTTATCAGCAACCTTGAAGCGGATTTACTCCTTGCCAGTGCTCCGCCCTATGAGCAGCCCGTGTCGAGCGATTTTTGCCCATTTCAAAAAGATAAACTTTGCACAGCGCGCGAACCGCGCCCCCTTGGTTGCCGGGTGTACTTCTGCGATCCCACGTATCAGCAGGCAGCACACCGCATCACGGAGGAATTCCTGCAGCGGCTCAAGAAGCTCGCGCGCGACACGAATACAGAATGGCGATACGCTCCATTGCACCATTTTTTGAATCATTCCGCGAATGCTGCCACGCCTGTCGGAAGCTGCGCTGGCAAGCATCAAGATCTCGTTCATTAACCATGCTGGGAGGTTTCCATGCCCTGGCTACGCTCACTCGTGCTTGGCTTGCTTTGCTCATCTTTCGCCGCCGCGGGGGACTGGCCGCAGTGGCTCGGACCGAACCGCGACGGCTCGTCGCCGGAAAAAGTCGCTGCATGGAACCAGCCACCCAAGGTCCTTTGGCGACAACCGGCCGGCGAAGGCAATAGCGGCCCCATCGTGGCGGGTGGCCGGGTTTTTCTTCTTGCCAAGGTCAAGGATCAAGACAAGGAACAGGTGCAGGCCTTTGATGCTGACAACGGCACGCCCATCTGGAGCGTCCAGTACGACCGACCCGCGTTCAAGAGCCTGTATGGCAACGGCCCGCGCGCCACGCCGGCAATTTCTGACGGGCGCCTTTACACGTTCGGGATCACGGGGCTGCTCATCTGCTGGGACACGGCCACCGGCAAAGAGCTTTGGCGGTCGGACACTCTCAAGCAATTTCATGCCAATAACCTGTTCTTTGGCATGTCATGCTCGCCATTGGTCGAGGGAAATCAGGTGCTGGTCAACGTCGGCGCCAAGGGTGCCTCGGTCGTCGCTCTGGACAAGGAGAAGGGCACCCTCGCCTGGCGGAGCCAGGACGATCGAGCCAGTTACTCCTCACCCATCGCCTTCGACCAGGGCGGCGCCCGGCAAGTTGTTTTCCTCACCCAGCAAGGAGTGATTTCGCTGAATCCAAGCGATGGCTCGCTTTACTGGCGTTTTCCCCTGGTCGATAAGCTTTTCGAAAGCTCGACCACTCCGATGCGCTCCGGCGACGTTGTTCTGGCCAGTTCGATCACCTACGGCAGCGCCGGGATCAAGCTTCAGACCAAGGATGGCAAACCCAACGCCACCGAGCTCTGGAAGAACGACGCGCTCACGTCTTACTTCTCGACACCCGTCGCTGTCGGGCTCGACTACACCTACCTCGTGACGGGCACCAAGCCTCCTTCTCTGACCAATGTCGCGACACTGCACTGCATCGAGACGAAAACCGGCAAGGAGTTGTGGAGCAGGCAGAAGGTCGGCAAGTACCATGCTTCACTCCTGCGCACGGGCGACGATAAGCTGCTCATGATGGAAGAAGCCGGTGAACTGGTCCTTCTCGATCCCGGCGCCAAAGAATACCGCGAGCTGGCCCGTTCCAAGGTGTCCGGCGAAACCTGGGCTCATCCAGCTCTCGCGAACGGCAAGCTATATGTACGGGACGGAAAAGAATTGATTTGTCTGCAATTGAACTGAATGGAGCGGCCAGGATCGTCGTGCGAATTCATAGCAAGCGGTTGTGCACTCCATTTCCGATATGGCAATGAACTCCAAGAGTGAGCCGGGCGATCCAGATGCGAAGAAGGACCCACAGCGCGAGGATGGATCACTCAGGCGTTGTGCCTTCTTGACCATGGCGTGCATGGAGGGGTTTGTCAGCGATGATGAGTTGGCCTACGCCCCCTTGCGAGAGCGCGGCTGGGTCGTCGAGGCCGTGGCCTGGAATCGTCCTGGCGTCGACTGGGCTCGATATGATTTGGTCGTAATCCGCTCGACCTGGGATTATCAGAATTCACCAACTGAGTTTCTGGCAGTGCTGGAAGAGATCAGTCGGTCGGGCACTCATCTGGAAAACGCCATTGATCTCGTGCGCGGGAACATGAACAAGGAGTACCTGCGCGACCTCGAACGGCGCGGCATCTCCATTGTCCCGACCATGTGGGGCTCGGACCTCGGGCCGGTAGACCCGATGAGAATCATGGGCGCGCTAGACGCGGACGAGGTGGTCCTGAAGCCTGTGATTGGAGCCAACGCCGACCATGCATTTCGACTTGGCCGAGGCTCATCGTTATGGTCGGAGGCGGCCGTCGCGTTCGCGGACAGGGCGTACCTTGCCCAACCCTTTATTGCCAGCGTCGTCACGGTTGGTGAGTATTCACTGTTTTTCTTTGATGGCCAGCTTAGTCATGTCATCCTCAAGACACCCAAGCTCCATGACTTCCGCGTCCAGGAAGAGCACGGTGGCAACATCGCACCGGCGCCGGCTTCGCCAGAGCTGGTCAGCGCCGCCGAGAAAGTGATGGCCGCGATCGAAGGTTGCCCGCTTTACGCCCGTGTAGACCTCGTCCAATTGCAGGACCAAAGTTATGGTCTCATGGAACTCGAGATGATTGAACCGGCTCTGTACCTGCGCAAGGACAAGGAAGCGGCGGACCGATTTGCCTGCGCTATCGACAGAAGAGTTCGCGAACGAGCCGGCTCGAGCCGCGGCTGAAATTGCACTTCTAATGACTTTTCTGAATGGGCGCTTTTTCGAGCGCGGGCTGCGCCTCTGCCTCTTTGATTATCTCGCAGATCCGCCGCAGGTTGCCTGCCGCGTCCAGGAGCAAGAGCTGATTGGCGCTTTTCAAGGCGATTACGTCGCCCCAGGGGCCCAGGATCTTCTTAATATCGGTTGCGACAACCTCAGCTTTGAGTCCTTGCAGCGGCAATACGATCTGGACCAGTTCTGTCCTGCCTCGCGTTGCTAGCTCACCCATCTGGATGCGTGGCAGCACGGCCGGGTCAATTTTCTCGTCAGCAGGCACGACAGCGATGGATGTGGTCCTGCGGATCAGAAGCATTTTTTGGCCCGCAAGCGCTTCGTTGAGTATGTCGAAGACTTCGCCTATTGTGTACGACTTATTCTTCATCGGGGAGATGAACGTGAGCGTTCCGGTTGGTTTGCATGCGCATATGAAGGGCAGACCGGTCTCGTCTGCTAGCCATTCCAGGACAGCAGTCCAGGGCTGCTCACGCATCTTGAATGTGTAGGTCTTCTCTATCGGTTTTGGGGCCTCTAGTCTTTCTAAGCGATTCTTATGACCGCGATCCCGTTCGAGTGCTCCTGGTGAATCCAGCCCCTGGACGGCCGCAATGATCCTTTGAAGGTTGCCGACTGTGTCCTGCACCACGAGCTGGTTTAATTTTTTCAGTACGATCACCTCACCGAACGGCCCCATCAACTTTTTGATCTCAGGTGCGATGCCCTCAGCCTTCTGTCCGTCCAAGGGCAAGACGATTAGGACTATCTGGGTCTTGCCTCGCGTTGGTAGCTCATCCACGCGGATGCGTGGCACCAAGGTCGAGTCAATTTTCTCGTCGGCAGGCGCTAGTCGGATGGCAAGGTGATCGCGGATCAAAATCAACTTTTGGTTCGCGAGCCCCTCGTTCAGCAGGTCAAGGATACCGCCCATCGTGTAGCGCAGGGCGCTCTTGGGGCCAACGAACGTGAACTTTCCGCTCGGTTTGAGATTCGTCATGACCGGCAAACCAGTTTGGTCGGCAAGCCATTCCAGGACGGCACCCCAGGGCTTGTTACGCATCTCGAACTGGTAGATCTTCTCTAGCGGTTCGGCGGGTTCCGGCTTCTCAGTCGGCTGATCTGATTCCTCGATTTGAGGTGAGGCCAGGTGCGCGTTCGGCGCCGCTGCTAATTTGGGTGTGAATATTTGCCGCGTTAGCGCGCCGCCCGCAATCCCCAGGGCACCCATCGACAGCACACAGCAGGCGACAATCTTGATCTTGTGCCAAAACATGTTTCGTAAGACTCCTGTGCAAAGCAAAGCCACCTGGCTGGAGACTCCCGCGCTCGCCAATCGGCCGGCGCTGTCAAGGAGCGCCGCCCGAAGTACCGTAACCACCATGGCAGCCGGCACCGATGCCCCAGCCTCGTTAGCTGCCACCGTCAGGCTCAACATTCCTGAGGAGAGGGCCAACCCGCGCCGCGTCAGCCGAGCCCGCAGCCGTTCCCGCGCCCAGGACAGCCGGGATAAGACCGTTCCCTTGGGACAGCCCAACCGCCGGGCCGCCTCCTCGTTGGTCATGCCATCCAGGTAACAGAGGACGAACGGTGCCCGGTATCTCTCAGGCAAGCGATTCACTTCTTCGTCGAGAACTGGACGAAGATCGCGCCACACCAGGGCAGATTCCTGTTCTGGGGCCCGCACGTCAGTGAGTTGCACGTCCATTGTGCTGGGCTTTGGGGCACGGGCTTTTGCCTGAAGTGCCGCCCGATACGCTACGCGGTAGAGCCAACTGGCAACTGCTTGCCGGCGGCTGATCGAACTCGCCCTGCGCGCCAGCACAAGAAACGTGGCCTGGAATGCGTCTTCCGCATCCTGCTCATGCCTCAGCGTCCTGCGACAAACGCCAAGTACCTTGGGACCGTGTCGCCAAACGAGCACCTCGAACGCGGCCTCGTCTCGGTGGTGCACAAACCGCTCCAACAACTCGGCGTCCGTCAGCCCGCCGGCTGCAGCGCCAGCCAGGAGGCGGCGCGAGTAGCCCGTGATGGCGGATCGTTCTCTCTTTATCATCGCTTTAGCCCCAGGGCACGCGTTTCCTCTACTTATAAAGAGCCCCTCTGAGGCCCAACGCTTCGATTTTCGACGCCGGAAAACGGTCAAATCGGCGCTCTCCCACCGGAATGGTCATGAGCCAGCATATTTTACCCTTACTATCCGGCGCCGGAGTTACACCGCAGGGAGCGGGCCACCACATGGCTTCCTAGCTGTTGTTTGGGCTATGATGGCGGGTAAATCACTCTCTTTGCTTTGGGATTCCCAGGAACGGGGGATGATTGAGAAAAAACTGTATGAAACCAGACCCCACCGGGAAATAGTATCTAGAGGCCCAGCGATTCTGGCCGCAAAGGACAGGTAATGGCGATCAGCCAGCCAAGTGCGCTCATCCGCTACCTTTGCAAGTTCGTCTTTGCACAAGCGGAAGGGACCGATGGACAATTGCTGACCGGCTTCATCGAGCGTCGGGATGAGGTCGCCTTTGATACCCTCGTGCGCCGACATGGACCAATGGTTCTGGGCGTTTGCCAACGTATTCTCCGCAACGAGCACGATGCCGAAGACGCATTCCAGGCCACATTCCTGGTTCTGGTGCGCAAGGCGGCCTCAGTCGTGCCGAGAGAGATGGTCGGCAACTGGCTCTACGGTGTCGCCCATAACACTGCTCTCAAGGCAAAGGCAGTGGGCATGAAGAGGCGGGGTCGAGAGCGCCAGATGGCCGACCTGCCCGAGCCCGGATCGGTGGGACGTTCTCCAGATCTCTGGGACGACTTGAAACCAGTGCTCGATCAGGAACTAAGTCGCTTGCCTGACAAGTATCGGGTTCCCATCGTCCTCTGCGACCTGGAAGGCAAGTCCCATCAGGAGGCGGCCAGGCAACTCGGGTGGCCGCAAGGGACTCTATCGGGTCGGTTGTCGAGGGCACGGGCGCTCTTGGCAAAGCGGTTGACCCGCCACGGCCCGGCCATATCCGTGGCCACGTTGGCGGCGGCGTTCTCTCAAAATGCAACCTCGGCGTCTCTGCCGACGCCGCTGGCGAGTTCGACAGTCAAGGCGGCGATGCTTTATGCGGCGGGGCAAGCGGCGCTCACCACCATGGTGTCGCCCAAAGTTGCATCTCTAACGGAAGGAGTGCTGAAGGCCATGTTGCTAAGTAAATTCGTGATCGCAACGTCGGTCCTGGCACTGGTGGTAATCGG
>Ga0116221_1002376_pt1 | contig 12262 bp, 11 predicted proteins | sample Sb_taG_5_FD_88965 | JGI IMG/M metagenome (GOLD analysis project Ga0116221, IMG submission 88965) | Peat soil microbial communities from Weissenstadt, Germany - Sb_50d_8_FC metaG | ecosystem: Environmental > Terrestrial > Soil > Wetlands > Peat | place: Germany: Weissenstadt | collected 2010-09-21 | reverse complement strand
GAGCTACTGTAATACAGAGCAGCATACCGCAACCAAAGCCCGACCAGGGGGTCGGCCGCGGACCAGGGGGTCCGCCCCACCAAATCGTCGCAGGCTGCGAAGACTTGAGAGTGTTGTAGTACAAGCCATTCTGCCTGCGCCAGGAGGTGAGCACCTCACGAGATCGGGGTACCGGGATACACCGTGACGGGCGATCCATCCGCGAGGAATGCGGAATGCGGCTCGCGATTCAGGCATGCCGCCATTTGGGGACCGTAGAGCGCCGAGGCGTCGCCAGCGAATTGCGCGGCGGTCGCGCTCCACAGGCGCCAGCGCTCGTGTGCAACCTCGTACTCCAGGCAGCCTCCGCCGGGCTGTGCGGCGTAGCCCCAATAGTGCTCGGTGATGAACTGCTCGAGCCCGCCATCGGCGGCGAGCGCGGGACGTCCGGCCGATTCCACGCGCAGTGCGCTCCACTTTTCGGCGTGGCGCCAGCGGTATTCGGCCTCGACTTGTCCGCCTTCCGAGACGGGCTCCGCAATCCGGTGCCGCATGGGCAGCGCGATGTAGTTTTCGTGAAAGGCAATTTGCGCGACCTTGGCGACGGCGAACCTGGGAACGATCTCGCGAATAAAAACCACGCCGCGGCGCACGGGGCCCGGCCGCTTGGGACGCACGTAGAACCGCAGATTGACTTCGTCGAAGTCCGAGTGGAAGGGAATCCGGATGCCGCGCACCCTGGTTCGCAGGAAGCGAAATCCGACCAGGCTGATATACGTGTTGCCCGCGAACTGATCCAACTGGGTTCCGTTGGGGACCAGGGGTTCGAGCAGCGCGGGATCCACCGCGTAGTTCAGCATCGCCAGGTAGCGCCACTCGGCGGTGAGAAAGGCTTTAACTCGCATTTCTCAGACTCCGCGGGCGGATTCGTGGTTGTGACACAGTGTCGAAGCCGGGCGTCGGCATGAGTGCCGACGCGGCAGGCACGAGTGCCTGCGCCACGGCGGTGAGGAAGGCTTTAGGCATTTCGAGACCGGTTCCGAACGTGCTCGTGCAACTGCCAGGCGCGGCGCTCGTCGGCTTCTTCCATGTGGATCACGTGCGCGGGGTGGAGCGAGGCGATGAGTCGCTCCGCGCCGGCCGTGTCCGCGAGCACCACGTAGTCCACGGCGCGCAATGCGGCTACCAGCTCGGCGCGGGCGCGCTGCGGCAGCAGGGCGGTGGGGCTCGGCAGGACGATCGCGAGGAGCGTGGCCGCGCCCGCGGCATCGCGCGCGTGCTCGAGGTCGCGGGCATGCCCGGCGCGCAGGATGTCGAAGTAGCCGGTGACTATGACCAGCGGCCCCGCGAGATCGGGCCAAGGCGTTTTGAACTCGGGCGGGGCTTCTACGATTTTGATTCGTGTGTCCACGCGGGGGCGGATTCCTCCCAGAGTTGGAGCGCAGCGGAGGCTACGCGGTCGGCGCTGACGCGCGTCATGCAGCGATGATCGATGGGGCAATCGCGCAGCAGGCAGGGGCTGCATTCGGCATGCTCGCGGACCACGCGCGCGTAGGGGCCGATGGGGCCGGTGGTGGTGTCGTCGGTCGAGCCGAAGATGGCCACCGTCGGCACTGCCAGCGCGGAAGCTACGTGCATGGCGCCGGAGTCGTTGGTGAGAAACAGGCGGCAGGCGGCGGCCAGGTCGATGAACTCGCGGAGCGTGGTTTCTCCCGCGAGATTGCGGACGTCGACTCGACCGCGGGCGAGCGCAGCGGCCACTTCCCCGCAGAGGGTGCGTTCGGCCGGGGAGCCGAAGACCAGCACCGCGGGGGACACAGGCAGGCCCGGCGACGGGTCAAGAAATGCCTGTGCTACTTTCTGTGCCGCCTCCGCGAAACGCTCGGGCAGCCAGCGCTTGGCATTGCCGTAGGCCGCGCCGGGGCTGATCCCGATGACCGGGCCGCCGATGCCCGCCGCGGCCAGAAGCTTCGCCCCGGATTCTCGCGCCGCTTCGACGCCGCCCAGGCGGATGGGCTCGGTGTGCGGGAAGCGCTCGATCATGCCGGCGCGCCGCAGGAGCTCCAGGTAATAGAAACGCTCGTGGCGCGGAATGTCTCCGGGCTCGGGCACGGGGATTCGCTGCGTGAGCAGCGGGCCGCGTCCGTCCCGATCGTAGCCGATGCGCTCGGGAATCTTCGCGAGCCACACCATGAGCGCCGCATCGAAGGCGTTCTGCAAGAGAATGGCGCCGTCGAACCGCTCGCCCCGAAGGCGCACGGCAAAATCGCGCCTCTCACGCAAGCTGGCATGTGCGTCGTAGAGAATCACCCGGTCGATGGAAGGCTCACGCGCGTACAGGTCGGCAACCCAGGGCCGCGCCACCAGGGCGATGTGCGCGTGCGGAAAAACCTGGCGGATGGTGCGGATGGCCGGCAGGGACATGACGGCGTCTCCCAGCCAGTTGGTGGCGCGCACCAGGACCCGCGACATGGAGGATGGGTTGAAGGCCACTTTCTTCAGGATACGTGAACGCAGGGGTTGGGGTTGGGGGTTAGGGGTTAGGGAAGGTGGCTCGTTGCGCTCGCATCCTCCTTTTAGCGATTGAACGGAAACTCGCTGATCCAGTGGAAGCCGCGGCTTACCAGCAGGAACTTCGACGTGTCGATCTTGCGCATCTGGATCGAGAGCGCATTATTTGCGAGTGTGCCCTCCAGCAGCACGTGATCGGCGTCCGGCCGCGTGTAGGTGAAGACGCTCTTGGGACTTTTCCCCTGGGAGAGCGTGACCGTGTTGGCGCCTTTGCCGTATTCGGCGGAGAAGCCGCGCTGCGAATCGTCCATTGCGCGCACGGTGATGAAGCCGGGGAACTGCACGGCTACCTTCCTCCAACGGGTGGCGTCGGTGGTCAAGGGTGGCAGCTCATGCCCGTTTTGCGTGAACTTTTCCACGTCGTAGAGGCCGTAGAGCGGCGGATTGTCCGGGTACCGCACCTGTTTGTAATTCTTCCAGCCGTAGTTGACGTGATTGAAGAGAACATATCCGATAAACAGGAGCTTCACGCCGGCGGCGGCGAAACGCATCCAGCGATATTTCTCCAACGGGCCGAGCGGCAGGCTCCCCAAGTCCGCAGGAGCGGCCGGCCGGTTCAGGATGAGGAGATCGAGGAGACGGCGCAGATCGGGGGACATGAGAAAGATGGCCTCGAACAGCAGGTTCATCGAGTAGATCTTCACCGGCACGTCATAGCAAAAGTTGAGCATGACGATGTTGAGCAGGGCCGCGCCGGACACCAGCGCACCCAGTGTGGTGGTGCGGCGGAAGAGGAGCAGCGCGCCGCCGGTTACTTCAACGGCTCCCGTGAAGATGATGTAGGCCGTGGATGCGCCCATGAAGCTCCAGAGCACACCCATCGGCGAGAAGTCGCCGTAGGGCTCGATCAGTTTCGCGAGGCCGGGAAACCGGAACTGCAGGGGGAACACCTTGGCGAATCCGTAGCCGAACATGGTGAGGGCTAGCGTGTAGCGGACCGCGATCCGCAGCCACGCGTGCAGCTTCCGGTAGTCGCGGCGGCGGCGGTCCACGAGCGACCAGACGATCGTGGCGGCGAGCGCGAACACCAAGTAGCACAGGTTCTGAATGTACGCCAGCGTGGTGTCGCCGCTTCCGGTAACAAAGTACGTCGTGGGCTGGCCGCTCAGGTGAAAAATGTGGATCGCGACCCAGGGGACCAGGGCGTGCCAGGCCCTGAAGTAGAATTGGCCGAGCTTGGATACCCCGGGGATCGCATTCACCAGGGTGGGCGCAATATAGAGGATCAGGTACACGAAGAGGAAGCGGAACAGGATGCGATGCAGCAGGCTCCACGCGGGCGGCGCCGGCGGCTCCGCCACGGGCATCGTCTCCGCGATTGACTCGGGCTGCGGCTGTGCGATGTTTCCCATGAGTAGCGAGTATATATAATTAGGCGGGGGCATGGGATGATCGAGGATTTCCGGTACGCCGTTCGAGCTCTGCGATCGAGTCCGGCTTTCGCCGCGGCCGCTGTGCTGACACTCACTCTGGGGATTGGCGCGAGCACCGCCATCTTCAGCGTGGCCGACGCCGTGCTGCTTCGGCCGCTGCCTTATCGGGACCCGAACCGCCTGGTGTACGCCTGCTCGGACATGAGGAAGCGCAACGTCTACGACCATCTCTGGTCCAACGCCGACTACTTCGATCTGCGAGATCATGCCTCCTCGGCGCTCGAGGACGTGGCAGGCGTCCGGACCGGTCGCGGCAATCTGCCGCATGACGATGGCACCGCGGAGCAGATCGGCTTCGCCACCGTCACGCCGAATTTCTTCCGCGTGCTGGGCGCCCGCATCGTGCTGGGCCGCGATTTCACCGAGAGTGATGGCGAGGCGCAGCCACCCACCGCCGATGGCACACCTCCTCCTCCCGACCAGCGTCTGCCCGCGTACGCCATCCTCAGCCAGGAATTCTTCGAGCGCCGCTTCGGCGGCAACCCGGCCGTGTTGGGGCAGCCCGTCGTGAAGAACGGCCCGGTCGCGATCGGGGTTCTGGAGCGCGGCTTCGAGCTCCTCTTCCGGCCGGACAAAGACATCGAGCGCACGCCCGATCTGTGGATGGCCGCCCGCCTGTCGCACAGCGAGCCCCGCACCTCCATCAGCCAGCGCCTGATCGCGCGCATGCGGCCCGGCGTGACAATCCAGCACGCGCAAGCTCAGGCCGATGCCGTTGCCGAACAGTGCCGCGCCGCCGAGCCCATCAACGCCACCGCCGGCCTTCAGTTCCGGCTGGAGCCGATGCAGCCATACCTGGTGGCCCAGGTGCGGCCGGCGATTCTGGCGCTCATGGGCGCCGTGGTTTTTCTCCTGCTCATAGCCTGCTCCAATGTGGCCAACCTGTTCTTGGTGCGCTCATCCCTGCGCAGCCGCGACTTGGCGGTGCGCACCGCGATGGGCGCGACCTGGTGGCGCCTGGTGCGGCAGATGCTGGCCGAAGCCCTGCTGGTGGCGGCCATCGGTTCTGCCTTGGGATTTGGTCTCGCATGGGTGGGAATTCGGGAGCTGCTGGCGATTGCCCCGGCCAATCTGCCGCGCTTCGATTCCATCCGTATCGATCCCGCCGTTCTGGTCTTCAGCATGGGCGCCGGGCTCGCTGCCGCCGTGTTGTTCGGCTTGGCGCCCGCCCTCCGGGCGGCGCGCCCGGATGTCGCGCAGGTGCTGCGGGCCAGCACGCGGACCTCCGGTCTCAGCGGCGGATCGCTGCTCAGCAACGTCGTGGTGGTGGCGGAGGTGGCGCTCTGCTTCGTCCTGCTGGTGGGCTCGGGCCTGATGTTCCGCAGCTTCCTGGCGTTGCAGCGCATCCATCCGGGCTTTGATGCGCGCGGAATTCTGACCTTCCGCGCTGTCGGCGGCAAGAACGGCCGCACACCCGAGGAGCGCGCCGCGGTGGTCCGCCAGATGCAGTCCGCGCTGGCCGCAATTCCGGGCGTGGAAAGCGTCACGGCGGCCGACACATTGCCGCTCCACGGGTCGTTCTTTCCTTACCGATGGGGCAAAGAAGACGCCCTTGCCGACGCTACCAAGTTTCAGGCGGCGGACACGCAAACCGTGCTTCCGGGCTATTTCGAGACCATGCGCGTTCCGCTGCTGGCGGGCCGTACGTTCAACGAATCCGACAACAAGCCCGAGCCCCGGCGCGTCATCGTCGATCAGGCGCTGGCGGCCAAGGGATTTCCCAGCGGCCGCGCGGTGGGCCAGCGGATCCTGATGCGCTTCCGCACTCCCCAGCCCGAGTGGTTCGAAATTATCGGGATGGTGGCGCACCAGCGTCTCACCTCCTTGGCCGAGCCCGGCCGCGAACAGGCCTGGCTTGCCGACGGTTACTGGGGATTTCGCGCGGTCTCCTCCTGGGTGCTGCGCGCACACAGGGCGATCCGGCCGGGTACGCCTCCCTGGCGCGCGCCGCCATGAGCAAATTCGATCGCACCATGCTCCTGACCAACGTCGAGACGCTGGACATCATCGTGGAACGCGCGGAATCCGGAACGCGCTTCTCGTTGCTGCTGATCGCCGCGTTTGCCGCAATCGCGGCGCTGCTGGCGGGGGTGGGCCTGTACGGCGTGCTTTCGACGCTGGTCGGCCAGCGCACCGCCGAAATCGGCGTGCGGATGGCGCTGGGCGCGACGCCCTCGACCGTATTCGGCCTGATGATTGGACACGGGCTGCGCCTCAGCGCGGCGGGGCTCGCGGCGGGATTGATCGCGGCGCTGGTGTTGACGCGGGCGATGACCAGCATGCTGGTGGGTATCCGGCCGACCGATCCGGTCACGTTCGGGGGAATGGCCGGTTTGTTCCTGGTCATCGCGGTCCTGGCGACATGGATGCCGGCGCGCCGCGCGGCCGCGCTGGATCCCTCGGCGGCACTGCGGAATGAGTAGCGCCAGTGGGACAGGCCTCCTGGCCTGTCTTTTCCAGCGTATGAGTCATTTTGCCGTTTCCCGTCGCTACAATCAATGGAGGGACCCCCCAATGCGAATTAATCTACCCGTTGTTTTGCTTGGTATCACGGCGGTGCTGGCACGCGCACAGGGCCAGGACGGCCTCAGAACGATCGACAATCCTGGCGGCGGGCAGGTCCTTTAGGGACCGGTCGCCGGACAGTCTTCACTCGCGGGCGCCATGGGAGCCACGCTGCGCAATATTCAGGCGCGCTTTGGCGACCGTCCGCAGATCGGCAAGTTTTTCCGGGCCCGGGGCACCGACTCGGTGGCCACGCTCTTCACCCTGACCTCCAAGACCCAGGGCGGAAAGCGCATCACGGGAATGGTGATGGTATCGATGCTCGGCGGCAACCAGGCCGGGGCGGCGGTGATGTACGACGACGCGGCGCGCTTCGGCAAGACAGCGAATGCCCTGTTCCAGAAGCTCAGCGAGGCATTGCGTCCGGCGGCCAACCAATCCACGGGTGCCCCGGCGCGTGCGAGTAGCTTTCCGGCGTTGCGCCGGACGCCCTTCCCCGATGGATCCGGCAGTATCGGACTGCCCGCCGGATGGCGCATCACCAGCGCGGGAGCGGGCTCCGTGAGGGCCTCCGGTCCCAACGGAGAGTCCGTGGCTCTCGCGGTGATTTACCAAATTTATGACCCGTCATGGATTTCGTACTTGACGGCGAACGGCCGGCCTGTGCCGCTGGAGGCTACGATCTATCGCTATCAGGGCGATCTGCTGGGCGCGTGGCTGGCGGTCGGGCAACAGAGCGCTCAAAAGCAGCATCAACCGATTCCCACGTTCGTCGCGACCAGCACCACGAAGTTGTCGCAGGATTCGCTGCTGGTGATGGGGGAACTGGATTTTCACGACGGGAAAGGGCCACTGGTTTCCAAAATTCAGCTCGGTAAGATGACCTCCGTAACGAGTTGGGGCATGATGGTGCACCGGTTGAGCGTTCCCAAGCGGCTGGTAAACGAGGAGTGGGCCACCGTGACAGCGATCAAGGACACCTTGAATCAGAATCAAGCCGCGCTCGATCAGATGGTTCGCGCCAAGCAGGCGGAGATCAGTGCCATCGGCCAGGCCGCCTCCGACCGGGCGAGGGTGGAAGGGGAGGCCCACGATCGCTACAATCAGAGCGTCCGGGCAGTGTGGGACGAACAGAATCGTGCCGGCAAGGCGTTCGAGAACTACCAACTCGACCGGTCGCAAGTGAAGGACAACGATACGGGCGAGCACGCCACCTTGGCTAACCCGGACGCCGATTGGCTGGTCAAAGTGAATCCTAATCGGTTTGAGATCGTGGAGCCCGGGAAGTATCTGCCGGGTGTGGATTTCCGCCAGTTTTCGGTGACTAGCTTAGCTAGGTCAGCACTAGCCTAGGTCTCAGGCCGCGTGGTTCGGTACCTTGTACGGAAACCCCTCCCCCACGGTCGGGGCTCCGATCAGAGCCGCGACCGTGAGGGAGCGGATTTGCGTTCGCGCTGAATCTCGTGGTCATCGTGCCAGGTGCGCCGGAGCCGCAAGCATGGCGCTGCGCGGCGTATTTTGCGAAGCTGGAAGCATGGGGTTTCGATTGGCGGTCAATTACCGGCCGCGCGGGGATCAGGAAAATGCCATCGCCGAGCTGACGCGCGGGGTGCGCGAGGCGGAGCAGCACCAGGTGCTGTTGGGCGTGACGGGCTCCGGCAAGACGTTCACCATGGCCAAGGTGATCGAGGCCATAGGGCGGCCATCGCTGGTGCTGGCGCACAACAAGACGCTGGCGGCGCAGCTCTATCACGAGTTCAAATCGTTCTTCCCGGATAACGCGGTTGAGTACTTTGTCAGTTACTACGACTATTACCAGCCCGAGGCGTACATCCCTTCGAGCGACGTCTACATCGAAAAAGAGGCCACCATCAACGATGAGCTGGACAAGCTGCGGCTCTCGGCCACCAAGTCGCTGTTCGAGCGTCGCGATTGCGTCATCGTGGCCAGCGTGAGCTGCATCTACGGACTGGGCTCGCCCGAGGCCTATTACGGCATGCTGTTGATGCTGGAGAAGGGGCAGAAGATCTCGCGCAACCAGATCCTGTCCAAGCTGGTCGAGATCCTCTACGAGCGCAACGACAGCGATTTCCGCCGCGGCACCTTTCGCGTGCGCGGCGACGTGATCGAGGTCTATCCCACGTACGACGACAACGCGTACCGCATCGAGCTGTGGGGCGACGAGGTGGAATCGCTGGCCCAGATCGACCCGCTGCTGGGGCAGGTGAAGCAGACGTACATGCGGCTGCCGATCTATCCCAAGACGCACTACGTGATGTCGGAAGAGACCCGCAACGGCGCCATGGAAAGCATCCGCACGGAGCTGGAATGGTGGCACAAGGAACTGGAAAAGCAGGGCAAGCTGATCGAATCGCAGCGCCTCTACCAGCGCACCATGTTCGATCTGGAAATGATCAAGGAGATCGGCTACTGCCACGGCATCGAGAATTACTCGCGGCATTTCTCCGGGCGTCTGCCGGGCGAGGCCCCGCCGACCCTGCTGGACTACCTGCCGCACGATTCCATGATCTTCCTCGACGAAAGCCACCAGACCGTTCCGCAGTTGCACGGCATGTATCACGGGGACCGGTCGCGCAAGGAAGTGCTGGTGGCCCATGGGTTCCGCATGCCGAGCGCGCTGGACAATCGGCCGCTGACCTTCGAGGAGTTCGAGCACCGCGTCAGCCAGGTGATTTATGTTTCGGCCACGCCGGGCCCGTACGAGCTGACGAAATCGGCGGGCGTGGTGGTGGAGCAGATCATCCGGCCCACCGGCCTGGTGGATCCGAGCGTGGAGATCCGGCCGGTGAAGGGGCAGGTGGACGATCTGCTGGGCGAGATCCGCAAGCGCGCGGCCGCCAACCAGCGCGTGCTGGTGACCACGCTCACCAAGCGCATGTCCGAGGACCTGGCGGAATACTACTCCGAGGTGGGGGTGCGCTGCCGCTACCTGCATTCGGAGGTGACCACCTTCGACCGCATCAAGATTCTGCGCGATCTGCGGCGCGGCGAGTTCGATGTGCTGGTGGGTATCAACCTTCTGCGCGAAGGGCTGGACCTGCCGGAGGTGTCGCTGGTGGCCATCCTGGATGCCGACAAGGAGGGCTTTCTGCGCTCGTCTGGATCGCTGATCCAGACCATGGGACGCGCCGCGCGGCATGTCGAGGGGCACGCGATTCTGTATGCCGACGTGATGACCGACAGCATGCGCAAGGCGCTCGACGAGACGGGGCGCCGGCGGCAGACGCAAGTGGAGTACAACCAGCGCAACGGCATCGTGCCGCAATCCATCGTCAGGCCCATCGATATGAGTCTGGTCGCCGTGGCCGAAGGAGACTATGTGACGGTGCCGCTCGAAGCCGACGAGGAGGTCGATAACCTGACGCCCGAGCAGCGCGACCGCTTCATCGGCGAGTTGGAAGAGCGCATGCGCGAAGCCGCCCGCAAATTCGAATTCGAAAAGGCGGCGCAACTGCGCGACCGCGTAAAGTCGCTCAAGATGGTGGCGGGATAGCGGGCAAAACCGCTTCCTTCGGCGTGCCCTCTGGGCCCGGCTCAGCGGAAGTGTTTCCGAGCTGCGACCATAGGGAGCGGTGTTACCGCCCGCTTACGCCGTCGCCTGGTAACTGACCTCCGCCGCATTCACGCGGAATTTTCGGGATGACACGCGGACCGCGGTCCTTCCGCCCATGCTCCGTACGATGAAACCGGTCATCACCAGGTCGATCGGGTAGATGTCACCATACCTCGGCGGCCAATCGACGGTCATCTCGATGTGGGTGCCCACCGGCAGCGCCCGGCGGCAGCGAAAGCTGAGACCACTCGTACTCAGTTCGCACGTGGTTCCCGATCCGGAACGCGGCGGCGCTCCTTTCTCCGATACGCGGTAATGGAGAGGAAGACGGATTTCGTAACGCCGGTTGTCGCGCCGGTCAGCCAAGTGGTCCACGCTTACCTCCATAACCCTTCCCGAAAATCCACAAGCGGAGCATGAGCGCTTGGAAGAGTAATATTCTTGAGTTCAACAGTCGTAAGCAATTCGGCGGCCATGCCTCCGTCCCCCTGCCTTTTGAACGGAATCGGCGGGAAACAAGCAACTTCGGCGGGCTCCACCGTTCGATCACGTACTTTTTACTCGGTCAAAACTGCATCTCATAACCTTGATCTCATAACCTTCGTAACCTTCGTACCATCCGTAGCGGCCAGCCTCCCCTCGCGTTTGGTACGATAAAAAATCCCCTCCTTTTCTTATGGCGCTGCGCTTCTACAACACGTTGTCTCAGCAGGTGGAGGAATTCTCACCTGCACGCGACAACACCGTCCGCATGTACACCTGCGGCCCCACGGTTTACGATTTTGCCCACATCGGCAATTTCCGCACCTTCACGTTTGTCGATATTCTGCGGAAATGCTTGCGCGCCAACGGCTTCCGCCTGGACCACGTCATGAACGTGACCGACGTGGACGATAAGATCATCCGCAACGCGGTGGCCCAGCACAAGTCGCTCGAAGACTACACCGCCATCTACAAGAACGCTTTTCTCGAAGATTGCGGCCTGCTGCGTCTGGAGGGCCCCGAGCGCCTGGTCCCGGCTACCGCGCACATCGACGACATGGTGGAAGCCATCCAGCGCCTGGGCGCCGGCAACCATACCTACACCAGCGATGGATCCGTGTATTTCCGGATTTCCACCTTCCCCGGATACGGCAAGCTCTCGCACAACGATTTCAGCGGCAACCTGGCAGGGGCGAGAGTGGATGTCGACGAGTACGAAAAGGCCGACGCCCGCGATTTCGCTCTCTGGAAAGCGCCCAAGGAAGGCGAGCCGGCATGGCAAACTCCGCTCGGACCGGGGCGGCCGGGCTGGCACATCGAGTGCTCCGTCATGGCCATCAAGTACTTAGGCGAAACGCTCGACATTCACGCCGGCGGTGTCGACCTGATCTTCCCGCACCACGAAAACGAAATCGCCCAATCCGAATCGCTCACCGGCAAGCCCTTCTCGCGCTTCTGGCTGCACGCCGAATTCCTCATGGTGGAAGGCCAGAAGATGTCCAAGTCGCTGGGCAATTACTTCACCCTGCGCGACCTGGTGGGGCGCGGTTATCCGCCCGAGGCCATTCGCTACCTGCTGGCCTCGGTGCCCTATCGCAAGTCGCTCAACTTCACGCTGGACGGGCTGAAATCCGCCGCCATCGCGATCGAACGCCTGCGCAATTTCAAACTGCGCCTCGAAACCGACCGCTACCAGCCCGGCAACAACGAGCAACTGGCGGCGCGCACCGCCTCTGCCTCCCAGGCATTCATCGATAGCCTGAACGACGATCTGAATACGGCCGAGGCGCTGGCCGCCGTGTTCGAGTACGTGCGCGACGCCAATAGCGCCATGGATTCGGGCGAGTTCCACGCGGGCAATGTGGCCGCCGCGACGGATTTTCTGGAGCGCTTCGACAGCATCTTCAAGGTGCTCGAACCCAGCCTGCAGGCCGGCCAGATCTCCGACGCCCAAGTGGAAACCTTGATTGCCGAACGCAATGCCGCCAAAAAGACCCGGAATTTCGCCCGCGCCGACCAGATTCGGGAAGAGCTTCTCCAACAGGGCATCGTGCTGGAAGACACCAAGTCCGGCGTTCGCTGGAAGAGGAAATAGAGAGTTGAAGATTCACACCCAAGCCGTACATGCGGGCGACCGCAAGAAACTCCCGCGGAACATCCCGGTCACCACCCCGATCTACACCGCCTCGAGCTATTTCTGCGAGTCCATGGAACAGTT